>ERZ724512.1667-NODE-1667-length-10350-cov-13.272754_pt1 | contig 10350 bp, 10 predicted proteins | sample MGYA00376045_ERZ724512 | MGnify/ENA primary metagenome ERZ724512 (study PRJEB28724, sample SAMN07190883) | activated sludge metagenome | isolation source: activated sludge of sewage treatment plant in Hong Hong | place: Hong Kong | collected 2016-03-17 ... | reverse complement strand
GACCACGGCTTGAACGGGTTCACCGCGAACTGGATCACCCGGTAGGGCGCGCGATCCCGCGGCGCGGTGTTCCACTGGCTGACGAACACCCGTACCTCGTCGAGCGTCGAACCCGGCGAGATGTAACCCCCGTAGGGCTGCGCGAGCCGGTTGTCCTCCGGCGGGGGCAGGCTCTCCACCGGATCGGGCCACTCACCGGCGCGCACCACTGTCGTGGCCGGCGCGGTGCCCAACCCGGTCGGGTCGTAGGCCACCCGCACCTCCATGTTCCCGGTGCTGGCGTTGAAGTACGACAGCACGGCCTTGCCGTCGATCTCGCGAATGTTCATCTCGCCGACCCGATCCGGCCACAGCGGCGTCGGGGGCTTGTTCCAGCCGCCGCCCGGCCCGGCCGCCCAGCCCTGCCAGCTCGAGCGGTCGGTGAACGACTGCGGCGTGGCCCGGTAGAGCACCACGGGCCCGGACCGGTCGAAGTTGTTGGCGACGACGTAGACCCAACCGGTCTGGGATTCACCGGTCGGGATCGGGTTGTAGTAGCCGCTGATCTGGGTCTGCCTGCCGTCGGCGTACCCGGCCTTACGCACCGATCCGGGCACCGTGGTCCAACCGCCCTGGCCGGCTTGGGCTTTCACCAACCGCGACGATACCGGGACGAGATTCGTGGTGGTCGTCACCAGGAGGTAGTTCTGCCGGTTGATCTGCACGACGCCCGCGGGAAGCTGGGACGAGCCGGGCGGGGCCGGATCGGCCAGCAGCGGCCGGTCCACCCCCGTCACACCGGTGTAGCGCACGCCCGACGGATCGTCGACGGAATCACCCGCCACGTGCAGGGCGACGGGGGAGAACCAGCCGCCGAACCCCACGCCCGGTCCGGCGAAGCTGTCACCACAGATCTGCAGCAGTTCGGTTGGGAATTCCATGAACTCGCACAGGTCGGTGGCACCGATGCCGTAGTCGCGGGTCGGGGTCCCGGTGCCGGCGACGGGACCGATGCGGACCACCTGCCCCAGGGCCAGCGGCGGCAGGATGGGATCGGGTGCCGGGCTGGGCGGGTCGGCCGAGGCGGGACAGGCCAGCACCCCGGTCAGGCAGGCGACGGCGACAGCGCCGACCGCGCCGCGGATCACAATTCGGCGGCCAGCAGCTCGGCGATCTGAATGGTGTTGAGGGCGGCACCCTTTCGGAGGTTGTCGCCGGAGATGAACAGCGCCAGACCGCGGCCGTCGGGCACCCCCGGATCCCGGCGGATCCGGCCGACCAGCGAGTCGTCGACACCGGCGGCGGCGAGCGGGGTCGGCACGTCGGCCAGCGTCACACCGGGTGCGGCGGCCAGCAGTTCGGCGGCGCGCTCCGGTGAGATCGGCCGGGCGAACTCGGCATTGATCGACAGCGAGTGGCCGGTGAACACCGGCACCCGCACGCAGGTCCCGCTGACCGGGAGGTCGGGGATGCCGAGGATCTTGCGACTCTCGTTGCGCAGCTTCTGATCCTCGTCGGTCTCCCCCGAGCCGTCGTCGACCAGGGCGCCGGCCAGTGGGATCACGTTGAACGCGATTGGCGCGACATACTTCTCCGGTGCCGGGAAGTCAACCGCGCCGCCGTCGTGCACCAGGTCCTCGGCGCGGGAGATCACCGCGCGCGCCTGCGAGGCCAGCTCCTCGACCCCGGCCAGGCCGCTGCCGGACACCGCCTGATATGTCGAGGCGATCATCCGGACCAGCTTCGCCTCGTCGTGCAGCACCTTGAGCACCGGCATGGCGGCCATCGTGGTGCAGTTCGGGTTGGCGATGATGCCTTTGGGACGATCACCCGCATCCCGGTGGAAGTTGACCTCCGAAACCACCAGCGGCACATCGGGATCCTTGCGCCAGGCCGAGGAGTTGTCGATGACGACCACGCCGGCTTCGGCGAACCGCGGCGCCTGCACCCGCGACATGGTGGCGCCCGCGGAGAACAGCGCGATGTCCAACCCGCTCGGGTCGGCGCTGGCGGCGTCCTCGACCTCGATCTCCTGCCCGCGGAACGGCAGCTTCTTGCCGGCCGAGCGGGCCGAAGCGAAGAACCGCACACTGCTCACCGGGAAGTCGCGCTCCTCGAGCAGCGTGCGCATCACCTGGCCGACCTGACCGGTCGCACCCACCACTCCGATATTGACCATGGCTAGCGTCCCGTTCCCGCGTACACGACCGCCTCCTCGTCGCCACCGAGGCCGAACGCCTCGTGCAGCGCGGCCACCGCCTTGTCCAGCTCGGAGTCCTTGACCAGCACCGAGATTCGGATCTCCGAGGTGGAGATCAACTCGATGTTGACGCCGACCTCGGCGAGCGCCTCGCAGAAGGTGGCGGTGACGCCGGGGTGACTGCGCATGCCCGCCCCGACCAGCGACACCTTGCCGATGTGGTCGTCGTAGAGCACCTTGGTGAAGCCGATCTCGTCCTGCAGCGAGGCCAGCTTCTGCACCGCGGTCGATCCGGCGTCTCGCGAGCAGGTGAAGGTGATGTCGGTCTTGCCGTCCTCGACCTTGGAGATGTTCTGCAGCACCATGTCGATGTTGACGTCGGCTTCGGCGACCGCGCGAAAAACCTTGGCGGCGTAGCCCGGTACGTCGGGCAGGCCGACGACGGTCACTTTCGCCTCGCTGCGGTCGTGCGCGACTCCGGTCAGGATGGCGTCTTCCATGGGGATGTCCTCGATCGATCCGGTGACGATGGTGCCGGGCTTGTCGGAGTACGACGACCGGACGTGGATGGGAACGTTGTAGCGGCGGGCGTATTCCACGCAGCGCAGCATGAGCACCTTGGCTCCGGCCGCCGCCATCTCGAGCATCTCCTCGAAGGTGACGGTGTCCAGCCGGCGGGCGTTGGGCACGATGCGCGGGTCGGCGGTGAAGATGCCGTCGACGTCGGTGTAGATCTCGCAGACGTCGGCGTTCAGCGCGGCCGCCAGCGCGACGGCGGTGGTGTCCGATCCGCCGCGACCGAGCGTGGTGACGTCCTTGCTGTCCTGGCTGACGCCCTGGAACCCCGCGACCAGGACGATCTGCCCCTCGTCCAGCGCGGAGCGCAGCCGGCCAGGGGTGACGTCGATGATCTTGGCGTTGCCGTGGGTGCCGGTCGTGATGACACCGGCCTGCGAGCCGGTGAACGAACGGGCGTGCGCGCCGAGGGACTCGATGGCCATCGCGACCAGGGCATTGGAGATCCGCTCCCCCGCTGTCAGCAGCATGTCGAGCTCGCGCGGCGGGGGCGCCGGGCATACCTGCCGGGCCAGGTCGAGCAGGTCGTCGGTGGTGTCACCCATCGCGGAGACCACCACGACCACGTCGTTGCCGGCCTTCTTGGTCTCCACGATGCGCTCGGCAACGCGCCGGATCCGCTCGGCGTCGCCCACCGAGGATCCGCCGTACTTCTGCACGACGAGCGCCACTGTCTGCCCTTTCGAGAACGCGGGGAGGTCGCCCATAAGGATAAGGGGTGGACGCACCTGCTTTTTGCCGCGTAACCGGCGGTAACGTCCGGTCTGTGGCAGACAGTCCCGCCGACCGCACCGCCGACACCCGGGTGCCGATCCATCCGCCGATCGCCGCCAGGTGGAGTCCCCGGGCGTTCGATCCCGACGCCGTCGTGGACACCGAGCAGCTGACCGCGCTGCTGGAGGCCGCCCGCTGGGCCCCGACCTGGGGCCATCGCCAGCCGGTGCGCTTCGTCGTGGGGGTTCGACGGGACCCGACCTTCGCCAGACTTTCCGGCCTGCTCAGGCGCGGTAACAGCTACGCGAATGCGGCCGGCGCACTGATCCTGGTGTGCGCGGATGAAGGCGAAGACGAGCGGACCGCGCTCTACTCGGGGGTCGACGCCGGCGCGGCGATGGCCGGACTGATCATCGAGGCGGTCGCCCGCGGCCTGATCGCCCATCCGATGGCCGGGTTCGACGTCGACGGCGCCCGGCAGGCCTTCGCCCTCGACGCCGGGCTGCGGCCGCTGATGATCATCGCGGTCGGCTCCCTGGCCGACTACGCCGAGGTGCCCGAGGAGGTGGCCGAACGGGACCGGCGTCCCCGCGAACGGCTGCCGCTGGAGCAGATCGTGCTCAACGGGTCAGGATTTGCAGGCCTGGGATAGCTGCTGCGCCTGGTCGGCGATGCGCTGGTTGAGTGCGAACATCCCCAGCGCCGCCGGCGGTGGCGGCGCCCCCGGCGCCCGGTTGTGCATGGCGGCCCGAAGCCCGGGCAGTCCGGCGGCGAACTGGTCGGCCAGCTGGGCCAGCTGAATCGCCTGCACCTGCAGTCCCGGGTCGCTGACCTTCTGCGCCCGCTCGGCCAGGCCGTCGGCCCACTGCTGGTAGATCAGGTCCTCGGCCTGCGTGGGCACCGGGTTGTTCGGGTCGGCGGGTTGCTCGCTGACCCGCGCCGCCTGCGCATGGTTGAACTCGAGGATGTCGATCACCGGTTTGCACTTCTCGGACGGTCCACGGAAGAACGCCGCCCAGATGCCGAAGGCGACCGCGATGATCAGAACGGACGCGGTGAGCGGCCAGCGGAATCGGCTCTTCATCGTGGCATCAGCCTAGCGGGCCTGGTCCCGGGCTTTGGCCTGGTGCTGCAACGGGAGTACAGTACGTCCTTGTGCAGCGGGTGCTCCTCCTCGGACGCCGCGACGGGGTCTGATCCAGACTGGCCTCCCGTCGCGGGAGTTCGCGATGCGCCGGTCTGAAGTCCAAACTCAAGACACCCGGAGCCCGATCGTGAACAACCCTTCGTTCGATTCGCTGGATGCCTACGTGTCCGCGCGCACCATCAAGACCCCCGCCGGTCCGCGCCAGGACGGCCAGCCGGCGTACAACACCCAGCGCAACACCGCGATGCCGGTGTCCCGGTACCGGCCGTTCGCGCAGGAAGTCGAAACCGTCACCCTGGCCGACCGCACCTGGCCCGACAAGGTCATCGACCGGGCGCCGGCGTGGTGCGCCGTCGACCTGCGCGACGGCAACCAGGCCCTGATCGACCCGATGAGCCCGGCCCGCAAGCGGCGGATGTTCGAACTGCTGGTCAAGATGGGCTACAAGGAGATCGAGGTCGGTTTCCCGTCGGCCAGCCAGACCGACTACGACTTCGTCCGCGAGATCATCGAGCAGGGCGCGGTGCCCGAGGACGTCACCATCCAGGTGCTGACCCAGTGCCGTCCCGAACTGATCGAGCGCACCTTCCAGGCCTGCGACGGCGCACCCAACGTGATCGTGCACTTCTACAACTCGACCTCGATCCTGCAGCGCCGGGTGGTGTTCCGCGCCGACCGCGACGAGATCAAGAAGATCGCCACCGACGGCGCCCGCAAGTGCCTGGAGGAGGCGGCCAAGCATCCCGGCACCCGGTGGCGCTACGAGTACTCCCCGGAGTCCTACACCGGCACCGAGTTGGAGTACGCCAAGGAGGTCTGCGATGCGGTCTCCGAGGTCATCGCACCGACCCCGGACTGGCCGCTGATCGTCAACCTGCCCGCCACCGTCGAGATGGCGACCCCCAACGTCTACGCCGACTCGATCGAGTGGATGAGCCGGCACCTGGCCCGTCGGGACTCGATCATCCTGAGCCTGCACCCGCACAACGACCGCGGAACCGCAGTCGCCGCAGCCGAATTGGGCTATCAGGCCGGCGCGGACCGGATCGAGGGCTGCCTGTTCGGCAACGGCGAGCGCACCGGCAACGTCTGCCTGGTGACGCTGGGCCTGAACCTGTTCTCCCGTGGCGTCGACCCGCAGATCGACTTCTCCAACATCGACGAGATCCGTCGCACCGTGGAGTACTGCAACCAGCTGCCGGTGCACGAGCGGCATCCCTACGGCGGCGACCTGGTCTACACCGCGTTCTCCGGTAGCCACCAGGACGCCATCAACAAGGGCCTGGACGCGATGAAGATCGCCGCCGACGAGGCCGACTCCGATGTGGACGACATCCTGTGGCAGGTGCCGTATCTGCCGATCGACCCCAAGGACGTCGGGCGTACGTATGAGGCCGTGATCCGGGTCAACTCGCAGTCCGGCAAGGGCGGGGTCGCCTACATCATGAAGGCCGACCACGGCCTGGTGCTGCCGCGCCGGCTGCAGATCGAGTTCAGCCAGGTGATCCAGAAGATCACCGACGGCGAGGGTGGCGAGGTGTCCCCCAAGGAGATGTGGGACGCGTTCGCCGACGAGTACCTGGCGCCGATCCGGCCGCTGGAACGGATCAAGCAGCGGGTGATCGGCTCGGAGGTCGACGGCGGGATCGATGTCATCGAGGCCACCGTGAAGATCGACGGCGTCGAAACCGAGATCCGCGGCGAGGGTAACGGCCCGCTGGCGGCGTTCGTCGACGCGCTGGGCACCGTGGGCATCGACGTATCGGTGCTGGACTACTCCGAGCACGCCATGTCGGCCGGTGAGGAGGCCGCGGCCGCGGCCTACGTCGAGGCGTCCGTCGGCGGCCGCACGGTGTGGGGCGTCGGCATCGCCACCTCGATCACGACTGCGTCACTTCGGGCGGTGGTCTCCGCGGTGAACCGGGCGGCCCGGTTAAGCTAACCGCCGCATACCGGACAACCGTAAGGAGTAGGCCGTGAACTGGGGTTCGACCTGGGATTTTCTTTGGCACTTCCTGATCATCTTCGCCTGGATCGCCTACCTGCTGGTGCTGTTCCAGATCCTGACCGACCTGTTCTGGCGCGACCACAAGACGTCGGGCTGGATCAAGGCGGTGTGGGTGATCTTCCTGATCGTCCTGCCGTGGCTCACCGCGGTGGTCTACCTGATCGCGCGCGGTCGCGGCATGACCGAGCGGGCGCGCGAGGCGGCGCTGCAGGCCAAGAAGGAAACCGACGACTACATCCGGGAGACCGCGGGCCGGTCGCCGGCGCAGGAGATCGAGCACGCCAAGCAGTTGCTGGACTCCGGCGCGATCAGCCAGGCCGAGTTCGACTCCCTGAAGGCCAAGGCCCTCAGCTAGGGCTCGAGCGCGCGGATCGCCGCCACCAGGCGGTCCACGAATGCGTCGACCTCGGCCCGGTCATAGCCGCGGCTGAACACCGACGACGTGCGCAGCTTGGCCGCGCGCACGTCGTCGGCGCGCAGGTAGCCGCGACCGTCGAGCCGGCGCGCGGCCAGCTGCAGCAGCTCCTGGACCGATTTCGGGTCGTAGCCCCGCCTGCCGACACCGGATTTGGCGAAGACCACGCCACGCACGTCATCGGCACTGAGTTCGCTGCTCATCGTCGGCGTCAGAACAGGGCGAACTGTTGGCCCTGGTCCACCGACTGGACGAAGTCGTCGATGCCGGTGCCGAGGGCGACCGACCCGACGTTGTCCATGAACTGCTCATCGGAGACCACCGGCACACCGAGTTCGCGGGCCTGGTAACCCTTGCCCTGCTCGGGCGCGGGCTCGTTGCACACCACCAGGGAGGTCTGCGGGTCGACGGCCTCGGTGTAGGCCAGCCCGGCGTGCAGAATCCGCTCCACCAGCTCCTCGTGGGTGCGCTGCACCTCGCTGGACAGCGCCACCCGCATGCCCTGCACCAGCTGCGTGCCCTGATAGCGGCCGGGGTTCAGGTACGGGCACGGCATCCGGGAGGCCAGCGTTTTCAGCGGCCGCAACTCGTCATGGGTGACCCGGCCGTTGGGCCAGCGCCGCCGGGTGACCGGCCGCACCGGCAGCCAGATGTCGTGCTCGCGGGCCCGCTGCAGGGCCGGGCTGAGCACCCGGGACAGCACCAGCGCGTCGTCGAACGCGTCGTGGGCCCGCGTCTGAGAGATGTCCCAGTGCCGGGCCAGGGTCTCCAGCCGCAGGTTGTCCAAGCCGAGCTTGAGCCGGCGGGCCAACTCGACGGTGCACATCACGGTGTCGATCGGCAGCGCGGTGCCGGCCAGTTCGGCCTCGGTGGTCAAGAACGCGTAGTCGAAGGCCACGTTGTGGGCGACCAGCGTGCGCCCGTGCAACAGCTCGATCACCTCGTCGGCGATCTCGGCGAAGGTGGGCTGGTCCTCCAGCATCTCCGCGGTGAGCCCGTGCACATGGGTGGGGCCCGGGTCGACGCCGGGGTTGAGCAGGCTCACCACCGAGTGCTCGACGTTGCCCTGGGCGTCCAGCGCCAGCGCGGCCAGGCTGATGATGCGGGCATGACCAGGGCGGAAGCCCGAGGTCTCCACGTCGACGACGACCCAACCGTCGCCCGACTCGGAGGCTGGCCTGCCCCAGGACTGACTCACACAGTCAGGATGGCACGCGCCCCCGACAGCACCCGGCACATCGGATCCGTGTCGGGCCGCCCGCGAGAGGTCCGCATAAACTGCGTTCCGATGCCGAGGCCGACGATGACGATCCGGGGGCGGGCCGCGTTGGCCGCCGGTTCCGCCGCGCGCTGGGCCTCCCGGGTCACCGGACGCGGGGCGGGCGCCATGATCGGCGGCCTGGTCGCGATGACGCTGGACAAGTCCATCCTGGGCCAGCTCGGGGCGGGCCGGCGCACCGTCGTGGTCACCGGCACCAACGGCAAGTCCACCACCACCCGGATGACGGCCGCGGCGCTGGCCACCCTGGGGCAGGTCGCGACCAACGCCGAGGGCGCGAACATGGACGCCGGCCTGGTGTCGGCGCTGGCGTTGTCACCGGATGCCGCCCTCGCCGCCCTCGAGGTCGACGAGATGCACGTCCCGCACGTCTCCGATGCGGTGGACCCCGCGGTGATCGTGCTGCTGAACCTGTCGCGCGACCAGTTGGACCGGGTCGGTGAGATCAACCACATCGAACGCACCCTGCGGGCCGGGCTGGCCCGCCACCCCGACGCAGTCGTCGTGGCCAACTGCGACGACGTGCTGATGACCTCGGCGGCCTACGACTGCCCGCACGTCGTGTGGGTGGCCGCCGGCGGCAGCTGGGCCAACGACTCGGTGAGCTGCCCGCGCAGCGGCGAGGTGATCATGCGCGACGGCTCGGACTGGTATTCGACCGGCAGTGATTTCAAGCGGCCGACGCCGCAGTGGTGGTTCGACGAGGTGAACCTGTACGGCCCGGACGGCCTGACGCTGCCGATGCGGCTGTCGCTGCCGGGCAAGGTCAACCGCGGCAACGCCGCGCAGGCGGTGGCCGCGGCGGTGGCGCTGGGTGCCGATCCGGCCGCCGCGGTGGCCGCGGTGTCGACGGTCGACGAGGTCGCCGGGCGCTATCAGACCGTTCCGATGGGTGAGCACACCGCGCGAATCCTGTTGGCCAAGAACCCCGCCGGTTGGCAGGAGGCGCTGTCGATGGTCGACAAGAGCGCCGACGGGGTGGTGATCGCGGTCAATGGTCAGGTGCCCGACGGCGAGGACCTGTCCTGGCTGTGGGACGTCGACTTCGAACATTTCGAAGGAGTGCCGGTGGTCGCGGCCGGCGAACGCGGGACGGACCTCGCGGTTAGGCTGGGCTACGCGAGTGTGCCACATACGTTGGTGCACAACACCATTGACGCCATCACGTCGTGCCCCAAGGGGCACGTCGAGGTGGTGGCGAACTACACGGCATTCCTGCATTTGACCCGGACTTTGGGACGCATGCATGGCTGACAGTGTGCGCATCGGACTGGTGCTGCCCGACGTGATGGGCACCTACGGTGACGGCGGCAACGCCGTGGTGCTGCGCCAGCGGTTGCGGCTTCGCGGCATTCCCGCCGAGATCGTCGAGATCACGCTGGCCGACCCGGTACCGGACTCGCTCGACCTCTACACCCTCGGCGGCGCGGAGGACTACGCGCAACGGCTGGCCACCAAACATCTCCTCACCCATCAGGGTTTGCAGCGCGCCGCCGCGCGCGGCGCTCCGGTGCTGGCGATCTGCGCGGCGATCCAGGTACTCGGCCACTGGTATGAGACCTCGGCCGGCGAACGGGTCGAGGGCGTCGGTCTGCTGGACGTGACGACATCACCGCAGGAGAAGCGCACCATCGGCGAGGTGGTTTCCAAGCCGCTGGTCGAGGGTCTCACCCAGCGGCTGACCGGCTTCGAAAACCACCGCGGCGGAACGGTTCTGGGTCCCGATGCCCGGCCGCTCGCGGCGGTCGTCAAGGGCGCGGGCAACCGCGACGGTGACGGCTACGACGGCGCGGTGCAGGGCAGCGTGGTGGCCACGTATCTGCACGGACCGTGCCTGGCCCGCAATCCGGAACTGGCCGACCTGCTGCTGTCCCGCGTCGTCGGTGAACTGCCACCGCTGGAACTGCCGGAGGTCGAGCAACTGCGCCGCGAACGGCTGGCCGCCCCGCGGCGGGTCTAGGTCAGGACGCCGGCGGTGCCGCGGCGACGGTCGGCGGCGGGGCGTTCACCGCTACGTAGCCGGGCGGCAACG
>ERZ724512.1666-NODE-1666-length-10351-cov-4.197455_pt1 | contig 10351 bp, 8 predicted proteins | sample MGYA00376045_ERZ724512 | MGnify/ENA primary metagenome ERZ724512 (study PRJEB28724, sample SAMN07190883) | activated sludge metagenome | isolation source: activated sludge of sewage treatment plant in Hong Hong | place: Hong Kong | collected 2016-03-17 ... | reverse complement strand
AACCGGGACTAACCGTCGGCGCCGCGACCGTCCGGGCGCTTCCTTTCGCTTACCGCGCTTTCAGCCGCCATGAACCGGGCGAGTGCGTCGCGTTCGCTCGGGGAAAAGCCGGTCCCCAGCGCGGAGCGCCGCCACAACACATCGTCGGCGGTTTCCGCCCACTCCTCGCGCATCAGGTAGCGGATTTCGGCTGCGGTGAGATCAGCGCCGAACCGTTCGCCGAGATCGCCTGCCTGGGTCGCGCCGCGGAGTATTTGGGTGAGCCGGCTGCCATAGCTTGAAGCCAGGCGGCGCGCCCGCGAAGGCGACAGAAACGGCCAGCGCCGCTCGGCCTCCTTTGCCAGACCATCGAGCCCCCCCGGGGCGACGTCGCCGCCGGCAAGGGCAGTGCTTGCCGTCCATGACGGCGCACCGGCAAAAAAGCGCGCGATTTTTTCGAGCGCGGCCTGGGCGAGCCCGCGCGCCAGCAGGGCGGGGCCGTCGCAGACGGTCAGCAGCGGAGCGAGGCCGCGCGGCTTGTCGAGGTGGAGCAGGCGGTGGGGCGCGGGTGGCGCAAACCGGCATCCGGCCGCGGGAATAGCGCGGATGCGGGCAAAGGGCGTCACGTGATCGAGCTCAATAGCGCGCCGGAAATAGTGGTTGGCGAGCGCGCAAAGGGATGCGATGTCCGCCGCGGCGGGCGTGGGGGCGCGCGTGTCGCCCGCGGCGTCGTGTTCGGCAGGGCCGAGCAGCATGGATTCTTCGGCGAACGGCAGCGCGAGCACATAGCGGCGATGCAGCCGGTCGGGCAGCAGATAGCCGCCGTCATGATCGAATACCCGCTTGGCGACGATATAGCTTTCCTTCACCAGGCGGATCGCGAACGGCGGCTTGACGCCAAGCCGCGCCGCGGTGTCGTTCAAGGACGCGCCGGCGGCATTGACGAGCACGCGGACCTGGACGCTCTGGCGTCGCCCGCGGGCATTGAGCACAAGCGTCCAGTCTGCGCCCCGCTCTATGTGAAGGCGCGTCCGCGTGTGGACGACGGCGCCGCGATCGGCGGCGTCTCGGGCATTGGCGACGGGCAGGCGCACCTCGTCGACCCGGCAGTCCGAATAGGCAAACCCGAAATCGAACTGCCGCCGCAGCGCAGTTCCGTAAAGGTGATGCGTGAGATTGAGCGTCTGCGACGCCGCCAGGAGCCGCCGCCTGGCGAGATGATCGCAGGCGAACAGGCGCGCGCGCAGTTCGAGCGCAGAGTGGTTGCCCTCCTGCGGCAGCAGGACAATGCGTTGCGCTCGCGCGAGATGTGGCGCGGTCGCGAGCATCACCTCCCGCTCCCCCAGGGCCGCACGAAATCTGCCGATCGCCCCTCGCCGCGCAAGCAGCGCGCGCCGCACCAGCATGTCGGGCGCGAACGAGGCGCCGGAGGAAAGGTCGTTCCGATCGAGGAGCAGGACTCTGATGCCGCGCCCGGCCGCATCGCGCGCGATGGCGGCGCCCGTCGCGCCGGCTCCAATGACGGCGAGATCGAAATCGGCCATGTTGTCCTCGCCACGCCGCGACGAATATCTTGCCGATGGTTGGCAGGTCGGGGCAACGTGTACTCACCGCAGCCACAGGGCTGGCCGCGTCCTTAGCATGCCTGGAGGTAGTGGGATGGAGTTTGATGGCTTGCATGCCGTCGTGACCGGCGGAACCGGCAGGCTTGGCCAGGCGGTGGTCGCCGCGCTGATCAAGGCCGGCGCGACCTGCCATATCCCCTATCGGAGCGAAGCCGAAGTCGAACGGTTTCCCTTCCGCGACCACGCGCAAGCCAAGCTTTATCCCAACAGCGAGCTTGGCGACGAGCAAAGCGTCGAGCGGCTGTTCGAGCGCGTTCCGGCGTTGTGGGCCTCGATTCATCTCGCCGGCGGGTTTGCCTTCGGCCCGCTGCGGGAGATCGCGGACACGACCCTGCGGCAGCAGATCGAGACCAATTTCATCACCTGTGCGCTCTGTTGCCGGGGCGCGCTGCGGGCGATCGCGCGGACCGGCAAAGGCGGCCGCATCGTCAACGTGGCAGCGCGCGCGGCCATCGAGTGGCGGAGTGGCGCGAACATGGCGACCTACGCCGCGAGCAAGGCCGCCGTCGCCGCGCTTACCGTTGCGCTTGCCGAGGAAGTCGTGAAAGAGAACGTGCTCGTCAATGCCGTCGCCCCCTCGATCATGGATACGCCGGTGAACCGCAAGGACATGCCGAATGCCGATTTTTCGGCGTGGCCCAAGGTCGAGGAGGTCGCCTCCACGATTCTCTATCTTGCTTCCCCGGCAAACAAGATAACGCGCGGCGCTATTGTTACAGTGTATGGTAAGTCTTGAGGTAATTCGTAGTTTTCGTGGTGGCTTAATGCCTGTGCGGGACACGCAGCGCTGGAAAAACAGCGGCGTTATTCTTTGTTCTTGGCTCGCCACCCGGAGCGAGGCCTATTCGGTCACGTGACCGTGTTTGGTCGACTCAAGAATACTGTGCTTATTGCACGCTGCTGCACGCTTTTCTCCATCCTGGCGGGTTCCCATGTTCCACGATCATCATAGCGACTCCGAGCTTCGGCTGCTGTTCGAAGCGGCGCCGACCGGCATGATCGTCATCGATCAGGCGGGCGTCATCGCCTTCGCCAACAAGCAGATCGAGGAACTGTTCGGATATTCCCGTGGTGAACTGATCGGGAGAAGCGTCGAAATCCTGATTCCGGATCGGTTTCGTGCGGGGCATCCCGCCAAGCGCGCGGCATTCGTCAAAACGCCCACGACCAGGCCGATGGGGGCGGGGCGCGACCTGTTCGGCATGCGCAAGAACGGCACCGAATTCCCCATCGAGATCGGCCTTAATCCGTTCCGGTCAGGCGATCGCCTGCTGGTGGTCGGGTCGATCATCGACATCACCGAGCGCAAGCGGAACGAAGAGCATATCCGCGTCATCATGAACGAGCTGTCGCATCGGTCGAAGAACCTGCTGATGGTGGTTCTGGCCATCGCCAATCAGACCGTGCAGCGGGCGACCAGCTTCGGCGAGTTCCAGCGGAATTTCGAGAACCGTCTCCTGGCGATCGCGCGCTGCCACGACCTGCTGGTGGAGAAGGGGTGGGAAGGCGCATTGATCGAGTCGCTGATATTCGCGCAGCTCAAGCCCTTCATTGACGACCCGGCGCTGCGGGTCGACGCCGTCGGGCCGCCGATCATGCTGAACCCCGATGCAGCGCAGAATATCGGGCTTGCCCTGCATGAACTCGCGACCAATTCGATGAAATATGGCGCGCTGTCGTCACCCGACGGGCAGATCGTCATTCGTTGGAATATCGACGCATTGCAGACCCCGAAAAAGTTCCGCTTTTCCTGGGAGGAGCGGGGCGGCCCGCGGGTGGCGCCGCCGACGCATGAAGGCTTCGGCCATAAGCTCCTGTCGCGTCTCGCATCAGGAACCTCCGATACGGAAATCAAGCTCGCTTTCGCGCCCGAAGGCTTTACCTGGAGCATCGAGTGCCAGGAGCAGATTTTCATGCGGCGCTGAGCCGGCGGACCCCGGCGCGAGGACCTGATCAGTCGTCTTCCAACGCCACGCGCCGACGCAGTCCGTGCAACCCGAGCCAGACAAGCAGCGCAACCAGCGGAATGCTGGCGCCCATCGCCAGTTCCGGACTGACCTTCAGTCCGGCGAATGACAGGCTTTTGACGGCGTAGCCGATCAATCCGACCACGTAATAGGTTACGGCTGCGATCGAGAGCCCTTCGACGGTGCTTTGCAGGCGAAGCTGCAGCTTGGCGCGGCGGTTCATCGTCTCGAGCACGGCGCGGTTCTGCCGCTCGCGGGTGATGGCGACCCGCGTGGACAGCAGTTGAGTGACCCGCGCTACCCGACGCGACAGCGCATCTTGGCGGTCGGCGATCGTGCGCGCCGTATTCATGGCGGGCGCCAACCGCCGCTCGGTGAATTCGCGAAATGTCTGCAATCCTGGAATACGATGCTCGCGCAACTCGTGGATGCGTCGCTGCACGATGTCGTAGTAAGCCATGGCCGCGCCGAAGCGGAAAGAATGCGCGGCGTCACGGCTGTCGATCTCGGCTGCAAGCCGGGTGAGCCGGTCGAGAAGCCGCGGTTCGTCCCCCTCTTCGGCGGTAATGAGCGCCTCGGTGATCTGGGCCAGGTCGCGCTCGCGCGCGTTGAGAAAAGGCGCGAGCTCCCGCGCGATCGGCAGCGCCAGCAACGCCAGCATCCGATAGGTTTCGATTTCCAGCAGCCGCTGGATCATGCGCCCGGCCTCCAGCGAGGCCATGCCGCGGTCATGGACGAGGATGCGGCTGAAGCCGTCGCTCCTGACCCGGAAATCGGTGAAGGCGACGCCGGCGCCACCCGACAACGCCGCTCCCACCAGTTCATTGCCCGCGAACAGCCGCGTCGAGATCGCGCCCGTATCGAGCGCCGGAGCGCCGTCGGGCAGGTACGCTACGTGGGCGGCCGCCATGATTTCGCCCGGCCGCGACTCGATCCATTTGGGCGGCACGAGGGATATCGCGGGGTCGGCGAACGGATCGTCCGCGGCGCCCGGAGCAATGAAGGTGTAACGAGCGAACTCGGTATGCCGCTCCCAGACCAGCCGGAACGAGCCGAGATCGGCGCTGAAATGATTGGCGTCCGGCCAGGGCGCCGGCGCGCCGAAGCGACGCGCAAGCTCGCTGACGCCATGCTGTTCCTGCTCACGCTGCGACCAACTGGAAAATAGTGCGATATAGGACATGCGAACCGGCGCGCTCAATGCTTCCGGCGGGCGGGCATGAACCTCGTTGTTGAGTTCGAAACGTTGCGGATGATCGGGCAACATCAGGCGGCCGGCCATTGTTTGATGATCGTGTCAGGCGTCGCTAGCAAAACAGGCTCGCAAAAGCTGTCTTGTCGAGTGTGGGCAGGATTCTCCCGCTATGGAAGAGTGGCGAACGCGGCCCACACGCTATCTTGCCCGGTGGGCCTTGTGCGATCCAAGCGCACATATGCAAAATTAAGAATGCGCGATCGTGCTTATGCGTCGGGATTTGTCAATGCCCGGATTCGAACGAATTCCGTTCCAATAAAACCGGGATTCGCTCCAATAATCCCTGAGTGGCCGCATTTACCGCGGCGAACCCCCGGTCCCGCCACCACCAGATCAGGTCCGAGGCATGCTTCGCCGGAAAAATGCTCGGGGCGGCCCAAAAGCCCAAATAGGGGGAATTGGCTAATACCGGTTTGGCGGCGTGGGTTAGCGCATGCGCGGGTTAGCCGATGTGGACAAGATCAGCCCACCATAACCGAGCCCCTTCGCGGACCGGTATGATGGTGACAAAGGGTCCGACGATGCATACCTGCCGGGCGCAAGGGGATACTGCCCAACCATTGAAGCAGAAACAAAGACGCACAGCCGAGTGAATTCCACCGAAGAGCCGCGGCGGTGTTTCCATAACGATTAGCGCGGTCAATTGTTATGCAACGAACGTTCCCATGTAACGACGATTTATCGGCCTGTTTGGGACTGTCGTGGCTGATCTTGTTTTCATGAGGCGAAATACCTCGACCAGAAGGCGGATGGAATGAGGATTAGTCGGAAACCTCAAAGGTAGAATTATCGAATGCGAACGTTTTCGGAACAAATGACTGAAAGTCGACCCAATACGAGTAACTTTTATCAATTGCAACCTTCTCCGCCTGATGGCCTTTACGTAAAGCACTAAGTGGATATATAGGAATTACGGTGGATCATGATTCGTGGAGGCCGATATGGCCGGACTTAATATCAAAAGTCTCGATGTAGATGGATTGCTGGCTCTGCGGGGCGAAATAGATAAGCGGCTTATCGAAAAGCGGCGCGATCTGGAGAAGCAGCTTTCTCTTCTTGGCGCGGAAGCACGGCGTGGCCCGCGCGGCGCGACCGGCATGCGCGCAGGCGCTTCGCGCCGGACGAGTGCCATGAAAGGGCGTAAGGTTCCTCCAAAGTACCGAGGTCCGGGGGGAGAAACTTGGGCTGGCCGTGGCGCACAGCCGCGGTGGCTGGCGGCGGCGCTGAAGGACGGCAAGAAGCTCGATGACTTCCTGATCGAGAAATCGGGGCGGCGAGCACGGAAACCCCGCGCAAAGCAGGCGTAACAGCAAAGTCCCGTTCCGGTCGATCTCTGCATTCTCGTGGCGTTGTTTTGTTGCGCAAGACAGTGTCGCAATTCCATTTCAGAGCTGCCTAACTCGTGTCGAGCTGGCGAAACCGCGCGCACATCCGCCGCGCGGCGTAGCCGCTACGCCCCGGCCCGGGCCAAACGGCGTCAAGGTTTTGTCGCCTGCATGGACGGCCGTTGCGCGACGTCGTCAAGCCACCGGGCGAGGTCGGGACGGAGCGAACGCCATGCCAATTCCGGCAATCTAAAATCGAGATAGGCGAGCCCGCAGGCCAGCGTAATACCGGCAAGGTCGAAAGCATCCGGCGCCGCTACCTTCGTCAAGGTTCGTTCGATAGCCTGCCGTTGGCGCGCGCTCCACGCTTCCCATTGCCGGTCGGCCGGGCGCCGTCGCTCGACCACCAGCGCAAACGCGGCGTCGATCAGCCCTTGCGCGAGCGCGGTTCGCCGCAACGTCGATAATCGATCCGCGCCAAGCAATCCCGCTCCGGACCCGATCGCGTCGAAATACTCGGCGATGAGCGTGCTTTCGGTGACCAGCATGCCATCGTCGGTGACGAACGCCGGAACCTTCCCCAATGGCGTTATGGCGACGAGTTCCGGCGGGTCGGACCACGGATCGATTTGAATGACTTTGATCCGCTCCAGGAGCTGCTTTTCGTGGGCGACGACCAGGACCTTACGGCCGTAGGGTGATGGCCGGTTGTTGTAGAGTCTCATGCTTGCGCCTCCTTCTCCCGGATGCATCGCGGCTCTGCGCCTTGCGCAAGATCGAGAACGAAGGCGACCAGCAACGCTGCCGCGCCGAGCGCGAAAAGCAGCGCATAAGTCCCGCCGGTTTTCGCGAAAAGGTACGAGAAGCCGTAAGCTGCGGCCGCCTGTCCGATGGCAAAAGCGGTCGTGCACCAGCTCCAAGCCGTTTGGCGCGCGCGGGCATCGTGGAAAAGCTCATGCATGCGGCCGAGCACCAGCGGCACGATGCCCGGCACGAACATTCCGACGACGGCGCTCGATACGATCAGCGCGACAGGACCGTCCGAAACGGCAAGGGCTGCGACCGCAACAGCCTGAACCAGAAACACGGCCCGCAACGTCCGCCGAAAGCCGACCCGATCGGCGACTGCGCCCGCGAGCAGCGGGCCGGCGACGGCTCCGGCGCCGAAGATCGTCCAATAGAAGCCGCCGGTATCGAGCCCGCGTCCCAATCCCCGCGCGATGAAGTCGACGAGAAACACCATATGCGGAACGAGCCCGACGGCGTTGAGCGCGTATTCGCCGCAAAGCGTCAGGAAAGCGCGGTTGGCGCGCAGCGTGGACGGGGCCGCCGCAACCCGCTCGGCAGCGGAATGCGTCCACGGATCGCGTGGCCACCCGGACCACGCCACGATTGTCAATGCGAGGCATATCGTGCCGAAGCTCAACCAGGTTTCGGTCAGGCCGAGGCGCATCAGGAGGGGCACCAGCGTGCCCGAAGCGGCGACGCCAAGCCCGACGCCGGTGAAGATCGCGCCGCCGACCAGCCCCCGCTGACCCGCGGGCACGTGCGGCAGCACCGCGAGCGCGGCCAGCACCATCATCGTGCCGCCGGCGATCCCGGCGGCAAAACGCCAGGTGAAGAACCAGGCAAACGGTAGCGGGAAGGCGCAGGCGAAGAACGAGGCGGTGGCCAGCAGCATCATCGCGCGCAGGACGGTTGCAACTGCGGCCGCGCGGCTCAATCTGCCGGCGATCAGCGCGCCGACGAGGTAGCCGCCGAGGTTCGCTGCCCCGAGATAAGCCGCCTCGGCTGGCGAAAACCATCGTTCGGCGACCAGGGCAGGAATCAGCGGCGAATAGGCGAAGCGTGCAAAGCCGATGCCGATCAGTCCCGCGCATAGTGCCGACAGGGCGGCGCGCCAGATCACAATAGCCTTGTCGTCCGCCGTCGCCGCCAACAACATTGCTTTCCGCTGCTGTTCATCGCGCTCGGCGTGAAGGGGTAGGGGACCCGGCGGCGGAAGGATACTATTTTAGGGTGATGGCGCTATCTGTTCTGGCGATGGCCGTCATTCTGCCGCGACCCGGGCGCGGCCAATGCGCACGCAGGCGAGGAAGGCCGCAAGCGCGCTCGAGACGAATGCACCGCGCGGCCGGATAAAAACCGTATCGACCTGGGACTCGTTGTCCGGCAGCGCGTGCGCAGCAACCTCGCCGGCGCGCACGCGCGCCGCGACGAGGCTGCGCGGCAGCAAGGTGATGCCGACGCCTGCCGCGATGGCGCCGAGGATTCCATCGATGGTGCCGAATTCGAGCCGGCGCAATCCGACCACGCCGCGCCGTGCCAGCACGTCCTCGAGCCGTTGGCGATAGGAACAGCCGAGCTTGAGGATGACGATTTTGAGGTGCCTTTGTCTCAGGAGATCGGCAAGACTCTGCGCCGATTGCGCCGTGACGATCACCAGTTCCTCGCGGAAGATGACCTCCTCGTCGAGATCCGGATGGTTGACCGGCCCGCACACGAAAGCGCCGTCGACCTCATGGTTCAGCGTACGGTCGATCAGTTCGCTCGTGTCGCCCGGGGTCAGCACCAGATCGACTTCGGGATGTGCGGCGGCATAGGCCGCGAGCAGCCGCGGCAGGCGAATGCCGGCCGTGCTTTCGAGCGAGCCGATGGTCAGGGGGCCGCGTGGGGTCCCGTTGTCGTCCACGGCCCTGCGCGCGTCGGCGAGGAGACGGCCGATCTGAGCGGCATAGGGCAGCAGGCGCTGCCCCGCCTCGGTCAATGCGACGCCGCGGTTGGTTCGATGAAAGAGGGGGACGCCAAGCTCATGCTCGAGCGCCCGAATACGGGCGGTGACGTTCGATTGAACCGTGTTCAACTCCTGCGCAGCCCGGCTCATATTGCCGAGCCGCGCCACCGCTTCGAACACCCTCAGATTGGCTGCGTCCATCGCCCGGTTTCCGTCGTGTCGTCTCTGAGCGAATTCAGTTCCAGTCGGAATGGACTTCACTTTGCGGCGGCGAAAGCGTTTGCGAAAGCGCTTCCGTGGCGGACGGCTCTCCGTCTGCCGGAAAATGCTGTCGTTGAATTCTCGCCGCATGCCGACTGGTCGGCAAGCGCAAACAGGGCCGCGCTCCGGTCAGGTCGCCTTCGCGGCAACCGCGCGGCGGACCAGCGGCGTGATCCGCAGCGCGGTGATGCGGTTGCGCTGCTTGCGCAGGACCTGGAAGCGAAAGCCATGAAATGTGAAGCTCTGCCCCGGCTCCGGAATCGACTGCGCTTCATGGATGACGAGACCGGCGATCGTCGTGGCGTCGGCGTCGGGCAGGTTCCAGTCCATCGCGCGGTTCAGGTCGCGGATCGGCACCACGCCGTCGACGTTGACCGAGCCATCCGGCAGCAGCCGCACGCCGGCGACCTGCACGTCGCGCTCATCCGTGATGTCGCCGACGATCTCCTCCAGAATGTCCTCGATCGTCAGAATCCCCATCATCTCGCCGTACTCGTCCACGACGACGGCGAAAGGCATCTTGCGCCGGCGAAACGCCTTGAGCTGCTCGATCAGGGGGCGGGTTTCGGGAACGAACCAGGCTGGCCGGGCCAGCGTCATCACGTCGATTCTTGTGAGGTCGTTTTCGGCCGAATAGATCGCCCGGAATAAATCCTGCACCTGCAGAATGCCGACGATGTTCTCCGGCGTGTTTTGCCACAGCGGCAGGCGCGTGACCGGCCGCGTCAATACCTCTTCGAGTATCTTCGCCGGCGGATCGGCGGCGTCGGCCATGATGACGTCGGTGCGATGGATCATGACGTCGGCGACGGTCAGTTCGCGCAGATCGAGCAGCCCGCCGAGAAAATCCCGGTCGGCTTTCTCGACGTTTCCGGCGCGTTGCAGAAGATCGACGGCGCCCCGCAATTCCTTATGCGCGGAGCGGAAAGTCTGCTCGGCGCCGGGCTTCACGCCGAACAGGCGCAGCATTGCCCGGACCGCCGCGTCGATGCCCACGAGCACCGGCCCGAGCAAGGATGCGACGAGCGAAACCACACGGGCCACCCGCAGGGAGACGCGATCCGGCGCGGTGGCCGCGAGCATCCTCGGCAGCGCCTCGGCGAGCACTAGGGTGATCGCCGCCATTAGGGCCGTCGCATAGAGAATGCCGATCTCGCCGAATCGGGAAAGCAGCAGTCCGGCAACCAGCGCCGAAGCGAGAATGA
>ERZ724512.1661-NODE-1661-length-10362-cov-6.110604_pt1 | contig 10362 bp, 8 predicted proteins | sample MGYA00376045_ERZ724512 | MGnify/ENA primary metagenome ERZ724512 (study PRJEB28724, sample SAMN07190883) | activated sludge metagenome | isolation source: activated sludge of sewage treatment plant in Hong Hong | place: Hong Kong | collected 2016-03-17 ... | reverse complement strand
GCCGTCGTCGGCCATCGCCACCAGCACGTCGCCGAACCGGTCGGCCAGCCGCGGCTGCACCGCACCGAACCAACCCGCATCGACGGCCTCGGCCCGGGACAGCACCCACGCCCGCTCGCCCAGCCGGTCGCGGTACCGGCGCGCGACCGCCTCGGGTTCGGTGGTGTACAACTGACGAAACCTGCCCTCGCCGCCCACCAACCGAACCCCGGCGGCGAGATCGGCTTCGTGCTCGATGGTCAACCGAGCGTCGCCCGGCACGTCGACCATGCCGTGATCGCCGGTCACCAGCAACCGGACGTCGCGGGGCAACGCCGCACGCAGTTGTGCGGCCAGATCGTCGACTCGGTTCAACTGCGCCAGCCACTGGTTGGACGCCACGCCGAACTTGTGCCCCGCATGGTCGAGGTCGCGTTCGTAGACGTAGACGAGGCTGCGCTCGGCGGCCGCCGACGCCCGTGCGGCGTACTCGACCCGCCACGCCGTCGGTGAGTCGTCCGCGAAACCGAAGAAGTTCGCCCCGCGCAGCGCACAGGTGGTCAGGCCGCTGCCGCGAAACCGCGCGGGAGTCACTGTGGCGCAGTACACCCCGGCCTTGCTCAGCCGTTCGAACATGGTGAGTTGAGGTTGGACGTCCAGCCCGTGCAGCCCCGGCGACCAGACCAGGGCATTGAGCAGCTCGCGCGCGTAGCGAAAGGTGTAGCCGGCCACGCCGTGTTGGCCGGGGGTGAGCCCCGTGCCCAGCGAGGCGATGGACGTTGCAGTGGTGCTGGGCGCGCCGACGGTGATCGCACGCGATCCGTCGCGGGTCAGCAGACCGTTCAGCACCGGCGCGGCGGGTGCGTGCCGGCGCAGCAGGTCGTGGCCGAGGCCGTCCACCAGCAGCACCACATAGCGGTGGGCTGATGGAAGGTCGATCACGTTGTCGAAACCCGGCACGCCCATCGCACCGGCCACGCTCGGCAGCAGGTCGGCCAGACTGGCGCTGCCGTAGGCCGGAAGGAGCGGCTGGATCACCGACCGCCGCCGCCGGCCAGTTGCAGAGCGGTGGCGAACGTCACCAGCCGGGCCACGTTGTCGGCGCCGTCGGCGGCCACGCTCATGCGCACGGTCAGGTCGTCGGCGGCGAACGTGCCCGAGTAGCCGTGGTCGGCGTCACACTCGGGGTCGCCGCAGTGGGCGGGCTCGAGCTCGACCCTGGTGGCGGTGCCCCAGCCCACGCTGAGCCAGGTTTCGGTGTCGGTCGAGCGCCCCCTGCCGTGCCGCTCCGGGTGCGCCACCACCCGGGTCAGCGCCACGGAGCTGATGCGGTGCAGGCCGACCGACTCGGTGGTCGACATGGCCTGCCCGGCCTCACCCGGGGCGTCCGACTCGTCGGTGTGCCCGACGATCAGCCGGGTGGGCGTGAGCACCAGCACCGACAGGTGCCGCTGAATCTCGTCACGCGCGAAGGTGGCTTCGTGATGGACGACGTGGTGCAGCACCGGCTCGCCGGCGGTGGCGAGCGCGATCGTTTCGGCGATCAGATCGGGAAAGTAGCCGCACGCGTCGATGTCGCGGCGCAGGTCGGCCGGCAGAGCGAGCGAGGTCACCGGTTCATCTTGTCACGCACCCAACGGCCTCCCAAGTCGGCCGTCGTGACCCTGTGGACGACGCCGACGGGCGCCGTCCGGCTGTGGACGACGCGACCGGCCCGCCCGTCCCGCGAGCGCGACGCAAGGGTGCCTACCGCTACGGTGTTGCTGGTGAGCACAAAGCCGTTCATCGCCGCCCGCGTCGAGGAGTTTCTCGACCGGCGGTTCGAAGCGCTCTTCCGGGCGCTCGGCTGGCGTGAGCATGTGGTCGCCTACACCGGATACGGGTCGAACGAGTTCGTGCGGGTGATGGCGCGGGTGGTGCTGGCGCCGCAGTGGTCGCGCAGCCAACTCGGCCGGGCCACCAAAGAGTTCGTCAAGCGGCGCGGCTGGCGCAGCTTCATCACCGCACCCTGCTTGCGGGTGCCGGTCACCCTCACCCTGGGCGACCGGGCGGTCACCGTGCGCACCGATCGCGGCGGCTACCTCGACCACCGCGTCACCCGGCACGACTTCCCGGCGGGCTGGCACACGGTGACCGCCCAAACCGAACAGTCGCGACCTGCTGACTGCCCCGTGCTGATCGTGGCCCCCGACGCCGAGTTCGGGCTGGTCAGCGACATCGACGACACGATTCTCACCACCTGGCTGCCCCGGCCCATGGTGGCGGCCTGGAACAGCTTCGTGCGCGACGAGTCGAACCGGCAGTCGATACCGGGCATGGCCCGCTTCTACCACCGCTTTCTCGCAACCCACCCGGGCGCACCCCTGGTGTACCTGTCGACGGGGGCCTGGAACACCTACGACTTTCTCAACCGCTTCATCGAACAGCATCGCTACCCCAAAGGTCCGCTGCTGCTCACCGACTGGGGGCCCACCAACATCGGCTGGTTCCGCTCGGGCATGGAGCACAAGCGCACCAACCTGCTGCGGCTGGCGGCCGACTTTCCCGGCGTGCGCTGGCTGCTGGTGGGTGACGACGGCCAGCACGACCCCGAGATCTACGCCGAGTTCGCCCACGGTCATCCCGACCACGTGGCCGCGGTGGCGATCAGGCAGCTCTCCCCCACCGAGCAGGTGCTCGCCCACGGCACCGACAAGCCGCTGGACGACCGTGAGCCCGCCGAGGCCGACGACACCTGGGTCGAGGCGCCCGACGGACGAGGGCTGGCCGCCCAGCTCACGCCCCTGCTCGACGGCTAATCGCCGCCGCATGGGCAGCGTGTCAGGCCGGCCGCGGCGGTTCGCCGCGGCAGAATCGGCCTGTAGCAGTAGCGAACGAAGGAGTGGCAACCGGTGGTGGCTCGTCCCCCGTCCGACGATGACCTGATCGAACGCATCGTCGACGTCGACATCTCTGACGAGATGGAGACCAGCTTCCTCGAATACGCGTACTCGGTGATCTACAGCCGGGCGCTGCCCGACGCGCGCGACGGCCTCAAGCCGGTGCAGCGCCGCATCCTCTACACGATGGACGACATGGGCATTCGCCCCGACCGTCCGCACGTGAAGTCGGCCCGGGTGGTCGGCCAGGTGATGGGCCTGCTGCACCCGCACGGCGACTCGGCCATCTACGACGCGCTGGTGCGCATGGCCCAGCCGTGGGCGCAGCGGCTGCCGTTGGTCGACGGGCACGGCAACTTCGGCTCGCTCGATGCCGGGCCTGCGGCGATGCGGTACACCGAGTGCCGCATGGCGCCGGCCGCCTCGGCGATGACCGCCGGGCTGGGTGAAGACACCGTCGACTTCAGGCCCAACTACGACGGCAAAGAGACCGAGCCGGTGGTGCTGCCGGCCGCCTTTCCCAACCTGCTGGTCAACGGGTCCACCGGCATCGCGGTGGGCATGGCCACCAACATTCCGCCGCACAACCTGATCGAGTGCGTGCAGGCGTTGAAGCACCTGATCGCGCACCCCGACGCTGATGCCGAGGAGCTGATGCGGTTCGTCCCCGGCCCCGACCTGCCCACCGGCGGCAAGATCGTCGGACTGGACGGCGTCCGCGACGCCTACCTGACCGGCCGCGGCACCTTTCGCATCAGGGCTACCGCGCGCATCGAGCAGGTGCACCCGCGGCGCAAGGGCATCGTGGTCACCGAACTGCCCTACATGGTCGGCCCCGAACGGGTGATCGAACAGATCAAGACCCTGGTGCAGGCCAAGAAGCTCACCGGCATCGCCGACATCAAAGACCTCACCGACCTGGCCAACGGCACCCGGCTGGTGATCGAGATCAAGAACGGCTTCAACCCCGACGCCCTGCTCGAACAGCTCTACAAGGCCACCAAGCTCGAGGATTCGTTCGGCATCAACGCCGTCGCGCTGGTCGACGGGCAGCCGCGCACGCTGAGCCTGCGCGACATGCTGACCGTCTACCTCGACCACAAGCTCGAGGTGACGCTGCGCCGCACCAGGTTCCGGCTGGGCAAGGCGCAGGATCGGCTGCATCTGGTCGAGGGTCTGCTGCTGGCCATCGTCGACATCGACGACGTGATCGCCATCATTCGCAGCAGCGACGACGTGGCCACGGCCCGCACCCGGCTGATCGAGGTGTTCGACCTCACCGAGATTCAGGCCAACTACATTCTCGACATGCAGCTCCGCCGGCTGACCAGGTTCAGCCGCATCGAGCTCGAATCCGAACGCGACGAGTTGCAGGTCACCATCGGTGACCTGCAGGCGATCATCGATGATCCGGCACGGTTGCGGTCGGTGGTGTCGTCGGAGTTGGACGAGGTGGCCCGCACCCACGGCACCCCACGCCGCACGGTGCTGCTCGCCTCGGGCGGCGGTGCGGTGGCGGCAGCGAAGGCGTCCAGCACCCCTTTGGAGATCGCGGACGACCCGTGCTGGGTGCTGCTGAGCTCGGCGGGGCTGCTGGCCCGCACCGACCACGACGACCCGCTGCCCAGCGGCGGCGGGCGGGCCGCGCACGACGTGATCGTCTCGACCTGCCGCTCGACCGCCCGCGGCGAGTTCGGGTTGCTGACCAGCTCGGGCCGGGTGGTGCGCGGCCAGACCATCGACCTGCCGTCGGTACCCGCCACGGCGCAGGCACCCAACCTGCAGGGTGGGTCGCCCTCGGGTGAGTTGTTCGCCCTCGAACCGGGCGAGCGGGTGCTGGCCGTCACCAGCCTCGGCGAGAGCACGTTCGGCTGGGTGATCGGCACCGAGCGCGGCGTGGTCAAGCGCATCAACCCCGACATCATCGGCAAGGACGCGTTCGAGATCGTCCGGCTCGACGACGGTGATCGAGTGGTCGGCGCGGCCGAGTTGACCCATGATCTCGACGAACTGGTGTTCGTCACCTCCGACGCGCAGTTGCTGCACTTTCCGGCCGCCTCGGTGCGGCCGCAAGGGCGCTCCGGCGGCGGCATGGCCGGCATCAAGCTCGCCCCCAAGGCATCCGTGGTGTTCTTCGGGGTCAGCCGGCTGGCCGACTCGGTGGTGGTGTCGGTGGCGGGGTCGTCGTCCGCACTGCCCGGCACCGACGCCGGCAGCGTGAAGGTGACGCCGTTCGACGAGTACCCGGGCAAGGGCCGCGGCACCGGCGGCGTGCGCTGCCAACGCTTTCTCAAGGGCGAGGACGTGCTGCAACTCGCCTGGGTGGGCGCCACCCCGGCGGTGGCTGCGGCGGCATCGGGGTCGCCGATCGAGCTACCCGCGATCGACGCTCGCCGCGACGCGTCCGGAACGTCGGTCGGCCAGCCGATCGCAGCGGTCTCGACCCGCTACCACGCCTGATTGCCACCGTCATCCCGGCGCCTGCCGGGATCTCGTCAGCAGACCTGCGTGAGCAACCCGCTGTCGACGTCGTAGACGAAACCGCCCACCTCGGCTCGTCCGGCGATCAGGGGGTGTTCGCTCAGCAACGCCACGTCGGCCCGCAACTGACCCACTTGATCGGGGTTGGCACCCACACTCAGCTCTCCGGCGTCGAGGCCGCTGGCGTCTGCCACGCGCTGCCTGATCTCGTCGTCGTTGCCGGACGCCATGGCGCAGCGGGTGTGCTCGATCACCATGATGCGGTTCACCCGCAGCAGATTGACTCCCAGAACGCAGCCGTTCAGCGCGTCCGCGGTGACGTGACCGCCAGGAGTGCGCAGAATCTTGGCCTCACCCAGCATCAGGCCGATCATCTCCAGCGGCTGTAGCCGCGAGTCCATGCAGGTCACGACAGCCACCCCGGCGTGGGCATAACCGTCGAAGTTGCGGGGGGCCGAGGTTGCGTAGCGCCGGTTGGCGTCGAGCAGGTCGTCAAACATAGCTACACCTTATTGAGCGCCACCGCCGCGCACGAGTGCGACCACCCCTCGGCGCCATGGCTTCGAGTGGCTCGGCAGCCGTCATTTCGGCGAACGCCCAGATCGCTGCACAACTGATGAACGATCGACACGGGGTTGTATTTTTTCGCCGCACCCCCTATCTTTTTACATGGCAATCGCCGCGACCACAGAAAGGGGGCCGGAGCATTGATGACAGAACAGATCTCGTTGATCGGCGGCAGGGTTACGCCGCAGCACGGCCTCGGGGCCGTGACCGGCGCAGCCTGATCAACGCCCACGCGACGGTGGCTCGCACCGCGCACCAGTAGGCGTTCGACCTGCACATGCCGCTCTGACCAGCACTTTCAACGCTCGACTCCAGCTTCACCGGGGTCGTGATCACGACGGCTGCGCGGTCTTGACAATCAATTTCATACAGCGTCACTGCTGTTTTGCGCACGAATGCACCCGCGTTTCTGCGCTATTCAATTCTGCCCTCATGAAGAAATTCCGGAAACAACCATGAATACCGTAACCCACACCAGAACGGAACAAACTCGCCACAACGACCTGCCCGCGCCGAGTGTGCTCGACCGCGTCGCCCTGTACGGCGGCCTGGCCCTGATTCGCTGGGCGAACCGGGCCGAGACCACCCCGGCCAGCAAGCCCAGGCGCCATCAGGCCCGGCACGCGCTGCATGCGGTGGCCGAGCGCCGCAGGCAGGTCGAGGCGAGCTATCGAATCGAGCGCGTCGTGTGACCACGACCGCGCACCCCAGGGAGCATTCCACGGCTCCCAACCTCCGCGATCGAGCGGGTGGAGCCTCCCACCTCGACCCGCTCGATCGCCGTTGCAGTGGCGAAACTACGGTTGCAGGCCCTCGATGGACCGCTGGTACGTCTGCGCCGCCCGCTGCCACACCGCGTCGCCGGCGAACAGACCCGGCAGCAGCGGCACCAGGGCCGACGAGAAATCGTCGCTGGCCTGCTTGGGCAGCAGCGACGGCAGGTTATCGATCACGATCGCATCGAGCGGCACCGGCTCGTGCCAGATGCGCCGCACCGGCTCGGCCCAACTCGTGTGCAGGTCGCTCACCGGCAGCAGGTTCAGGTGCGAGGTGACGTCGGCCGTGACGTCGACCAGCACCCGCAGTCGCCGACCCGGCCGGGTGCGGTCGGCGTCGGTGAGCAGCGGCGGCTGCGGCTCGGTGGCCAGCACGCAGTGCACCAGCAGGTCGTGCGCCACCAAGGCGTCGGAATCGAGGGCGGCGGTGTCGTCGCGGTCCCAACGCGACGAACCGATGCCGGCCAGATTGAGGGCGTCCACGGCCCCACGGCCGGCCCGGCCCCAGGCGCCGGTCACCACCGCCGTGGCACCGGCCAGGTGCTCGGCCACCTCTTCGAGTTCGCCGGTCAGGTCGTCGAGGTGCATCGGACGCAGCGGCACCGGCAGCCGCCCCGCCGCCTGCATGGCGCCCAATGAAGCGCCGACGAAACCCGCCCAGTAGCCGAACGCGACCACCCGGCGTCCGGTGTCATCGACCAGGTACTCCAGGTCGAGCACCTCGCCGCCGCCTCGAACGAAGCGGCGCAGCAGGTCGTCGGCACCGGTCTGGCCCTTGTAGGCGTGGGCGAAGTAGACGTGCCGGTGCCGCAGCTCGGCCGGTTCGTCGGGCAGTTCCTTGATGCCCACCACCACCGTTTCTGGCGGAGCGGTCAGCCACGAGCCCGCGTGAACCACCGGGCAGCCCACGGCCTCGTACGCGTCATCTGAGAACACCCGCTCGGGCGAGCTCTCGACCACGACGTCGACGCCGGCCTCGTGCAGCGCCGCCGCGCCCTTGGGTGTGATCGGGGTGCGCTGCTCGGTGTCACGCTGCTCGGCGCGCAGCAGAACGGTCGGCCTCATGCGTCGATCCTTTCGGCGTCGAGGGCGTAGGCGCCGGCCACGATGAACTCTTTGCGGGGGGCCACATCGTTGCCCATCAGCTTCTCGAACGTGGCCATCGCCAACTCCAGCGACTCGCCCTCTTCGACGGTGATGCGGCGCAGGGTGCGGTGCCGAGGGTCCATGGTGGTCTCTTTCAACTGGTCGGCATCCATCTCGCCCAGCCCCTTGTAGCGCTGCGGCTCTTTGAACGACACCCCCCGCTTGGTCAGCTCGGCCAGCTTTCGCTGGTACTCGGCCTCGCTGTAGGTGTACAGGTACTTGTCTTGCCCCTTGCGTGGGCTGCTCAGCTCGAACCGGTGCAGCGGCGGCACGGCGGTGAACACCCGTCCGGCTTCGACCAGGGGCCGCATGTATTTGAAGAACAGGGTGGCCAGCAGGGTGCGAATGTGGGCGCCGTCCGAGTCGGCGTCGGCCATGAAGATCACCTTGCCGTAGCGGGCCTGCTCGAGTTCGAAGGTGCGCCCCGAACCGGCACCCACCACCTGAATGATCGACGCGCACTCGGCGTTCTTCAGCATGTCGCCCACGCTCGCCCGCTGCACGTTGAGGATCTTGCCGCGAATCGGCAGCAGCGCCTGAAACTCCGAATTGCGGGCCAGCTTGGCGGTGCCCATGGCCGAGTCGCCCTCGACGATGAACAACTCGCTGCGCTCGTTGTCGGTGCTGCGGCAGTCGGCCAGCTTGGCCGGCAGTGAACTCGATTCGAGTGCGTTCTTGCGGCGCTGGTTCTCTTTGTGGGCACGCGCGGCCACCCGGGTGCGTGAGGCCGACACCACCTTTTCCATCACCGCCCGTGCTTGGGGGCGCTGCGCGGCGCGGTTCGAGGTGAGGAACTCCCCCAGTTCGCGCTCGACCACCTTGGCGACCAGCCGGGTGACCGGCGGGGTGCCGAGCACCTCTTTGGTCTGGCCCTCGAACTGCGGCTCTGCCAGCCGCACGGTGACCACGCCGGTCAGGCCTTCGAGAATGTCGTCTTTGACGATCTCGTCGCCGGCCTTGAGCAGCCGGGTGCCTTCGAGTGCCTTGGCGAAGGCTCGGACGGTGCCCCGTTCGAACCCCTGCACGTGCGTGCCGCCCTTGGGAGTGGCGATGATGTTGACGAACGACTGCACGGTGCTGTCGTAGCCGGCCCCCCAGCGCAGCGCGATGTCGACCTCAAGGGTGCGGTCGACGTCGGTGGGGGTCATGGCTCCGTCGGCGTCGAGCATCGGCACCGTTTCGGTGAACGTGTCGGTGCCCTGCAGCCGCAGCACGTCGGTGACCGGGGCGTCGCCGGCCAGAAAGTCGCAGAACTCCGAAATGCCGCCGTCGTGCTTGAACACCTCGGTGACGTGCTCGGACGCCCGCTGGTCGGTGAGTGCCAACTCGAGCCCCGGCACCAGAAAGCTGGTCTGTCGGGCGCGAGCCACCAGCGAAGACCACGACAGTTGCGCGTCGGGCAGAAAGATCTGCCGGTCGGGCCAGTAGCGCACCCGGGTGCCGGTTCGTCCGCGCGCCACGCGGCCGACTTTGGTGAGCGCAGCGCCCGGGGTGAAGGGCGCGTCGGGCCCGTCACCGGCGAAGCTGCCGGGCACCCCACGGCGGAACGACATGGCCCAGGTGGCCCCGTTGCGGTCGACCTCGACGTCGAGCCTCGACGACAGCGCGTTCACCACCGAGGCGCCCACCCCGTGCAGGCCGCCGGTGGCGTTGTACGAGCCGGCGCCGAACTTGCCGCCGGCGTGCAGCTTGGTGAACACCACTTCGACGCCTGACAGGCCGGTGCGGGGTTCGATGTCGACCGGAATGCCACGGGCCACGTCGTCGACCGCGATGCTGCCGTCGGCGTTGAGCGCAACGGTGATGCGGTCGCCGAAGCCGCCCAGTGCCTCGTCCACACAGTTGTCGATGATTTCCCACATGCAATGCATCAGGCCGCGGGTGTCGGTTGAGCCGATGTACATCGCCGGACGTTTGCGCACCGCTTCGAGCCCTTCGAGCACGAGCAGGTGGCGGGCCTCGTAGTCGCGTCCTTCGGCGGCCGGCTTGCCTTTGATGGTCACGCGATGAGGCTAGCGCCCGCCACCGACACGGGCCGGGATCTCGGGCGGGCAGGGCGCGCGTCCGTGCTGCCTCGTCGCCGACTCGTAACCGAGTTGCAATGCGCCACGCGCGGGGCGCGACCCTTCGCCGGTCACACTGGGGTGCCGGGGTAATCTCGCGGCACGGAACAATCCGGCCTCGCGATGAGTTGACACAGGTAGACTCAAGGCAAGACAGGGAGGAAACGCGAAATGACGACGACAGCGCTTGAGGGGCTGACCGCGGCGGATCGCTGCGATCGCTGCGGGGCGCAGGCCTACCTTCGGGTGACCCTGCACGCCGGCGAGCTCCTCTTCTGTGCCCACCACGCCAAGGCCCACTCGGACCGCATCAAGCAGGTGGCGCTCACCGTTCACGACGAAACAGACAAGCTCAACTGAGTTCTAAGCATGAACGCCCCGGACGGATCGTCCGGGGCGTTCGTCGTTGTCGAGATGCTTCTATGTCTTGTCAAGGGTGGTCGTGTTGAGGTGTCGGAAGATTTGGCGGGC
>ERZ724512.1658-NODE-1658-length-10376-cov-3.985176_pt1 | contig 10376 bp, 12 predicted proteins | sample MGYA00376045_ERZ724512 | MGnify/ENA primary metagenome ERZ724512 (study PRJEB28724, sample SAMN07190883) | activated sludge metagenome | isolation source: activated sludge of sewage treatment plant in Hong Hong | place: Hong Kong | collected 2016-03-17 ... | reverse complement strand
ATGTTAACCGCTGTTTTTCAAAGGATTTACGTCAAAAAACGCTCCGGAACTCCGGTCTAGGCTTCCAGCCCGCCTCGGACGAATCGGGGGAACATCCTGATCGAGACGCGCGCGGCTCGGACATGGCTCATTCCCAAAACGTGAGACCTGGCCGAGCCGCGCGGGTCGTGTGGAATTCAATGCGATTTGGCATCCCGCCCGAGCACGACGGAGAAGACCGTACCCGAGTTGGTCAGGTCTTCTCGGAGGGCGAGCAAGCTCGGGAACATCGAGCCGTGGCAATCGGGATGATCGAAGCCTGATGCGGGGAGAATTTCGGAGTTAGGCGGCATGGAAGTATCTCCGCTGAAGGAGGAGTGCGACGTTCACGAGACCGATGAGCACCGGCACTTCCACCAGCGGCCCGATGACGGCTGCGAACGCCGCGCCGGACCCGATGCCGAAAACGGCCACGGCCACGGCGATGGCGAGTTCGAAGTTGTTCGAGGCCGCCGTAAATGCGAGCGTCGCCGTCTTCGAGTAGTCGGCCCCGAGCCTGTGTCCCATCCAGAACGAGAGGAGGAACATCACCACGAAGTAGACCAGGAGCGGCACGGCAATCCGGACCACGTCGAGCGGGGAGGCGATGATGGCCTCGCCCTGGAGCGAGAACATCACGACGATGGTGAACAGGAGGGAGACGAGTGTGAGCGGGCTGATCATCGGAATGAACCGCTTCTCGTACCACTCCCGGCCCTTCATCCGCACGAGTAGGAACCGCGTGAGCATGCCGGCCAGGAACGGGATTCCGAGGTAGATGAAGACGCTCTCGGCGATCGCGACGATGGTGATCCGCGAGAGGTCGACCTCGCCGAACGAGACGCCCACGAGCGGCGGGAGCACCTTCACGAAGAGCCAGGCATAGAGCGAGTAGAAGAGCACCTGGAAGACCGAGTTGAAGGCCACGAGGCCCGCCGCGTACTCGGTGTCCCCGCGGGCAAGCTCGTTCCAGACGATCACCATCGCGATGCAGCGAGCCAGGCCAATCATGATCAGGCCGATGGCGTATTCGGGCCGGTCCGAAAGGAACGCCAGGGCCAGGCCGAACATGAGGAGCGGCCCCACCAGCCAGTTCTGGACGAGCGAGAGGGCGAGTATCCGCGTGTTTCGGAAGACCTCGGGGAGCTCCTCGTAACGCACCTTCGCCAGGGGCGGGTACATCATGACGATGAGCCCGATGGCGATGGGGATTGAGGTTGTGCCGACCGAGAGCCGCGTGATGCCGTCGGCAACCCAGGGGGCGAAGTAGCCGAGGGCGACGCCCAGCGCCATCGCGAGGAAGATCCAGAGCGTGAGAAACCGGTCCAGGAAGGAGAGCCGACCTCTCGTCCTCGGTTGGCAGGTTCCAACGTCGGCGTCCATCACTTCGCCTCCCCGGAAAGCTCCGTCAGCAACGCCTCGACCCGCTCGCGAATCTGGTCGCGGATGAGCCGCACCTTCTCGATTCCCTGCCCAGCCGGGTCGTCGAGGCCCCAATCCTCGGAGAGGTGGATGCGGGCCGGGCACGCGGCGGCATCGACTCCGCAGCCCATCGTGATGATGCGAGTTGCGGAGTCAGCCATCGCCTGGGTGAGCTGCTTCGGGGCCTGGCCCTCCATCGAGAGACCGAGCTCGCCCATCGCCGCGACCGCCATGGGGTTCACTCGCGTTCCCGCCTCGGTTCCCGCCGACAGGCCGCGAATCGGCAGCCCGCGCTCTCGGGCGATGGCATTCGTGAACGCTTCGGCCATCTGGGATCGGCCCGCGTTGTGGACACAGACGAAGAGCACGGTTTTCATGCAGATGTTCCTCCTTCTATATGACGTCGAAGATGAATTTCAAGCAGTAGTACAACCCAATCCCGAGGAAGAGAACTCCGGTGATGCGTCTGGCCCACCAGTCGACCTTCGAGAGGGTCTTGAACACCCTGCCCACCGAGCGAACACTGACTGCGACGAGCACCGCGAAGAGCAGGGCCGGAAGGGCCGTGCCCACTCCATAGACGCTTGGCAGGAGCACGCTCGACTGAACCTTGACCGCAAGTGGGATGAGGCTCCCGAAGTAGAGGGCCGCCGAGACCGGGCAGAAGGTCAGGGCAAAGAGCATCCCCAGTGGCAGAGCCCCCCAGAGCCCAAGGGCATCGAGCCGCTTCTGCATCGACTCGCTCACGCCCGCGCCCGGGAGCGAGAACGAGAGCAGGTCGAGGAGAAACATGGCCACGACGATGAGGAGCGGTCCCAGGAGCTTGTTCATGTACCGTTGCAGGAACAGGGAGAGCTCGGGGACCGATAAGACGCTCGCCACCAGCAGCACGCCCAGAACGAGGTAGGAAAGGGTGCGGCCCAGGGCGTAGAGAAGCCCCGAGAGGAAGACCTTCCGTGGGCTTTCGACCCTGCGGCCGATGAACGAGATGGCCGCGATGTTGGTCGCGAGCGGGCAGGGACTGATTGAGGTCAAGACCCCAAGCCAGAGAGCTGAGGCGACGACGACGAGCGAGGCGGCTTCGGTCGTGGGTTCCACGTCCTTGTCCTCCCTCACTTCGCCGCAGGGGTGAGTGGCCCCAGGACGCTTCGCACCTCGGCTTCGACGTAGCGGGAGAAGGCTCCTTCATCTCCCACGAGGCTCCAGGCTTTCGGAGCGGGTTTCCAGCCGATGACGCGACCGCCGTCAACGTCCATGATCACGAACGCCGGGCCGTTGATGCCGAAGGCCGAAACGAGGGCCGCGTTTCGCGGGTCCTGGAAGTCCATCATTCGCCACTCGAGCCGCCCGTCGGAAAGCTCGCGAGCGAAGCTCTGCTTGATGGCTTGCTCGAGCGAGGAACCGACCTTCCAGGTCGGGCACCGCACGGTGCGGTGGAAGTAGGTGGCGACGACCCGGCGAGTGGGCTTCGGCGGGGCATCGGCCGCGGCGGAGACCACGAGCACGACGATGACGGAGATGGCCACGCCAATGGTGCGGGTGACTGTCGAGAATCGCATCGTTCTGCTCCTCCTTGAAGGCGAGAGGTTAAGACTTCGTTTTGCTTTCGAGCTCGACGCCAAGCTCGTGCCACTTCGAGAGGATCTCTTGCCGCGAGAAGAAGCCCTCGTGCCGGAAGAGTTCCTTGCCCGAAGCGTCGAAGAAGATCTGCGTCGGCATGGTGGTGATGCCATACGTCTCGGCCGCGGAGGAGTCCTCCAAAAGGTCGATGAAGGCGACATCGAGTTTCTCGCGATACGTCTCCTTGAGCTCCTTGAGGATGGGAGCCATCTCCTTGCACGGGATGCAGCGGGTGGAGCCGATGTCGAGGAGCTTCGGGAGCCGCCGCGTCTCCTCGGGGGACGACGGAAGGGCCACCTCGACTCTCCGGACGGTGGGCTCGGAAGTGAGCTCCGCACGCGGCAGCTCTCCGAGTTCCTCCCGAACGCTTTTCACGACGAACGAGCGGAAGGCCTCCTTGTCCCCGATGAGCTCCCAGACTTCGGGCAGGCTCCGCCACGTCTCCTGACGGCCGTCGCGGAAGGAGGCGAGCACCACGCACGGGGCGGCAAGCTGGAAGTCTCTCGCGAAGTGCTCATGGCCCGGCTCTTCGTAGTTCACCACCCGCCACTCGACGCGACCGCTCTCGAGCTGGTCTTTGAAGCCCGTCTCGACCGCCTCTCTTGCCGACTTCTCGATCTCGTTGCAGGTGACGCAACGCACCTTGCCGTGCAGGTAATAGGCGACGAGCTTCGTGCCCGAGACGGGCGTGCCCTCGGCAGACCCCGGAGGCGCATGGCTCGCCGCGTCCTTCCGGACCAGCGTCACGACGCTCGCCAGGACGAATAGCGTGAGCACGGCGGTGATGATGCTCTTCCCTTTCATCGTCTGCTTTCTCCTTGGGTTGCTCCTCCCGCGCCGTCGCCATTTTCGCGCAGGGAGATCGTTTGGCCGATCAAGCCGGCTTCACGGCGAACACCTTCACGCTCGCCGCATAATCGTTCACGTCGTAGTGGCGGATGAGGTCTGCAAGCTGCTCGAGGAGCTCGGGCGTGTTCGCTCCCGGCGGGGTCGTGTCGCAGCATGCGCCGCTGTCGACGGGAGCCGTCGCGCAGCACGACACGCCATCGCCCACGGCGAGGTCGGGCCGCGGGGAGGAGGAGCAGCACGCGGACTGGTTCTCGATCTTGGCGTAGGTGTTGAGATCCGCGCCCGAGTCGACGACCTCGACGTGGGCGAATCCCGCCTCGCGGAGGGCGGCCCTGTAGTCTTCGATGAGGATGGCTCCGGCGATGCACCCGACGTAGGCCATGAGGTCCGAGGAGAGCTCGGGGGGGAGCGGCTTCTTGAGAGCGATGTCCGAGACGGCGAGCCTGCCGCCCGGCTTGAGGATCCGGGCGATCTCGCGCATCGCCGCCGCCTTGTCGGGCACGAGATTCAGCACGCAATTGGAGATGACGCAGTCGGCCGAGGCGTCCTCCAGCGGCATCCGGTCGATGGCGGCGTGGTGGAACTCGACGTTGGAGAGGCCAGCCCTCTCGGCGTTTTTCCGGGCAAGCGCGATCATCTCCGGCGTCATGTCGATGCCGATGGCCTTGCCCATCGGGCCGACCTTCTTCGCGGCCAGGAACACGTCCAGGCCTCCGCCCGAGCCCAGGTCCACGACGACCTCCCCCGGCCTCAGGCTCGCCATGGCCGTGGGATTCCCGCAGGAGAGCCCCATGTTCGCCTCGGCCGGAATCGAGGACAGCTCTTCGGCCGAGTAGCCGAAGGCCTCCGCCACGGCCCGCACACCCTGGTGCTCGCTGGAAAGGCCGCTCGTCGCGACCGAGCCGTACTTCGAGCGAACCGCTTCGATCATCTCTTGCGTCATCCTCCAATCCTCCTTCTTGATGGAATCCCGTTGCCGGTTACCCAAGAAACTTCCTGATCTCTTCCGGGCTCAAGGCGCGCCCGCAGGCCTTCACCTCTCCGTCGATGGCGAGAGCGGGCAGGGCCCGCACGCCGTCGTACTCCAGGATGTCCACGATCTCCTGCAACTTGATGACCTCGCCGTCGAGGCCCGCTTCCTTGATGGCCCGCTCGGCGTTCTCCGCGAGCGTCTTGCACTTGGGGCACCCGGTCCCGAGGACCTGAATCTTCATCGCATGGCCTCCTCGAAGGCCTTCCCGTGCATGGCCTCGGAGACCGAGGTGAGTTCCGTCCCTTCGACCTCCCAGGGGACCAGGACCGTGCGCGGGCTCAACTCCTCGGTGACCTCGCGAATGAAGACTCGCTCGTGGAGCTTCCGCGACTTGAGCACCGGATCGGAGACGGGCAGGGGAGTGAGGCTCTAATTGATGACCCAGGCAAAGGGCGTGATGCCCGCTCTGAGGAGATCCCGCTGGAGCGAGGCCGCCTCGTGCACGGGCGTGGCCTCGGGCAGGGTGACGATGAGCACCCTCGTGAAATCCGGTTCGCGGAGCCGTGGCAGGAGCTCCCGCACCGATTCGGGCAGATCGCTCAGGTTACGGAGCACGTCGCGGTGGTAGGCCTCGGTGGCGTCGAGCAACAGCAGCGTGTGCCCGGTGGGGGCCGTGTCGAGGACGACGAAGCTCGCCTTGCCCTGGTCCACGGTGCGAGCAAACGCCCGGAAGACGGCGATTTCCTCGGTGCAAGGGGAACGCAAGTCCTCCTCGAGAAGGGCCTTTCCCTGGGCATCGAGATCCTTGCCCGCGGTGGCCATCACCTCGGCCGTGTACTCCGCCGTTTCTCTTGCCGGGTCGATGCGGCTCACCGTGAGATTCCAGACCCGTGAGCCGAGTGTGAGGTCGAGATGGGCCGCCGGGTCGGTCGTGGAGAGGTGCACCTTGTGCCCGAGCCTTGCGAGCTCAAGGGCCAACCGCGTGGCGACGGTCGTCTTCCCGACGCCACCCTTGCCCATCGTGAGAATGGCCCCATGCCCGCGGCGGGCCAGTTCCGTCACGAGGGTTTCCATCGACGGCCAAGCCTGGGCGGAAGCCTCCTCCGATGCAGCAGGGGCGTGCTTCGCGGCCGAGTCCGGGTCGTTCAGGGCTCGTAGCGCAGCGACACCGATGAGGCCGAAGGGAAGGAGAGGTACTTCCGTTCGAGGCAGGCCAGACAGCTCTTCTGGCATCTCCTCGAAGGCCTTCACGCCACGTGCTTCCATCGCCGCGGCGGTGGCATCGCTGGAGTCGCTCGACCGGAAGATGCCGTTCAGGACGAGCCGTTGATTCCTGATGCCCAGCTCGGCGAGCTCGCGGCTCGATCGTGCCGCCTCGCGGAGCGCCGTCTTCTCCGGGCGACTCACCAGCACGAGCGTCGTGGTGTCGCCGCTGGCGAGGGCCTTCAGGGCCGATGCATAGAGGGCTCGCTGGGCGGTGAGCCCCGAGAGCGGTCCCAGGCACGAGTTGCCGCCGACGTTCGTCTCGAAGAACACCGTCCAGGCGGCGGGCAACTGGAGAAGTCTCAGCGTGTGGCCGGTTGGGGCGGTGTCGAAGATGACGTGATCGAACTCGGCCGTGGCCGACTCGTCGCCGAGGAGCTTCGAGAATTCGTCGAACGCCGCAATCTCCGTGGTGCAGGCCCCCGAGAATTGCTCCTCCATGCTCCGCACGGAGGCCTCGGGCAGGATGCCTCGATAAGGGCCGACCATCCGCTCCCGGTAGGCGTGAGCCGCGGCCTCGGGGTCGATGTTCATGGCGGAGAGGTTCGCCACGCCCGGGATCGACGTGGGTGTCGGCCCCAGCTCAACTTGAAACACCTCGCCCAGGTTCGAGGCCGGGTCGGTGCTCACCAGGAGCACGCGCTTTCCCGACTCGGCCAGGCCCAGGGCGGTGGCGGAAGCGACCGAGGTCTTACCGACCCCGCCTTTACCGGTGAAGAAAAGGTTTCGCGTCAGCGGACCGGCAATAACCATTGTGCACCTCCTTAGCAGCATTGACCTGGACTTCGAACGGCCCCGCCGATCCCAACCAGGCCGGGCGCGGAGCAGCACGAGGAGGCAGCCTCCTTCGGCGACTCGCCATCGGTGGGGGGGGCAAGGCCCGAGAGCCGCGCAAGCTCGGCCCGATCAGGATAGGTGCCGCGAGAAGCAACTTCGCCATTCACGAGCACGAGCGGCAGGCACGCGTTGCCGTGCTCGCGAAGAGCCGCGGTGACTGTCGGGTTCGAGGCGAACGCCTGGGGCTGATGGGCGAGGTTGTAACGCTCCACCTCGACGCCCTGACGCTTGAGCCAGTCGAGGTCGCCGGCGATGCGCGGCAGGACGGGGTCGACTGCCGGGCCACAAACACCTGTCAAGCAGCACATGGGGGGGTCATAGACAGCGAGTGTCGTCATGTTCGCCTCCTCGTTCGTCTATCGGCGATTACCGATGGAGTTGGGTAAAAAAACTCCGCACTCGTTAGAGGCCGGAGACCAAGTTCTTGAGCCGCTCGAGCACCTTCGGCTCCACGCAATAGCACACCCGGGGCCCGTCGATGGTGCCGCGGATGAGGCCCGACTCCTTGAGCATCTTCAGGTGCTGGGAGACGGTCGACTGGGCCAGCGGCAAGTGCTCGACGATGTCGCCGCACATGCACGAGTCCTGCGACAGGAGGAACCGGACGATCTGGACGCGGGCTGGGTGACCCAAAGCCTTGGCCAAGGCCGCGAGCTCCACGTCGGAGGAGCGAGCCTCGTCGGTCGAGACCTTCACCCCGTTTCGGCCCCTCACGGTGGAGCAGCACATCTCGTCCACGGCCACTTCCTCCTGTATTAGTCATCGTGAAACTACGATAGCCGATTGAATGATTCTTGTCAAGCCGTACTCTCGCACCTCGCACCGACGAGTTGTGCGGTAGGGAGCGCGTCCGAGTGCAACATTCGCCAGGGGACAGGGACGCGGAGCGAGTCAGAATCGAGATTCGCTCGACGATCTTGCGCGGAACCTGCTTCCTTCGCCGGTCAGAGAGCCGCGTTGTGCGAGGCTCCGCGTGGCCCGCGAGGTACTGCACGTCCTCCAGAGCCACGTTCTGCTCCAGAAGGTCGGTGACGGTCGCCACGCGGAACGAGTGGGGCGAGAACGGATCGGGAAGCCCCGCCGCCTTGAGCCGCCGCTTCATCATCCGGCAGATGTCGATGCCGCTCATCGCCCTGGAGGTGAGTGGCTTGGTCCGGCGGACGGCGGTGCGGAAGAGGGGGCCCTCGGTGATGACGGCCGCTTCGATGTCGGCGGGCAGGAACTGCTCCAGGTCGTGCCGGACGGGGATCTCCCGCGACTTGCCGCCCTTCTCGGAGAAACGCAAGGCATACTGCGTCCCGTCGTGCTTCAGGCTCTTGAGGGTCAGCTTGGCCACGGCCCCGACCCGGCAGGTCGCCCTCAGGACGTCCTGTCGTTCATGCCGAATAAAGGACATTATTCGGCATGAACCGCGGCGGCAGGGCAGGGGCAGGGGACGTCGTCCGTCGCACGTGCTCTGACGCGGTTTCCTTGGAGCGAGCCGGCGCCATCGGCCGATAGACGGGTCGTCATGGCCGTGGAAAACGGACGACCTCTCGCCTTGGACTTCACTTCGCAGGACTCATGGACGAGCACAAGACGGAGAACGAGACCGGCAACCAGCGGCTGCCCGCGCGGCTCGCGCACGACGGCGCGAATCGTGACGCGCTGATCAGTCGTGAACAACGCGAGGACTGGCAACGCTTGCGGCGCGAGATCACCGCGCCGGACATCGTCCGACAGGCGGGCGCGGGCGCGGAGTACGCCTACGCCGATTTCTTCAAGGCCAAGATCGCCAACCTCAATACCCGGAAAGCCTACAAACGAGCGGTCGATCGGTTCCTCGGCTATTGCCAGGAACGCGGTCTGGAACTCCGCCAGGTCACGTCGTTCCTGATCGGCGACTATCTTGAGCATCATCTGATCGACAAGGACGGCCGCCCGCTCTCGGCCCCGACCAAGAAGCAACACCTGGCGGCGCTGCGGCACTTCTTCGACAACCAACAGCTCTATCACGGCGTCGCGCTCAATCCCGCGTCCTCGGTCCGTGGCCCCAAGCACGTGGCCCACGAGGGCAAGACGCCCGCCTTCGACGACCAGCAGGTGCGAACGCTCCTGAAGTCGATCGACACCTCGGACGTCGTCGGCCTGCGGGACCGCGCGATCCTGATGGTTCTGGCCTTCACCGCCGCCCGCGCCGGCGCCGTGGCCAAGCTCCGGCTTCAGGACTATTACTCCGACGGCGTCCAGTGGTGGTTCCATTTTGGCGAGAAAGGCGGCAAGGTCCACGTGGTGCCCGCCCGCCACGATCTCCAGCAGCAAATGGAACGCTACCTCCAGGCCGCGCGGCTGGGCGGCGGTACCGGCAAGGCGCCGTTGTTCCGTTCCGCTCGGGGCCGCCATCGTCGGTTGTCCGACCGTGGACTGACCGGCAACGACCTGCTCCGGATCGTCAAGCGTCGGCTCAAGGCGGCCGGACTGCCCGATCGGACCTTCTGTTGCCACAGCTTCCGGGCGACCACGGCCACCAACCTGCTGCGGCAGGAGGTCGCCCGCGAGCAAGTCCAGTACCTCCTGGGTCATGCCGACGCACGCACCACCGATCTCTACAACCGCGCCAACAAAGAGGTCAGCCGCAACATCGTGGAACGGATCTCCCTGTAAGGTCAGCCCGCCGCGCGACGCGCTCCAGCAGCAAGCGCATCTGTTGCTCATGCTCATGCTCATGCTCGCGTTCGCTCCGCGCGAGCCGCTCGGCCAGCTCACGGTTGCGCTCTTCCAGCGCCCGCAGACGCGCCGCGATCTCGGCGGCGTCGCTGCCGCCGCCGCTGATAGGACTGTTGGGCCGGCCCTCGGTTGTCGGCCGAATCGCCGGTGGCACACTCGGTGAGGCAGGGACCGGAGCGGGCGTCGTCTGTGCCCGCGACGACGTGGGGACGGGGACGACCACCACGCAGACGCAGAGGACCCATGGCGCCGTTGGGCCTCTCAGTCTCCGACGGGTAATCGGCACGCGACTCGGCCTCCTCGGAGCGATGATCCAAGGACTCGGTGTTGTGGGATTCCTGGGACCCATGGAACCCATGGGACCCATGAGGACATCCCGCGCAGCGACGATCCTCGACGAACACCTCCATACGTCCCATGCGTCTCATGCGTCCTATTCGTCCCATTCCCTTCCCTTCCCTTCCCTTCCCTTCGGGAGGGTGTTGTGCCCCCGGTGACACGACCGTTGGGTCCACTCCACCTTGCCGGCCTTCACCGTTCATCACAACGCGTAGACTTTGCTAGTTATGTTGCTATTTCTCAACAGTGCTTTCCTTTGCCGTGACGATCCCCTAGGATCATGTTCCAGGATTCCCGGTGGACGGTGGACGGTGGACGGTGGACGGTGGACGGTGGACGGTGGACGGTG
>ERZ724512.1657-NODE-1657-length-10380-cov-8.438354_pt1 | contig 10380 bp, 10 predicted proteins | sample MGYA00376045_ERZ724512 | MGnify/ENA primary metagenome ERZ724512 (study PRJEB28724, sample SAMN07190883) | activated sludge metagenome | isolation source: activated sludge of sewage treatment plant in Hong Hong | place: Hong Kong | collected 2016-03-17 ... | reverse complement strand
GATCGACATCAACCGGCTGCTTGTCCCTTTCGGCAAGCACATCTGCACCGGCGACCTGCCACGCTGCTCCACCTGCCCGGTGCTGGCGATGTGCCAGCAGGTGGGGGTGGAGCGGCATCGGTGAGGTATAGCAGCCACCGGCCCCCATGCGCGCCCAATACGCTCGCGCAGGGCCTCGCCGGCATCGACGAACGTCAGCGCGCTCACGCCCCCTCGGTCAAATGGCCCGGCAGCTGCCCCGAGACGGCCGAAAGCGCTCGCTGCCAGGCGTCCCGCTCCGCGCCGAACTTCTCGTGCTGGAAGCGATAGTCGCTCTTGCGCAGGAACTCCTCCAGTTCGCCGTTCAGCCGCTGCCAGTGGCCGCGCTGGGCGGCCACGAGCGTCGTCAGGGCCGGGCCGGGCAGGCCGCGGGCCACCACGGCGCGAAAATGGGGCAGGCACAGGCCGTCGGAGGCAGCGTAGGCCTCGGCCAGGGGGCTGCCCGGCGTGGCCTGTTGCAGCAGCGTGTCGATGTAGTGCGCGGCGAAGGTCGCCTCGTGGACGCAGATGGGGCACGGCGCATCCGGAGTCAGCGCGTCGGCCAGGCGCGTCGCCGCCGGGTGTGACCCGCTAACGCCCCCGGCGCGCAGCAACGCCCGCAACCGGCTGGATGACTCGGCCTCGATGCCGCTGTCGGCCAACACCCGCAGCAGTACCTTAATGACCCCCTGCATCATCGTCGCCGCGCCCAGCGCGCCGCCGGTGCGCACCAGCAGCGCCGCGTGGCGGCGACAGAAGCCGCGGGCGGCGTTCAGTTCCTCGCGCACGCCGACGTCGTTGACCGACTCGAACAGGATGGCGTCGACCAGGCGGTCGGCCGTCTCGTCCAGCAACCGGCAGAAGGCGCAGCCCGGTTGCGCCAGCGCGACCAGCATCTCATCCAGGTAGGGGATTCGCGTCGTCTCGGCCATGTTGCTTCCTCCAGAGTGGGCGAATTCACTGCCCAGGATGATAGCATGATGTAGAATTCCCGCTTGGGTCATTGCTCAATCACAGCGCAACGAGGGTCGTCTCATGGTCGAACAGTCAAAGCCCTTCATCTATCTGCTCGTCGGCCTGGCCAGCATCTTCATCATCATCAGCGGCGTTCAGAATCTGGCTTTCATCCTGAACCCGATCCTGCTGTCGCTGGTCATCACCATCGCCCTCATCCCCGTGCCCGGCTGGTTTGCCCGGCGCGGCGTGCCCGGCTGGCTGTCGCTGGTGCTGACCTTTGTCATTGTCCTGGGGTTCATCGGGCTGGTGTTGCTGCTGGTCTTCTTCGGGCTGGCCCGGTTGGCCGAGGTGCTGCCGAGCTTGCAGACAAGCGTCGCCGCCAATGGCGACGAACTTCTTAACATGCCCAACACCATTCTCGGCTATCACCTGGGCGAGGTGCGCGAGGTGGTGACGGCTTTCCTGACCAGTGAACGGCTGACCGGACTGGCCACGCGCTCCCTGAGTGTCCTATTCACCACCGTTTCGCAGGCGTTCCTGGTCATGCTTATCTTCGCCTTCATGCTCAGCGCGGCGCTGTCGCTGCCCAGCAGCGCCCGCCTGGGCCTGACCGCCGAAAGCCCCCTGGTTCAGCAGGCCGCCGCGCTGACGGAAAACGTGCGTCGCTACGTCACCCTGACGACCAGCCTGAATCTGGTGGCGGCCATCGGCAACACGATCCTGCTGCTGCTTCTGGGCGTCGGCCCGGCCGTCCTCTGGGGCTTGCTCTCCTGGTTTATGGGCTACATCCCCGCCGTCGGCTTCTGGGTGGCCATGTTGCCGCCGCTGGCGCTGGCTTTCGTCGAGCACGGTTTCACCGGCGCGCTCGTCGTCTTCATCGGCTACACGCTCATCAACGGCACGGTCGAGAACCTCGTCAAGCCGCGGCGTATGGGCCGGGGGCTGAAGATCTCGCCCGTCGTCGTCGTCATCTCGCTGTTCATCTGGGGTTGGCTGCTGGGCATCGTCGGGGCCATCCTCTCGACGCCGCTGACACTGCTCATCCTCAGCGTGCTGGAGTTGTTCGAGGGCACGCGCTGGATCGCCATGCTGCTGCGCACCACAGGCACGGGCGAAGAGAGCGCCGTTCGGGAGCACGAAGAGGCGCTCGGCCGCGTGCGCGGCCTGTGGGATCGCGGCGTCACCGCCGTGCGCAACGCGACCCGGCTGTAACCCCCCTGCCGGGCGCGCGGCTACTCGGTCAGCTCGCGCGTCTGCGCCACCAGGCTTTCCAGCCGCTGCAACAGGCTGCCCAATTCCGGAGCCGGTTCGCTGCCCGTCTCCCGCTGGCCGTTGTACGTGGCGTAGGCCACGTCCAGCCGCTTCTCCAGCGCCGTCAGCGCCGGCGTGTCCTCAGGTTGCCGCTGCATGATGCGCATGGCATGCCCGGCGAAGACCTGCAGGGCGACGGCCAGCGGCGGGGCAATGACAAAGCCGATCAAGCCATAGGCGTCTACCAAGATCAACACCATGATCACGATCAGCAGGCCGCTGAAACGATTGCGCTGGAAAAAGCGCGGCTCAACGACGAACTCCAGAAAGGCCAGCACGGCCGCCGTCAACAGCACAGCGAATAAGGCCGTCTGCACCTGGCCGTTCGTGGCCATCCCGGCCAAAAAGGCCACCGCCGCGGCAAAGACAAAGCCGGCCATCGGGATCAGCCAGAACAACCCGGCCAACAGCGCCGCCAGCAGCGGGTAATCGAGCCGCAATAGATAGAAACCGAGCGCCAGCAACACCACGGCCAGCAGCCCTTGCACCAGTTCGCTGCGCAGATAGTTGCCAATGCTGGTCTCGGTCGTCTGCCAGATGCCGCGCGCCTGCATGCGCCGCTCGGCCGGCAGCAGCGATAGCCACAGCCGCTCGAAGTGCTGCCGGTCGGTGCTCCAGTAGAGGCTCAGCACGATGATGATCAGCAGCGACGCGGCCACGGTGACGACATTCTGCCCCACGCCAAAGACCAGCCGCAAGATCGACAGCCCCGACGGCCCGGCCATCGCCTCCGGCAGTTGATCCGGCGGCGGCAACCGCTGGACAATGGCCTGCTGGATGCCGCTGCCGCCCGACCAACTACGATAGGTGAAGTCGTAGAGCATCACCAGATAGTTGCTCAGCTTCTGAAGCTCGTCCATGAGATGGCCACCCAGCAGGTAGATCGCCAGCCCGACGAAGGCGAACAGCCCCAGATAGACCAACAGCCACGACAGCGACACCGGCAGCCCACGCGACTTCAGGAAATCGGCGCTCGGCCGCAGCGCCGCGGCCAGCATCAGCGACAACAGCAGCAGGATCAGCACGCTGCGGAATTGCCACAGCAAAATGAGCACGGCCACCGTGACGGCAATGACCAGGACATAGTACGCCAACCGTTTCATGATGCCTCCGCGCCGTTGCGAGACTGGCTCAGCAACTTGTCCAGGTCAAGGGCAATGGTCTCGATGACGTCCTCCAGATGTTGGCCCGATCCCGCATCGGCCGGCGCGCTTTCGCGCTGGCGCAAGACCTTGCGGATGTCCTCCACCAGCTCCATTGTCTGATAGCGCAGCAGGCCGACGCGGTCGCGTTCGCCCGTCGGCTCAGTCTGTGGCGTCGTGCTGAGCAGGAAGCGCTCCAGCAGCATCTGAATGATGGCCGTCAGCGGCAGGGCGATGAGCGCGCCGAGAATGCCGAAGAGCGTGCCGAAGGCGGTCATGGCCACCAGCGTCACCAGTGGGCGCATGCCCAGCGTCCGCTTCATCACCCGCGGGCCGAAGACGTTGGCCTCCAACTGGTGGATGACCAGCGACACAATCAGCACCCAGACAGCTTTCGACGGGGCAATCGACAGGGCGATGATGATCGACGGCACCGCGCCGATCAGCGGGCCGACGACAGGGATGAACTCCATCAGGGCGATAATCAGGGCCAGGACGATGGCATAGGGGATGCCGATGATCCAGTAGGCGATCAGCGACAACGTGCCGATGATACCGCTGACCACCACCTGCCCGGCGACATAGCCGCCCACGCGGCCCTCGATCTCAGTGATGAGGTCGCGCGCCGGGTCGCGGCGATTGAGCGGCAGCAGAGAGATGCCCACGCGCTTGATGCGGTCGGACTCAACCGTCCAGAAGAAGGCCACAAAGAAGATCGCCGCCGTCTTGTAGATGCCGCCGGCCACGGTTCCCAACGTCACCCACACTTGCGCGAACGGCGATTCGACCACTTCCACGCCCTGGCCCTCTACCGGCGCGGCGGACACATCGGCCGGCAAGCCGAATTGGGGCGGGATGACCTCGGCCAGCCGGCGCAGCAGCAGGTTCGACGACTGGCCCAGCCGCTCGACAAAGCGGCTATAGGCCTCGCCCAGTTGCGCGCCGATGTTGGCCGCCTGGTCGGCAATCAGCGGCACGCCAAAGCGCAGGAAGAGGATGACAATCAGCGCCAGCACGCCAAACAGCAGCAGCACCGCTGCCCCCGCCGGCAATCCCCGCCGCTGTAGCCAGTTGACGACCGGCTGCAGGGCGGTGCTGATGATGACGCCGGCGATCAGGATGAGGATGACCTGGTGGAAACGAAAGGCCAGCCAGATCGACAGGGCAACCAACCCGACGACCAGCGTGGCCGTCACCAGTTGCCGGACCGAGAGTTCGGGCAACTCCAGCGCGGGGCGATGGTCTAGCATAGGTCATACTCCGGCAAGTACGCCTGCGCGACTACTGGCGAGCCATGAGACGGCTCAGCCGCCACCAGTCGAGCAGGAAGAAGACCAGGGCGAATAGGAACAACGCGCCCAACAATATCATACTCGGCATTTGCCCACGCAACATCACCGCTTGCAGCAAATTGATGCCATAGGTCACCGGCAGCGCCCAGGAGACCGCGCGCACCGGCTCCCACAACCGGTAGAGGGCCAAAAAGAAGCCGCTGAAAAAGATACTGGCCAACAGCAGCAGCATCGCGTATTGGATGGCCTGGCTGTCGGTGCGGGCCAACAGCGACAGGAAGAAGCCCAGGCTGAGCGAGGCGCACAGCAGCGCCAGGACGACCAGGGCATAGTAGCCCCAATTGCCCAGCATCGGCACGCCCAGACCAAAGACCACCAGCGCGGTCAGGATCGCCCCGATGACCGCCGTCAGAATCAGATAGCCGATGAACTTGCCGACGAGCGCCTGGAAGGCCGACACGGGCGAGGCGCGGAATAGCTCCAGCGGCCCGTCCTGGCGTTCGCGGACAATCGACAGGCCGGTCAGCGTCACAGCGATGTGCTGCAACAGCAGGGCGATGACTGCCGGCACGAAGAAGTCGGTCGGCCCCAGGCTGACGTCGGTAATACTGAGCGTCTCGCTGCGGAAGGGCGACACCAACACCTGTGAATCGATACCCGCGTAGCGGCCCAGGACGGCGTCCATCTCAGCCAGGTCGGATTCGATGGTCGCGGCCGTGGCGGCGCGCTCGCCAATCGGCGTGCTCTCATCGCGCAGCGCCGTCGAAGCCGCTTGCAACGCTTGCAGTTGCGTCTGCAACGTCTCCGCCCCCAGCGTCGTCTCCACGCCCCCCAGCAGAGCCAGCCCGGAGCCGGCAGCCACCGCCAGCAGGCTCAATTCGTTATCCAGGCTCTCGGCCGCCGTGCCCGCGGCAGCTTCGTCGCCGGCCTCCAGGGCCACGCGGGTCGCCGCGGCCGTCTCGCGCGCCGCGGCGACGCGCTGCTGGAGCGTCGCCGCCTCGGCCTTGCCCTGGTCGGCGGCCGTCAGCAACACCTGGCGGTTGATCTCCTCAATGTAGTTGCGCCCCAGAATCTCGATGTAGGTCTGCTCGAAGGGGTCGATCTCGTAGTGGTACATCTGGAACGTCGCCTGCTCGTTGTTGTCGATCTGCGCCGCCGGGTCGGGCGGGACGACGACGACGAGATCGACCTGCTGCTGGCGCAATTCCCAGTCGGCCTCGGCTGCGTCGGGGATGATGCCGCGGGAGTCGATCTGCCGGCCCAATCGCGTCGAGTAATCTTCGACGAACGGCCGCATCGGGCTGTCGTCGGGCACGACGAACAACGTGCGCAGCGTCCGCGCCTCGTCGCGGTAGCCGACGCCGAAGAGCAGCAAGATGAGGAACGGCCCCAGAATGAGCGAAGCCACCAGCCGCGGTTGGCGCAGGACGTTGACGATCTCCTTGCGGACGAAGGCCAGAATACGAATGATGTATTGCGCCAGACTACGCATGGCTCATTTCCCCCTCCAGGCGGCGCTTTTCTTCTTGCTCCAACAGCATGACGAAGACCTCGTCGAATGCCGGGCTGAATTCGCCCGCCTCGGTCACGGCCAGGCCGCGCTCGTCCATCCAGCTCACCACCGCCGGCAGCGCCGTGCTGGCGTCATCGACCACCAGTTGCAACGACAGGTCGGGGTTGACCGTCACCTGCCCGGCGCGGACGAAGGGCGCGGCGCGCAGGTCGGCCATCTGCTGGTAATCGGGCAGGCGGCTGGGGTTGACGCGCAAGACGTGGCCGCCCAGCGCGTGCCGGCGCAGCCCCTCCGGCGTCTCGACCATCAGCAGCCGGCCGCCGGACATGACGCCGACGTAATCGCAATAGGCCGCCTCACCAACGTATTGCGTCGTGACGAACAGCGTCCGCCCCATGTCCTTCAGAGACTTGAAGTGCGCCCAGAACTTGCTGCGCAACACGGGATCGATACCCGCCGTCGGCTCGTCGAGGAAGATGACCTCCGGGTCGTGGACGAGCGCCGCGGCCAGGCTGAGGCGCTGGCGCATGCCGCCGGAGATGTTGCGCACGCGCTTGCCCTCGTGGCCGGTCAGCGCGACCAGGTCGAGCACCGACGCCAGGCGAGCGTGGCGGCGCAGCGGCACGCCATAGAGCGACGCCGCGAAATTGACGTTCTCCCAGACGGTCAGGTCGGGGTACATGACGAAAATCTGCGGCATGTAGCCGATGCGCTGGCGGTCGGCCGTGGTGAACTTGTCGGGCGAGCGGCCCAGCACCTCGACCACGCCGCCGCTGGCCTCATAGATGCCCAGCAGCAGGCGCATGGTCGTCGTCTTGCCGCAGCCGCTGGGGCCAATGAAACCAAAAATCGACCCGCGCGGGATCGACATGGTGACGCGATCGACGACGACGTCATCATCAAACTTCTTGGTCAGCTCATGGGTGCGAATGACTACCCCATTCCGGCGGGCCAGTTCGTCGCTCGGTGGCGTCATGCGCCTCTCCTCCTGGTTCCGGTAGCGCCTCTACCAGATCACGCTGCTTCCGCCCGACAACAGAAACCCTTCCCCATGACTGCCGCGGGGAAGGGTTCGTGTGTAGCGGATGCAAATGGTTTGTAACTCTTCTCTCAGACGCTCTGCTGGCTATGGCTCTTGAAGAAGTTATCGACTTCCATCTCCGCCTTCTCCTTCTTCCAGCCATAGCGCTCCTGGACAAGGCCGACAACCTCATCGCGCTTACCACTGATGCGATCCAGATCGTCATCGGTCAACTCGCCCCACTGCTGCTTGACCTTGCCCTTCAACTGCTTCCACATTCCGCCTAGCACATCATCATTCATCGTGTTCTCCTTGTCCCCGCCAGTCCTTCTCCCAATTCTATTGCGTCCCTGTTGACGCAAATCACTTCGTTTTCACTGTCCTCACTATAGGGCAAGCCCGCAACGACCTCAATGTGTCCCGGATATAACCGGCGACACAGATGCCGCTATGACCCTATTCCACGCGCAACATGACAACGCCACCCACTTGGGTAACGTTTAGACCATTGACGGGCTGGTTGGTCTTGTCGCGTCCGGCGTCGTAGCAGAACGATAACGGCGCGGGGCCGTCGACCAGTGGGCCACAAGACGTTTCGATGTGGCAAACGCGCATGCCATCGTCGCCGACAATCACGATGTCGGCCGGGCCGATGGGCGTGCCGGCTGGACGACGCTGAGCCACGCGCGGCCGGACGCGAGAGACAAACGGCAGTTGATAGGTCATGATCTCGACTCCCCCAGAGCCTCGTTCATCATGTCGATAAGCGACCGATAGGCGGCGGGGTTGCGCCACCACAGCAGGGTGGCCACGGCGAGCACGGCTGCCAACACCGCGAAGCCCACCGCCAACCCACGCCGCCCCTTGCGGCCGGTCATCTCGTTGGCCGCGTCGGCCACAATGGCCGGCAGAGCGGGGTCGATGCCCTTCAAGTCATTCAGGAAGCCGTCGATCTCCTCGCGCGCGGTCAGGCGCGTCTGGCCATACTGCTTCTGGATCGACTCCACGACGCGCTCCACCTGCTGGCGCACGCCGTCGGCGGCCTCTTCCAGCGGATTGTCGTCCGGCTGGCCGCCCCGCAGCGCACCCAGCGCGTCGCGGGCCAGTTGTTCAATTGATTCTCTATCGAGGGATGCCATCGTTGTTACCGTTCCTGGACGGCCGGGCTATAGTGCACCGGCGGCCCAGCTTCAAGGTAACATACGCGGCCAGGGGTTCACAATGTGCCGTGGATATAATTGTGGTTGTAGGGCGGGTTGGCAACCCGCCCCTAAGCTCAGCCGCGCACAAAGTAAATGATGGCCACAGCAATGCCAATCACCACCACCACCCTTCGCAGCGTCGCCGGGGCCACCCGCCCGGCCAGCCGCCCGCCCAACGCCCCGCCGATCAGTGCCCCAACGGCCATCACCGCCGCCACCGGCCAGATGACCCGCCCGGAGAAGACGAAGAACAGCGCCGCCGTCAGGTTGGTCACGAAGCCCACGACCTGCTTCAGCCCGTTCAGCCGCGTCAGCGAGTCGTCGATCACCAGGGCCAGCACGGCCAGGACGATAACGCTCAATCCCGCGCCGAAGTAGCCGCCGTAGATAGCGGCGAAGAAGACGGGCACGGCCGCCCAGGCTTCGCCCGAAAACGCGGGGGAGCGGGGGGCAGGGGTTCCTTCCGGCGCTCCCCTGCTGCCCCTCTTCCCCGCCAGCCACCGCTTCAACGGCTCCTGCGCCGCCAGCAGCAGCGAGGCCAGCAGAATCAGGAAGGGCACCAGTTGGCGAAAGAGCTTCTCGTCCGTCCGCAACAGCAGCAACCCGCCGACCAACCCGCCCAGCGCCGCCGGCAACAGCAACCACAACCGCCGCCGCTGCGACAGCACCTCTTCCTTCTGGGCAAAAGTCGCCCCCAGATAGCCGGGCAGCAGGGCGACGGTGTTGGTAACGTTGGCGCTGACGGCCGGGATGCCCATCGCCGTTAGAGTCGGGAAGGTGATGAGCGTGCCGCCGCCGGCCAGCGCGTTAATGGCCCCGGCAGCCACGGCGGCCAGGGTGACGAGCACATATTGCAGAGGCTCCAGTTGCATGGGACTACATTAACAGGAAACGATAGAATATGGGAGGTCTTTTATTCCCCCGCCGCGGCCTGTTGCAGGAATTGGGCCACGGCCTCGGCCGAGTCAAGGGCCAGCGCCGTCGTGGCGATGCGTTGCGCGTCGGCCAGCGCGAAGCGCCGCACGGCCGCCTTAACCGCCGGAATGGACGGGGCGCTCATGCTCAGCTCGTCCAGCCCCAGGCCCACTAGCAGCGGCGCGGCCAGCGGGTTACCGGCCAGTTCGCCGCACATGCCCACCCAGATGCCGGCGGCGTGGGCCGCCACGGCCACGTCGCATACCATGCGCAGCACCGACGGCTGGAAGGCATTGGCCAGCCCGGCCACGCGCGCGTTGCCCCGGTCGGCGGCCATCACGTACTGCGTCAGGTCGTTGGTGCCGATGCTGAAGAAGTCCACCTCGCGCGCCAACTGGTCGGCCACGGCCACGGCCGAGGGCACCTCGATCATGATGCCCACCTCCATGCCCTCATCGAAGGGCACGCCGGCGGCGCGCAGCTCGTCCTGCGCCGTGCGCAGCATGGCCCGCGCGGCGCGCACTTCGGCCGGCGTGCCGATCATCGGCAGCATCAGCTTAACGTTGCGCCGTGCGCCGGCCGAGGCACGCAGGATGGCCCGCAACTGGGGCATGAATACGTCCGGCCGCTCCAGGCAGAAGCGAATGGCTCGCCAGCCCAGGAAGGGGTTGGCCTCCTCGCCCAGGTCAAGGTAGGGCAGCGGTTTGTCGCCGCCGACGTCCAGGGTGCGGATGATGAGCGGCCGGTCGCCGGCCGCCGCCGCGGCGCGGGCATAGGCGTCGAACTGCTCTTCCTCCGTCGGCGCGGTGGCGCGGTCCATGAATAGGAACTCGGTGCGGAACAGGCCCACACCCTCCGCGCCAAACTCGAGCGCTGGGGCAACATCGTTGGGGCTGCCCACGTTGGCGGCGATCTCCACGCGGCGGCCGTCGCTGGTGACGGCCGCGCCCTGCCCGGCGGCCTTGGCCTGCCGCTGGCCGGCCAGCCACGCCTCGCGGCGGGCCGACAG
>ERZ724512.1651-NODE-1651-length-10397-cov-4.530652_pt1 | contig 10397 bp, 16 predicted proteins | sample MGYA00376045_ERZ724512 | MGnify/ENA primary metagenome ERZ724512 (study PRJEB28724, sample SAMN07190883) | activated sludge metagenome | isolation source: activated sludge of sewage treatment plant in Hong Hong | place: Hong Kong | collected 2016-03-17 ... | reverse complement strand
CGGAAGTAGTCGGCGGTCGCGCTCCATTCGCCGGCCTCGCGCCACGTGAGGCCGCCGTCGTCGCTGGTCTGCACGCGCACGTCACCCGTCCACCCGAGCAGCCTGTCGAGCCACGAGCGCCGGTAGAGCACGCGCAGCGCCCCACGTGCCGGCAGGCCCGTCTCGCGGTCGTACCAGCCCTGCGACCCGCCGTTGCCGACCCGACCGTCCCCCTCGTCGATGAAGGCGAACTGAGCCACGACAACCCACTCCGCCCGCGCGTCAGGGGCCATTGCCTGAGCGTGCAACTCGATCGCCGAGACGATGTCGTTGAGGTCGGCGCCGTCGCGCCACGAAGTGCCGGTGCCGTCGTCTGCGGCGTACTCGCTGCCGAGCCGCATCGACGCACCGTTCGCTGGGGTGTCGGACGGGCGCACGAGGTAGTAGCCACGAAGACGGACGTGGGGAAGCTTGGTATCCAACAGCATGTGAACTCCAGCGCGATTAGCCACAGCGCGCAGCGTGGCCCGCAGGCAAGCGGATGTGAGGCTACGGGGCGTCCGCTCGGATCGTGAACGCGACTGCGCCGCGGGCTGGCCCTTGGCACTGCTCGAAGAAACGGTCATAGCCGGCCGCCCGCGCACGACTTGGCGGCATCCAACGGCCATAGCGGTGCGACACCTGACCGGTCCACGGGGTGCCGGTCTCCACCTGTACTGCTACAGCGTAGGTCCCCGCGTCCACGTGGCCGCGCACAAGGACCTCGTAGCTCTCGCCGCACCAGTCGAGCACGAAGTAGTTGGGCACGCTCATGTCACTCACCTCTCGGCCGATAGCTCGTCTGGCGCGAGACGACGGTGGACGTGGTCGGGTAGCGAACCGCCAGCGCAAAGCCGTGGAGTACACGCTCCGCCGGTTGCTCGAGTGCACTCTCGACATCGGCGCCGTCCATGGCGAACACGAGCACGCAGAGCGACAGGGTCACCGGCACCGGAAAGAGCACGTCGGCCTCGAAGAGGTACTGCGCGGCGTGGTAGACCTCGCGTTCCGGGTCCCACGGTGGCTCATGCGCCCAGTCCTTGACGACCGGACGAGGAGGCGACACGACGATCTGCGTGTGGTAGCCCTCGGCCACGGGGGCACGCTGCAACCGTCCGTCGCGGAGGAGCAGCGGAGCCAGTTGTACACGCAGCGACCGGGTTGCGCGAACGCTCTCACGCGGCAGGCTGTGCCAGCACAGACGTGTCGTCTTCACCTGCTCGGTGGAGAACATCACGCTGCCCTCGAAGTGGGCACGAAAGCCGCGGGCCGCGAGCTTCTTGAGCACACGGCGTGGGCGCTTGCGAGGCGGAGCGGCACCCTTCCGAGGCTCCACGCTGTGCTCGACAGGCACGCCCAAAGCCACGCCGAACTGCACGAACTGACGCGCCTCGGTGAACGCGAGGAGGTCGAAGAGACTGGGCTTCATGCCGGCTCCTCTGCGAGCTCGATCGCCCTCTTCAGCACGTCGACGCACGCGGTGGCGACCTCCGGCCGACGCCCGCTCTGCAGGTAGTAGCTCGGGTGATACGCGACCAGCACCTTGGCGCGCGTCATCCGTGCAGCCACCTGCATCCACTGTCCCGCTTCGTCGTAGGGCAATGTCGACATCTCGACCAGGCGCTTCATGCCCGTGGACTTGTTGAACAGCCGGAGCATGCTCAACGCAGCGTGGCGGCCGAAGCACACGATCACGCGTGGCTTGATGGCCTCGAGCTCGCGGTCCAGGTGAGGCCGGCAGGCGGCCTTCTCGTCCACGGTCGGCTGACGGTTGCTTGGTGGACGGCACTTGACCGTGTTCGTGATGTACACGTCGGGGTTGCCCGCGCGGACCAGCCACGAGGTCAGCACTTGCCCTGACGCCCCCACGAACGGTTGTCCGTCGTCGTCCTCGCGCTCGCCGGGAGCCTCACCGATCAGGACGATGCGGGGCGGTGTGTTCGTCGTCGGGTAGACCCTATAGCGAGCACCGCCCGCGAGCACGTCCGCAGCACCAGGCACAGGCGCCCTACAGGTCTCACGAAGCCCGCACGACTTGCACGCGAGCACCTTGTCTCTCACAACGGTCAAGCTCATGTGCCGTCTCCGTTCTTTGGGCGAAGGTCGATGTCAGCCAGCACGTCACCACTGTCGCTGGCCGGGAGCTGGGGCACTCGGCCAGCGCGCGCAGGGGACATCAACCCCGCAGCGATCGCCATCAGGCCCAACGTGGGTGCGAAGAAGACGGCACCTGCGAGCAGCGCGGAGATGGTTGCGAGCGCTCCTGTGAGGTACAGGACGAGCGTCGCCAGGCCAGCGAACGCGAGCGCTGCGAGGTCCCGCTTGAGACGAGGACGAAGCACCGTTGCACTCTCACGAGGAGCGCAGTGCGGGAGCTTGGCAAGGCGCCATGTGCCACCTCACAAACAAGCAACCCGGCTCGCAGGCGCCTGCGAGCCGGGTTTGTCAAGCCAAGCAGAGAGCCAGCCACGTGCTCATACCGAGCAGAGGTGGTGACCGTGTTATCGACCAGCGTATGCGAGAGTGCCCGCGGCTACAACCTCGTGTGCTGCCGACGAACCCACACGATCAGTCGTAGCACCAGCGGTTGACCGTCTCGCGGTTGTGCGAGGCGATCACGGTCTCGTCCGCAGCGTCCTCGTCAACGAGGACACGGTGAAGGGAGCGCCGCTCACTCCGGCGGCGGAAGCGGGCCGAGTCGCGCTTGAGGTCGCGGCGACAGATGCCCGTGCACAGGTGGTTGTGGAGAGGAGACATCAAACCATGGAGCACCTCACAGGTGCCTCGCTTGCCGAGGCTGCTCGCACGTACTACGATAGGCCCGCGAGCAGCAGAGCTCGCAGGAGATACTATGTCGCTAATCGCTGTTCTCGCTGTCGTGGTGGTGACCTCTGCCCTTGTCGCGGCGCTGGCCCCCGAAGTCATGGCGCTTCTTCGTGGTCGGCACTTTGCTGGTGTCCACCGGTACCTGCACGACGATGCTGCGGACCCGATGCGTCCAGGTGACCGGGCATGGGTCCGCAGCATCAGGTGATCACTGCGGCGCCGGCAGCGGGGTGACCGCCGGGACCCCGGCGTCGACCTTGTCGCCGCTGGACGAGTTGGCCTCGCTGTCGTTCTCGTCGCCGCTGTCGCCCGCGCCGGTGGAACCGGAGCCGCCGATGCCCTCGAAGGCCGGGGGCGGTGGGGTTGTGGGTACGGCGGTTGTCGAGGTGGATGTGGACTGCGACGGGGAGCATGCGGCCAGCAGAGCCGTGTAGAACAGGGTGATGTAGAGCTTCATAGGAGTCGCCAGTGTACTCGACGCCTGTGTGATTGTTAGTACATGAGACGTGCGCTCACCTCACTCACCCTTGCGCTGCTGGCGTCCTGTGGTGCGCCGGAGACAACTCCGGACGCCGAGACCGACGAGGAGGGTGAACAGAGAGCGCTTCATCACCCTCGTGTAGCGCTTCGATCGCCGCGCATGCCTGTCTAGCGATCGAGCGTGGGCTCACTGGTGAGCAGGCGGAGCACGTGGCTGTCGTTGGCCTCGCGGACGATCAACTCGAGCACGTAACGCTCGAGCCGAGCCGAGAGTACATCGGCCGCCGCGAGCATATCCGCGCGGTCTTCCGACACGGGCTCAAGCTCGCACTCGTCCGCATCGACATCGTCGTTCTCGTCGTCAGCCGGGTCGTCGTAGTCAGCCCATTCACCAGTCGGCTCACGCGACGCGATGTTGTCCGCGTCATCGCACTCTGCTAGCATCATTGTCGCTCTCTTCGCGGGTGGGACCGCGTTGGGGTTGGGTAGGTCGTTCAGAGCGCCGAGGTGGTCAGACCTAGCGCCAAGCTGGCGAACGATGGCACCAACTTCGGCCCCGGCCAGTCGGTCCTCACGCCGAAGCTCGCGCGCGGCGAGGTGCTGGCACTCTTCAGCGAGTGGGAGCGTGACGGGCTGGTCGAGAACGCTGCGCAGTTCAAGTCGCAGCTCGTGGTCGAGCGCAACGCGAATGACCCGAACCGGCTTGACATCTTCCTGCCGCCGGACCTCATCAATCAGGCTCGCGTGATCGCGGCCGCCATCGGCTTCAAGCTGTAAGGGACTGACATGGCACTGAAGACCAGCGTCATCACGATCAAGGTGAACGGCAAGTCGGTTGACTGCCTTCCCGGCTGCTCGATCAAGCTCGGCGGCAAGACTCGCACCCCGCTCGTCGTCAACGGCGTCGCGGGCACGCACTACACCGAGGTCGACGAGCCCGGTGGCGCGACCCTCAAGATCGCTCACGGCGCGGATACCGACATCGCCGAGATCGCCGCGTGGGTGGACGTGACCCTCGTCGCCTACACGAACAGCGGCAAAGTCTACCAGATGGCGGGCGCGTACGTGGTCAACAACCCCGAGCTGAGCGACGGTGACTCTGCGCTGTCGATCGAGTTCGCCGGCCCGCGCTTCGTCGAGCTGTAATAGGGAGAGCTATGAGCGACGCAAAGAGTCTCATCGAGCAGATCGCCGCTGGCGAGCATGATCAGGTCTCGCAGCACCCCGAGGGCTACGAGGTCTGTCTGCGCTTCCCGTTCAAGGCGGGCAGCGAGACGGTCGACAGGCTCGTCGTCAAGCGCCCGCGTCTCAAGCACTTCCGGCAGGCGGAGTCAGCGTCGTCGGGCGGCCAGCTCGCTCACAGCATCGCGCTTGCAGCGCTTCTGACGGGGCGGTCCCCAAAGGACCTCGACGAGGTGACAGTGAGCGACTGGCAAATCATCGAGGCAAGCGTGCTGGCTTTTTCCGTACCCGACCCGCGGACTGGCGAGTAGCCGCCGGTTTCCTCGCGGCCCGGGTCGGGTGGTCGCCGCAAGCCATCGACGAGTTGACTGCGGAGGAGCTCAGATGGTGGGTTGAGACGGTGGTTCCGGCCCTGAAAGGTCAGTAGATGGCGACGCTTCAAACATCGCTCCTCTTCAAGCTGATCGATCAGGTCACCGGGCCGCTCAAGCGCATCGTCGGAAGCGTCGGCGATGTCGAGAAGGCGGGCCAGCGAGCGCGCGACGCGTTCAAGTTGGGCGCGAATATCAAGCTCGCTGCGGACGGGCTCGGGGACTTCTCGCAGAAGGCGGCGGGCGTCCTCGAGGCTCCGGTCAAGCAGTTCATGGCCTTCGAGGAGCAGATGAGCTCCGTGAAGGCTGCCACCTTCGATCTCACGAAGGCGATGGACCCGGCGCAGGTCGCCGAGATGAACACGGAGGTCGCCAAGTTAGCGGCCCAGGCGCGCGAGCTTGGCGCGACGACGAAGTACAGTGCCAGCGAAGTCGCGGGGGGCATGGACATCCTCGCCAAGAACTTCGCCGGTAGCGACCTGGAGAAGGCGCGCGCGATTCAGGCGGCGATGCCCGGCATCCTCAGCGCCGCCGCCGCGATGAAGGGGTCGATCGAGGAGACCTCCGACATCAGCACGGCCGCGATGGCCCAGTTTGGCTTGCAAGCCAAAGACATCGGCCGCATCGGCGACGTGTTGACAAAGACCGCGAACGGTTCGGCAACTGGCCTGAGTGACCTCGGCGAGGCGCTGCGTTACAGCGGCGTCTCCGCAAAGGCTGCGGGACTCGACATCGAGACCACGCTGGGCCTGATCGGTGCACTCGGCAACGCGGGCAAGAAGGGCAGCCAGGCCGGCACCGGCTTGTCGAGCGTGCTCGGTAACATTCAAGCCTCGATGAAGAAGCAGAGGTCGGCGCTAGCCGCCTTGGGCATCAACATCAAGGACAAAGACGGAAACCTGCGGCCAATCGTTGAGCTGTTCGCAGAGCTCGAGAAGGCGGCGGACAAAAAGTTCGGCAAAGGCAAGGGTGGCGTCCGCCGCGACCGGTGGCTTCAGGGCCTCGTCGGTATGGGCTCCGACAAGGAGGTCCTCGCTATCCTCATGAAGCAAGCCGGCACAGGCGAGCTTCAGGCCCTCGTCACCGCGAACAAAGCCGCCGCTGGCACCGCGAACAAGGTCGCCGAGGTGATGAACGCGAACGCCTCAGGCGCCGCGAAGAACCTTGCAAGCGCCTACGAGGAGCTACAGCTCGTCGCTGGTGAGCAGCTCATCCCCACCGTCACTGACCTCCTCAAGCTCTCCATTGACGCCGTGGGGGCGATCAGCACGTGGGCGAAGGAGCATCCCGATCTCACGAAGAATATCGTGATGACGGTCGGTGCGCTCGGCGGCCTCGGCCTCATCCTGACGCCCATCATCAAGGGCGTCGGCGCCGTTGTCACGGTCGTCGGTGGTCTCTCGGCCGCGTACGCGAAGCTCGTGGGTTGGGCGCCGGCCGTCGTCAAGGGCTTCAACTTGATAAAGACGGCGATGCTGACAAACCCGCTCACCGCTACCCTCGTTGGGCTGGCGACCGCCGCGGTGCTGATCTACGAGTATTGGGAGCCCATCAGCGACTTCTTCGGTGGCCTGTGGGACAGCGTCACGACCCTGTCGCGCAATGCGCTCGACTGGATTATCGGGAAGATCGAGTGGGTCGGCGACAAGCTGCGCCAGTTCAAGGATATCGTCACCCTCCAAGACACCTATGACAGCGGCGCCGCCGAACAGCAGCGCAGCGCCCTCGCCGGCATGTCGCAGGCCGAGCTACAGCGCATGGCTGGCATGGGTGGCCTCGTCGGCGAGCAGGCTGCGCGAGCCCTGCAACAGCAGCGCGAGGTCATGGCAACCGCCAACAAGCTGACGACCATCGTGCCGGCGGCGTTCAAGGCTGCGAGCCGTGCGTCTCCTCCGGTCCTTGACGCGGAGGAGACCGCTCCTCCGATCTTCATGGACAAGGCGGCGATGCCGATGCGGACGGAGTTCGACGGCATCCTCAAGATCGTGCTCGACTCCACGACGGGAGAGGTGCGCCGCACCGAGGCGAAGACGAGCGGACCTCTCAAAATGTTCGTCAACGACGGGGCGGTGTAGCAGTGGCTTGGCAGGACGACGTACAAGGTGAAGCGTCCATCGGCGGCGCCCCCTTCCTCTACCGCTCGATCAAGGCGTCAAAGGGCCGTCGCACTGTAGTGACCGAGTTCCCCGACCGCGATTTCCCAGGCACCGAGGACATGGGACGCGCAGCTCGGCGGTGGATAGTCGATGCGGTGGTCGCCGGGCCAGAGTATCTCCGCGCACGCGACGCGCTGGTCGAGGTGCTGGAGAAACGCGGCCCACACACGTTCAGCAACCCGTACGAGGGCGATTTCTACGTCGTGCTCGACGGCCGCGTGGACATCACCGAGTCCGTCGAGGAGGGCGGCGCGGCGCGCATCAGCTTCACGGTCGTGGAGAGCGGCGCGGAAGAGAACCTCCTGATCGTTCCCAGCTCTGCGGCTGCGCTCAATGCTGCGGCGGCCACCGTCATCGACGCCGCCGACGCCCACGCTGTCGCGGCCGCCAAGCAAGGCGTGCTATCGGCGGTCGCTGGTGCGATCAACAAGGCGGCGACGGCGATCGGGAAGGTGCACTCGAAGACGCGCGCTCTCATGCACAGCGCAGACGATCTCACCTTCGCTATCCTCGACCTGCAGGACGCTGCCAACGCGCTTGCGACGAACCCGCTCGCGGGGCTCAATGCTCTCCTCGGTGCGCTCGCGGGCTTCATCCGCACGAGCAACGACGCCGACGCGGTCGAGTTTCCAGGTGGTGAGAAGGCGCTCCGCGTCGACACCGCGCTGCAGAGCGTCTCGGAGCTGACTGAGACCTCGCTTGAGACGACGCCGGTGTACCCCGGGCAGCCGGTCGACGAGGAGGAAGCCGCGGCCGAGCGCGCAATCCAGCGGTCCTTCCACGCCGCCGCGGTCGCCAACTTCGCGAGCCTCTTCGCCGAGCTCGCCCTCGAGTCCACCGCCGACGCGGACAAGATCGTCGACGTGCTCGGTGCCGCGATCGACAGCCTTCAAGGTGACGCTGAGACGCCGGATGAGGTGTTCACGGCACTCTCCGACCTCCGCGCGGCGCTCTCGTCGCAGGTGAACACGGCGACCGCCAACCTGCCCAGCCTCGGTGAGTTCGTGCCGGCGCTCTCCATGCCGTCCCTGCTGGTCGCCTTCTTCGTACATGGCGACCCGCTACGCGAGCCCGAGATCGTGGCGCGCAACCGCGTGCCTCATCCTTGCTTCGTGCCTGGCGGCAAGCCTCTCAAGGTGCTCGCGTGAGCCACGATATCAAGCTCGAGGTAGACGGGGTCGTGATCGAGGGCTGGACCTCGGTGCAAGTCTCGCGCAGCCTCGACAGCCTCGCCGATACGTTCGCCCTCGCGCTGAGTCAGTCGATCATCCCTCCGGCCGCAGTCTCGATCACTGGCTCGAAGTGCCACGTCAAGCTCGATGACACGCTCCTGATCAGCGGCTACATCGACGAGGTGAGCCTCACCGACGACGGCAACAGCTCGAGCTTCATGGTCTCAGGGCGGTCGCTCGCCGGAGACCTGCTCGACTGCTCCGCGGTCCACAAGCCGTGGCACAAGGCGAACGGCCTGCAGATCGCCAGGGACCTGTGCGACCCCTTCGGCATCTCCGTGCAGGTCGATAGCTCGGTGGGGGAGTTGGCCGTCGAGCGGTACTTCAAGCATGAGGACGGTGAAACGGTGGGTGACGTGCTGCTCCGCCTCGGTGAGCGCAACGCGGCTCGTCTCGTCTCCCGCCCGAGCGGAAACCTGCTGTTCACGCGCACGGGGTCGACCGTCCACAGTGACGTGGTCGTCGAGCGCGGTGTGAACGTAGTATCGGCGAGCGTGCGGCAGAGCATTGCCGAGCGTTACAGTGACTACGTGTTCAAGTCGCAACTTGCGGCGAGCGACGAGAGCTACGGCGAAGACGCCAATGTGAAGTACACGGCGCACGACGACGGTGTTGGCCGCTTTAGGCCGCTCGTCGTGAAGGCGAAGACCGGCCATCGCGCCGGCCCTAAGTCAGGCAAGAGCGCGGTGGAGGAGGCAGCTATCTGGGAGCGCCAGGTCCGCGCCGGCCGGTCACTGTCCCTCGACTACGAGATCGCCAGCACACCCGACACTCGCGCATCGTGGGTGCACACGCACGGCGTCTGGACACCGAATGAGATCGTGAGCCTGCGGGACCGGCGGTATGGCCTTGATGGCCTGTTCCTTGTCACTCGCGTCACGCTCGTGCGAGACTCGAATGGAACTCGCACCTCGCTCGCCCTGGCACTGCCTGAAGCGTACGACGTGAAGCTGCCGCCAAAGGCCAAGGTCAAGAAGGGGTTTGTATGGTGAGCGTTGTCGACGTGAGGAAGATTGTGAGCGACAAGCTGCGCCCGTACGCAGCCAGCCTGTCCAACATGATCAGTCGAGGCACGCTCACGGGCCTCGTCGAAGCGGGGCTCCAGCGCGCCCAGCTCGTGCTCGGCGACGACGAGGACACGGCAGACGATGTCGAGTGCGTGACCCCGTTCGGGCTGGCCTCGCGTCCGGCCTCCGCTGAGGCGCTGTGCTTCTCCGTAGGCGGCGACGGGTCACACAGGCTCGCCCTGCTGTATGACCGCACCACGCGGCTGCAGGACCTTCAAGACGGCGAGGTCGCACTCCACGTCGGGCGCGACGGCCAGGTCGTCAAGCTCACCGCGGATGGCGCCGTTGAGGTGAAGGCCAAGGGGAGTGCGGCCTCGTCGATCATCCTCAAGGCCAACGGCGACATCGTGATCGTTCCGGGTAGCGGCGCGACGCTGTACCTCGGCGACGAGGGCGCCACGAAAAAGGTCGCGCTGGCAGACGAGGTCGACGATCGGCTCTCAAAGCTACAGACCGCTCTCGATACGCACGTGCACGCGACCGCGGCGCCCGGCGCTCCCAGCCCGCCGACACCGGTTCCAACCATCGTGCCTGTAGGTGCACTCGCGCCGACAGGTGCGACGAACGTGAAGGCGAAGGGCTAACGATGCTGCGCATGGGGTGGAACTACGAGCGCGGCACGGGCGCTCTCCAGACGAAGGCGGACACGGGTGCGCTTGACGACAGCGGCGCCTTGGACACGCTCGTGCTCATCTCACTCTTCACCGACGCAGAAGCGACGCCGGCCGAGATTGCGGCTGCTGGCCTCAACCAACAGCGCGGGTGGTGGGCTGACGCGGACTCGGTTCGCCCTGCCGACACGCACCGCCTCGGGAGCAAGCTGTGGCTTCTGTCGCGCGAGAAGCTCAACCTCGCCACGCGACGGCGCGCCGAGACGTACGCCCGCGAGTCGCTTCAATGGCTGATCGATCGCGGCATGGCGAGCGCTGTCACGGTGAAAGCAGCGTCGCCGCGGCCGGGATGGCTGGCCCTCGAAGTCTCGATCGAGAGGGCGAGTTCTCTGCTTCCGCGCTACAGTAAGCTCTGGGAGGTCCCTTTTGCCGTTACCACGCGCTAGCCTCGCAG
>ERZ724512.1648-NODE-1648-length-10406-cov-6.095256_pt1 | contig 10406 bp, 6 predicted proteins | sample MGYA00376045_ERZ724512 | MGnify/ENA primary metagenome ERZ724512 (study PRJEB28724, sample SAMN07190883) | activated sludge metagenome | isolation source: activated sludge of sewage treatment plant in Hong Hong | place: Hong Kong | collected 2016-03-17 ... | reverse complement strand
ACACCGGGCACGCGTCGCAACATCTCGTCTGCGTTTTTCGGCCGGGCGCGCTGAATTTCCTCGCGCGTGACGACATTGACCGACCCCGCGATGTCCTTCACCGACTCTTGATCCGGCTCGTTTCGTTCATGGATATCTCTCACCATCACTTCGGGAATCTTCACCGGCTTAGGTTTCGGCGTTTCCCCCGATTCAGCCACAACGCCTGAGGCCTCTTCATTGGACTTGGCAGCAGAGGCATCCTGACCAGGCACAGCCGCCTCTGTTCCTTCGGCCCGCGCATGGACACTCACGCCGCAGACAAGTCCCATAACCAACACACATACCGCCCCTCCGCCCATGACCCCGATACGTCCCGCCATGATTACTTGTTCTCCTTGTTCATTCACCGACACGTAGAAAGACATCAGCACACACAAAAAAGCCCAAGACCCTGTTGATGGTCTTGGGCTCTGGACACACACGGTCCTTTGGCCTCTATGGCATGATCGGCTGAGGATGGATTAATTCTCGAGCATCGCCGGCGGCCTCCCCGCGATCGACCCAAAAGCAATGGTGACCAGACGCCGGCACCGCTTGCATTTGATTTCAATGCCCTCTTCCGCCCAACGAGCCACCAGCTGTCCGCACCGGCACCGCACATCGTCGCACGTCAACATCCGGGCAGGTTCACGCTTCGTGCTGTTCGTCATGCCAATTCCTCCACTCGACGGCCTTCTGTTCCGTCACGCTCAATTCGCCGCCGCATTTATTTAAAGGCGATTCGTTTGAGTTCGACCGCCGGCAATTCGACTTCGCCAAAATCCGATTGCCCCTTAAAGCTTCCGGCGATCGCCAGGGTGAACTCGCCGGTCTTGCCGTCGTTCAACGTAATCGACACAGCCGGCGGCGTCCCGTTTCCGGACGGTTTCACATCGATGGCCTTGATCACATCGAACTTGATTTTGACTGTGGCCGTTCCGCGCTTCACCGGCACTTCCTTCAGTTCGTGCGGCACAAACGAGGTTTCGCTGATCTTCTCTTCCCAATAAAAAATAATGCCGTGCACATCGGTCTCCACCCCTTTGGCATCGGTCGCCACCGCCTGAAACGCTTTCTCGCCTTTCGACTCAGCAAGAGCTGTCCCAGTCCCCAGCCATAACAGGCATACGCTGCACAGGACAGCGCTCGACAACCCCCTCCGCACTCTCTGCATGACATCCTTCATGGTGAAACTCCTTTGCCCCTTGTGATGATGTTGCTGTTACTAACTTTCAAGCCGATAGGCAATCGGCACGAGAATGGTGATTTGCTCTTTCCCCAGCGGATGTTTCAAGGCGAGGGGAGACGCCTTCCGCAACACCGAGATGGCATCCTGATCCAGCAACCCGTGACCGGAACTTTCGGCAATCAAACATTCCAGAATTGTTCCGTCATGGCGGATCACCGCCTCCAGCACGACCTTGCCCTCCCACCGGCGTGCCCGCGCCTGCCGGGGATATCGCTTTAATTCTTCAATCCTGGACCACAGCGACTCCGCTAACCAGCCAAGGTCTGCCTGCGCCGGAGCCTGTTCACGCACTTCGCGATGCACGACTGCGCTTTGACGCACGACGACCGGCTCCGATACGATCGCCTCCTGCGGCTCGATAACGGGAGCCGCTGAGGTCTCCACAGGTGCTTCAGTCGCAACGACCGCTGGCTCGACGATAGGCGGCTGTTCCACTGCAGTCGACTGCGTTGCGACAGGAACCGCCGACTCTTGAATCATCGCCTCGGATACCTGCGTCACCACGGCCTGTGCTTCGACGGTATGAACAGTCTCCTGACGTTCTTGGGGAAGGATTTCTTGCGCATGCGCCACCATGGTTTCATGTACCGGTTGCGAGGTGACAGGCTGTACCTCTGTCGCGACCGCCTGACGTTCCTGAGGAGCGGAGCGTTCGACTACTCGCGGGGTGACTTGCGTAGCCTGAACCGTTTGAACGACTGCCGTCCGCTCCACGACCTGAGATACTGGCTCCGGTGAAGGCTGCGACACCGGCCGAGACACGGGCTTTTGGGGCTGTGGCGGTTGCGGAACGGACTGTTGCGGAGGGAGGGGCTCAGCTGCTACAGGACTCGGCGCTGGAGCCGACTGCAAGGCGACATCCCATCGAAAGGTCTCGGTTTGCCGATGGGGTGTGACCTCCATCACCGCCTGCATCGCGAGGGCGACAAGTCCGCCATGCAACAGCAATGAGATCAGCCATCCACCGCTACGAGATCCCCGCTCGTATACGATATGGGCTCTGAGTGCGATGTCTGACATGCTCCGACCTCCTCCCCGACCAGACAATCCGGTCCGCGGGACAATAAATAAAAAAAGCCCAAAGCTGTCGTGATACAGCTTTGGGCTCTGACCGAACGGGTCGCTGGCCTTATTCGAATGTTGCGCGAACGTGACGCACTACCGGCGTCCTTGACCAAGATTTACTCGGCTTTTCTCCCGGAAATTCTTGATAGCAATTCTCAATATCATGATTGCGAAACAGTTGTCAATGCGCATATCGCCGTACTCACGGCGGCGAAGCACTTCCATGTATGTCGTGCGAGTCCCTATGCGGCGGGATGAGGAGCGCTCTCTCGGGCGCGGACCCATCGCAGTCGCAGACGGTCGAGGAGCAGGTAGACGACAGGCGTGGTGTAGAGGGTGAGAACCTGACTCACCAGCAACCCGCCTACAATGGCAATACCGAGCGGGCGACGCAGTTCCGATCCCACCCCCATGCCAACAGCCAGAGGCAACGCGCCCAAGAGGGCGGCCGCCGTGGTCATCATGATCGGTCGGAACCGTAACAGGCACGCTTCATAAATCGCCGCCTGGGGAGTTTTTCCTTCTCCCAGGCGTTCACTCTGCAAGGCGAAATCGATCATCATGATGGCATTTTTCTTCACAATGCCGATCAAGAGCATAATTCCAATCAAGGCAATCATGCTCAACTCAGACTTGAACAGCAGCAATGCCAACAGGGCCCCGACCCCGGCGGACGGCAGCGTGGAAAGAATGGTGAGGGGATGAATATAACTCTCATACAGAATCCCCAGCACGATATACACCGTGACTAACGCCGCCAGGATCAACCAGGGTTGGTTCTCTACAGACGACTGAAACGCTTTGGCCGTTCCTTGGAACGTCCCTCGCACACTCGCCGGCAATCCGATCTCATGCATCGCCTGGTCGATCGCCGCCACCGCCTCACCGAGCGACACGCCGGCCGCCATGTTGAAGGACACGGTCACCGCAGGAAACTGCCCCTGGTGATTGACGGACAAGATGGCATTGGCCGGTTCGTACCGTGTCACCGCACTCAATGGCACTTGAGCACCATTCGGCGAACGGACGTAAATTTCGTGGAGTGCGTCGGGATTCTGCCAATACTGCGGCGCGACCTCCATCACGACATGGTATTGATTGAGCGGCGTATACATAATCGAGACCTGCCGCTGACCGAACGCATCGTAGAGGGTGTCGTCGATCAATTGAGGCGTCAAACCGAGTCGTGACGCGGTACTCCGGTCAAAGATCACCAGCGATTGTTGACCGCGATCCTGCTGATCGCTATTCACGTCCACAATCTCCGGCAAAGTGCGTAACTTGTTCTCGACTTTAGGCGCCCAGGTGTTGAGTTCCTCCAGATCCACGCTCTGGAGAGTATATTGATACTGCGCACTGCTGGCCCGCCCGCCGATTCGCAGATCCTGGATAGCTTGCAGATAGGTCGGGGCACCCGGCACTTTTGCCAGCTTCGGGCGTAACCGGGCAATGACTTCCTCGGAACTCATGCCGCGCTCTTCCAGCGGTTTCAATGCGATGAACATACGGCCCGTATTGGTGGTGCCGGAATGGCTCCCTCCGCCGGTGAACCCGGTGATGCTCGCCACCGCCGGGTCGCTCTTGATGATCCCCACCACCTCGGTCAACTTGTCTCGCATGGCCTGGAACGAAATATCCTGCGCGGCACGGATGTTTCCGAAGAGGCGCCCCGTGTCCTGCTGCGGGAAAAACCCCTTCGGCACCAATACATACAGATAGATCGTAAGGGCCATGGTCGCCAGGGTCACGATCAACATGGTGCGGGGATGCCGGAGAACCCAGCCCAGACTCGTGGCATATCCTCGAAGCATCACATTGAATCCCCGCTCGCTGATGCGATACCACCATCCATGGGCGACATTGGTCTCCGACTTCAATACTCGCGCACACAGCATGGGAATCGTCGTCAACGACACCAGCAATGACACTCCGATCGCCACCGAAAGCGTCACGGCAAATTCGCGAAACAACCGCCCTAGCATCCCGCCCATGAGAAACACCGGAATGAACACCGCCACCAAGGATACGGTCATCGACACCACCGTAAACGCGATGTCTTTCGCTCCTCGCAACGCCGCTTCCATGGCCGGCACGCCCTGCTCACGATAGCGTGTGATGTTTTCCAGCACCACGATGGCATCGTCCACCACAAAACCGGTCGCGATCGTCAAGGCCATGAGCGACAGGTTGTCTAAGCTGTAATCGAGGAGATACATCACGCCGAACGTGGAAATCAGCGACACGGGCACAGCCACCGCGGGGATGAGTGTGGCGCGAAGGTTCCGGAGAAACACGAACACGACGAGAATGACCAGGGCGACCGAGATCGCGAGGGTCCGCTCCACGTCGTGCAAGGAGGCACGGATGACGGGAGTTCGATCCATGACGATCGACAGCGACATGCTCCCCGGCAGCGACGCTTCCAGCTGCGGCAACCGCGCGCGAAGCCGATCCACCGTCTCGATGATGTTGGCATCAGGCTGCCGGTAGACGATCACCAAGACCGCCGGTGTACCATTCGCGACACCCATAGTCCGCAGGTCTTCCACCGATGATTCCACGGAGGCCACATCCGACAGATGCACCGCCCGTCCGTTTCGATAGGCGACGATCAACGGCAGATATTCATCCGCTTTATGCAACTGATCATTCGTCCGGATCTGCCAGGTGCGATCATCCGAGGTGAGCTGTCCCTTCGGACGATTGACGTTCGTACTGGTCAGCACCTCCCGGACGTCGCCCAGTCCGATGCCATACTTATTCAGGGCGGTAGGATTCAAATCGACACGGACTGCCGGCAAGGAGCCTCCGCCCACCGCCACCTGCCCGACGCCTTCCACCTGCGAGAGTTTCTGCTGCAAGATGCTCGACGCCGCGTCGTACATTTGTCCGCGCGTGACGAGTTCCGAGGTAATGGCCAGAATGAGAATGGGCCCGTCGGCCGGATTCACAATGCTGTAGCGAGGTGCACTCGGCAGGTTTGGCGGAAGATCGACACGGGAGGCATTGATCGCCGCTTGCACGTCGCGCGCAGCGCCATCGATGTCACGGTCGAGCTCAAACTGCAGTGTGACGTTGGTGCCTCCCATCGTGCTGGAGGATGTCATTTCTGTCACTCCGGCAATCCGGGTGAACTGCCGCTCCAGCGGAGCCGCCACGGACGAGGCCATGATCTCAGGGCTGGCTCCCGGCAACGAGGCTGATACATTGATCGTCGGAAACTCGACTTGCGGTAGTGCGGCAACCGGAAGGAATTGAAACGCCACGATCCCGATGAACGTCGCACCAATGGTCAATAACGTGGTGGCAACCGGGCGCCGGACAAAGGGGGCGGAGATGTTCATGGTGGACCTATCGGCAGCGCATCGGCCACGGACACCCGTTCGCGGCTGCGGCGGAAACGCGTCGCGACCCGATCCAAAGCCAGGTACACCACAGGCGTAGTGTAGAGCGTGAGGAGCTGGCTCAAGACCAATCCTCCCACGATCGCGATCCCGAGCGGGCGTCGTAATTCCGAGCCCACCCCTGCCCCCATCGCCAGAGGCAAGGCGCCGAAGAGCGCAGCCATGGTGGTCATCATGATCGGGCGAAACCGCAACAGTCCGGCTTCGTAGATGGCCTGCTCTGGTGGTTTACCTTCGTTGCGCTCGGCCTCCAAGGCAAAGTCGATCATCATGATGGCGTTCTTCTTCACGATGCCGATGAGCAACACAATCCCGATCAGCGCGATGATGCTGAATTCCATACGAAACAACATGAGGGCCAGCAGCGCGCCGACACCCGCCGAGGGAAGGGTGGAGAGAATCGTCAGCGGATGGATGTAGCTCTCATACAAAATACCAAGGACGATGTAGACCGTGATCAAGGCGGCCAGAATCAACAGCGGTTCATGTTCCAGAGAGTTTTGAAAGGCCTGCGCCGCGCCCTGAAAACTTCCGCGGATACTGGCGGGAAGCCCCAATTCCTGCGTGACATGCCGAATCGCTTCCACCGCCGCGCCAAGCGAACCATTCGGCGCAAGATTGAACGAGATCGTCACGGCGGGAAACTGCCCCTGCCGGCTGATGACCAGCGGCACGGTGGTCTCGGTCACCCTGGTGAAGACATTCAACGGCACCGATCCGCCGCTGCCTCTCACCTCCAGAGCTTGCAGGGCTTCCGGTCCTTTCTGAAATTCCGGCATCACCTCCAGAATGACGCGATACTGATTCAACTGCGTAAACATCGTCGAAACCTGCCGCTGGCCGAACGCATCGTACAAGGTATCCGTGATGAGTTGCGGCGTGATGCCCATGCGTGACGCGGTATTGCGGTCGATCTCCACGAGCGAGGCCAATCCCTGATTCAGTTGATCGCTGCTGACATCGCGCAGTTCAGGGCGCAGCTGCAAATGTTCCAGCAGTTTCGGGGCCCACCGGTTCAACTCCTCCGGATCGGCATCTTCCAACGTGTATTGAAACTGCGTCCGACTCACCCGATCTTCCACCGTGAGGTCTTGCACCGGCTGCATGTGCAAGGTGATCCCTTCCACGTCGGCCACACGTGATTCCAGCCGTCTGATGATGTCACCGGCGCCCCCCACCCGCTCGCCCAAAGGTTTCAGATTAATGTACACGCGCCCGCTGTTGAGCGTCGTATTCGTGCCGTCCACACCGATAAATGACGTGAGGCTTTCCACAGCCGGTTCCTCAAGAATGACGCGAGCCAGAGCTTGCTGGCGTTCCGCCATCGTGCCGAACGAGACCGCTTGCGGGCCTTCCGTGATGCCGAGGATGACGCCTGTATCCTGGAGCGGAAAGAATCCTTTGGGAATCAGAACAAACAGCGCGACCGTGACCACCAGCGTGGCGCCCGTCACAAGCAGCGTCGCCTGTTGGCGCCGAAGTACCCACTGCAGACTTCTCCCATAGCCCGCGATGATGCGATCCAGCATCTGCTGCGAGGCTCGCGACAACGGCCCCGGATGCTCCTCCCGCCGTTCGCGCAAAAGCCTGGCGCACATCATCGGGGTCAACGTGAGCGACACGATTGCCGAAATGAGGATCGTGAGGCTCAGCGTCACGGCAAACTCCCGGAATAACCGTCCCACCACATCGCCCATGAACAACAACGGGATCAATACTGCGATCAGGGACACGGTCAACGACAGGATCGTGAAGGCGATTTGCTTGGACCCCTTGAGAGCAGCCTGGAAAGGCGATTCCCCCTGTTCGATGTATCGCGCGATGTTCTCGATCATCACGATGGCATCGTCGACCACGAAGCCCGTGGAGATCGTCAGCGCCATCAAGGTCAGATTATTCAGGCTGAACCCCATGAGGTACATGAGGCCGAAGGTGCCGATAAGAGAGAGGGGTACGGCCACCGCCGGAATTACCGTGGCCGGCAATGTCCGGAGAAACAAAAAAATCACCAGAATCACAAGGGCCACCGCTAGCACCAATTCGAACTGTACATCGCGAACGGTCGCGCGAATCGAAGTCGTGCGATCGGTCAGCACGGAGACCTGCACGGATGACGGGAGGGTTCCCTGTAGCTGCGGCAGCAACTGCTTGACGCGGTCGACCACTTCGATGACATTCGTCCCCGGCTGGCGCTGAATGTTGACGATCACCGCCGGCGTCTCATTCATCCAGGCCGCCTGCTTGGTATTTTCGACATCGTCGATGACCTCGGCGACTTCCGACAGCCGAACCGGCGCGCCGTTGCGATAGGCCACGATCAGCGCCTTATAGTCTTTGCCGGCAAATAATTGGTCCGTGGCGTTGATGATGGAGGCGCGACGCGGCCCGTCAAAGCCGCCCTTGGCCTGGTTCACATTGGCGGCAGCCACCACCACGCGGAGATCTTCCAACGTCAACCCGTAGGCGGCCAACGCGCGCGGATTCGCCTGTATCCGCACCGCCGGACGCTGGCCCCCGCTGATGCTTACGAGACCGACACCGGACAATTGCGAAATCTTTTGCGCAAACCGGGTTTCGGCAAAGTCACGCACTTGCGACAGAGGCAAGGTAGCGGAGGTCAACGCCAGCGTGAGGATCGGCGCATCTGCGGGGTTGACCTTGTTGTAGACCGGCGGCGCAGGAAGATCGCGAGGCAGGAAGGTGGCCGCGGAATTCATGGCCGCCTGCACTTCCTGCTCAGCGATATCTAGATCGATGTCGAGACTGAATTGAAGGGTAACGACCGAACTGCCCCCGGAACTCGTGGAGGTCATCTGATTGAGCCCGGGCATTTGCCCGAACTGCCGTTCCAGTGGAGCCGTAATGGAAGACGTCATCACGTCCGGCCCGGCGCCGGGATAAAACGTCAACACTTGAATGGTGGGATAATCGACCTGCGGAAGCGCGGAAACGGGCAGATGGCGATATGCCAGCGCGCCGGCCAGCAGAATCGCGATCATCGTCAAGACCGTCGCCACCGGCCGCACGATGAACAGCCGCGAAGGGTTCACGTGCGTTTCCCCTGTTTTTTCCGTTCTCCTCCCGCGGGCGGACTCTCCTGGCTGGTCGGCACTGCTCCGCCCGATGGACGCATCTCGACCTTGCTGCCTTCACGCAACTTTTCCGTTCCATCCACCACAACGGTTTCACCTGATGCCAGGCCGGTATCGATCGAGGTGTCTTCGCCCTGTGACACACCCACGGTCACTGCGCGCACGCTGACCGTCTGTTCCGCCTCATTCACCACGTAGACAAATGTTCCCTTGGGACCGCGTTGAATCGCGGCCGACGGCACGATGGTCGCACCTTGCTTGATATCAAGGAGCAGGCGGGCGTTCACGAACTGATTGGGGAAGAGCGCGCTGTCGTCGTTGGGAAACACCGCCTTCAGGCGGACGGTCCCGGTGGTCGGGTCGATTTGATTGTCGACGGTGAGCAACGTCCCCGTTGCCAATTTGCGCTTCTGCTCCCGATCGAAGGCCTCCACAACCAGCTGCTTTCCCGACTTGAGCCGTTCGAACACCGCCGGCAGATGATCTTCCGCCAACGCAAAGACGACGGTGATCGGCTGCAATTGCGTGATCACAAGCAATCCGTTGGGATCGTTGGCATGCACGATATTGCCCGCATCTACGAGGCGCAGCCCGACCCGCCCGTCGATCGGCGCGGTAATGCTCGAATAGGTCAGTTGCAACTTGGCATTGTCGATCTGTCCTTGGTCCGCCTTGACGATACCTTCATACTGACGCACAAGGGCTTCCTGGGTATCGAGCTGCTGTTTGGGAATGAAGTTCTGTTTGTACAGGTCCCGGTAGCGTTCAAAGTCGAGCTGTGCATTCTTCATCTGCGCCTGGTCGCGCGCCATTTGTCCCTGCGCCTGGATCAACTGCACTTCAAAGGGGCGGGGGTCGATCTGCGCCAATAACTCTCCGTTCCGCACGAGTTGGCCTTCCTTGAAGAGCACGCGCATCAACTGGCCATCCACCCGGCTTTTCACCGTGACGGTATTCATCGGGATGACGGACCCCAGGCCGTTCAAATAAATGTTGATCTCACCGGTTTTTGCCACGGCCGCCACGACCGGCGTATTGCGCGCAGCCGTCGGTGGACGTTTTTCCGACCGACTGGGTTGCGCCTCACCGGACCGGGTCATCATGACATAGGTTCCCACGGCCAATAGGCAGGCTGCGGAGAGCCCGATCATCCATCGTTTCAAGAGAGTGGAAAATCTCACCGACTCAGCCATCACCGCTCTTCCTTCCGTCCCCCGGCATCCTGCGCCTGCCGGACATACTCGCGGGTCATGCGCCAGCGCTGCTGCAACTGGGCATGGAGTCCGTCTAACTTGGCCTGCTGCTCAGGCGATAATGTCGCCTTCAATTCCTGCATCCCCTGATCAAGCACTCGATCGATGTCCGGTTGATGCTGCACGTGCAATCGTAACAATTCCAGATGGGCTCAAGCCACGATTGGCTCAACCGCGGCTTGCTGAGTCGTCGACAATACCAGTTCCTGGGTCAGCCGCTTCATAATCCGTTCCTGCCGGGCTCCCGGCCCCCGCTCCCATCGATGCTGATCTTCGTACTGATAATACAGTGACGTCCCCACGGCGCCCATCAAGGCTCCGG
>ERZ724512.1647-NODE-1647-length-10415-cov-4.980502_pt1 | contig 10415 bp, 9 predicted proteins | sample MGYA00376045_ERZ724512 | MGnify/ENA primary metagenome ERZ724512 (study PRJEB28724, sample SAMN07190883) | activated sludge metagenome | isolation source: activated sludge of sewage treatment plant in Hong Hong | place: Hong Kong | collected 2016-03-17 ... | reverse complement strand
GACCCAGTTTTGCATCTGTGAAGTAATCTTGCAATTTCTTTCGTCGACCGGCCATCCCGGCGGGGAAAAAATAATCCCCCTGCCGCCAAGACCGAACCGTCACCGGCAATAACAGCCTGTCAGCATCAAAAATAGCGATTGTTGAAGAAGGCTTTTTCAGCAACGCCATCCCCCGCTCACGCGTCACCACCGAGATGCGGATCAAGGCACCCGTTGGCGGCCATGGCACCTCACAAGGCAAGCTGGACAGCGTGACAGTCTGAAGAGCGACACCCGAGGCAGATTGAGAGCTCGATTCTGTCTTCGGACCAGCGGGATCCCCCACCGCAATTCGCACCAGGCCCTGTTCCGATGTCACCACCAGGGATCCCACCGTCCACGAACCGCCTGAGCGCCCCGCAGACAAAGAGGCTAACAATGAGAGAACCACATCTCCACGCACCCCGATGGCCAATGGCGAGAGACTGCGCATCGCCTGCCTCAGCATACGCCGCTGCAGCGCCGGCTCCTCCTTCAGGAGGACCGCTCGATCGAGGGCGAGCGTCTGTGAATCTCGATTGACGGTCGCCCGGACCAGACGCCGGGCAGCCAGGCGCTCCAATAGCCGGTCGTCTTCGCGCACAATGTCGGCTTGTCTCGCCAGCAACGGGACCGTCGCCGGAGCCAGTGACTGCATCACGGGGAGCAGTTCATGCCGGACTCTGTTACGAAGATAGACGGATGTCGCATTGCTGGAATCGGTCCGAAAAGACACACTTTTCGTTTCCAGATAAGACAGGATCTCACGCCGCGTCACAGCCAGAAGCGGGCGCACGAAGAGATTCCCCCGGCGATGAGGCATGCCGCCCAAACCACGCAAACCGGCCCCGCGCAGCATCCGCAGTAAGACGGTTTCAGCCTGATCATCCGCCGTATGCCCAAGCGCCACACGCTCGATACCCAGCTCAGTGACCAGGTCACGGAACAACTGATAGCGTAGTTCTCGGGCACGCGCCTGCAATGAGCTCGAACGACCCGGCTCACGCGCAGGAATTTGGAGCGCCTTGACGACACAGGGAATCTTCAGCCTGCGGCAGAGCTCAGCGACGAAGGAGGCATCCCCGTCCGATTCGGCCCCCCGCAGCCCGTAGTTGCAATGGACGACCGTCAGCGAAAAATTCCACGCCGGTGCGAGTTCGTGGAGGAGAGAGAGCAGGGCCACGGAATCCGGCCCGCCGGAAACGGCCACCAAGACTGATTGGCCCGGTTGAAGTAATGCGCGCGTACGGAGGGCTCGGATGACCTTATTATGAAGCGGATGAGGCGTCGCTGTGGAAGGACCTGCCATCACTCATGACTGGGAATGGAGGGGAGAGACGGTATCCAACGCCGCCTCGCGCAACTGGATGCGGGCTGCATCCACGTCCAACTCAATCTGTCTGGACAACGCCTCTGCAGAGGCGAATACACGATCCTCACGCACAAACCCCAGCAGCTCAACACGAATCGTTTCCCCATAGAGCTCCAGCCGTTCATCGAGAATCGACACCTCCAGCAACCGTTCACCAGCCCCAAACGTGGGCCTGGTGCCGATGTAGACGACCGAGTCCAAGGCGCGTCCGTTCCACAGGACTCTGGCGGCATACACACCGTCCGGCGGAATGACTCGTCCCTCAGGCAGGCGAAGATTGGCCGTGGGCCATCCCAGCTCGGTCCCGCGATGAGCGCCGGGAATCACTCTCCCTTCAATGCCGTAGGGTCTCCCGAGGAAACGAATGGCTTTCTGCAGATCTCCCGCTTGAATCATCTGGCGAATCTTGGTCGAGCTCACCACCTCGCCGTCGATCGTCACGGGCGGCGTCGGATGCACTCGAAACCCCAGCTGTGCGCCGAGTTCAAGCAGATCCGCAATGCGACCTGCCCGCCCCTTCCCGAAAGCAAAATGTTCTCCGACGAACAACTCCCGCGTGCCAATTCCATCGCACAGGACCTGCTTCGCGAACTGCGCGGGACTCAATGCGGCAAATGCGGTCGTAAATTCCAGAAACACCACTTCATCGATGCCGGCGGCTTCGAAGCGGGCCAGCTTTTCTTCCGGCGTGGTGAGGAACATCAGATTGACCTGAGGAGCGAGGATCTTGACCGGATGTGGATCAAACGTGAGCACCAGCGCTGTGCCGGACTCGCGCCGCGCCGTCGACACCACCCGATCCAAAAGCGCCCGGTGGCCATGATGATGACCATCGAAATTGCCGATGGTCACGACCGAATAGGGCCTGGCGATGGAGGGGGTAAGACCGCGAGAAATTTTCATGCGTGCCGTGACTGAAGCAGCGCGGCCGCTTCTTTGGCAAAATAGGTCAGGATGATCTCGGCGCCGGCTCGCTTGATCGACAGTAGGGACTCCATCATGGCTCGACGCTCATCCAGCCAACCGGCCTGCGCGGCGGCCTTGATCATGCTGTATTCGCCGCTCACCTGATAGGCGGCGATGGGCAGGAGCGTTCGCTCACGCGCGGCACTGATGACGTCCAGATAAGGCATGGCTGGCTTGACCATAATGATATCGGCGCCCTCTTCGACATCCAGATCAATCTCCCGTAACGCCTCCCGCTTGTTGGCGGGATCCATTTGATAAGACTGCCGGTCACCGAACTGCGGGCTGGAGTTGGCGGCATCGCGAAACGGCGCATAAAAGCAGGAGGCGAATTTCGCGGCGTAAGCCATAATTGGAATGTCAACGAATCCGGCCCGATCCAGCTCATCACGAATGGCGGCCACTCGTCCATCCATCATGTCTGACGGGGCGACCATATCGGCACCCGCCTCGGCATGCGTCTTCGCCATAGCCCTCAGACAATCCAGCGTTTCGTCGTTGACGATTTTCCCGTTGCGCACGATCCCGCAATGGCCGTGGCTCGTATACTCGTCGATACAGACGTCGGTAATGACCACCAACTCAGGAACCTGCTCTTTGAGGGCGCGAATGGCACGTTGCACGATGCCATTCGGATCGAATCCCGAGCTTCCACGCTCGTCCTTTCGATCCGGAATGCCAAAGAGGATCACGGCAGGAATCCCTAACGACTTCACCTCCAGCGCCTCTTTGATCAGGAGATCAATGGAGACACGGCACTGTCCGGGCATGGAATTGATCGGTTCACGCCGCCCCTGCCCTTCGGTGACAAACACCGGGTAGATGAAGTCACTCGGGCTCAGGGTCGTCTCTCGAACCATTCGCCGAAGCGGCTCGGTTTCCCGCGTTCGACGCATGCGCTGCATCGGAAAGGCCATGCGCTTATTTCCTTGGCAAATTGGTCAGGAAGACCACCAAATCGCGAACCGAAATCATGCCGACCAGTTGGCCGTCCTTCGTCACCCCGAGATGCCGAAGATGCGTTTGAGCCATCAAGTCGTTCGCGTCCAACAACGTCTTATGCTCTTCGATCGTCACGAGCGGCGCCGACATGATCTGTTCCACCGTCGTTTTGGTCATATCGGCCCCGGTCGCCACAACCCGCCGAACCATATCCGTGTCGGTAATGATGCCGATCACGTCTTTGCCGTTGGTGACGAACAAGCTGCCGATGTTGCGATCCCGCATGACGCGGCCCGCCGTGCGCACATCCACATCGCGCTCCACAGTGATGAACTTGTCTTTCGGAACCATAAACGATTTCACTGGAACCATGCGGCATCCTCCCTGTTAAGTAACGCACATCTTGCCGATCAACTTTCCACGATCATCGATTCGCCGAGGCGGGCCGGCGATCACGCTGATGCTCAACATGCCGAACGATAGCCTCCGCCAGCGCAGGGATGGTGTTCTCCGCCGCCATCACATGCACCGTCAGGCCGGCTTCCCGGGCGGTGGCCGCCGTGATAGGACCGATGCAGGCGATCGTCGTTTCCCCGATGAGTCGCAACAATTCATCCTTCGAGGGAAACAATCCGACAAAGTTTCGTACCGTCGACGAACTCGTAAACGAAATCACATCAATCTCACCTGCTCCGAGCTGACCAACCAGGTGATCCAGCGCGACGGTTGGAAGAATGGTGCGATAGACGGGCACCACATCGACCTCCGCCCCCTGTGCACGCAACTGCTCCGGGAGCAGCTCCCGAGCCACCAGCGCACGCGGAATCAGCACCTTGGCCCCGCGAAGCTGTCGCCCGGCCAACGAATCCAGAATGCCTTCCGCCTGAAATTGTTCCGGAATCACATCCGCGCGCAAACCATAGGCGGCCAGCGCCTCCGCGGTACGCGGCCCGATGCAACATATGGTGAGACCGGCCAATGCACGGACATCACGCTGCGTGCTGAGCAGGCGCGTCATGAATGGCCCTACGCCGTTCACACTGGTGAAGATTAACCAGTTGTAGGTAGACAATCGCGCAAGGGCTGCATCCAGAGGCGCCTGGTCTTCGGGGGGCGCAATTTCGATAGTGGGGCATTCCACCGCCTCCCCGCCCTGAGCCTGGATCAGATCGGAAAATTCGGCGGCTTGCGGCTTCGGTCTCGTGACGAGAATCCGTTTTCCAAATAGCGGACGTTGCTCAAACCAGTTTAACTGCGGCCGGAGGCGCACAACCTCTCCGACCACGATCACGGTCGGCGGTTCCATATGCGCAGCCGCCGCTTTCTCCACAATATCATCCAAGGTGCCTACAACCGTCCGCTGCGATACACGCGTTCCCCACCGGATCACGGCCACCGGCGTCGTGCCATCCTTGCCCTCAGCCCGCAGGCACTGCACGATCTTCGGCAAATTGGTCATGCCCATGAGAAAGACCAGGGTACCGTGGACGGTCGCCAAGCGAGTCCATTCGATGCTGCTGCGCTCTTTCGTCGGGTCTTCATGGCCGGTGATGACGGTCACGGTCGATGCGAGGGTCCGATGCGTGACGGGAATCCCGGCATAGGCTGGGGCCGCCACGGCTGCGGTCACACCCGGCACCACTTCGTAGTCCAAACCAGCCGCTGCCACAGCCTCGGCCTCTTCGCCACCCCGCCCGAAGACAAACGGATCGCCACCCTTCAGACGGACCACACATTTTCCGGCACGGGCCTGATCGATCAATACGCGATTGATCTCCGATTGATCACGATAGTGGCCGCGACCACGCCGACCGACGTACAGTCGCTCGGCCGTGCGGGGCACGTACTGCAGCAACGCTTCGTTCGCGAGGTAATCGTACAAGACGACATCAGCCTGCTCCAGACACTCCTTGCCGCGCAATGTCAGCAGTTTTGGATCACCTGGACCGGCGCCCACCAAATAGACGGTTCCTTTGCGCGTTGTCTTGACCATTACGCCCGTCCGTAGATCTCCTTGAGAATCACGTCTCCACCAGCCGACAAGAGCCGCTCCGCAAGAGTGGTTCCAAGCTGATGGGCCTCTGTGGCCAGGCCGTTGATGTGCTGCCTGATCACCCGCTTTCCATCAACGCTGGCGACAAGGCCATCCAGCTTCAACGTCTCCCCATCGAGCAAAGCATGCGCGGCGATCGGAACCTGACAGCCACCTTCGAGCCGGTGCAACAAGGCCCGTTCGGCTGTCACGGTGATTCGCGTCGGACGATGCTCAAATCGAGCGAGCACATCGCGGACGAAGCTGTCGTCCCTGCGCGCCTCGATGCCCAGCGCCCCTTGGGCAATGGCGGGCAAGCTGAGCTCCACCGGAAGATACTCTGTAATCTCTGCGTTCCACCCCAGCCGCCGCAAACCCGCAGCAGCCAAGACGATGGCATCAAACTGTCCTTCGCGTAATTTCCTGAGACGCGTGTCCAGATTGCCGCGCAACATCTCAATGACAAAATCAGGACGATGGTGCAGCAACTGGGACTGCCGCCGGAGACTGCTGGTGCCGATGCGGGCACCGGGCTTCAACTCATCGAGCCGGCACCCATCTCGCGTGATCAGCGCATCCCGCGCATCTTCACGCGGAGGCACGCAGAGAATGTCCAAGCCGTCAGGTAATGCCGTCGGAACGTCCTTCATGCTATGGACGGCGAGATCAATCTCGCCGCTCAAGAGCGCATCTTCGATTTCTTTGACGAACAACCCCTTGCCGCCGATTTTGGCCAGCGGCACATCAAGGATTTTGTCGCCCGAGGTTTGGATGCGCTTGAGAGAGATGGTGAGACCGGGGACCAGTTCCTGAAGACGCGCCTGAACCCACTCGCTTTGATGCACGGCTAACTTGCTGCCACGTGTCCCGAGAATAAGCGCGCGACTCATCGGAACTCACAATCGGATCGGCTGGTCATCAAGGTTGGAGCGGCGGTAACGAATAATCTGCTCATGGGGGATCACGGCGATGCGGGTCAACTCACTCGCCGGCTTTGCTCCTTCGTTGTATGCTGTACCAATGACGCCTCGGAAAATCGGTTGGCGCCGTTCCCATCGCTGCTGTCTTCGGATACCTCCTGCACCTCGGTCTGCGCCGGGGGGTACGCAGCAGGTGCGTCCTCAAGGCTAAAAAACCGGCGAGCCGCATCGACATAGGCCGCGCCACTGGAAGACGTGGCCTCGGCTTTCAACGTCACCATCGTGCCATGCACCATTTTATTCACAATGGCTGACGCGAGTGCTTCCACGGCGGCTCGATCCTCCGGAGACAAATGCGCCAACCGCGCAAGGACTTTATCCACTTCGCGCCGTTTAATTTCTTCGGTCCGGCCACGCAAGGCGACGATGGTCGGCGTCACTTCCAACGATTGCAGCCATTGCCCGAGCACCGCCACTTCCTCCACCACCATCTGCTCGGCTTTCGCCGCTTCGCGCAGACGGTCTTCCCGGTTTTGTTCGACCCGCATATGGAGATCGTCGATGTCGAAGAGGAACGCGTCGTCAATCGGCCTCACCGCGGGATCAATGTTGCGCGGCACCGAGATATCGATCAAAAACATGGGACGACTCATTCGTTGTCGCATGGCCCGCTGCACATCGTCGGCCGTGACCAGGTAATGGGACGCGCCGGTCGATACGAGTACGATATCCGCCCCGGCCAATTCTGTTTTGTAGTCCTCGAACGGAACGGCGGTGCCATTAAACTTCTGGGCCAACTCCAACCCATGTTGGAAGTTGCGGGTGGTGATTCGCACCTGACGAACCCCGTTGGCGATCAGATGACGAGCCGCTAACTTCGCCATTTCCCCTGCCCCGATCAGCAACACGGTTTTTTCGGTCAGGTTGGAGAAAATCTTTTTGGCCAATTCGACAGCCGCGTAACTGACGGAGACGGCGGTCTCAGCAATTTTCGTTTCGGTACGCACGCGTTTGGCCACCGAAATGGCCTTCTTGACGATCTTGTTCAGCAACAACCCCGAGGCCTTGTGCGTGAGCGCCACTTCGAATGCATCCTTGATTTGTCCGAGAATCTGGGACTCACCGACGATCATGGAATCGAGGCTGGACGCAACACGGAAGAGATGGCTGATGGCACGATCGCCGGCATGCCAGTAGAGATGCGGAGTCAGATGTTCCGACGAAAGGGAGAGATGCGTATCCGCCAGAAATTCCTGTACCCGCCCATAGCCGCTTTCCAAGTCTTCGACGACGGCGTACACTTCGACGCGGTTACAGGTGGAGAGCAACAATCCCTCGCGCACCCCCTGATAGGTGCACAGCCGACTGAGCGCTTCACGCAGGCGACTTTCCGGAACGGCGAGCTTCTCGCGGATCTCGACCGGGGCAGTCTTATGGCTTAACCCGACAACAATCACATGCATCAGGACACCGAACCGTGACTTTTCAACACCACGCCGATCAGGGTCAGAATGACGCCGGCAAATCCGATGATGGTGAGATAGGCTGCCCGTTTAGCCCGCCAACCGATGGTCAAGCGCCCGACCAGCACGGCGAAATAGAAGCCCCACGTCACCATGGCCCAGGTTTGCTCAGGGTTCCAATTCACGTATGTTCCCCGAACGATCTCCGCCGAAAATGCGCCGCTAATGATTCCCAGGGTCAAGAGAGGGAACCCCATCACAATCGATTGCTGATTGAGATGATCGAGATAGTCCAAGGCGGGCAATTTCGCGTAGAGGACATTGAAGCGCTTCGACTTGAGAAGTCCGTCCTGAATGAGATACATCACCCCCGCGACAAAGGCGACGGCAAAACCCACGGTTCCCAGCATACTAAGGGTGACATGCACCCACAGCGTTTTGAACACCGGTTGGAGACTCGAAGCGCCATCCGACCGGAATGCCGCAGCAGTGACCAGAGAGACGAGCGCCAGCGGGACGATGAAAGAACCGAGCACATGCAGTTGCCGCCGGAACTCTACAGCAAGAAAAACCAAAATGAGCATCCAAGAAAAGAATGAGAGGGCTTCGTGAAAGGTCGGCAACTGGGCCTGGCTGGAATCAGCCATCCGGGCGACCAGCGCGACGGTATGCGTCGCAAAGCCGGCAGCAGTAATTCCCAGCGAAACCTTTGAGAGAGTTTCGGCACGGCGGAGCAAATAGGCCAAGTAACAGACCGTGCTCACGAAATACAGGCCCATCGTGAGCATAAAAAAAACCGACGACATACTGCCCCTATCCTCGCAACATTTCAGCGCAAAGCTACTTTTTTCGGGAACTGGAAATTATATCGATGCGACGAGAACGGAGTCAAGAAAAGTGCACTCAATCCGGCACCGGGTCGGGAACGTTGTTCATTGTGGGAGTCCCGATCGGACATCCCGACGATCTCACGGTTCGCGCGCTTTCGACGCTTCGGCACGTCGATTTGATCGCTGCCAAGAATCCTCAGTCTACCCAAGCGCTGCTTTCGCATCACGGCATTCACGCTGTTGTCACCACCTATGATCGGAATAATGCTGCTGAGAAAGCGCCAGTGTTGCTGCAGCGTCTCAAACAAGGCCGCGATATCGCGCTGGTGTCAGACTGCGGAATGCCTGCCGTTTATGATCCCGGCAGAGTGTTGATCTCCGCGGCATCCAAGGCACACGTTGCTATTGAAGTGATTCCAGGAACGTCTGTCGTGGTTGCGGCAGCAGCACTGTGTGGTATGGACGGAGACTCATTTGTGTTCGAAGGACGTTGGGCCGGCGGTCTGCGTCACATGACGCATCGCCTTCACTCAATGCGCGCCGAATCGCGCACCATGATTTTTCTCCCTCCGGCAAAAAAGCTTCCCGCGCTGCTTTCCCTCATCCTGCACACACTCGGCAATCGCCGAGTGGTGATAGCGCGAGACCTCACGAAAGACACGCAGACAGTCGTGAGAGGACGCGTCCGCACTGTCCTGGCAAGGGATTCCTTTCACAACAGTCGATCGCAGATCACGTTAATTGTGGAAGGCATGAAAGGAAAAGGCAAGACAGCACGGGGACCGGCATGACGCCTTATTCGTCGGCACGCTTTCGTATCATGACACGAAAAGACTGTTCGGCACGTTCTTGCGAAACCACATCATGCCCATCATCGCTGACACTGCGAGGCACATTGCGAATCGGGTCGCCATCGTCCAGATGCACGAGGAGCAATTGCCCGGGAGCCATGCTTTCGAGTTTGAGCTTCGTCTTCACGAAATTGTAAGGACAAATGACCCCACGAAGATCCAATTCTTCATCGGGCGTGTGAACGTGTGCTGATGAGTTGGACATATACGCTCTCAGTGAGAAGTGATCGGGAATCGTATCAAGACTACTCTGCTGGCGCAACGGTGAGGAAGCATATCACATGACAGAAAAGCAAAGCGGGGTGCCTCTTGCGAAGCACCCCGCTCAACCATCGGCCATTCAGATGGCCTAAATCTTAGTTGGTCCAGCCCTTTTGCAGGTTGGGCTTGGCACCATCGGTGCCGTAGTCAGACTTGTTCTGAACTTTGGTCTCAGGAGCGACCGTCTGATAACCCCATCCCGGCTGCGGCTCACAATTCCAGCAGGGTGCGGTTCCAGTGAACTCACCCACGGTGGTGGTGATGACGCCAGAGGTGACCGTTCCGGGGAACACTCCACCCACCGGGCCACCCGTGTTCGTGGCTGAGTTGGTCTCGATGCCGCGCTCCGTGGACGGAGCCGGACGCTGACCAAGACCACCAAATCCTGCCAACTTTTCGTTGCCACGCATCAAATACACTTCACGAACCATCTTGCGGCCCGATCCATAGATGCCGAGGTCAGCGCGCTGGTTGGGGGCTTCGACAACCTGCAAGGAAATGTCGTCGCCGGCATTCAGCACTCGGATCTGGTCCATGTTCGTCTGGGCATCGAGGTAGGTCGTGAGCGAGCTCATCGCACCCTGACCCGCGCGGCCCTCATCATGAGAGCTGCCACCCGTCTCGAGGTGAAGCTTTCCACCCGGGATATCGATGGCCAAAACACGCCCATAGATGGTCTCTGGCTGGGAGAGACGCTCCATGAAGGCGGTCCGGTCAAACGCTGCCGTGCGGCCGGAGTTGCCCGACACGTCTCCGACTG
>ERZ724512.1646-NODE-1646-length-10419-cov-5.247105_pt1 | contig 10419 bp, 11 predicted proteins | sample MGYA00376045_ERZ724512 | MGnify/ENA primary metagenome ERZ724512 (study PRJEB28724, sample SAMN07190883) | activated sludge metagenome | isolation source: activated sludge of sewage treatment plant in Hong Hong | place: Hong Kong | collected 2016-03-17 ... | reverse complement strand
GGGTGGGTTGTCCGCACCCGGCGGACGTCAGGTCGGCGGCGCTACGGGATGTGCGAGCCCGAGGCCCGTGCCTCAACGTGGCCGACATGGACACCACACCCACCACCCATCCCCCCGCTCCGACGGAGCGACCCCGCTACCGGCCCGTCGAGATCGCCCCGGAGACCTGGGTCATCCAGGACACCGCCGGCGAGGACCAGCCCGGACCGGCGGTCCACATGAACTCGATGCTGATCCGGGGCGCCCAGCCCGTCGTGGTCGACACCGGGGTTCCTGACAACGCCGACCGCTTCTTCGAGGACCTGTTCGGTCTCGTCGACCCGGCGGACGTCCGCTGGGTGTTCGTCAGCCACGACGACATCGACCACTACGGCAACGTCGGCGAGCTGATGCGGCTCTGCCCGGACGCGACGCTCGTCACGAGCTGGTTCCTGTGCGAGCGGCTCGGCTCCGAGCTCGACGTCGCTCCGACACGTTGGCGGTGGCTCGGCGACGGCGAGACGCTGGATGTCGGCGACCGCACCCTGAGCGCGATCCGTCCTCCCCTGTACGACTCGCCCACCACCCGGGGCCTGTTCGATCCCGTCACCGGCGTCTACTGGGGCTCGGACTGCTACGCGTGTCCGGTCGCGACCGGGACCGAGTTCGTCGACGACCTCGACCCCGACGAGTGGGCGGGCGGCACCGGCGTGTTCGCCCGCTGGAACAGCCCGTGGGTCGACCTCGTCGACGCCGACCGCTACGCCGCGCAGTGCCGTCGGATCGAGGAGCTGCCGTTGCGGGCCATCGCCAGCACGCACGGCCCGACGATCGGGGCCAGCGACCTGGCCCGGGCCCACGAGATCATCCGGTCCGCACCGACGCTGGCGACCCCGCCCCAGCCCGGCCAGGCCGACCTCGACGCGATGTTGGCCGCCCTCCGCCCCGCGGCGGCGTGATCGCCGGGCTCTACCGCCCGACCCCCTCAACCGATCAGTCCCATCCCCTGAACAGACATCCACCCCGAAAGGAACCCCCATGTCCCGATCCACCCACCTCTCACCGCGACGCCGGACCGCCTCGTGCCTGCTGGCCGTGCTCGCGGCCGCCCTCCCGTTGGCGGCCGCCGCGTGCAGCGACGACAGCGACGCCTCGTCGTCGAGCACGACGACCACCGCCACGGCCGACCCTGGCGACAGCGGCCACGACCACGTGGAGGTCGGCGCGGTCGACTTCTCGTTCGAGGACCTGCCCTCGACCATCGACGCCGGCACGCAGCTGACGCTGCGCAACGACGCCGACCGCGAGCTGCACGAGCTGGTCGCGTTCCGTCTCCCCGACGACGAGAAGCGCCCGGTGGCCGAGCTGCTGAAGCTGCCCGAGTCCGAGCTCATGCCGATGTTGGGCGCGCCGAGCACCGTCCTGCTCGCCGCCCCGGGCGAGGACCAGGTCGCGGCGGTCGGGGACGGCACCCTGACCGAGCCCGGCCGGTACCTCGTGATGTGCTCGATCCCCACCGGTGTCGAGCCGGCCGAGTACCTCCGGGCTGCAGCCGCGGCCAACGGCCAGAAGCCGAACGTCGACGGCGGACCGCCGCACTTCACCTCCGGCATGTTCGCCGAGCTCACCGTGCGCTGAACCCCCGATCGACGCACGGGCGACGACGGCCCCGAGGGTGCATCCCTCGGGGCCGTCGGCCGTCCGGTCAGGGCCGTCGACGGAGCGTGCGCCCCGCCTCCGATCCGGCGCTACTTCTTCTTGCCCTTCTTGCCCTTCTTCTTGCCCTTCTTGTCCTTCTTCTTGTCCTTGTCCTTCTTCTTGTCCTTGTCCTTCTTCTTGCCCTTCTTCTTGGCCATCACACCCCCCTTCGGTCCGGTCCTGGGAGACATCGACGCCAGACAGACTGTCACGGGCAACCGGTCCGACGTCGCCGGTCCGGACCTGTTCGCCCGATCGACGACCAACTAGTGTGGTCGCGATGTCACTGATAGTGGTCGGATCGGCGGGCGTGGTCGCCGTCGCCATCGGGTGGGCCCGAGCGATCCTGATCGACGAGGCGCGCTACCTCCGTGCGATCGAACCCCTCGCGTCATCGCCGAGGTTCGCCCGGATCTCCGGCATCTCCGTGGCGGTCACGGTGCAGCGACGCGGGCGCCACCTCCGCGTCTCCCGTCGGAGCGCTCGGGCTCTCGGGACGATCACGACCCGGGTGATGCGCCGGCCGGGCTTCCACCACCCGTGGATGATCGGCCACCGCCTCGTCCACCGTCACCGGAGCTCGCTGCGGGTGACCGCCACGATGCTCGCCCTCGCGTCGCTGGGCGCGATCGTCTCGCTCTCCTCTCGCGTCGGGCCGCGATCGGGTGCCGTGTCGGCTCAGACCCGCCCGATGCGGACCCGCCAGACGTCCGGGCCCTCCTCGAGGTAGCCCCAGGAGAACTCACCCTCGTGCTCGGCCGCGAACTGGTAGTAGAGCGGCTTGGGATCGTGGTCGTTGACCAGCACGAAGGCCTCGCCCGCACCGAGCGCCGCGTAGGTCTCGAAGATGAGCTCGTGGCGACGCTTCGGGATCTCGTTGCGGACGTCGAGATCGGGATCGGTGACCGGCATGGGAGCGCTCCTCTGATCGTGGTGCCCGCGGGCACCGATGGTGGTGCCGGTCTGCTCGGACCGGCCTTCCCTATTTTTCTACCTCTCGATAGAGTTATTCCGCCAGGGTCGGTCGTCGGAGGATCCGGATGGACACAGCGAACCCGAACAAGCCACGCGTCGCTCCGGTCGAGCCCGCCGACGGTGATCACACCGGAGGAGACGACGTCGTCATCGACGTCCGACCGCTCATCGAACGCGGCGAGGAGCCGTTCGGAACGATCATGGAGGCGGTGGGAACGCTCGACGGACGAGCCCTGGTCGTCGTCGCACCCTTCGAGCCGGTCCCGTTGCAGGGCGTGCTGTCCGCCCAGGGCTTCCACTACGCCTCCGAGCAGGTCGGCGAGACCGAGTGGCGGGTCCGCTTCGAGCCCGGAGCCACCAGTACGGCCGATCCGTCCCCCGCCACCGGACCCGGTCCGAGCGGTGTCGCACCACCCGGCCCGGCCGACACCGGCACCGTCACCGGCACCGGCACCGACACGGACGCGGAGGCGGAGGTGTCGCCGTTCACCATCCGTCGCCCACCGTCGACCACGGGCACCGCGTCGGGCGCCGCACCCACGCCGCCCACCCCTGGCGCGGCGCCCGCCGGGCCGGCCGCGATGATGGCGATGAACCCCACCGCCAACGTGCCTCCCGCGTGGTTGCCGCTCGGGTTCATGGCCGCGGCCGGAGTGGGTCTGATCGGCTTCGGCGTGGCCGCCGCGACCACCGCTCCGACCGTGGTCACCTTCCCCCGCAGCGACGAGGTCATCGCCACCGTGCACCTCGCCGTGCTCGCCTTCCTCTCCACCGCGGTCCTCGGCGCCCTGCACCAGTTCGGACCGGTCGTCGGTGCCCGCCCGCTGCGCTCGGTGCCGGTCGGAGCGTTGACCGGCGTGCTGTTCGTCCCCGGGGCGTGGGCGATCCCGATCGGGTTCGCCACCGGCCACGTCGGGGTGATCCAGACCGGGGGCGTCCTGGCGACCGCGGCAGTGGTTCTGGCCGCGTGGAACCTCTCGCGTCCGCTCTCCGCCCCGGACAAGGGAGCGCCGATCGTCGGGCTGCGCATGGCGGTGATCTACCTGGTCGCCACGGCTGCGTTCGGTGTCACCTACGCGTTCGACCGCAGCAACTTCTGGTTCGAGCTCCTGTCGCACCGGGTCCTGGCGCACGCCCACCTCGGACTGATCGGATGGCTCGGCCTGGCCTACGTGTCGGTGGCCGAGAAGCTCTGGCCCATGTTCCTCCTGGCGCACCGACCCCATGTGCGGGCCGGCGTGCGCGCCGTGTGGTCGGTCGGCCTCGGAGCCCCGGTCCTCACCGTCGGGTTGCTGTGGCCCTCGGAGCTCCTGTCGATCGTCGGTGGGGCGCTGGTGCTGGCCGGGCTCGTGTCGCACCTCACCTCGCTCGCCCAGGTGATCCACCATCGGCGGCGGGGCCTCGAGCTCCTCCACGGATACGTGCTCGGCGCGGCGGCGTGCCTGGTGGTCGCCATGGTGCTCGGGGTGGTCGCGGGGCTGGCGCCGGTCGGCGTCGAGGTCCGGACCCGGCTGACCGCGGCCGAAGTGGTCGCGCTGATCCTGTGGTTGGCCTTGGCCGTGCTCGGCCACTCCCACAAGATCGTCCCCTTCATCTCGTGGAACCGCCTGCGGGACCGCGGCATCAGGACCGGCCGCGACGGAAAGCCGCTGCTCTTCGCCCACCTGGTCGACAAGCGCGCGTCCCAGGTCACCTTCGGTCTGGCGCTGCTGGGCGCGGCGGCCGCGCTCGGCGGCGTGCTCGGCTCGACCACCGTCATCGTCCGCGGCGCCGGCGCCCTGCTGGCGCTCGCCGGCCTCGTCGCGATCGCCAACCTGGTGTCGGGTCCGCTGCTCATGATCCGCTGGCACGACCGGCGGCCGGATCAGTCCGACGGTTCGGGCCGACCGGCCGAGGTGTCGTCGTGAGCTCACCTCCGGGAGCGACCGCCGTAGCCTGGCCGGAGCGGAACCGACCGCGGACCGTTCGACACGACTCCGCTGCGCCTTCATCACCGAGGAACCCGCCATGGCTCTGACCAACGACCCGATCGAACGGATCCACCAAGCCCTCCGCCAGGTGTACGACCCCGAGCTCGGGCTCGACATCGTCAGCATGGGGCTCATCTACCGCCTCGAGGCCGAAGGCGACCGCATCAGGATCGACATGACCCTGACCACACCGGGCTGCCCGGTGTCGGAGACCCTTCCCGAGATGGCACGCCAGGCCGCGCTCGACGCCCTCGGACCGGACGGTGAGGACCGGCTCGACTTCCAGGTGGTGTGGGACCCGCCGTGGTGTCCCGATCTGATCGACCCCGAGAGCCTGGCAAGCTTGGGCCTGTGATCCCCACCGACCGACCCCCCGCCCCCTCGCCTGCGGCCACGACCACGACCCGATCCGGGGTGACTCGGTGAAGCCGGTGGTGCTCGTGACCGACGCGGCCCGGGCCAAGGTCCTCGAGCTGCTCGCCGAGGAGGACGACGGGACCCCGATGGGCCTGCGGATCGAGATCACCGGCGAGAACGGACCCGAGTACCGCTACGACCTGTCCTTCGACGCCGTGTCCGCGGCCGAACCCGGCGACTCGGTCGTCGACTGGGCGGGGCTCACGGTGATCGTGCCCGCGGACTCGATCGAGAAGCTCCAGGGCGCACAGCTCGACCTGCCCTCCGGCGACGGCCCCGGCCTGGTCATGCGCAACCCGAACCGGCCCGATCCGTTGGCGGGCATGGACGTGGAGCTGACCGGCGACGTCACCGAGCGCATCAACACCCTGCTCGAGAAGGTGATCAACCCGAACCTGTCCCAACACGGCGGCTTCGCCGAGCTGAGGGCCTGGGAGGAGCCCAAGGCCTACATCCTGATGGGCGGCGGGTGCCAGGGGTGCGCGGTGTCGTCGATCACGCTGCGCACCGGGATCGAACGCACGCTCAAGGACCAGATTCCCGAGATCGAAGAGGTCGTCGACGTCACCGACCACGCCGCGGGCACCAACCCGTACTACGAGCCGTCCAAGAAGTAGTCCCCGCCCGGCGACCCGGACCGCTCAGCGCTCACCGAGCGGCCGGCGCTGCATCTCGGTCGGCTCGGCGCAGCAGAACCACGCCTCGGTGAGCCGCGGTCGGCTCTGGGCCCGCGCCGCCACGTCGGCGTCGATCGGGGTGTGCCTCGGCTCCATCCCGGCCGCGGCCCGCACCAGGGCGTCGACCTCGGCGAACGTCGTCGCCAGCGGCTGGTCGACGGCGGCGGCGCGTTCGACCACGGCGGCGACACGCACCTGCAACTCGTCGGTCCGGGGGTCGGCCGAGCTCCACTCGTAGCCGAGCTGGTCGGCGACGTAGCGACCGAGGTGCGGTCCCATGGCCGGGTGGTCGACCAGCAACGAGTCCTCGGGCACCAGGAGCCGGATGCTGTAGTGCACCGGGTCGACGTTTCCGATCAGGTCGTGGTCGGCAACGAAGTCCATCAGCTCGACCAGGCTGGCGAGGGTGGTCCAGGGGGTGAAGGGCAACAGGGACGGCCGCACCTCGATGCCGTGGCTGCGCAGGACGGCGGTGGCCTCCGCCATGTCGGCCCGGGTGTGGCCCTTGTCGAGGATCTCGAGCACGTGGTCGTCGACGGTCTCGAACGCCGAGACGACGAACCGGCACCCGGCGTCGGCGAAGTCGGCCCACACGTCGCGGTGGCGGAGGATCAGCTCGACTTTGGTCGTGCAGTCGAAGCTGAGGTGCGGGTGCCGTTCGTGCAGCGCGGCGACGACCCGCCGGGAGTGGTGCACGCCGTTGAGGAAGTCGGGGTCGCCGAAGGTGATGTGGGTGGCCCCCGCCGCGACCAGCTGGTCGATGTCGGCCAGGATCGTGTCGATGTCGACGATGCGGATCCGGCCGCCGTACACGGTCGGCACCGGGCAGTGCCGGCAGCTGAACGTGCAGCCGTGGCTGGCCTCGACGTAGCCGACCAGGCGCTCCTCGTCACCGTCGGACAGCCGGGCGTAGCGCTCCAACGGCGGCAGCAGGTGCCGGGCGGGGACGTCGAAGCGGCCCCGCCCGAGGTGCACGATCTGTTCGCTGCTGTTACGGCCGGCCGCCGCGTCGGCCCCGTCGGTGGAACCGTGCCCGTCCAGCGAACCGACCCACTCCAGGAGGGCGGGCTCGTACTCGCCGGAGATCACGCGGTCCGCCAGCGTGCCGACCACCGTGTCGTGGCTGGTCCCGGCGTACAGCCCGTAGAGGCACACCGGCAGGCCGGGCCGCTGCTCACGCACCAGGCCGGCGGCCTCCAACGCCAGCCGCATCGCGGTGTGCATCGGAACCGACACCGCGACGGCGTCGGCGTCGTCGATCAGCTGCGGGTCCCACTGCTCGACCGACAGGTCGAGCGCGCTGACCCGGTGGCCGGCGCGTTCCAGCGCGGCGGCAGGGGACGCGACGTGCAGCGGCTGATGACCCAGCTCGTAGGTGGACACGAGCAGGACCCTCATGCCGGAGCCCTGCCGTCGCCGGGGCGCGGTTCGTCGACGATGGCGACGGTGAGCTCCGAGTGGGCCCGGCGCAGGGCCGACTCCACCGAGTCGGGCGTGTCACCCCGGGCGAACACGAAGCCGAGGTAGCGCCCGCCGTCGGGCAGCGCGTCGATGCGGCGGCCGATCGTCGCGGTGATCTCGACGCCGGTCACGCCCGCCACGCCGCGGGCGGCGTCCAGGCCGTCGACGCCGGTCAGCACGCCCGATCGCGGGATCGGCAGCATCATCACCCCGGCAGCGCCGTCGGTCCGTACGGAGTCGGCGACGTCCCGACCCACGGCGTGCTCGACGATGAGCTGTTCGAGCGAGATCCCGGTCCCGAACCTCAGCACCCGGGAGCACAGCCCGCCGATCGAGCGGGCCGCGACCTCGAGCACCCAGGCGGCGACTTCGCCGTCCGCTCCCGGCCCGACCCGCAGCTCGGCGTGTACCGGTCCGTCGCGCAGGCCGAGCGCCCGACAGGCCTCGGCCGCGGCGGCCAGCACCGCGGTCTGCTCCGGCCCGCCCAACCGCGACGGCGTGACGTAGATCGTCTCCTCGAAGTAGGGGCCGTCGAGCGGGTCCGGCTTGTCGAACAGGGCCAGCACCTGCAGGTCACCGTCGTGCAGGAGCGCTTCGAGCGACACCTCCGCACCGGGCACGAACCGCTCGATGAGCAACGCCTCGTCCGGCGACCGCCCGTGGTCGGCCAGGATCCGTCGGATCCGCTCGGCGACCACGACCGCGTCCGCGGGGGTGTCGGCCCGGATGACGCCGGTGCTCGCCGACAGCGACAGCGGCTTGAGGACGCACGGACAGCCGACCGCGGCTGCGGCCTCGGCGACGTCCGCTCCGGGGACCAGGACGCGGAAGTCGGGCTGACGAACTCCCCACGACGCGAGCACCCCGCGCATCTGGGCCTTGTCGCGGGTGGCGGCGACCGCGTCGGGCGGGTTGTGGGCCAGGCCGAGGATCTCACCGGCGTGCGCGGCGGTGAGCACTCCCTGGTCGTCGACGCCGACCACCGCGTCGATCGGGGCCCGGTCCCCCATCGCGGCGATCCGCGCCGCTGCCTCCTCGGGTCGGTCGAGGTCGACGACCACCAGCCGGCTCTCCATCTCTGTGGCGAGGGGCGGTCGGTGCTCGGTGGCGACGACCACCTCCACCCCCACCTCGGCGGCCGCCGCGATGAAGTCGGCGGCCCGGTAGGTCTCGGTGGGCAGCACCAGCACGATGCGCCGGGGTCGGGTCCCGGTCGCCGCGTCCGCCGTCACGTCCGCAGGCTACTGCGGGCTCGTCCGAGCGGATCTCCGGTGCCGGCTGCTCAGGGCCGCTCGGCGAGGACGACGTCGAACACGGCGTCGGTCATGCGGCGTCCGATCTCGAAGCCGTCCTGGATCGACACCACGAACGTGTCGGGGTTCTCGGCTGTCCACCGGCGCGCCGCCTCGTCGTCCGCGAAGAACCAGATGAAGTGGCACAGCGTGGTGATGATGTCGTCGAACGACGCCAGGTCCGGCGGCATCATCGACATCACCGCGGCGGCCGGCTCGACCGCCTCGACCCCGTCGGAGGTGACGGTGACGCGGACCTCGGTCCCGGTGACCGGGCAGTGCGAGCTGACCCGGACGGTGGCGCCGAGCACCCGGGCGATGAACAGCGGGTCGTAGGTGCACCAGGTCCACGCCGTACCCATGCCGTCGACGTCGGCCCGGTGGTTGAAGCCGTCGTCGACGCTGAGGCCGAAGAACCCTGTCACCGCTCCGTCGTCGTCGCGGAACACCGCCGGCCAGGACCCGACCCACTCCTCGACCTCGGCGGTCGTGACCTCGGCCCTCGAGGCGATGTCGGCGATCGACGCCGGTTGTCCACCGGCCAGGATCCGGTACATGGCCGCGCCGACCCGCTGGTGTCGCGGCTCGTGGAGGAACCCGCAGCCGGCGACGAACGCGTCGCTGGTGCGGTCGATCATCGAGGCGAGCGTGGTCGACGACGACAGGTTGGTCATCCACGGATCGTAGGGGACAGGACCGGCTCCGCCCGCTGCCCCGACCGGCACGCCGATCGTGACAAGGTGACCGGGTGACGATCGAGGACGACTGGGCGGAACTGACCGGGAGCCTGGCCGGAGCCGGAGCCCGCATGTCGGAGCTGACCGCCGGGCTCGACCCCGTCGAGGCCGCCGACGGGCACCGAGCGCTGCTGCGGGCGCTGAACAACCAGCTCGGTCGTCTGGAGGTCGATCGGGAGCGGCCCGAGCTGGTGCCGTTCAACGGGTGGCGCGAGAAGTTCTTCATGGACAACCCCGACTTCCGCTACTGGGTCGCCGACGTGCGCCACGACCGCCGCTACCGGATCTCCGGCACCCTCGGCGACGCCGTGTTCCAGTCGATCACCGCGTACGCGACCCGGGGCGGACCCGCCCGCTCAGTCGGGCGGATCGACTCCGACTCCATCGGCGTCGACGACGACGGGCGTTTCACGGTGATCGCGGCGTCGGAGCCGCCGGAGTCCGGGGACTGGCTCCCTCTACCCGAGGGCGCCGACACGATCTGGGTCCGCCACTTCCACGCCGATGTCGATCGGGACCGCCTCGGGGACGCCACGATCGAGCCGCTCGACGAACCGCACGAGCCGCCGACGCTCGATCCCGAGGCGCTGGGGCGCCGCATCCGACGCCTGGCCCGCACGATGGCCGCCGTTCCCGAGGTGATCGCCGCGGCCACAGCCGACGAGCGGGATCGGCCGAACGAGCTCCGCCACTGGACCGAGATGGCCGGAGGGGCCGCGTTCACCGAACCGGACATCACCTACGTCCGTGGGTCCTGGAGCCTCGGACCCGACGAGGCGCTGGTGATCGAGGGCGACGTCGTGGCCAGCCGGTACTGGAACGTGCTGCTCTACAGCCGGTTCCTGAACTCGCTCGACCAGCGGCACCGGCCGGTGTCGCGCACGTCGGCCACCGCGACGATCGTCGACGGCCGCTACCGGTTCGTGGTCGCGCCCCGCGATCCCGGCGGAACGGGCGACTGGCTCGACACCGAGGGCCGTCCGTTCGGCCTGGTCGTGATGCGCTGGCTGCAACCGCAGGGCGAGCTCCCGCTCCCCCGCGTGCACCGCTGCCCGATCGGTGACCTGGAGCGGCGGCCGTGACCTGGACCCCACCCGAGCGGACCGCGGACGCAGCCGCCATCCACGCGGCGGCCGACGCGGACCGTCGGACGAACCCAGAGCTCTACTCGCTCGACCCCGACGACGTCCTGACCCGTGTGCTCGAACGAACC
>ERZ724512.1645-NODE-1645-length-10424-cov-3.862668_pt1 | contig 10424 bp, 13 predicted proteins | sample MGYA00376045_ERZ724512 | MGnify/ENA primary metagenome ERZ724512 (study PRJEB28724, sample SAMN07190883) | activated sludge metagenome | isolation source: activated sludge of sewage treatment plant in Hong Hong | place: Hong Kong | collected 2016-03-17 ... | reverse complement strand
CGATCCGGGGGGTGGCAGGGGCTGATCGAATGTGCCGCGACGAAGAAAGGAGGGAAGGATGAAGAAGATTGCCCGACCCGCGGCGACACTGTTGTTGGCCGCGGTGCTCTGCCTCGAAGTGCCCTCGATCGCCCACGCGGAACCGGTCTCCCCGAGTCGTTTCAGCCTGTGCCAGAACCCGCTGTTCGGGTGGCTCTGCCCGCGCTGACCACCGCGCCGGCGGCACCGGGCCGGGCCGGACGGCCTACTTCAGCAGGCCCTGCCGGAACACCCAGGTCACGATCCCGACCCGATCGGGGCACCCGAGCTTGGTGATGATCGCGGAGATGTGGGTCTTGACGGTGCTCTCCGAGATGCCGAGCCGCCGGGCGATCTCCCGGTTGGTCAGCGCCTCGGTGACCAGGACGGCGATCCTGGTCTCCTGGTCGGTCAGCGGGCTGGGCCGGTCACTGGCCGGCGGCGGCGCACTGGGCTGGCCGGCCAGGCGGTCACGGATTCGCCGGGTAGCCGCCGGCGAGAACACTGCGGCCCCGCGAGCCGCGGCACGGACGGCGTCGGCCGCGCAGACGGCAACCTCGTCCTTGGCCAGGAAGCCCACCGCGCCCGCGGCGAGTGACTCGCTGACGTTCTCGGTGGTGTCGAAGGTGGTGAGCATCACGACCTGGACGTCCGGGTCGAGTTCGCGGAGGCGACGGCACGCGGTCATTCCATCCATGACGGGCATGTTGACGTCCATCAGGACGACGTCCACCCCGCCCGGCTGGAGGGCCTCCAGCGCCTGCTGGCCGTCCGCGGCTGTCCAGACGACGTCGATGTCCGCGCTCCGTTCGAGGATGCTGGCCAGCGCCATCCGCGCGAGCAGGTCGTCGTCGGCAAGGCCGACCCGGATGACGGCGGTCATCGCCGAACCGGAGGGTCGAGGCTGAGCATGGCCAGCCACTCGTCGTCGATCAGCGTGGTGACCAGTTGCCCGCCACAGGCCTCGGCCTGTTCGCTCAGGCCCTGCAGGCCCAGTCCCGAGGGCGGGAGTTGGCCGTGCGGCGGCGTGGTCAGGGGGTTCGCGATCGCCATCGAGGTGGTCCCGGGTGTGGCGACGAGGGTCATCCGTACGGTCGCCGGTGGCGAACTGTGGCGCAGGACGTTCGTGGTGAGCTCCCGGATCGCGAGCCGGAGCAGTTCGGCGCGCTCGGGCTGGTCGGCGGGCAGGTCGAGGTCGAGGTGCGCGTCCGTGGTGAAGCCGCGGGTGTGCAGGCGCTCGAGGCTGGCCCGCCACTCGCTCCGGACCGCGTCCGGAGACGTGCCGGGCGGGTCGGTGTCGGTGCGCAGGAAGCCCAGCATGGTGCGCAGTTCCCCCAGTGACTCGCGGGCCTCGGCCTGGACGATCCGGATCCCCTCACGCACCCGTTCGGGAATGTCGTCCGCGCAGAGCAGGTCGGTGGAGATCAGGACCACGTGCGACATGGGAGCGGCCACGACGTCGTGCATGGCGCGGGCCAGGGCCACGCGTTCGGAGCTGCGCCGCAACCGGGACAGCTCCTCGGCGGCCTCCCCCCGTTCCGCCTGGGTGCGCAACAGCGAGGCGACGGTGGACACCGAGATCAGGACGAAGCTGAACGCCACGGTGGCGGCCAGATCCTGGCTCCCGACGACCCAGTCCAGGACGAGGCCGATCAGGCCACCGCCCAGCACACTCAGGCCGAGCCAGGCGGGGCGACTGGCTCCCGTGTCGAACACGGCGAGCAGGATGAGCACGAACGCGGCGGCGGACGTGTCCCACGGGACGGCGGCGCCGATCATGAAGATCGCGCAGACCCCGAGCCACGCGACGCGTCGGGCCAGGGCGGCCACTGCGGCGAGAACGGCGGTCACGCCCAGGAGCACGGGCACGGTCTGCAGGTAGCCGGCGCGCCAGTCGGAGAACAGGATCCACACCGCCAGCACCAGGCCGCCGACCAGAAGCCAGCGACGAGCCTTGGCGGTGGCACCGGGTGAGCGCAGCCACCAGGACCCGACTCCATGGGGGTGGATCATGACTGCACAATAGACCGCCGCGGCGCGGGTGATGGCGAATCCGGCCGGGGGTGCACCGGTTCGCCCACGCCCGGCTTTGGAGGCGCGCGCGGACGCTCACTAAGGTGGGCCCAGGGAGGTCGCACCCGTGGAACTGGACCAGGTGTTGTTGCTTGGCTCGGTTGTCCTGCTCGTCGCGATCGTCGCGGCCCGGTTGGGGACGCGGCTGGGCCTGCCGTCCCTGATCCTGTTCCTCGGCCTTGGCGTCCTGCTGGGCGCCATCGTCTACGACTTCGAGGACGCCAATCTCGCCCACGCACTGGGCTTCGCCGCGCTCGTCCTGATCCTCGGTGAGGGCGGCTTCAACACCCGCTGGTCGGAAATCCGGGGCGCCCTGCCCGCGGCGTTGCTCCTGGCCACCGTCGGTGTCGGGATCTCGATCGCGGTGGTGGCCGGCTTCGCCCACTTCGTGCTCGGGCTCGACTCGACCACGGCGATCCTGCTCGGCGCGATCACCTCACCCACGGATGCCGCTGCGGTCTTCTCCGTGCTCCGCAAGGTGCCGCTGCCGTCCCGGCTGCGAGCCATCATCGAGGCGGAGTCGGGCTTCAACGACGCACCGATCGTCCTGCTGGTGGCCACCGCCACGGAGCTCTCGCTCGGCCGGGGCGGTGAGGAGGGGCCCCTGCTCATGGTCGGCCTGATCCTCTTCGAACTGCTCGGCGGCGCCCTGCTCGGCCTGATCATCGGCTGGGTGGGAGTCCGGGCCCTGCGCGGCATCGCACTGCCCGCGTCCGGCCTGTACCCGCTCGCCGGGCTCGGCTGGGCGGTGATGGCCTACGGCCTGGGTAGCTGGCTGCACCTGTCGGGCTTCGCCGCCGTGTACGTCACGGCCGTGGTTCTGGGCAACGGCGAGCTTCCGCACAAGCACGCCACCCGATCCTTCGCCGAGGGTGTCGGCTGGATCGCCCAGATCGGCCTGTTCGTGATGCTTGGCATGCTCGCCGAACCGCAACGGGAGTCGTGGACGACCATCTTCGCCGGCGTCGCGGCGGGTGCCGTGCTCACCTTTGTGGCCCGGCCGTTGTCGGTGTTCCTCTGCCTGGTCTGGTTCCGGATCCCGTGGCGGGAGCAGGCCTTCATCTCCTGGGCGGGGCTGCGCGGTGCGGTGCCGATCATCATGGCCACCGTGCCCCTCGCTGCGGGCGCCCCTGGCGCGGCCGGCCTGTTCGACCTGGTGTTCGCGTTCGTGGTCGTGTTCACGTTGTTGCAGGCGCCCACCCTGCCGTGGGTCGCCCGGATCCTGAAGGTCTCCACCGGCGAGGACGCGACGGACGTCTCGATCGAGTTCGCGCCCCTGGACACGATCAAGGCCGACATGATGCAGGTGCACGTCCCGGAGGGTTCCCGGCTGCACGGCGTCACCATTCGCGAGCTGAGGCTGCCGCGGAACTCGGTGGTCTCCCTGGTCGTGCGTGAGAACGAGCCGTTCACGCCCACCCCGGACCAGATCGTTCGCACCGGGGACGACCTGTTGATCGTGACCAATGACGCTGACCGGCACCTGGTGGAGAGCCGGCTGCGCAGCATCTCCCAGGGCGGGCGCCTGGCCCGCTGGGTGAACGAGGGCTGAGCTCCCTACTTCTTCTTGGACGCCTTCGTCGTGGGAGTCTGGCTCGGTGTTGCCGTGTCGTCCGGCGAGGGGCTGGTGGTTGCGGCGGTTTCGATCGCAGGCAGGCAGACCGGGCCGTCCACGGCGATGGAGGTGGGCGGCGTCTTGAGCATCTGGAACTTCGTCGGAAGGAGCACGTCGACGACATGGTCCTGCCGCCCGTCACCCTCGGTCGCCACCTCGCTGGTGAACGCCTGTGCGACGAGGCGCACCTCCGGGTCGTTCGCAGCGTTCCCGACCACCGTGACGACGTCAACGTCCCGGTCGGAGTTGCCGTAGGTGACGATGTGGTAGCCGAAGGACAGCAGGACGAACCGGGTGTCCTTCGCCGCGCGAGGCTTCTCGCCGCCGTTGAGCACACGCACCGAGATCTTGTCGGAGGTGAGTTCCTTGCCCACGTCCTGGCTGACGCAGGTCGCGGCCGGACGGGAGTTGTCGATCGTGACCTGCTTGTAGCCCCAATAGGCGCCGTAGCCGAGGATGCCGAGGAGCAGCAACAGCGTCACAGGCGTCTTCAACACCCGGATCACCTTGCGCACGTTCACTCCTGGACTCTCCTCACGACGAAGGGCACCCGGCCAAGCCTACTTGAGTTCCAGAATGCGGGCGTGCATGGTCTGGCGCTGCTGCAGCGCCGCCCGCAGGGCCCGGTGCAGCCCGTCCTCGAGGTAGAGCTCGCCGTTGTACCGCACAACGTGGGCGAACAGGTCTCCGTAGAAGGTGGAGTCCTCTTCGAGCAGAGCCTCCAGGTCGAGGTTGCGCTTGGTCGTGACCAGCTCGTCCAGTCGCACCTGCTGGGGCGCGATCGCCGCCCACTGCTTCTGCACGTAGCCGTGCTCTGGGTAGGGGCGGGACTCACCGACGCGCTTGAAGATCACGCGTCGAGTCTACGGGACGCCTATGTAGCCACCCTGAGGCGGTCGGCGTGACGCGGTCAGCGCGAGTCGTCGGACGGAGTTGTGCCCGCCCCCGTGGCGGCGGCGACGATGCCACGGATCAGCAGCACCACCCCGACGACGGGGATCAGGCTGAGCAGGATCGTGATGGTCCAGTACGCCACCGCGCCCCCCTGCGCCAGGGGCACCACAAGGAGGGGCAGCAGGCCTGTGCTCAGGTAGCTGGCGGCCAGCAGTGCTGACCCGCCCCACATCAGACCCCGGCCGGCGCCGGCGCGCGGGCTGGACACGCCGGCCGTGATCAGCACGACCGCGGTGAGCAGGAGCGGGGACGCCCAGAGCAGAACCGAGTACGTGCCGTACATGGCGCCTAGCGCCCCGTGCCGCCGTAGACGATCGCCTCGCCGTCAGCGTCGAGCCCGAAGGCCGTGTGGCCGGCCCGGACCGCCTTGTCCACGTCGTCGATGTCGACGACCACAGAGATCCGGATCTCCGAGGTGGAGATCATCCCGATGTTCACGTCCGCTGCGGCCAGGGCACGGAAGAACCGTGCGGTCACGCCCGGGTGCGAGCGCATTCCGACGCCCACGACGGATACCTTGCCGACCTGGTCGTCGAAGATCACGTCCACGAATCCGATCCGTTCCCGGGCGGCCTGCAGCGCGGCGATCGCCTTCGGGCCGTCAGCCTGGGCAAGGGTGAACGAGATGTCGGTGGCCTCCTCGTGCTCCCTGGAGACGTTCTGCACGATCATGTCGATATTCACGTCCGCGTCCGCGACCACGCTGAAGATGTCCGCGGCCTCGCCCACCCGGTCCGGTACACCGACGATCGTGATCTTGGCCTCGCTGCGGTCGTGTGCGATGCCCTCGATCAGCGGCTGCTCCATGCCACCCTCCTCGTAGTCAATGTCCTTCACCCAGGTGCCCGGCTTGTCCGAGAAGGACGACCGAACGTGCACCGGCACGTGCTCCCTGCGGGCGTACTCGACACAGCGCAGGTGCAGGATCTTGGCGCCGTTCGCAGCCAGCTCGAGCATGTCCTCGTAGCCGATCTGCGGGATCTGCCGCGCGCCAGGGACGATCCGGGGATCGGCGGTGAACACGCCGTCCACGTCGGAGTAGATCTCGCAGTACTCGGCGTCGAGGGCTGCGGCGAGCGCCACCGCGGTGGTGTCGGACGCGCCGCGGCCCAGTGTGGTCACGTCCTTCGAGGTCTGCGAGACGCCCTGGAACCCGGCGACGATGACGACGTCGCCCTCCGCCAGCGCGGAGACGATCCGGCCAGGGGTGATGTCGATGATCCGCGCGTTGCCGTGCGTGCCGGTGGTGATCACGCCCGCCTGGGAGCCGGTGAACGACCGTGCGGTGGCACCGAGGTCGTTGATCGCCATCGCGAGCAGTGCCGCGCTCATCCGCTCGCCGGCGGTGAGCAGCATGTCGAGCTCCCGCGGACGGGGTTGTGGCGACACCTGCAGTGCCAGATCCATCAACTCGTCGGTGGTGTCACCCATCGCCGAGATGACCACGACCACCTCGTTGCCCTCGGCCTGCGCGGCGACGATCCGTCGCGCCACCCGCTTGATGCTCTCGGCGTCCGCAACGGAGGAGCCGCCGAACTTCTGAACCACCCGCACCGCACCACTGTGCCAGATCCGGAGTCAGGGAAGCATCGTGGACTCACCTGATGGGCGATCCTGGATCTCGGACCTACCGTTGTGGGTATGACCAACAGCCCGTCCGAGCAGTACTGGGAACAGCCCACCTTCACCCAGGCGAGCACTCCGCCGGTGACCGGTGAGGTGCTCTCCGGTGCCATGGTGCCGGACGCGCGCCGGGTGGTGGTGGCCCCGCCCTCCTCGGAGGAGGCGACCCTTCGGCTGATCCGCCGACTGGTCTGGCCGATCGCCTTGGTGCTGGCGATCGCGGGCGGCCACTGGGTGCCGCTGCTGGTCATGGCGATCGTGGTCAGCGCGATCCTGCGGCGCCGGGTCTGGGAACTCGCCAGCAGGCGGCTGGCGATGTACTCCGCCCCGACCGCAGGGCCGGGCGCCGACCTGCGCTGAGCGGCCTACGATGATCGGGTGAGTGACACCGTGCCCTCGGACGAGGCCGAACAGCGCTGGCAGCAGCCCGGGTTCGACGCGTCCCCGGAAGGCGGGACCGCGGACACGCCCGGCCAGGCGCTGGTGCCCGTCCCGCCCCGCCCGGTCGCCGTACCGCCGCCGTCCGGCCTGGAATCGACGCTGAAGGTGCTCAGCGGGTTGCCGTGGGTGGTGATGATCGGGCTCGCAGTGCTCGGTATCGGGAGTTGGGTGCCCAACATTGTGATCGCCATCGTGGCCAGCGGCGTCCTGGGGGCCGTCGTGGCGGAACTGGACCGTCGTCGCAAGGCGCGCGCCGAGTTCGAGGCCAATCACCGGCGGGAGGAGCTGCGATGAGGGTTCGCTGGGGAATTGCCGGACCGGGCCGGATCGCCGCGACCGTGGCCGCAGAGTTCGCGCACCTGCCGGACGCCGAGCTGGTCGCGGTCGGCTCGCGCTCGCTCGACCGGGCGCAGGCGTTCGCCGAGCGGTTCGGCGTCCCCCGGGCCTACGGAAGCTATGCCGAACTCCTCTCGTCGGACGTGGACGCGATCTACCTGGCCACCCCCCACGGCCAGCACACCGAGCTGGCGCTGGCCACCATCGAGGCGGGCAAGGCGCTCCTGGTCGAGAAGTCGTTCACGACCACCCTCGCCGATGCGGAGACAGTGGTGGCGGCGGCTCGCAGCCGGGGCGTCTTCTGCATGGAAGCCATGTGGACGCGGTTCCTGCCTGCGGTCACGCACCTGCGGGAACTCGTCGCGACCGGAGCTCTCGGCGAGGTGCGGGCCGTGTACGGGGACCTGCTCGCCTTCCGGGAGTTCGATCCGTCCGACCGGCTGTTCAACCCGGCGCTCGGCGGGGGCGCGGTGCTCGACCTGGGCGTCTATGTGATCTCGTTCGCCCAGCAGTTCCTGGGCACGCCCGCGCTGGTCCATGCGGTCGGCGGACTGTTCCCCAACGGCGTCGAGGGTGAGGTGGGCATCCTGCTCGGCTGGCCGGACGGCCGCTACTCGACCCAGGCGATCGGCTTCACTGCGCCCGGGCCGGGCCGCCAGGTGGTGGCGGGCACGAAGGGGTGGGTGGAGGTGAAGCCGCGGTTCCAACGGGCCGAGGATCTCTCCGTGCACCTGCTCGGCGAGCCGGCGCGGGAACTGTCCTTCCCGAAGACCGGGGCTGGCTACAGCCACGAGTTTGCCCACGTGGGCGACTGCCTGCCCGCCGGACTCACCGAGAGCCCCGTGATGCCGCTGGACGACACCCTCGCCGTCCAGCAGGTGATGGCGGAGGTGCTCAGCCAGCTGGGCCGCTGATCGTCGTCGGTGCGGGTGGTGGCGCGTCCACGCTCACCGTGCGCAGGGCGTCCCGGTAGGTCACCCAGCCCACCGGAGTGCCGGCCGATGCGCCGGACGAGCCGAACACGGGGATGCCGCCGCACCCGCTCAGATTCAGGGCACGGATCGCCTCCTCGACGGTATCGGCGTCGGTGACCGTCGCCGGGAACTCGGTCATGATCGCCGCCTTCCGGGTGGTGTCCTCGCCGGCGGCCAGGGCCTCGGCGACGGCGCGCGCGGTGAGGATGCCGAGGAAGCTGCCGTCCACATTCGTGACCGGCAACACACCGTAGGGGGTGTGCGAGAGCTGGTCGGCCGCCTTCGGCAGCGGCGTGCGGGCGTCCACTCCTGCGGGGAGTGGACGCATCACGGTGGCCAGTGGCACGCGAGCCCGGGGCGGGCTGGCGGAGGCCTCCAGGTCGATGCCGCGGCGGCGGAGCTTCAAGGTGTAGATCGTGTCCGGGCTGAGCGCGTGGCTGATCGTGGTGGCGAGCACGATCGCGGCCATCAGGGGCAGGATGATCGAGTACTCGCCGGTCAGTTCGAACATCATCAGCACTGCGGTGATCGGGGCGCGGGCGGCACCGGCGAAGACCGCGCCCATGCCGATCAGGCCGTACGCGCCGACCGGGGAGACCTGGCCGGGCATCAGTTGCCCGACGAAGAGGCCGAACGCGCTGCCGAGCGCGGCGCCGATGAACAGACTGGGTGCGAACACCCCGCCGGAGCCACCGATGCCGATCGTGAGCGATGTGGCGACCATCTTGCCGACCACCAGGACGATCAGGAAGCCGATCGCGTAGTTGCCCTGGACGGCCTGATCGATCACGGGGTAGCCGACGCCGTACATCTGCGGCAGGACGAGCAGCAGCAGCCCGAGCGCGATGCCGCCGACCGCCGGCCGCAGCCACTCCGGCCCCCGCCAGAGGTGGTCGCAGAGGTCCTCGATGGCGTAGAGCACCTTGCTGAAGCCGACGCCGACCGCTCCGGCGATGACGCCGAGGACGGCGTAGAGCAAGTACTCCACGGGACTGGTGACGCTGAAGGTGGGCAGGGAGAGGAAGGGCGAGTTGCCGAGGATCGCGCGTCCGATCACGCTGGAGGTGACCGAGGCGATCACGACCAGGCCGAACGCGTTGGCGGTGAAGTCGAGCAGGATCAGCTCGAGGGCGAAGAACACGCCGGCGATGGGGGCGTTGAAGGTGGCGGAGATGCCGGCGGCAGCACCGCAGGCGACCAGGACGCGAAGCCGTGACTCCGAGGCGTGCACGACCCGTCCGAGCGTGGAGCCGAGGGCGGAGCCGATCTGGACGATCGGGCCTTCGCGGCCGACCGATCCGCCGCCGCCGATGCACAGGGCGGACGCGAGCGCCTTGACCACCGCGACCTGTGGCCGGATCCGTCCGCCCTGCCGGGAGACGGCGTACATGACTTCGGGGACGCCGTGTCCGCGAGCCTCGCGGGCGAACGCCTGCACGAGCGGCCCGTAGAGCAGCCCGGCGACGACCGGGGCGAGGACGACGAACCAGGCACCGAGCCAGGGCAGGTTCGGGTTGCCGGCGCCGGGGACGGCGGCGTAGTCGGCGTGTCCGGTGAAGATCCAGGTGAAGCTCGCGATCAGCCAGCGGAACAGGACGGCGAACAGGGCGGCACCTGCGCCGATGAGCATGGCCAGAGTGATCTGGCCCCAGTTGCTGGTGCGGAGCTTCACACCGAGCGAGACCCAGGTCTGCCGGTCGAGTGGTAGCGGCCACAGGGGGCGGCGATGGTTCGTGGTCTGGTGAACGGGCACAATTGCATTATGCAATGATTGTCCTATGCAACGAAATTCGGGTTCCCCGGACGCCCCCGGCGTGGCGGGCCTGGACGAGATCATCAACGGGATCCTGACCGCGTCGCGGGTTCTGGTGGGGGTGTCGGCCCGTTCCCTGGCGGACATCGGAGTGACCCCGGCGCAGTTCCGCACCCTGGTGGTGCTCTCCTCCCGGGGCAACAGCCGGATGGTCGAGCTCGCGGAACGCCTCGGGGTCGGTCCGTCCACCGCGTTGCGGTCGGTGGACCGGCTGGAGTCGGCGGGACTGGTGGAGCGGACGCCGGCAACCCGCGACCGGCGCGAGGTTGTCGTCGGCCTCACCGGAGACGGCCGCGAGCTGGTCGGGCAGGTGACCCTCCGCCGCCGTGAGGCGATCGAGGCGATCGTGACGGCGATGCCGGAGCGACACCGTCAGGAGCTGCTGGATGCCCTCGGCGCGTTCGCCGCGTTTGCTGCGGCCGCGGAGGAGCCTCCCGTCGTCGACTACCCGAGCGAACTCGGCTGGTAGCCGAGACGGGCGTCGACGAGACGGCGGGGTTGGTGCGGGTCGGGTTGGGGATGCGGGTCCGGCGGGTCGACCCGGGTCGGCCAGGTTGCGGATGGCGCGGAGCCGTCC
>ERZ724512.1644-NODE-1644-length-10426-cov-4.801466_pt1 | contig 10426 bp, 6 predicted proteins | sample MGYA00376045_ERZ724512 | MGnify/ENA primary metagenome ERZ724512 (study PRJEB28724, sample SAMN07190883) | activated sludge metagenome | isolation source: activated sludge of sewage treatment plant in Hong Hong | place: Hong Kong | collected 2016-03-17 ... | reverse complement strand
TAACGCCGCACACCTCTCAATGACCTGGCGAGGGGGGACCCTGAAATGGTATGCGGCACTGGTCCATGACGAAGCTTTGCTCGCAGCGACGGCGAACAGTCTGCTCGTCGCCCTGGTGTCGACTATCGGCGCCACCGGTCTCGGAGGGCTGCTGGCGCTCGGCATGGAACAGATGCCGCATCGCCGGCAACAGCTTCTTGAAGGCGGTCTCGTGCTTCCGCTGGTCATTCCCGAAGTGATGATGGGCGTGGCGCTGATGCTGTTGTTTGTGACGGTTCGCGTGCCGCTCGGCCTCACCACCGTCATCCTCGGGCACATTGTGTTCAATATCCCGCTGGTCACCATCATGATCCGCACGCGACTGAGGAAACTCGATCCCATGTTGCGCGAAGCGGCGGCGGATCTCGGCGCCGACTCCTGGCAGGTATTCCGCCATGTGACCCTGCCCTTATTGCGGCCGGCGATCTGGGGTGCGGTGCTGGTCGCCTTCACGGTCTCGCTCGATGATTTTCTGGTGACGTTCTTCACCGCCGGCCCCGGCTCGACGACCCTGCCGCTGAAGGTCTATTCGATGATCAAGTCCGGCGTGACTCCTGAAATCAATGCGCTATCCGCCTTGCTGTTGGTGGTCTCGATGATAGGTGTCGCCGCTTCCCTGTACCTGCAGCGTCGCGAGGTCTGAGTGAGGGCAACGATTCGCGAGAGGGTCCTGTGGTGTTTATGCCTGGTGTGGCTCACCGGGTATCTCACGGGGTGCGGGCAGCGCTTCGATGAGAACCGGGTCGAGACTCGACCTGTGTTGCACTACTTTACCTGGTCGGACTACGTGAGCCCGGACATCATTCAGGAATTCGAACGGCGCGAGCAGGTCAAAGTGGTGATCGATACTTTCAGCAGCAATGAAGAGTTGCTGGCGAAATTGCAGAGCGGCGCCACGGGATACGACGTGGCGGTCCCTTCGGATTTCATGGTGGCGATCATGATCCAGCAGGGCTTGCTCAGTGAGCTGGATCAAGCCGCGTTGTCCAATACATCCCAGCTTGAGCCGCATCTCCAAACCCTGCCTTTCGATCCCGAGCGCCGCTATTCCGTTCCGTATCTCTGGGGCACCGTGGGGATCGGATACGATTCCGCGAGCATACCGACGCCCCCCGACAGTTGGTCGATCCTCTGGGATGCGCGGTACAAGGGCCGCATCAGCATGTTGAACGACCAGCGCGAAGTGTTCGGGGCAGTGTTGCGGTCAATGGGGCAATCGATGAACAGCACGGAACCGCACGTGATTGAGTCGGCCAAAGACCGCTTGCTCAATCAAAAGCCGCTGGTGAAGACGTATACGAGTGATCACTACGATCAGCTGCTCGCCTCCGGGGAGGTTGTGCTGGCGCATGGGTGGGGAGGGCAGGTGGCCCGTGCCATGGCCGATCGCCCTTCCATCCGTTACGTCGTGCCAAAGGAAGGCGCCACCATTTGGGCTGATTGTCTGGTGGTGCTTCGGACGGCGCCGCAGAAGGCACTCGCCATGCGGTTCATCAACTATTTGATGGAGCCCACTGTGGCGGCACGTACGTCGGAGCGACTGCGTTTTGCCTCCACCTCCCGGTCGGCCCGGGAACTTGTGGATGCCGCGACGCGAGACAATCCTGCCGTCTATCCTCCCCTCGATCAATTGGCACGATTGGAGTGGATGCGTGATGTGGGCAAGGGAATTCGGCTGTACGATCGTGCCTGGACCGAACTGAAGATGCAATGATTGCGGCCATGCTCATTGTTTGAAATGCTGCGAAGAATCAGTATAATGCGTGCCCTGTCCTCGGTTGATCGATATTCCCGCACCATGCGTGACGACATGTCTCAGCACAAGAACGGCTCCCCGAGTGGTGTCAGGTTATGGCATCAGCATCCCGGGCTGTGGGTCCTGATTGCGCTGCTGGGTCTGACCCTATTCGGGAGCGGATGGGTCCGGGCCGCCGAATCGACCACGATCCCGGCCGGTTCATTTGCTCCACCGGTCGTCCGTCTGAATCTGTCCGAGGCGGTGGCCCTGTTCCTCAAACAGAATTTCGACCTCCTCATTGCCAAGTACGGCATCGAGTCCAGCAAGGGACAACAGATTACGGCGCGCCTCTTTCCCAATCCGGTGGCTCAGATCGGCACCGTGGCCTCGTTTACTCATGGCAATACCGCGGCGAACAGCGGCGCCCTCACGATGCAGGTGCAGCAATTGTTTGAATTGGCCGGCAAACGCGGCTATCGCATCGAAAGCGCCGGTTTCGGCGTGCAATCGGCGGAAGCGGATTTTGAAGATGCTATCCGGCAGCTGGGGTTTACCCTCAAAGACGCCTATTACCGCGTGCTGGTGGCGCAGCGCAGATTGGCATTGGCGGAGGAAAACCGGGATCGCTTCGCCCGCATCCTGGACGTCAATACGATTCGATTCAAGAAGGGCTACATTGCCGAGGTCGACCTGATCCGTATCCGGCTCCAGGTCGTCGATTTCCAGTCCCAGGTGATCGAATCGATTCAGGAAGGCGAATCGGCACGGGCCGATTTGCGCCAGTTGCTTCGTCTCTCACCGGCGTCGAAGCTGGAATTGACCACCGAGATGGACTACCGGCGGGTTGATCCGGACATGGGAAAACTGCGCTCGGTGGCGTTGGATGTGCGCCCCGATATCAGAAGCAGACGGGCGCTCGTGGCGCAGCGTGAAGCGGATCTCAAACTGGCGAAGGCATTTCGGGTGCCGGATCTGACCATTGGCGCCGGGTATTCGATACAAGGACCGCGCGGACCGGACAATCCCCAGATGGGCATCTTGAATCTGGGCGTGCCCTTGCCGCTCTTCAATCGCAATCAGGGCGGTATCGTGCAGGCCGAAGTCGGTGTGCAGTCGGCCCAGGCGGAATTGGATCGCACCGTCAACCAGGTGGAAAACCAGGTGGATGTGGCCTATCACAATCTCCTGCAGAGCCGTCGGTTGGTCGAGGCCTACCTGGCTGGGGTCTTGGAAGATGCCCGTTCGACGTTTACCATCGTCGAGCGCGCCTACGAACGCGGAGGCGCCACGATTCTGGATCTCCTCGACGCTGCGCGCACGTCCCGTACGATCCAACAAAACTTTATCGAAGCCCTGTTTTCGTACCAGCGGAATCTGTTCCAATTGGAAAGCTCTGTGGGGCAGGAGATTACGTCATGAATTCCGGCGCAATCCCGGTCATAGGCCTGACCGTTGTGCTGTTGTTCTCCGCTTGCAGTCAAAAACAAGACTCTGCGCCTTCCCCGCCTTCCGCCTCTTCTGAACCAGTCGTCGCACCGGCCGTTCCGCCGTCCGCCGGCCAAATCGAAACCGCAGTCGTCGACTTCAAACCGGTCCAGCCGGAATTGGTGCTCGTCGGGAAGATCGCCTATGGCGAAGACCGATATTCCAAAATTTCCTCCCCCTTGCAGGGGCGGGTGGTGGAAGTGCGCGCCAAATTGGGTGATCGGGTCGAGGCCGGGGCGACATTGTTGGTCATCGACAGCTCCGACATTACCGCGGCCTATTCCGAATTCGTGAAAGAGGCGTCCGAGTTGGAGTACTCGACGCGGGCCCAGGAATTGGCCAAGGAACTCTATGCCACGAAGGCGTTGGCGCTGAAAGACCTGAAGCAGGCCGAAAACGATTTGATCAAGGCGCGGGCGGAATTCAGGCGCGCCAAGGAGCGACTGTTGTCGTTGCGCATTCCTGCTGCCGAGTTGGAAAAGCCGCTGGCGCAGCAGCGGATTACCTCGCGCTTTGAGATGAAGAGTCCGCTGACGGGCACCGTGGTGGAACGGGCCGTTACGCCGGGACAGTCCGTGGGAGGTGATGTCGGCCAGGTACTGTTTACGGTCGCCGATCTGGACCGATTGCAGGTCGTGGCAGATGTCTACGAGCGGGACCTGGCGTTGGTGAAAGTCAGTCAGGTGGGCCGCATCAATGTGGAGGCCTATCCGGGAACCGATTTCGCGTCCGTGGTCGCGTCCATCGGTGACGTGGTCGATCCCAACACTCGCACCATCAAAGTGCGCGCGTGGGTCGATAACCGGGATCAGCGACTGAAGCCGGAAATGTTCGCACGGCTCCGGTTGGATATCGGAGATGCCACCCCGTTTTTGACGATTCCCAAGGAGGCGGTTGTCGAGATCGACGGGAAACATTTCGTCTATGTCGTGGACGGGGCCGATCACTACTCGAAGCATGAAGTGACCGTCTCGAATGTCTCCAGCGGGCAGGTACGCATCCTGGAGGGCCTCACATCGGGCCAGCGCATCGTGACCAAAGGCGCAGTCCTGGTAAAAGGGCAGGAGGTGAAAGGATGATCAGGCCGGTGATCGTGCGCCACTGCCGACAACAGCGCTCTGAAGCCACATGATGGTTCGAATTGTCGAACTGTCTCTGGTCCAGCGGTTTCTGATCTGTGCGCTCGGCTTCACTCTTCTCTTTGGCGGGTTGTACGCCTTTCAACAACTCGATATCGTGGCCTACCCTGATCCCTCGCCCCCGATGGTGGAGGTGATCACCCAATTTCCCGGGTGGTCCGCGGAAGAGATCGAGCGCCAGATTACGATTCCCATTGAGGTCGCGCTCAATGGCATGCCGGGGCTCACCGATATCCGCTCACTGTCGATTTTCGGATTGAGCGATATCAAAATCTATTTCGATTTCAACACCCAGTACTTTTTCGACCGCCAGGAAGTCGTCAACCGCCTCTCGACGCTCAGCCTTCCGCAAAATGTTCAACCGGCTCTATCGCCCTGGTGGGCCATTGCCGAAATCTATCGGTATCAACTGGAGGGGGACGGGAAGGCGAGCCTGACCGACCTCAAGACTATCCAGGACTGGCAATTGCGGCGAGAGTTCCGGCGCGTACCCGGGATCATCGATGTGACGGCCTTCGGCGGAACGACGCAGGAGTATCACGTTGATGTCGATCCGGGAAAACTCATCAGCTACCAGGTCAGCCTTGCGCAGGTCATGGAGGCCTTGACCAACAGCAATGCCAATGTCGGCGGGAATTACCTGACCGTGGGCGCACAAAATTACAACATCCGCGGACTCGGGCTGATCAACGGGCTGGCGGACATCGAAAACGTGATGGTCGCCGAAAAAGAAGGGACCCCGATTTTCATCAAGACCCTGGGGAGCGTGTCGGTCGGCCATCGCGTGCGCCTGGGCAAGGTCGGCATCGATGACAATGACGACGTGGTGGAAGGGGTCATTCTGCTCCAGCGAGGGTATAAGGCACTCTCGGTCCTGGATCGCGTTCGGGAAAAGGTCGAGGAGTTGAATAAGTGGAAGCTGCCGGAAGGCGTCAAGATCAAGACGTTCTATGATCGCACGGCACTGATCCATACGACGGTCGAGACCGTCACGGATATTCTGATCAGCGGCATGGTCCTCGTGTTTATCATCCTCTTCGTGTTCCTGGGGCATTTGCGCGCCTCTCTCATTGTCGCGCTGACCATTCCGATGTCCCTGCTGTTCACCTTTACGATGATGGTGATGATCGGGCAGTCCGCCAACTTGATTTCCCTGGGCGCCATCGATTTCGGGATCATCGTGGATGCGACCCTGGTCATGGTGGAAAGCATCTTTTTCCATCTGGGACATGATCGCCGCCTGGGTCTGACGGTGCCACAGCAGATCGTGCGTGCCGCCCGCCAGGTGGGGCAGCCGATTTTCTTTTCTACCGCCATCATCGTGGTGGCCTTCATTCCCCTGTTCACGATGACCGGCGTGCCGGGAAAAATCTTTGCGCCGATGTCGATCACCTATGGATTCGCTTTGTTCGGCGCCTTACTCATGGCCTTTACGCTAGCCCCTGTCCTATGCTCGTTGCTCCTGACCGGTGTGGTGACGGAACAGGACACGCGTTTCGTCAGCGCGATTCGCCGGACGTACCTGGCCGTCCTGCGATGGGCGCTGGCTCACAATATGAAGGTCATCGGTGCTGCGTTGCTGCTGTTGGTGGCGGCGTTCGGTGCCCTGCAGTTCATCGGCGGGGAATTCATGCCCGCATTGGAGGAAGGGAACCTCTGGGTGCGGGCCACCATGCCGGTGGATATTTCGTTCGACGAAGCGGCTCGATTGACCGGAGAAATCCGGCAGATGTTCAGGAAATCGCCGGAAGTCGTCACGATCGTCTCGCAACTCGGCAGACCCGACGACGGCACCGATCCCACCAGTTTTTTCAATGCGGAATTTCTGGCCAATCTCAAACCACATAAGGACTGGCGGACGGGACTCACCAAAGATCAGCTGGTGGAGGAAATCGAAGAACGCCTCAAGGTCATTCCCGGCATCATTTTTAATTTCTCCCAGGTGATTCAGGACAATGTGGAAGAAGCGATGTCCGGCGTAAAAGGCGAAAATTCCATCAAGCTGTTCGGCACCGATCTGAAAACGATGGAAGCGAAGGCGGGAGAAATCGAGTCGGTGATGAGAGGCGTTCACGGGGTCAAAGATTTAGGGATCTTCCGCCTGGTGGGCCAACCCAATCTTTTGATCCAAGTTGATCGGGAAGCCAGCGCGCGGTATGGCCTGCGCGTGTCCGACGTCAACGCCGTCGTGCAGGCGGCGGTGGGGGGGCAGGCCGTGACGCAAGTGTTCGAAGGGGAGCGGTTGTTCGATTTAGTTGTCCGCTTTCTCCCCGAATTTCGGCGGGATGAGGAGGCCATCGGTAATATTCTGGTCAATACGCCGAATGGCGCGCGCATTCCCCTGAAACAGGTGGCGACGATCAAGACTCAGACCGGAGCCTTCATCATCTATCGGGAGAACAATGAACGGTATATTCCGATCAAGTTCAGCGTGCGCGAGCGCGACCTGGAAAGCACCGTGAAAGAGGCGCAAGCGAAAATGGCTCAGGCTGTCTCGCTTCCCGAGCGCTACCGGATCGAATGGGCGGGCCAATACGATCAACTCACGGCAGAGCAAAAGCGCCTCACGATGATTGTGCCGTTGAGCCTGGTGATCATCCTCTTTCTGCTCTATACCACATTCAATTCGCTGACCAACGCCTTGCTCGTCCTGGTGACCGTTCCCTTCGCGCTGATCGGAGGGATTTTTTCACTGGTGTTCACGGGAACGCACTTCAGCATCTCTGCGGCCGTGGGAGTCATCTCGACGCTGGGAGTAGCGATTCTCGGGGGAGTCCTGTTAATCTCCCGTATTGAGGATTTTCGGCGCAGCGGCCTGGAATTGCGTGAGGCCATTTTGAAGGGCGCGGATGTTCAGATGCGTCCGATTCTAATGGCGACACTCGCGGCGGCCATCGGGTTGCTTCCAGCCGCACTGGCGACGGGGATCGGCTCGCAGGCACAGCAACCCCTCGCGCGGGTCGTGGTGGGAGGAATGTTGACTGCGGCGGCGCTGATTCTCGTGGTGTTGCCGGTCTTGTATGAAGTGGTTCACCGGCGCACGGCGCCGCGAACACCGTTGGAAGCCGGAGAGGAGCCACCGGCCCCTTATTAACGACAACGTGTGCGAGAGGATGTGATCATGATCGGAGTCGGGCAGCAGAGGATGCGTCAAGTGGTGGTGCTGGGTCTGATTCTTCTTGGCCTGATGGGAATGCGCCCAGAGGCGGGCTGGGCTGGCAGCATGGTCTGGCCGGTGCAAATGCCGTATGAGGCGCCGCCCAAGTCGGAACCGGTGCCCGATGTGTCGATCGCCCCCAATACGAAGGCCCTGACGCCGGAGGAACTCCAGCGGGCGGAGTCGCTCTTGCCGCTCTTGGAAGGAAAACAGGAATTTTGGGCCATGGGAGAATTTGTCCATTTGGGCGAGCCCGCGTTACCGGTGCTCACCAAGGCGCTCACAATGCCCGGCCCTCGTATCCGGTACAATGCCATTGAGACGATGTCCATGATCAAGGCCCCGGCTGCCACGCCCGCCTTACTCGAAGCGGCAAAATTGGCGACGGAAATTCCCCGTATCCGTGAACATGCGTTGCGGGTGGCCGTGCGGCTCGATCCTCAGCAGGCACCTCCCGCCATCGAGGCTATGGCCAAGGATCCCAATTCGGTGATCCGCAAGGCGGCGGCGTTCGAGGCCCGGTATGTGCGGAAAAAAGAAGTGATTCAACCGTTGATCGATCTGCTGGGGGATGAAGAAAAGTTTGTCGCGATGTCCGCCGTCCAATCGTTATGGACGTTGACCCGGCATGAGACAGAGTTTCACGATTGGGATGCCTCCAATAAACAGGATCGGCAGAACTGGGCGCAGGAGTGGATCGAATGGTGGAATCAGTCGAAGGAAACCTTTGAAATTCCTGATCCGAAGAGCCGCAAGCAGGCCGGTTGACAGAGGAACGCACGAGGCGGTTGCACAGCCTCAAAAGCCCGTGGTAGGTACATACGCAGGCAATAGCGGCGTGACCAAAGTGGTCGCGCGTAGGCAGATAAGGGTGGATCATGGCCATATTGGCAATCAGTAAACTGGGGAATCCGATTCTTCGACAGCAGGCACAGTCGGTCTCCCCGAGCGAGATAAAAAAGGCAGCCTTTCAGCAGCTCATCGACGACATGTTTGAAACCATGTATGACGAACCCGGCATCGGCCTGGCCGCCCCGCAGGTCGGGCGTTCGCAGCAACTCGTGGTCATGGATTGTCCCGGGGAAGGGGGCTTCCCCAAGACGGTGCTCATCAACCCGACGATTCGGTTCTACGGCCCTGAGCAGGTGGAGGGCTGGGAAGGATGTCTGAGCGTGGACGGGTTGCGGGGCAAGGTGACCCGGCCGTCAACCGTGCGTGTGACCGGATTGGATCGCAACGGCAAACCGTTCGATTTTGAAGCCAGCGGACTGTATGCCGTGTGTATCCAGCATGAGCTCGATCATCTCATCGGCAAGTTATTTATCGACCGCATGACCGATTTCTCCACGCTGACGCAGATGGATGAGTTTCAGAAGTATTGGCAAAAGGAACCGGCCAGTGTCATCTGATCCCTTCCGGGTCGCCGGGTCGTTGTGAACTCGCTCCTACGCGTTCTGTCCTACCTCAAGCCGTTCCGAATGCTGGCGGTGGTGACCTTTGTGTGCGCGGGGCTCGCCACGGCGTTGGAACTGGTACCGCCGTATCTCGTCAAAATCGTCATCGACGATGTCATCCAAGCCAAGCGGCCTGAGATGCTCATGTGGGTATTAGGCGCCCTGTTGGGGTCGTATATCCTGCGGAACCTCATGAGCTCGATGCGGGTACGGTTCAACAATTTACTGGAGCAGAAAGCGGTCCATACGCTGCGGATGCAGGTATTCGGGGCCTTGCAACGGTTATCCCTGAGTTACTTCGAAAACCGCTCCACCGGCGAGATCATGACCCGTGTGACCAGCGATACCGAACATGTCGAACGCATCTTCGTCGACGGGCTTGAAGGGTTGCTGACTGCCTCCCTCACCCTGATCGGCATTACGATCATGATGTTTTTTTTGAATTGGAAATTGGCACTGCTGTCGCTCGTGCCCATTCCGATTCTGATTGTGTGTGCCGCCTGGTTCACGAAGCGGGTGCACAAATACTACGCCGAGATCCGAAAGAGTGTGGCGGACCTCAATGCCTACCTGCAAGACGCCCTGTCGGGCATCAAGGAAACCATCGGCTTCAATCAGCATGAGTACGAACGGAAGCGTTTTGAAACCCTGAGCCAGACCTACAGCCAGAACAGTTTGCGGGCCATGTTTCTGTGGTCGTGGTATTGGCCGGGCATGGTGTTCGTCGGCAGTACCGGCACAGTCCTCATTCTCTGGTATGGAGCAGAAGAAGTGATGGCCGGCAATTTGACGGTCGGCCAACTGGTCATGTTCCTGTCCTATCTCGGCTTGTTTTATACGCCGATCAACGAGATTCATTCGCTGAACCACATGCTGCAACATGCCCTGGCGGCCAGCGAGCGCGTGTTCGAAATTCTCGACACCAAAGCGGAGGTCGAGGATCGGCCCGGGGCCGTACGGCCTGTCGAACGGTTGAGAGGCGCCGTGGAATATCGGCAGGTAGTATTCGGCTACCGGCAAGAAGGCACGGTCTTATCCGATGTGAATCTCACCGTCAGACCCGGGGAACGAATTGCCCTGGTAGGTCCCAGCGGCGCAGGCAAAACATCCTTGCTGAAGCTGCTGATGCGGTTTTACGATGTCCGCAGCGGGGCGGTGTTGGTGGATGGTTATGATGTCCGGGACCTGCCGGTCGCGTTTTTGCGGGGGCAGATCGGCCTGGTGCAGCAAGAGCCCTTTCTCTTTAACGGGACGGTGCGACAGAATATTGTGTACAGCGACCTCTCGGCCAGCCATGAGCGCGTCGAAGCGGCGGCCCGCGCGGCACGGGCCCACGACTTTATCACCCGGCTGCCAGATGGGTATGATAGCTGGAGCGGCGAGCGGGGCGTCAAATTGTCAGCCGGACAGAAGC
>ERZ724512.1639-NODE-1639-length-10434-cov-7.803353_pt1 | contig 10434 bp, 6 predicted proteins | sample MGYA00376045_ERZ724512 | MGnify/ENA primary metagenome ERZ724512 (study PRJEB28724, sample SAMN07190883) | activated sludge metagenome | isolation source: activated sludge of sewage treatment plant in Hong Hong | place: Hong Kong | collected 2016-03-17 ... | reverse complement strand
GGAATCACCTCGCTGCCCTCTCCCCAACCCTCCCCCAGAGGGCGAGGGGGCCAAGCCTCCGCGGCCACGGCCAGGCCGACGGCGTGGGTGGCCGTGTGCGAGAGGCTGATGGCCCAGTGGCTCAGGCCGCGCTCGGCCGCCAGCCGCTCGGCAGCATTGTGGAGCATCAGGTGGGGCCGGCCGCGGTCGTCGCTGAGTACTTCGATGTCCTTCCAGCCGACGTCGCCGATGCCCGTCCCCAGCGCCTTACCGACCGCCTCTTTGACGGCGAAGCGGCCGGCCAGACTATCAGCGCGGCCGGCGCACTGGCTCTGCTCGCGCGGCGTGAAGAAACGATCGGCGAAGCGCGCGCCATAGCGCTCCAGCCCGCGCCGCACGCGGTCGATCTCGATTAGGTCAATGCCTGTGGCCAACATCAATGCACTGCGCCTCCTTTGTAGGGGATAGGGATTAGGGATTAGGGGATAGCAAGAGTGCGCTTCCCCTAGCCCCTAATCCCTATTCCCTAGCCCCTACCCCCGGCCCCGCGACAGCGATGACCAGGTCAGCGGCGCTGAGATACTTGCGCGCCGCGGCCATAACATCGTCGGCGGTGATGGCCAGAATGCGGGGCGTGTAGGTTTGCAAGTAGTCCAGACCCAGATTGTATAGCTCCATGTCGGTGATGACATCGACAAGGCCGTGGTTGGTTTCCAGGCTCATGGGCAGCGACCCGGTGCGATAGGCCTGGCTGTCGGCCAGTTCTTCAGCCGGCACCGGCTCGTCCTGGATGCGGCGAATCTCGTGGCGAATGGACTCAATGGCCTGCTCGACCTTGTCCGGGGCCACGCCGGCCGAGGCTACCCACGGCCCCGGCCCCAGCCCACCGTGCAGCCGGCTGGAGGCATAATAGGCCAACCCCTGCTCCTCGCGCACGTTCTGGCCAATGCGGCCCATCATGCCGAAGACGCCCAGGATGGAGTTCATCAGGCTGGCGTCGAGGTAGTCGGGCGCGGCGCGGCGCGGCCCGGGCAGGCCCATGACCACGTCGACCTGATGCTTATCGGGCATGGCCACGGCCCGGCGCGTCAGGCCGGATGGCCGGGCCGCATCGCCCACGAGGGGCACGGCCTCCTGCGCGTCGTTACGCCAGCCGCCGAAGGCGCTTTCCAGCTTGGCCAGCGCCTCGTCGGCGCGAATGGCCCCGGCCAGGCCGATGATCATGTCTCGCGGGCCATAGTAGCGGGCGTGGAAATCGGCCAGGTCGTCACGGCCCAGGCCGCTGACCGTCTCCTCGTAGCCGTTGACCGAGCGGCTGTAGGGGTGGCCGGGGTAGGCCGCCTCGTAGAAGGCCAGGCGGGCCATGTCGCCCGTGTCGTTAGCTCGCATTTGCAGGCCGGTGATCGTCTGGCCGCGGACGCGCTCGACGTGGTCGGCCGGAAAGAGCGGCCGCAGCAGCGCGTCGGCGGCGATGTCGAGCACCAGGTCGAGGTCTTCGACGAGACTATGGGTGGAGAAACCCGTCGTGTGCCGGCTGCCACCGAAGCCAATGCCCGCGCCGACCGATTCCAGGGCTTCGGCGCTGGCCTCGAACGTCCAGCGCGAACTGCCGCGAATGAGCAGGTCGGCGGTGAAGTCGGCCAGTCCGGCCTGCGCGGCCGGCTCGACGACGGCCCCCGCACGCACAACGCCCGAAAGCGCGACGGTGTTGCTGGACATATTCTCGTAGAGCAGCACGGTGATGCCGTTGTCGAGGATGTAACGGCGGATCGTCTCCGGGCCGGGATAACTGGGAGCGCTCATTGATTCTCTCCGCGTCGGATAATCAGAAGGGTCATGTCGTCCGGCTGTTCATCCAAGACTCCGGCCGAATCTACGGCCCGGCCGATGAAGTCGCGCACAGCGGCGGTGATGGCCGTCTGAACGTCGGCCGCCGTGGCAGCGGGGCGTTGCGCCAGCAGGTCGCCGATGGTCTGTTCCAGGCGGGCGCGGCCAAACTCGTTGTAGTCACCGTCAAATGCCTCGGTGATGCCGTCGGTGTAGAGCACAAGCACGTCGCCGGGGTGGAGGATCGTCTGGAGGACTTGGACATCCAGTTCCGGCAGCACGCCCAACAACGGGCAGGTCGTGTCCAGCGTCTCGAAAGCGCCCGTGGCCGCCCGCCAGAGCAGCGGTGGGTTGTGACCGGCGTTGGCGTAGGTCAGGCGGCCGTCGCGCGTGTCCAGTTCGGCGTAGAAGACCGTCAGGAACATATCCGACTGGCTGTCCTCCTGGATGAAGCGATTGGCCCAGGAGATAACGTCGGCTGGGGCGCGGCCGCGCAGGGCCAGGTTGCGAATGGTCGTGCGGCTGAGGGCCATGAATAGCGCCGCGGGCACGCCGGTGTCGGACACGTCGGCGATGACCAGCCCCCACCGCCCCGGCTCGCCCGGTAGAAGGAAGTAGTCGTAGAAATCGCCGCCGACCTGGCGAGCGGCCTCGAAGTCGGTGGCGAACTGCCAGCCGGGCAACTGCGGCGTCTGGGCCGGCATCATGCTGCGCTGAATGCTGCGGCCGACGGCCAACTCTTCCTCGATGCGTTGGCGCTGCAACTCCGCATGGTGGAGCCGGGCCTTCTCGATGGCCAGCGCCGCCTGGTTAGCCATCAGCCGCAACAGACGCACCTCGACCTCGCTGAAGCGGCGCGGCTGGCGCGAATCGATGACCAGCGCGCCGATTGACTCCCCGTTGGCCACCAGGGGCACGATGGCCGCCGCCCGGAAGCCCTCGCGGGCCAACCACTCCGGCGTCCACAGAGGCGGGTCCTGGCGCGATAAATCCTCAAGCAGCAGGACGCTCTGCGTGCGCATGACCTGGCCGGAGCCGGTTGAGTCATCGGCCGGCACGCGATAGCCCTCGCCGACAGGGTCGCCCAACCAGCCGGAGGCCGCCCGGAAGATGAGCGTGTCCGGCTCGTCGCCCGTCAACAGCACAGCGCAGGCGTCGGCGGCCAGCAGGCTGCGCACCTCGGCCACAAGGAAGGCCATGAGGTCATCGAGATCGCGGCGGCTGAGGAGTTGCTGCGACAGATCCAGCAGCGTCGCCTGCTCATGGATGCGCTGCTCCTGCAGGGCGTCGAACAGGCGCGCCCGTTCCAGAGCGATGCCCATCTGGCTGCCGACAGTGCTCAGCAGCGTCAGGCTGCGCGGCGTGAAGGCCGACCAGGCCGGCGCGGCAACATTGAGGATGCCCAGCACGCGGTCGCCGGCGCGCAGGGGCGTGGTGGCGTGGACGACCAGCCCGTTGCGCTGGCCGTCCACGCTGCCCAGCCGGCTGCAACGCACTTCGTTGTAGGCCCCGGTGAGCTGCCCGTCGCGGCAGAGGGCCTGGCAGTCGCAGTTCTTGTCCCAGGCGTCGGGGTTGGTCAGGGCCAGGGCGGGCGGCAGGTTATAGTGGGCCGCCAGCCGGAAGCCGCGGCCGGCCCAGCGGTCAGTGGCGGCCTCCTCGCGGACGAACACCCAGCCCGTCTCCATGCCCATCAGATCGACCAGTTGGGCCAACGACGTGTTCAACGCCGTATGCACGTCGGTCGACTGATTCAGGGTCTGGGAGATCTGATTCAGCGTCTGCAAGTCGAGGATCAGATCGGACTGAGCGGTCATTTCGTCCAATTCTAGCATAGTCCTCGCGGCCTAGCCGCCGGGGGGCGCGTTCGCCTCGGTCTCCCGCACGCGCGTCTGGATGTGGCGATCCAGCCGATCCAGGTCATCATCGGCCCCCAAGACAACGATGGTGTCGCCGATGCTGAGCGGCAGGGAGATGGCCGGGTCGAGCCGCACCTGGGCGCGGCCATCTTCGCCGGCAAGTTCCAACACGCCGATCACGGTGACGTTGAAGCGGCGGCGTAGATCGAGATCGACCAATGTGCGCCGATCCCAATGGGCCGGAACCATCACCCGCCGGACGGCCACGCCGGGCGCGATCTGCCGGTTGTCGAAGCCCTGGCGCTGGGAGCGATAGATGGCCGTCTTCTGCGTGAGCAGGGAGCAGACGACCACGGCCAGCAACGCCGCGGGCAAATAGTGGCCGCTGAACAACTCGACGGGCAACAGGATGGCGGCGATGGGCACGTTGACGATGGACACCAGGCTGGCCGTCATCGCCGGGATGATGAGCGTCATGGGCTGGTAAGGCGTCATGGCGGCGACGACGGTGGCCACCATCGCGCCCAGATAGAGCGACGGGATGAGCAGCCCGGCCGAGCCGCCGGAGCCGATGGTCGTGGCCGTGGCCGCCATCTTGCCGACCAGGGCCACCAACGCCAGCCCCAGGGTCAGTTCGCCGGCCATCGCCCGCTCAATGGCCCAGTCGCCCGGCCCCAGCACCAGTTGCAGCGCCCCACTGTGGTCAATAAGGCCGCGGCCGAACGTGAGCGCGACCACACCGGCGGCGACCAGAGCCGTCAGCCCCGCGCCGATCAGATGCCGCGGCCAGGGAGCGGGCAGGCGGCGATGGAAGGCGTTGTCGGCGGCGCGCCGTAAGCGGATGAAGACGGCGCTGATCAGGGCAACGATCAGCGCGATGAGCAGCACCAGCCCATAGTAGCCCCAATTGCTGGCCGGCAGGTAGAGCGAATCGACGGCAAAGAGTGCCTGGTGGCCGACGTGGACGATGCTACTGAGGAAGTAGGCCACCAGCGTGGCAATGAGCGAGTAGATGAGCTTTTCCACCAACGGCCGGCGGCGATACATGACCTCGGCGGCGAAGAAGGCCGACGTGAATGGCGCGCCGGTCAGCGTGGCCACGGCCGCGGCGATGCCGCTGAGTTGAGCGGTCTGCAAGTGATCGGTCTCCACCGACGACCACCAGGCCAGCGGGCCGCTCAGCCAGCGGCGCTTGGCGCCGGCGCGCAGCAGCGGCCGGGGCTTGAACATGGCCGCGGCGATGCTCTCGCCCATGAGGGCCACGCTGGCCTCCAGGCCGCCGCTGCCGCCGCTGCCCAGCGTGGCCCACGTGGCCGCGAACTTGCGCGCCGCCAGCGATACGGTCGGCAACTCCCAGCGCACCTCGACGCCCTCCTTACCCAGCAGCGCCCGCTCAAACGACGGTTCGGAGGCGTAGTAGAGGGCGATGGCGCGCTCGATGCCGTCGCCCTCCACGTCGATTAACTCATGGATGTGGTCGTGCTCGTCACGATAGGCGATCATGGCCGGCCGGCCGCGGGCGACGATGAGAGCGACGATGCCCGCCCCGACCAGCAGCGGCAGGGCCAGCAACAGCACTGGCCGATCGCTGAGCCAGGCGACAACGAGCGCAAATGTCTCATGGACCAGCAGCCGGAGCAGAAAGACCGGCGCCCAGACGGCCGCGCCGACGACGATGGATTGGACGACCAGCCGCCGGTTGTCGCGGTCGAAACTGCCGGGCAGGTCGTCCCGGAAGCGGCGAGCAATAGGGCGCAGGGGACTGGCCGACAGCCACCGGCCGAACGGCGTCATTCGTCCATCTCGGCCGGCTCGTCGTCGTCGGCCGCGGCGGCGTGACCGTCCGGCAGGTAGAGGCCGACGGTGCGGTTGCGCGGCGTCAGATAGGCCGCCCGCACGCGGTCGATGTCTTCCGGCGTCACCTGACTCAGGCGCTCCAGCACCGTCTCGAACCAACCATAGTCACCCGTCGTCGCCTCGGCCGCGCCCAGCAGTTGCGCCTGGCCGGAAATGCTCTCCCCGGCCATGATGAACTGCGCCCGCGCCCGCTTGAGGGCCTTTTGCAGCTCGGCGGGCGTGATCGGCTCTGTCGCCAGGCGAGCCAGTTCGCTTTCCAGGGCCGCCTCGACCTCGGCCGGGGCGCGCCCGGCGCGGACGACGGCGTTGATGGTGTAGAGAAAGGGGTCGATGGTGGGGATCAGACTGCCGTATGCGCCGGCGGCCAGTTCCGTGGTCACCAGAGCTTTATAGAGACGCGAGCTGCGGTTCGAGCCGCCGCCGGCGAACATGCCCAGGCTGCTGCCGCCGGCAAAGGCGGCGTTGAGCAGCGTCATGGCCGGGTAGTCAGGGTGGCCGGCCGCCGGCGCGCGGTAGGCAAAGGTCAGGAAGGCGGTGTCGCCCGGGCCATGGATCGTCACCCGGCGCTCGCCCATCTGCGGCGGCTCGGCGCGGCGAATGGGCGCGGCGGCCTCGCCCGCCGCCGCGCCGCCGAACAACTCGGCGATCCGCGCCAGCATCGTCGCCGTGTCGAAGTCGCCAACGACGACAGCGATGGCGTTGTTGGGCACGTAGTGGCGGCGGTAGTGGCCATAGAGGTCGTCGCGGGTCATGCTGACCAGGTCGGCCGTGTCGCCGATGACCTCGTGATGGTAGGGGTGAACGCGGAAGGCCGCTGCTGTCAGCTCCTCGTCCAGCAGGAAGCGCGGCTCGTTGGCGTACATGGCCCGCTCTTGCAAGATGACCGTCCGCTCCGACTCGACCTCGTCCGGCAACATCGCCGTATTGGCCATGCGGTCGGCCTCCAGGCGCAGGGCAATGTCGATGCGGTCGGCGGGCATGGTCTCGTAGTAAGCGGTGTAGTCAAGCCAGGTGAAGGCGTTCCAGTGGCCGCCCTCGCGGGAGATGATGCGGTCGAGCAGGTGGCCGGGGTGTTGCGGCGTGCCCTTGAACATCATGTGTTCGACCCAGTGGGATACGCCCGTGCGGCCGGGGATTTCGTTGCGGCTGCCGACGCGATACCAGACCATGAAGGTCGCCACGGGGGCGTGATGCATCTCTTTGAGGACAACGGTCAGGCCGTTGTCGAGTTGTGTCTTGGTGACTGCCAGTGCCATCCACTTACTCCGGCAAGCAAAAGGAATGAATCGACCCAAAGATCGTGATTATAGCGCGGGCGGTCGATGACGACAGGCAATAGCGCGCGGGCACAACCGCGCCCGAATCTGGCAACGCCGGCCAAGTTGTGCTTGAATCGGGCTATCATCCACACGCTAAGGAGACCAACCATGACCACGCCCGACACCCCGGACAAAGCCGCCGACAAGAACGACAAAACTCCGCCCATCCCGCCGCCCGTGGATGTCATCTCCCAGACCAGCCACTCGGTCGTCATCAACGGCGAGACGGTCAGCTATCAGGCCACCGCCGGCCGCCTCATCCTCAAGGCCGAGGACGAAAAGACGGGCGAGAAGCCCAAGGCGGCCGTCTTCTTCGTGGCCTACACCCGCGACCGCCCGGCCGGCGCGAGCGAGGCGGGCTACGTCGCTGCCCGGCCGATCACCTTCGCCTTCAACGGCGGCCCCGGCTCGTCGTCGGTGTGGCTCCATCTGGGGCTGCTCGGCCCGCGGCGTGTCGTGCTGGAGGAGGACGGCCGGCCGCTGCCGCCGCCCTACCGCCTGGTGAACAACGACTATAGCCTGCTGGACAAGACCGACCTGGTGTTCATCGACCCGGTGACGACCGGCTTCAGCCGCGCCGTGCCCGGCGAGGCGGACAAGCAGTTCCACGGCTTCAAGCCCGACATCGAGTCGGTGGGCGAGTTCATCCGCCTCTACCTGTCGCGCAACCACCGCTGGGCGTCGCCGCGCTACCTCATCGGCGAGAGCTACGGCACGACCCGCGCCGCCGGCCTGGCCGGCCACTTGCAGGAGCGCCACGGCTTGTACCTCAATGGCATCATGCTCATCTCCGTGGTGCTGAACTTCATGACTCTCCACTTCGCGCCGGGCAACGACCTGCCCTACATGCTCTTCCTGCCCACCTACGCGGCCACGGCCCACTACCACGGCCGCCTGGGGCCGGACATACCCACAGAGTTGCCGGCGCTGTTGGCCGAGGTCGAGGCGTTCGCCATGAACGAGTATGCCCTGGCGCTGCTGCGCGGCGACGCGCTGCCGGCCGAGGAGCGTGCCGTCATCGCCGAACGGCTGGCGCGCTACACCGGCCTGTCGGCCGACTACGTCCTGCGCACCAACCTGCGTATCAACATCCACCGCTTCACAAAGGAACTGCTGCGCGACCGGCGACGCACGACCGGCCGCCTCGACAGCCGTTACACGGGCATCGACCGCGACGCGGCCGGCGAGTACGATGAGTTCGACCCCAGCTACGCCCTCATCCAGGGGCCATACACCGGCTTGCTCAACGACTACGTCCGGCGCGAACTGCGCTTCGAGAGCGACCTGCCCTACGAGATCCTCAGCGACCGGGTGCAGCCGTGGTCATTCGACGACCACCAGAACACCTACGTCAACGTGGGCGAGACACTGCGGCAGGCCATGAGCATGAACCCACACCTGCGCGTTTTCGTGGCCAACGGAACCTACGACCTGGCCACGCCCTACCTGGCGACGCGCTACACGTTCGACCACCTGGAACTCGACGAGAGCCTGCGCGGCAACATCACCACCGGCCACTACGAGGCCGGCCACATGATGTACATTCACGACCCGTCGCTGGCCCGGCTGCGGGCCGATCTGGCGGCGTTTCTGGCCGGCTAGACGGCCTCGCGCGTAGCCACGTCCACCGGCCGGGCGTTGGTCAGCTGGATGAGGTCGGCCGCGGCCAACCGCAGTTGCAGCCCGCGCTTGCCCGCGCTGACGCAGACGCGCTCGCACCCGCCGGCCGAGCGGTCGATATAGACGACAAAGCCCTTGTTGAGCAGGGCCACGGCGGAGATGCCGCCGACCTGTAGGCCGGTGAGCGTCTCCGCCTCGCGGTGGGTGGCCATCTTGAGCTTCTTGGCCCCCACCGCAGCGGCCAGCTTCTTCAGGTCGAGCTGTGTGTCGGCCGGGATCATCACCAGCAGCGGCTTTTTGCCCGGCTCCGGCGGCAGGACGACCAGCGTCTTGAAGACCTCCTCCGCGGGCAGATCGAGGATGATGGCGATCTCCTCGGCGTCGCGGAGGTCGTCGGGGTACTCCAGGGCTTCGTAGGGGATGCGCTTGCCCTCCAGGGCGCGCATGGCCAGTGTTTTCTCCATCGTGGCACTCTTTCGTCAGGGGCGGGGCACAGCCGGAATGTTTGGCAGGGATGGTGGACAAGTCTACAATTTAGTGCGCGCGGGAGCCTCAACCCGACGAGTGCGCGCCCGCCGAACTGAGCCATTATACCACCGGCCGGAAGGATATCAGCATGAACGTTGTCGTTGAGACGCCCGACTGGGTCAAAGATGCCATCTTCTACCAAATCTTCCCCGATCGCTTTGCCCGCGACGCCGAGGACACCAGCGCCGGCGCGGCCGTCTTGGGGGCAACCTTTCAGCCGTGGGGCAGCCCGCCCACCCACAACGGCTTTCAGGGCGGCAACCTGGCCGGCATCGCCCAGCACTTCGACTACCTGCAAGAGATGGGCGTCAACGCGCTCTACCTGAATCCCATCTTCGCCTCGGCCGCCAACCACCGCTACATCGCCCACGACTATTTCCAGGTCGATCCCATCCTGGGCGGCAACGCCGGCTTTAAGCGCTTTCTCGACGCCGCCCACGCGCGCGGCATCCGCGTGGTGCTCGACGGCGTCTTCAACCATTGCAGCCGCGGCCTGTTCCAGTTTCACCACCTGCTCGAAGTGGGCGCGGAGTCGCCCTACCTCGACTGGTTCCACGTCAACAAGTGGCCGCTGAATGCCTACACGCCCGGCGAACACCCCAACTACGGCGCCTGGTGGAACATCGCCTCGCTGCCCAAGTTCAACACCGATAACGAGGGTGTGCGCGAGTTCCTGTGGAGTGTGGGCGCCTACTGGCTGGAGCAGGGCATCGACGGCTGGCGGCTGGACGTGCCCAACGAGATCGACGACGACGAATTCTGGCGCGAGTTTCGCCGCCGCTGCAAAGCCGTCAACCCCGACGCCTACATCGTCGCCGAGCTGTGGAAGGCCGCCCCGCGCTGGCTGCAGGGCGACCAATTCGACGCGCAGATGAACTACCTCTTCACGCGGGCGGCGTTGGGCTTCCTCGTCGGCCGCAACCTGGACCAGACGCAGACGGAGCCGATCGGCTACGGCCATGTGCCCCGGCTCGACGGCGCAGGGTTCAACCGCGAGCTGGATCGCATCATCAACCGGCTCTACCACCCGGAGATCGCCTACGCCCAACTGAACATGCTCGGCAGCCACGACACGCCGCGCGTCATGACCCTGGCCAACAACCAGCCCGACCTGGTGGCCCTGGCCTTCCTGTTGCAGATGACCGCGCCCGGCGCGCCAAATATCTATTACGGCGACGAGATCGGTATGGACGGCCGCAACGATCCCTATTGCCGCAAGGCTTTCCCCTGGCACGAGCCGGAGGCGTGGAACACCACCCTGCTGGCAGAGGTCAAGCGGCTGGCGGCCCTGCGCCACCGGCTGGCGGCCCTGCGCCGCGGCAGCTTCTGCCCCCTGTATGGCGTCGGGCGGCTGGCCGTCTATGAGCGGCGGGTTGGCGACGAGCGCGTCGTCGTCGCCGTCAACGCCGCCCGGCGGGCGGCGCGCTTCCAGTTGCCGGCCGACTTCG
>ERZ724512.1637-NODE-1637-length-10437-cov-14.018108_pt1 | contig 10437 bp, 8 predicted proteins | sample MGYA00376045_ERZ724512 | MGnify/ENA primary metagenome ERZ724512 (study PRJEB28724, sample SAMN07190883) | activated sludge metagenome | isolation source: activated sludge of sewage treatment plant in Hong Hong | place: Hong Kong | collected 2016-03-17 ... | reverse complement strand
CGAGCGGGCCGCCTATGCCGAGGCCCTCGCCGCGCTGCTGGTCGAGCGCGCGGCGCAGCCGCGCTTCGTGGCGGCCGCCCCCGCGGACTCCGGCCGTGGGGGCAAGCGGCTGCACCGCCTGGGCAGGATCGTCGACGACCTCAGGAGCCGCCGGAGCTGACCGGGCCCTTGCCCCGTGTCCCACCGTCCGGGTCCGCGCCCCACATGGCGACGATGCGGCACACGTGGGGGTCCTCGTCCTTGAACGGCGCGAGACCCGTCCCCGCCTCGCGGTGCACCACCCGGCCTGCGCGTGCCTCGATCGCCCGCTGGACCTCGTCGGGGTCCAGGAAGACCCGCTTCTGGTTCGGGAACGCCTTCGGCCGGCCCCGGTCCCGCGGGGTCCGGAACTCCAGGAAGAGCCGCCCGCCCCGGCGCAGCGACATCGACGCCAGCCGGAGGACGTTGGCGACCCCGTCGGGGTCCAAGGTGTTGAGCAGGAAGCGGCCGTAGAGGTCGACCGGCTCGTCCGTGCGGCTCAGACGGACACCGAGGGACATCAGGTGCCGGGTGTCGTTGAGGTTCACCAGCTCGCGGTGGAGCCGCTTGCCGGGCTTGCGGCCCAGGCGCATCGCGCTGCCGCTGTAGTCGACCGCCAGCACCTCCGAGCGCCCCTTCCTCACGAAGAAGCGGGAGTCGCGCAGGGTGCCGGCACCGAGGTCGACGAGCGGCCGGGTCGAGGGGTACTGCTCGGCGACCCAACGGGCGAACGACGTCGGCTCGGTGGGCAGCTTGCGCCCGGTCGAGGCGTAGAACGCGTCCCAGTACTTGCGGTTGGTGCGCAGGCCGCCGAACCACCCGTTGAGCCGGCGCGACAACCACAGGGGGGTCTCGTACTTGAAGGAGGGGTCCGGGACGCGCCAGCCCGGGCCGTAGGTCAGGGCCAGCAGCTGCTCGTAGTCCGCAGGTGCCGGGAACCCGCGTCCGTGCAGCTCCACGGTGGTGAGCGGGAGGACCCGCTCCGGCGGGATGTCGAAGCCGGTGTCCTGCGGCATGTAGAGCCGGTCCCCGACCCAGTGGGCGGCGAAGACGTCGACGAACCGGTGCGATCCGTCCTCGTGGTCGATCCGGACGTTCACCCGACTGCCGGAGCCGCGGCGCACGTGCCAGCCGTGGTCCCGCAGCACCCGCTCGACGTGGAAGCCCTCGCGGACCACGTCGACGGGGTAGCGGTGCTCGCTGAGGTAGGCGACGTCGACGTCGTTGTCGTGCCCGATCAGCCGGCCGTTGCGCACGGCGCCCAGCAGGGTGCCGTAGCAGATGAACGCCGGCAGGCCGGCCTCGTCGCGGATCGTGGCGAGCAGCGCGTCCACCTTGCCGAGGAAGGCGTCGACGGAGTCCGGGTCCTCCGCCGACAGCGGGCGGGTCAGGCGGCCGTACTTGTCCAGGATGAGCTGGTTGCCCTGGGAGTCGGTGACCTCGACAACGCGGTGGTCGGCGCCGCGGAAGACGTGGTGACCGGTGGCGACCACGACCCGGTCGGCGTGCTCGCGCAGGACGATGTCGGCCCGGCCGTTCAGGTGGCGGCGCAGCGCCTTCGGCCAGGGGACCACGGCCTCGCCACGACGCTCCTCGGCGTCGCGTGCGGGTTGCAGGGACCACACGTGGCCGCCGTTGAGCAGCACGTCGTAGGTCAGGGCCGGGTCGACGTCGACCGGCAGGTGCACGACCTCGTCGTCGACGACCAGCTCGGTGGCACCGAGTGCCGGCTCGCCGCCACTCACGAGTCGCTCCGGCCGGGTCGCACCCGGCGCGCTGCGCGACGCAGCCGGGGCAACCGGCCGCCGGCGCCGCCGCTGCGCGCGCGGTCGCGCCACTTGTTCCGGTCGAGCGTCATGGCGCGCATGTCGCGGATCATCTGCTCGATCGCCCGGGCCGCCACCTGCACCATCTCCTCGTCGGTCACCCGGTCCGGGTGCGGTCCGTCGGTGGACGGGCAGTCGATGGTGAGGTCGGCGAGGTCGCCGGCGACCGGGAAGCCGCCTCGCGTGATGGCGGCCACGGTCTCCTCCGCACGGCGTCGCAGCTCGCCGACGTACTGCTCGCCCGGGTAGAACCTGGAGCCCTTCTGGGGGACGAGCACCTCGTGACCGAAGTACCTGCGCACCCACCGGTGCCGGGTGGGACCGTCCTCCAGGGGACCGGAGAGGTAGGGCTTGACCTGGCGCAGCAGGGCCGCCTGCGCGGCGCCGAGCGACTCGTTGGGGTAGGAGACCTCGAGGTCGAACTCACGGTCGTCGAGGTCCAGGGTCTCGACCCAACGCTTCCACAGCAGGTCCCGGGGCGACCCCGGCGGCGGCACCGTGACGACGTGGATGCGGTCGGCCGGCACGACGCCGGACCAGGTCGCCAGGATCGCCGGCACGTCCTGCGAGGCCCAGCCCCACGCGCCGCGCCTCTTGCCGGCGAACGCCTCGTCCACGAACTGGTCGAAGCCCCCGTCGTAGCTCATCTTGAGGGCCTCCTGCCACAGGGCGGGGAACTGGAGGCAGTAGGCGCGGACGGTCAGCACGACGTGGACCTCGGCGGGCTGCAGGTCCTCGACGACCCGGCGGGCCTGCTCGGCGGTCGACATGCAGAAGAACTCGTGCGACACCAGGCCGACGCCGTCCCACCCGCGCAGCTCGGCGACCAGGTCGTCCCAGGCGCCCGCATGTCCGTCCTGCTGGCGCGCACCGCGTACCTGCTGGAAGGCCTGGAAGTGGTCCAGCCGCTCGTGGCCCGGGTAGAGCACCCCCTGCCGCCTCAGCTGGGGCCGGTTGGCCCACATCGTGGTCTGGAGGAAGGTGGTGCCGCTCTTGGGCAGACCGATGTGCAGGAAGACCCTGCTCGCCACTCGACCGTCACCCCGGTCCGGGGCGCTGCGACTCGTGCGCCTCGGTGGTGGTCGGGCCCGATGCGGCCGGTCGGCCGTCGCCGGCCTCGGACGCCAGGCGGGTGGTGTTGCTCGCGAGGTAGGCGTCGACCCGGTCCTGGTCGCGCTGGCTCAGCGGCACCAGGAGTTCCTCGACGACGTCCATCAGCTCGGCCAGGCGGCGGTTCAGGCGACGCGACTCCTGCATCTCCTCCTCGAGGGCCTCGACGCGCGCCTTCAAGCCCTGGTCGCGGCCGGCGAGACCGCGCAGGTTCGGCGCACCGAGCCGGCGCAAGCGGCGCGGACGGTCGGGCATGTCGCATCATCCTTCGGGTGGTGGAGTCCAGGAGCGGGGCTAGCCTACGACCGGCCCGCCGCGGGCGACGACCCACCGGCCCGGCGCGCCTCGGCGATGCGCTGCGGCCGTGGCCGTCGCGGTAGGTTGGCCGACCGAGCCGCCGTCGAGGCGACTCCCTGCCCCGCATCTGTGCGTCGCGGCAGGACTTCTCGTCAGAAAGGCCGTCGACGTGATCGGCATCGTGCTCGCCGCTGGAGCGGGGCGCAGGCTGCGCCCCTACACCGACTCGCTGCCCAAGGCGCTCGTACCCGTCGACGGCGACACCACGATCCTCGACATCGCCCTGCGCAACTTCGCCGCCGTCGAGCTGCGTGACGTGGCCGTCGTCGTGGGCTACGCCGCCGAGGCGGTCGAGGAGCGGCGCGCCTCCCTCGAGAGCCGGTACGGCGTGAAGCTCGAGCTGGTCTACAACGACAAGGCAGAGGTCTGGAACAACGCCTACTCGCTGTGGTGCGCACGTGACCACATGTCCGACGGGGCGCTCCTCGTCAACGGGGACACCGTCCACCCGGTCGCCGTCGAGGAGACGCTCCTGGCCGCCCGCGGCCCCGGCATCCTGCTCGCCGTCGACACCGAGAAGCGGCTCGCGGAGGAGGAGATGAAGATCCGCCTCGACGACTCGGGCCGTCTGGTGTCCATCACCAAGCTCATGGACCCGGCGTCGGCGTACGCCGAGTACATCGGAGCGACCCTGATCGAGGGGTCCGCGGCTCCGCGGCTGGCCGACGCCCTGCGCGCGACCTTCGAGCGCGATCCGCAGCTGTACTACGAGGACGGCTACCAGTACCTCGCCGACCACGGCGAGGACCTGGGCCTCGCCCCACTGCCGGCCAGCACCGCGTGGGTCGAGGTGGACGACCACGCCGACCTCGCCCGAGCCCGGGAGATCGCATGCCACTACTAGCGCGGATGCTGGCCAGCCCCCTCCACCTCGAGATCGGGGCGGGGGCCGTCGAGGGCGTCCCGCAGCTCCTGCACGACCGTTACATCTCGACGACCGGCAGCGTGCTGGTGGCGGTCGGACCGTCGACCGGGGACGAGATCTGGCAGCGACTCGAACCGAGGCTCCCCGGCGCGACCTTCCGCGCCGTCCACGAGGCCAGCCTCTCCGCAGCCACCGAGCTCCAGGTCGCCCTGGGGGAGCGGGGGTACGACGCCGTGGTCGCGATCGGCGGCGGCAAGACCCTCGACGTCGCCAAGTACGCCGCGACCCGCGCCGGCATCCCGATGATCGCGGTCGCCACCAACCTCGCGCACGACGGCATCTGCTCTCCGGTCGCGTCCCTCGAGCACGCCCACGGCAAGGGCTCCTTCGGCGTCGCGATGCCGCTCTCGGTGGTCGTCGACCTCGACTACGTCCGGGCCGCGCCCGCACCGCTGGTGTCCGGCGGGATCGGCGACGTGGTCAGCAACCTGTCCGCGATCGAGGACTGGCTGCTCGCGGGTGCGCAGCGTGGTGAGCCCGTGGACGGGCTCGCGCTGGCCTTCGCGCGCACCGCCGCCGAGGCCGTCATCGGCCGCACCGACTCGGTGCAGGACGAGGCCTTCCTCGTCGTGCTGGCCGAGGCCCTGGTCCTCTCCGGCATGGCCATGGCCGCGGCGGGCACGTCGCGTCCCTGCAGCGGGGCGTGCCACGAGATCCTCCACGCCGTCGACCAGCTCTACCCGGGGACGGCCGGCCACGGGGAGTTGGCCGGACTGGGGGCGGCGTTCGCGACCTACCTGCGCGGTCAGGAGGACCGGTTCGCGCAGGTCGTCACCTGCCTGACCCGCCACGAGCTCCCGTGCCTGCCCGGCGAGGTCGGCCTGTCGCAGGACCAGTTCACGGCGGCGGTGCTGGCGGCGCCCGAGACCCGTCCGGACCGCTACACGATCCTGGAGCACCTCGCGATGGACGACGGCCTCGCCGCCGAGCGGGTGGGGGACTTCGTCACCGCGGTGGAGCAGGTGCGGACGGGCGTCCGCTGACCACCGCGCGGCCCGTGCTGATGCGGTCGGGCCAGGGCACCGCTGGTAGTCTTCCCGGCGTCTCCGCCGCCCCACGACAAGGATCTCGAACGTGGCAAACGCCTCCGGGAGCGTGACCGGAACCAACCAGGATCCCGCCTCCCACGAAGGCTTCCGGGTGGTTCAGCGCACCATCATGCGAGCCTCCCAGGAGCTCGACGTCCGGGCGCTCTACATGGGCGCCGTGACGTCGATGGCCAGCAGCGCGGACGGCTCCTCCGGGCAGTCCGGCGGCGGTGAGCGCACCGAGCGGTCCAAGAACACCAGCGAGCAGACGCCGGTGGCCGACACCGGCATGATCGGCTACGGACGCGTCGACGAGAACGACCACACCGTCGCCGAGAAGGGCCGACGGATCACCTTCGGCACCTACTTCAACGCCTTTCCCGCCAGCTACTGGCGGCGGTGGACCGACCACCGCACGGTGCGGCTCGTGCTGCGCGCCCGCGGCGAGGGTGCGCTGATCATCTACCGGTCCACGGCCCGCGGCCACGTGATCCGGGTCGACTCGATCACGCTCGACGGCGACGAGGCGGTCACGATCACGCGCGACCTCACGCTCGACCCCTTCATCGACGGTGGCTGGTACTGGTTCGACCTCGAGGCCGGGGACCGTGAGGCGGCGCTCGAGAGCGCCGAGTGGATGATCGAGACCGATCGTCAGCAGGTCGGGCGGGTCAGCATCGGGATCACCACCTTCAACCGCCCCGACTTCTGCAGCGACCAGCTGGTCGCGCTGTCGAAGGACCCCTCGACGCTGGAGATCCTCGACGACGTCTTCGTGGTCGACCAGGGCAACCAGAAGGTGGTCGACACCCCGGAGTACGCCGAGGCCAAGGCGGTGCTGGGCGACCGGCTGCACGTCATCGACCAGCCGAACCTGGGCGGATCGGGCGGCTTCTCGCGCGCCATGTACGAGACCGTCCAGCGTGGCCAGTCCGACTACGTCCTGCTGCTCGACGACGACGTGGTCTGCGAGCTCGAGGGCATCAAGCGCGCCGTCGCCTTCTCCGACCTCGCGCGCCGCCCCACGATCGTCGGCGGTCACATGTTCAGCCTCTACGACCGCACCGTGATGCACGCCTACGGCGAGGCACTCTCGAAGTGGACCTGGTTCTGGGGCCCCGCGCCGCAGACCAAGCACTCCCACGACTGGGCCCGCCGGCCGCTGCGCTCCACGCCGTGGCTGCACCGCCGGATCGACGTCGACTACACCGGGTGGTGGATGTCCCTGGTCCCGACCGCGGTGATCCGCGAGATCGGGCTGTCGATGCCCATGTTCATCAAGTGGGACGACGCGGAGTTCGGCCTGCGCGCCGGGCAGGCGGGGTTCCCCACGGTCACCATGCCCGGCGCCGCCGTCTGGCACGTGCCGTGGACCGAGAAGGACGACACGCTCGACTGGCAGGCCTACTTCCACGAGCGCAACCGCCTCGTCTCGGCGCTGCTGCACTCGCCCTACGACCACGGTGGCCGGCTCGTCGTCGAGAGCCTGACCAACCACGCCAAGCGCCTGGTCTCGATGCAGTACGGCACCGGCGAGCTGATCATGCTGGCCCTGCGCGACGTCCTGGAGGGACCGGAGCGGATGCACGGCGACATGGCCGGGAGGCTGCCGCACCTGCGCTCGACAGTGAAGGGGTACGACGACGCCCGGACGAGCCCCGACCTGGAGGTCTTCCCGACCCCTCGCATGAAGAAGCCACCGCGCAAGGGCAAGGGCGTCGCGAACCCCACGAGCATGCCGGGCAAGGTCATGATGGCCGCCACCGGCTTGCTCCGGCAGGTCTCGTCGCCGCGCGAGATGTCCTCGGAGTTCCCCGAGGGGATCGTCCCGCACGTCGACCAGCGGTGGTTCCGCCTGGCGCACTACGACTCCGCCATCGTCTCGACGGCCGACGGCACCGGCGCCGCGTGGTACCGCCGTGACCGCAAGCAGTTCATGGACCAGTTGCGTCGGTCCACCGCCCTGCACGCTCGCCTCTACGAGGAGTGGCCGGAGCTGAGCGCGCGCTACAAGGAGGCCCTCGGGGCCCTCACCTCCCCCGAGGTGTGGAAGGCCTCCTTCGAGGGGACCGATGGCTGAATCCGCTTCGGCGGTACGTGTCGGCACGACCGAGCTGGCACCGCTCGCGCCTCCCACGTCGTCGACCGGCCTGTTCGAGGTCTTCCGGAGGCGTTACCTCCTGCGCCTGCTGGTCGGGCGTGAGATCAGCGCGCGCTACCAGGGCTCGGTGCTCGGACTGCTGTGGTCGTACGTCAACCCGCTGACGCAGTTCTGCATCTACTACTTCGTCGTCGGGATCCTGTTCAATCTGCACAGCAACGTGCAGAACTTCGCGATCCACATGTTCTGCGGCATGGTGATCGTCCACTTCTTCAACGAGACGTTCAACGCCGGGACCCGCTCGATCGTCCGCAACCGCTCGCTGGTGAAGAAGATGGCGATGCCGCGCGAGATGTTCCCGGTCGCGTCGATGCTCGTCTCGCTCTACCACGTGATCCCGCAGATGATCATCCTCGTGGTGGTCTGCCTGCTGACCGGGTGGCTGCCCGGTCCCGGCGACCCGATCGCGATCATCTTGTCGGTGGCGATCATCATGACGCTCGGGACGGCGATGGCCCTGCTGTTCAGCGCCGCGAACGTGTTCTTCCGCGACGTCTCCAACGTCGCGTCGATCATGACGAACTTCGTGCGGTTCGGCGTCCCGATGATCTACCCCTACAGCCTGGTCGCCGAGCGGTTCAACGGCCACACCGAGCTCTACCTGGCCGATCCCCTCGCGGAGGCCGTGCTGCTCATGCAGCGGGCGTTCTGGGTCGGCACGACGTCGGACCCCTCCGCCACGATCGCCCAGCACATGCCCGACCACCTCTACCTGCGCAGCATCATCGCGCTCGGCATCTCGCTGGTGGTTCTCGGCATCGGCCAGGTCGTCTTCTCGCGTCTGGAGAACAGAATCCCGGAGCGCCTCTGATGGCCGGCACGGAGTCGATCGTCGTCGACCACGCGACGAAGATGTTCACGCTGCGCTACCACCGGACGTTCAAGCAGATGACGGTGGCGGCCCTGCGACGCCAGGACATCAGCGACAGCTTCAAGGCCGTGGACGACGTGACGTTCACGGTCCAGCAGGGCGAGTCCATCGGCCTGATGGGGCTCAACGGTTCGGGCAAGAGCACCCTGCTCAAGCTCATCAACGGGGTGATGCGGCCCGACAGCGGCCGGGTGCTCACCCGGGGGCGGATCTCGGGCCTGATCGCCACCGGCGCCGGCTTCCACCCCCAGCTCACCGGTCGCGAGAACGTCTACCTCAACGCGGCCGTGCTGGGCATGGGCGAGGCCGAGACGCGCCGCAAGTTCGACGACATCGTGGAGTTCGCCGACATCGGCAAGTTCCTCGACTCGCCCGTCGGCCACTACTCCTCGGGCATGTTCGCCCGACTCGGGTTCGCCGTCGCGATCCACGTCGACTCCGACATCTTCCTGGCCGACGAGGTGCTGGCCGTGGGGGACCGACCCTTCAAGCGCAAGTGCCTGGCCAAGATGCAGGAGATCCGCGACAGCGGCCGCACCCTCTTCTACGTCAGCCACGCGACGGCGTCGGTCCGCAAGATGTGCGACCGCGTGATCGTTCTCGAGCACGGCAGGGTCGGCTTCGACGGCGACGTCGACGCCGGCATCAAGTACCTCCAGTACGACGGGTCCGACACCGAGGAGGAGCCGGACTCCGAGGAGCTGGACGAGGAGATGGGCGCCGATATCTGAGCTGCCCCGGCCCGAGCTCGCGAAGGCCGGGATCCAGCAGCCAGGTTGAGCAGCCGCGCGACCGAGGCACGAGGTCGCGACCGGCGTGTCGAAACCCGGTGGGACGACCCATGGCCATGCGGCCGGGCATCCCGTCCTGCGGCCTCGCGTCCCGTCATCCCCGGGGCCGTCACCCCGGCCCGGTGGTCTAACTACACGTCTGAGATTCCTTGACAATTCTCCGGCTCACCGGCGTGTCGAGTGGAAATTACAGGTTTGTAGTTACTCAGTTTCCCTTCCGCGACCTCTGTTGCGCGTGTGAAAGTTGCGTCTCGTGTGAACTTCCCCGCGCACATGGAGTACTCGGATGCCCCCCAGCAAGACCCGCTTCGTCACCGCCTGTCAGCAGCTGCTGGCCCTCGGTGTGGTGCTGGCCGCCCTGACCCCGGCGGCCAGCGTGATCAGCCTCGACGTGGTCCGCGAGACGCCCGGCGGCTCGGGCTCGGCGCCGACGCAGACCAGCCTCGCGGCGTACACCCGTGAGGCCTCGCGACCCGCCCGGGTGCCGACCGAGGTCGTGGACCCGACGGTCGACGAGTACGCGCTCACGGCGCCCTCCGGCCAGCCGGACGCCCGCCTGGACGTGGAGCGCGCGCCGCTGGCCCGCGGCAAGGCCGGTGTGTTGTCCGACCCGACGGTCACCAGCCTGCCTGAGCCGGTCGTGGGGTACGGCGCCGTCGGCGTCACCTGGGCGCCCGGCACCGATGTCCCCGAGGATGACATCACCCTGCAGGTGCGCACCCGGACCGGCGAGGCGTGGTCGGGCTGGATGCCGATCGGCTACGACCGCGAGCACGGGCCCGACCCGGCCTCGGAGGAGGCCAGGCACGCCCGCCCCGGCACCGACGCCCTGCTCGTCGGGGACGTCGACCTCGTCCAGGTCAGGGCGACGACGACGGAGCGGTCGCTGCCCGCGGACCTCCGGCTCGCCGTGGTCGACCCCGGCCGGGCGGCGAGGTCGGCGATGGAGAAGCCTGCGCTGGACACGACGACCATGGACGGCACCCCGGGTGATGCGACGATGTCGGCCGGCGCGCCCGCCAGCCTGGCCACCGATCCCGGCGAGGGCACCGACGGGTCGGACCGGATCGACCTGCAGGCGGCCACGTTCACCCCGAAGCCGCAGATCTTCTCCCGTGCCCAGTGGGGCGCGGACGAGCGGATGCGTGAGAAGAGCTCGCTCCACTACGGCGAGGTGCACGCGGGCTTCGTCCACCACACCGTGAACGCGAACGACTACACCCGCGCGGAGGTGCCGGCCCTCCTGCGGAGCATCTACGCGTACCACACCCAGTCCCGCGGTTGGTCCGACATCGGCTACAACTACCTCGTCGACCGGTTCGGCCGGATCTGGGAGGGCCGGTACGGCGG
>ERZ724512.1633-NODE-1633-length-10446-cov-5.543259_pt1 | contig 10446 bp, 9 predicted proteins | sample MGYA00376045_ERZ724512 | MGnify/ENA primary metagenome ERZ724512 (study PRJEB28724, sample SAMN07190883) | activated sludge metagenome | isolation source: activated sludge of sewage treatment plant in Hong Hong | place: Hong Kong | collected 2016-03-17 ... | reverse complement strand
CGGTCGCCTGCGCGACGTCGCGCTCGCGGCCGCGGCCGATCCGCGAGTGGCGCTCGAGACCCGAAGCGCGGTCTCGCAGGCCCTCGCGGAGGTCCGGTTCAACGCCGAGGCTTTCGAGGAGGCGCGCGCCGAGACGGATCGCGCGCTCGGCCTTCTCATCCGCGCCGGGCTCGCCTCGGGTCCGCGATACGTCCAGCTCCTCCGCTTGCGCGGCCTCGCGGGCTATTTCCTCGCCGAACGACACCCTGAAGCGCTCGACGCCGCGATCCTCGATCTCTCCGATGCCCTCGGCGCCGACGAGGGCTCCATGAGCGCACCCGAACGGGCCGACGTCGAGCTGACGCTGGCGGCGGCGTATCTCGCGCGTGAACGGGACGGCGACACGGCGCGCGGCTGTGCGAAGCTGCGAGAGCTCATGACGAGCCCGCGCAGACTACCGACGGAGCGGATCGGCCCGGAGCTGATGGAGCTCTGTTCGATCGAGTGATCCAGAAAGGATCCGGCGGTCATCCAGTCGGTGTACCCTGAACATCAACACCAGAGAGGGAGCGATGCCGGAATCGATCGTTGAAGTCCTGGTCCCACCGACCTTCATCCTTCATGACAACGAATACAGCGACGGCACGATCAGCTACGATCCTGCGACCGCCGTCCTGATGGTCCAGTGGGATCGCGCCCTGGCGACGCAGGCCCGGCGCGTCGTCTTCCCCGCGGTCGTCGAGGACCTGGCCGTCGAGGTCGTGATCATGTCTCCGTCGACCAGCGCCGTCGAGCTCCGCGCGGATTCGATCGCGCTTCCTCCGTTGGTCCAGGGCGAGCAGTGCACCGCGGAGATCGCGTTCCTGCCCGCGTCCACCGAGGGCACGGCCAGGATCCCGAAGTTCAAGATCACCACGACGATCCGCGGACGTCCGACCGGCGGGGGCTGAGGCGCGATCGACAGGCGCGTCGCTCACGGCATCGGTGTCCGCTCACTCCGTCGGAGCCAGGACAGGTCCATCAGCAGGGGCAGTGGCACGGGTCCGACGACCTCGAGAGTGGCGAGATACTCTCGCCATCCCACAAGGCAATCGGCGAGCAGCGCGTATCCGCGTCGGGCCAGAACGACCGGGATCCCCAGGTGCTGCACGATCTCCGCCAGTCCGCCCGGAGCTTCGGCGTCGCACACGCACAGATCGACGGAGGCGTGACGAGGAGCGCGCCTCGTCGCGCTCCAGTCGACGGCGAGGCGCGCCAGTGCACGGTGCGGCAGGATCCCGTCCGCGAGGAGCAGCCCGTCGTGTTGCCGATCGTGGTGCGCGATCAGGACCAGTGTCCCACGATCCAGCCGAGACAGCGCGTTGATCAGGTCGCCCGACGTGGCAGGCAGGATGTACCGCGCCCCGCACGCGCGAGCGCTCTGCGCGAGCGTGCGAGCGAGTCGACGGATCACTCCGCCCTGGACCGCGCCGTGGAGGATCTGCGGCGACCCGTCCACCTCATCGGCGAGGACCTCCAGTGGAACGCCCGCAGCGACGGTCGCGGCGAGCTGAGCCTCGATGTCCCCGGGCGGCGGACCGACCAGGAAACACAGCTCCGTCGGGACCACCGGCGGCAACATCACATTCTCGCCGGAGATCGTCAGCGATCGTGGGCCGGCGCCGGACCACATCGGCAGGGCATTCACACGAGCGATCAACTCCGGCGCCAGTGCTCCCTCACGGATCGCCTGTCGCAGCGCGCCGCGCAGGCTGTGGTGCGGGAGAGTGCCGGCGTCGCTCGCCGTGAGCACCACACACGGTCGTCGCGCCAGCTCGCCGAGCCAGGGGCGGACGAGATGGTCAAAGTCCCAGCGATCGAGCTGCGCGCGCAGATCGACCCCGTCGAGCGCCGCGAGCGCGCCTTTCACCAGGCCGGACGAAGCTCCGCTGCAGGCGAGCAGGCTCGTCAGGTCGCGCGTTGCGAGGTGACGGTTCAGTGATTCGACGATCGCATCGCGCGCGGCCAGCCGTACGCGAGGCACCGAGCGGCGCCCGAGCTCGCCCGAGCTCTGCACGAGTGCGACCTCGAGGGCGCCGTCGACCGCCTTACCCACGTCGAGCGCCAGAAGTCTACGACCCAGGTTCTCCACGAAGCCCCCGGATCAGACGTCGTCGCCCGCGACCGAGAAGTCGGCCAGGCACGTGTCGGGACCCGAACCGAGGTGATCGCTGGCTCCGGGGAACAGACGTCGTCGCACCCCGCGAACGCGCGTCCACAGCTTGGCGGCGGCCCCGACGATCCCGTTGGTCCGCGATCCGCTGATCCTCAGGCTGAGGCCGGTCTCGGTCGGTCGCAGCTCGATCGTGAGCCCCACCCGTTCGAGCGGGATCTCGAGCGGACCTTCGAAGCTTCGCTGGCCCCGAATCGGCGGCGCCCCTGCCTCGGCGCCGGCGAGCGACCAGGCGATGTGCCAGTGATCGGGCGTCGGTCGAGTCACCGAGAGCCACCACCTGTCGAGGCCGCTCGGCCACCGCCGGTGCTCGATCGCCTCGGCGATCCCTTGAACCGTCGCCGAGGCGCTGCGCCCGCCTTCGTCGAGGTTCATGCTGCGCGCGAGGGCCTGGAGCGCGCGCAGGTCGCCGCGGGCACACAGCTCGAGCAGGAGCAGATGCACCCGCGAGCCCGCGGCGGTTCCGGCGCCGAGTTGCAGGACGTCCGCGCATTCGAGCACGGCAGCGAGGGCCTGAATACCGTCCGCGCCGGTCCATTGCTCGCTCAGCGCTTCGAGCAGCGAGTCGACGGCCGAGGGACGCGGATCTCCGCCCCCCGTCGGGCCTTCGCAGTCGTTGCAGACGTGCTCGAGTCGACCGATCTCGGGGCCGAGGGAGGGCCGCTCGGTGCGGAGCCCGTCCCAGAGGTCGGCGAGCCTGTCGGTGACGACGAACATGCGCACGAGCCGGCCCGCGACCTCGGCACGCGAGGCGCCGCTGCCCGGCAGAAATCCGCCGAGGATACGGCCACGCGGGTGATACAGGGCGACGATGCGGCGCAGCTCGATCTCCTCGAATCGGTCGAGCAGGAACGCGAACATCCGCCGGCAGCACTCTGCATCCGCGACGGCGCCCGTCATGATGCCCCGCGCTCCACCTCCGCGAGCATTGTCTCTGCGCCCTGCGGAGCGCCGAGGCGGGTCGGGTTGTCCAGAAGGATCTGGAAGACGCGCGTGCCGGCGTCCGTCTCGATCTCGATCACCTCCGGTCGAATATTCACGCGCCTGATGTTGACGGCCTTCTTGGACATCTCGGTGAGCGCGTCCTGAACGACCTTGCGGATCGACGGCGTCAACTCGGCGCCGCCTCGTCGCACGAGCTCGACCTCGAGCTCATAGCCGATGCCCCCCTGGATCGTGAACCGCTCGAGCAAGCCGGGCGTCTCCGCGGCCGAGGTCTTCACCGCGCCCGGCAACAGGTTCTCGCCCTGGACCACAAGCGGCGGCTTGTCGTCGAGGCGCCGTGCCATGCTGGAGATCACGGAATTCTGCGATCCGACCGGGTACATGTTCGCCTGACCGCCGGGCAGCGCCTTGACGGCGTTCGACTCGACCGCGGCCTGCGCGTACTCGATCGTCCTCGGCGGTCCGCGGGAGACGCGGCCCGCCTGTGATTCTCCGGTGACGCCGAAGACGGTGACCGCCAGCGCGAACGCCACTCCAATCGCACGGATCTTCATACCTGCCTCATGTCCCCCGGAGGTTCTGTTGGGTCGTGGTCGCCTCGAAACGCACCGTGTTCGAGCTCGGGTCGGCGATCATGAAGAAGTCACCGCCGAGGACATGGAGCGGCACGACCTTGAACGCCTCGCCGGTGTCGGCGACGCGAAAGAGGAGCGTGGAGGTGAGCAAAGGGTTGTCGCCGCTGTGCGCCCACGCGACCCCGCTCCGCCGCATCGCCGCGAAGGCCATCTCCCACAGCGGTCCCTGGTTCTTCGCGTTCCAGGCGTCGAACGCGTGCTCGCTCTCGTCGTCGATGAACGTCGCCGGCCAGCCGCGCAGCGCGGCGTCGAGGATGATCTCCGACGCGTCCGCCGGATCGATCCGCACGTTCCCGCTCGCCGCATATGCGAGGCGGAGGATCCGATCGGACTCCGCCAACTTGCGCTGCAGCGCTCGCTCGTCGACCTCGTCGAGCAGCCTGGCGTACATCTGTTCGACCGCCGGATCGGCAGGGATCGCGCGGAAGAACCGCCACTCGAAGACCTTGCTCGCGTTCCCCTCGGCGTCGAAGGTGCGGAGCTCCGCCGTAAAGCCCCGGATCAACCCCGAGACCTCGTCCCGCAGGGTCTCGCACGCGTGGGTCCGCCAGCGCTGGATCATCGGGATCGAGTCGGGCGCCGCGCTCGCCAGGACGCAGAAGCGCTGGCGCTCGTCCTCGATCGCCCGCAGCTGCGCGAGCTCCTCCGTGAGTCGCTTCTTGATGTTGGCGCCGAAGGCCGTGTGCTTCTCGTCGACCGGGCCGAGCACAGGCAGGTGCGCCAGCGGCTCACGCTTCTGCCTGGTCTGGATCGCCAGTTCGATCTGGCGCTTCTGCTCGCGCAGGTCGAGCACTTCCTCGATCGCGTCGCCGAGGGTCAAGCTGGAGAGCAGCTTCTCGGGGGGGCGAACGGCCCCCCGGGGCAGACGGAAGTCGAGCGTCTTCATCGCGCCGTCGCGCCCGGGGGTGAAGATCGGCGCGAGCGTCGGCTCCTCGCCGCCCGGGAAATACGCGATGATCGGCCGGCCCTCGCGCCTCGCTCGCTCGAGCGCCCCCTGACTCGCCGCCGCCAGCTTCGCACCGGTCTCCATTGGATCGTCCGTGACGTGCTTGAGCAGCGCCTGGCCGTGACACACGCCATCTTTGCCGATGAGCCGCCGCGCGCGCTCGAGCGACTGGCTCAGCAATGCGGCGCCTCCGGGCCGCGAGCCCGCCTGGAACGCCCCGAAGCCGAAGGTCGTCCAGCCGTCGGCGAGCTCGGGCCGGTCCTCGATGTCATGCATGAGCTCCGAGAGCGCCCGGCAGCACTGCTCCTCGGCGTGGCCGATCAAATAGAGGGCGGATATGTCCTCTCCGCGGCCGACCGACCAGATCGTCACCGGACCGCGGTTCGGGTCGATCGCGGACACGCGCGTCAACTCGGCCTCCGGCGCCGCGGTGTTCGGGACGTTGGCGGCGGTGGCGAGGGCGTCCGGCGGCAAGGTGACCTCGGCCGTCGGGAGACAGCTCGTCAATGCGATGCCCAGGATGAAGCGCTTGAACATGGTTCTGGTCCTCGGCTGTGGGGCTTCGTTCACCACATGACGCGCCGATACGTCCTGGATCAGAAAAAGATCGCCTTGGCGTCGACCCCTGCCCGGCAGCTCAGCATCGGCAGATGACTGGAGGCATGGTCGAGCACGTCCAGGGCGGCGCGCGCGAGATCGAACGCGGCCTGCACGTCATGACGCTGGGCGAGCGCGCGATAGAAGTGTCGGGCGAACGTGATCGCCGCGTCGTCGCTGATCTCGTCGCGCATGCCGATGACGAGGTCGACGTGGTCGGTCAGCGCGGCGGCGCCCTCCCCGCTGAAACAAGCGTTGAGGACGACGCAGCGCGGCGGCCGACGCAACGCCCCGAGGAAGCGACCGAGGGCCTCGTATCGCAGACGAAGCGTCGTCCCATGAGCGCCCGCGAGCAGCAGGGTGCCGTCGCGGCCGCCGTGCCCGCCGAAGTGCAGCAGGGTCGGGCGGTGCGAGACGACGAGGTCCAGGATCTGCTCGGCCCGGACCGACCAGCCCCACACGGTCGAGAAGCGCTCGCGGAGCGCTCCGAGGCCCAACTGATCGCCGATCAAGGCCGCCTCGAGATCGAGCCCGAGCGCGGCCTGGCCGTCCGGACGCGCCATCAGGACGAGCGCGACGGCTCGCTCCGCATAATTCGCGCCCACGGGTCCTCCGAGTGGATCGAAGTTCAGACATGCGATCGCCGCGGCCCGGAGCGCGTCATGGTCCCCGGGCCGCTCCCGGAGCAGCACGAACAGCTCCGGCTTGAGGAAATTGAACTGGCGCAGCCGTTCCAGCGCCGCGAATGCGAAGTGGGTCTGTCCAATCGACGGATCCGGCAATCCAGAGACGACCTCGGGGTAATTCAGGCCGAGGAAGAGGCGCAGATCGGCCGCTGAGAAGTGCTCGACGAGATAGCGGAGCAGCGGGCCCATCGGCGAGCGCATGACAGCTCATCATACTCCACGGCGGACCGTGGACGCGAAGCACGGCGGATGAGCCGCTCCGCAGGCCAGCCCGCGAGCCGGGCGCGCCTGCGTACAAACCGTGCGAGGAGGTGAGCGCGTACTCGTAACGCGTGAGCGCGCGCGCTCTCGCCGGCGACCAAGGCGAGGGTCACCAGGGATCCGGGCGAGCCAGACCGGCCACGATGCACACAGCGTTCGTCCTCCCCTGCGCACTCAAGCCGGCCCAACCGCCGACAGGCGCGCGACCGTGACGGCCCACAAGAAGGCGCCCTTGTCAGGCGTGCTCGATCTCGGCGATCCTCGGCGAGATGTCGGACGACCGAGATCTCCTCTCGCGCTGGCGTGCGGGCGACAACAACGCCGGCCGGGCGCTCTTCGCCAAGTTCGGGCCGACGATAACCGGCTATTTCCAGCGCAAGCTGTACGACACCTCGGAGGTCGCCACGCTCGTGAACGCGACCTTCTTCGCCTGCATCACCACGCGCTCGCCCTTCGTCGGCGCGCCCGAGGCCGTCCGGGGGTACCTGTTCGGAGTCGCGCACAACAAGCTGCGCGAGCACCTCCGACAGCGCCGCTCCGCGGCGCGGCTGGTCGACGCGAACGCCGACGCCGACGAGGTCGCAGAGATCAGCCTCGGCGAGCTCGAGCCCCGCGATCCCTCTGACTTCGTCGAGAAGCTCGAGGATCGCAAGCTGATCCTCAAGGCGCTGCGGCGGATCCCTCTCGACTACCAGCTGGTCTTCGAGCTGTCCTTCTGGGAGGGGCTGACCAACCACGAGATCGCGGCGGCCCTCGACTTGCCGACCGGCACGGTCGCCAGCCGCCTGCGCCGGGGTAAGGAGCGCCTCGAGCAGGAGGTCCGCGCGCTGGCGAGCTCGCCGACGCTGTTGCAGACGACCACGATGACCCTGTCGGCGTGGGTCGCGCAGATCCAGGCCCACGTTCATCGGCCGTGAGCCGCGCCCCCGGACATCCGAGGGATCCAGAGCGCCTTCCGCAGTCACCTACGAGCGACCGCGACAGGGCCGTGCCGCACACGTGCTCCTGGCGCCGGTGCCGGAGGGACATTCATGCACACAGTTCGCCCGCTCGTCGTCCGCGCGCTCCTCGCTATCGCCCTGGTCGTCCTGTTCTACCTCTTCGCCCTGGCCCTCGCCGCGGCGCTCGGTTATGTCGGCACCCTCATACTGGGGGTGGTTCCCGACCTGCGGGGCAAGGCGATGTTGCTCGGCCTGGTGATGGCGCTCGGCTGCATCGGCGCCGCGCTCGTCATCGCGTGGTCGATCTTCCCGCGTGTGGATCGATTCAGCCCGCCCGGCCCGGAGCTGTGTCGCGCCGACGCGCCGAAGCTGTTCGAAGAGATCGACCGGATCGCGCGGGCGACCGGCCAGGCCGCGCCACGCCACCTTTATCTCGTGCCCGACGTCAACGCCTTCGTGACGGAGCGCGGCGGGGTCATGGGGATCGGCAGCAAGAGGGTGATGGGGATCGGGCTGCCGTTGCTCGACTTGCTGACGGTGTCCGAGCTCCGCGCCGTGCTGGCCCACGAATTCGGCCACTTTCACGGCGGCGACACCAAGATCGGCCCGTGGATCTACAAGACCCGCGCGGCGATGGTCCGCACGATCGTCAACCTCCAGCAGGCGGCCGACGGCACCCGCGCGATGTCGGATTCAGTCCTGGCATGGATGCTGGATGTGTTTCAACTGCCCTTCAAGGGGTTCATCCGCCTCTACATGCGGATCACGCAGGCCATCAGCCGTCAGCAGGAGCGCGGCGCCGACGCGCTGGCGTGCCGGACGACGGGTTCCCGCGCGCTCGTCGACGGCCTCAAGAAGATCCACGGAGGCGCGCTGGCGTTCGACGCCTTCTATCGAAGCGAGGTCTCGCCCGTCGTCGAGGCGGGCTTCCTCCCGCCGATTGCGGACGGCTTCGCCTGCTTCCGCGGCAGCGGCAAGCTGCACGAGGCGATCGAGGAGGCGATCGGAGCCGAGATGTCGTCCGACGAGGCGGATCCCTACGACTCACACCCTCCCCTGCGTGAACGCGTGGCCGCGGCCGAGGCGCTCGGCGTGGCGTCCCGTGACCTGGACGCGCGCGAGGCGATCCTGCTGATCCCGGATGTCGCGGCCCTGGAGGCCCGGCTGGCGCCGTTCCTGGCTGAAGGCGCCCGCCTCGCCCCGATCACGTGGAAGGACGTGCCCACGCAGGTGATCGTCCCCGGCTGGCGCTCGAATCAAAAGAGGCTCGCGGCGGTGTTCGATGGATTGACGCCGGCCGCGCTTCCCCGCGACGGGGAGACGCTCCGCAGCCTCTTCGCCCGGTTCGCCGGCGCCCCCCTTGCGGCTGTCGGGGATGTCCCGCAGCTCGCCATCGAAGGGTGGGCACGCACACACTTCGGCGTCGCCCTCGCGCTCCTGCTGATCGAGCGCGGTCACGTCGCGGAGTCCGAGCCCGGCGCACCCGTGGTGCTCCGTCACCACGGTGAGGTCGTCGATCCGTTCAAGCTCGTCGGGGCCTGGCTCGCCGGCGAGCTCCAGCCGACCGCATGGCGTGCCCGCCTCTCGGCCCTCGGGATCGCCGACGAGGAGCTCGCAAGGACCGATCGGGCCTCGGCTTGACCGGTCCGGGAGGGGCACCTGCTCCCGAGCGCTTGCCCGCAACCGCGAGCGCTCGCGAGGGCGCGCTTGCATACGGGCCACAGTAGGGAGAGCGAGACGATGCAGAGGGTCCAGACGGGGATGATCGGTCACTTCGACTCCATCGAGCACATCCGCGGGTTCTGCCGCGCGGTCTACGGCGCCCTCGAGGTCCAGCTCGACAACATCGACGACGAAGTCGTGCTGATCGTGCGCCCTCGCGCGGGCCCGCCGTTTTACAGCCTCCTGGCGCACTTCGACGGCTCGCAGTCCTTCGTCGTGATGCTCCCGCTCACCGACGCGCCCGATCACATGACCGCGGAGCTGCAGCGCTGGACGAAGTCGAGGCGGCGAGGCCGCTGAGCGTCCGGCTCGACTTGCGACCTCGGCCGCGATCGCTCAGGCCCGGCCGCGTCACAAGGGCGAGCTCGCGCGTGATCCAGACCCGCGTCGCCTGTCATTCACGGGTGAAGCCCATGTCTCGCAACCGACGAACCGCACGTTCCTCTCTGTGGCTCCCGAGCACCGTCCTCCTGGTGGCCGCTCTCTTCGTCTGCCTGCACGAGGCGCTGGTGGTCGCCGCGCCCCACGGAAACGGACCTGCGGGAGCGGTCGTCGTCGCGGGGCCGTCCACGTGTGCGCGGCTTCGGGCGCCGGCGGCGTCGCACGAATGACGCCGCAGCTCGACGCCGACGATCGAGCCCGCGCCGTCTCGCTGCGCGTGGACGCGCTCGCGCGGCGAGAGCCTCGCGTTCAGGTGCCCGCTGTGGTGTCCTCGTCCGAGATGCCGGCAGCCCTGCCGATCGATCTGACATCCGTGCAGGCGACGCTGGTCGATGCGCTGGTCGATCGAAAGCTGCTGGTCTGCGTCGGGCCGCGGATCTCGCAGGAGGCGGGCTTGCCCGGGCCGGACGGGCTGCTCGATCTGTGCCGGCAGCAACTCGCCGCCGACGGACAGAGCGTCGATGGCCTCTCCGAGAGGTCAGGTGTCGCGGCGGCGCTCGAGTGGGCGCAGGTCCGACTGCGACCGGTCGTGTTCCGCCGGGTCGTCCGCGAGGCGTTGATGCAGAGCGTGGCGATACCCGCGACCGTGCAGGCGCTGCTCGCCGTCTCGCCGGGGCTCAACAACATCGTCACGACCAACCTCGACCGGCTGATCGAGCGCGCCTTTGCCGGCCGCTGGCCCGTGGTCGACGCGGACGCGCCCGACATCGCCCGGCGGACGCGGATGATCCTGAAGATCTGCGGCACCGTCGAGCGCCCCGACGGCTGGGTGCTGACGGCAGGCCAGTGGGAGAACGCGGCGCTCACCGCCGGCACGCCGCGCAGCGAGATCGAGGCGCTGCTACGCAACTATGTCGTGCTGTTCGTCGGCTTCGCGCCGGGCGACGAGGTCTTCGAGCGCGTGCTCGACCTGCGCCGGCACGTCGTCGCCGACGAGCGTCCAGCGAGCGCGACGCTCCACCCGGACGTCGCGCTCGTGCCTGCGGGGCTGCGACCGCACGAGCGCGCCCGGCTCGAAGGGCGCGGCATCGAGGCCGTCGAGCTCGCCGGCGACTACGGTGCGGACGCGGCCGCATACCTG
>ERZ724512.1632-NODE-1632-length-10452-cov-4.685967_pt1 | contig 10452 bp, 8 predicted proteins | sample MGYA00376045_ERZ724512 | MGnify/ENA primary metagenome ERZ724512 (study PRJEB28724, sample SAMN07190883) | activated sludge metagenome | isolation source: activated sludge of sewage treatment plant in Hong Hong | place: Hong Kong | collected 2016-03-17 ... | reverse complement strand
GCACCGTCGGTCGGCGCGGGGGCCGGCGGCGGGACCGGCGGCGCGGCACCCTGCCCGCCCGAGGCGATGTCGTCCGGGTGGACCCATCCGGCCGGCGGCGGGAAGGCGCCGAGCTTCTCGGGCTTGTTGAGCACGAGCTCGCGGGCCGAGGCCAGCGGGATGTAGTTGTAGCGGGCGACGACCTTGCCGGTCGCGTCGGTGACCGAGTCCTGGCCGGAGCCGCGGGTCCGCGTCTCCTGGTCCTTGCGGTAGTCCTGGAGGACGTACGAGCCGTCCTTGCCGCGCTCGGTGTTCAGGTCGCGCGCCTGGTTGTTGAACAACTGGACGCAGGTGACCAGCGAGAGCAGCGTCAGCGCGCTGAGGCCCCAGATGATGTTGAACAGCTCGCGCGTCGGCGGGGAGTCGACCTCGTGACCGCCGCTGTGCTGACCGTGGGCGTTGTTGTTGTGATCGCTCATGACAGACTCCAGCTCCGCTCAGAAGTTCTCGAAGTGGACGGACTCCGCGATGCGCGGGTCACCGGTCGGGACGAGGGCCTTGCGACCGCAGGCCCAGGTGAGCACGGCGACGAAGATGCCGCCGACGCCGAGCAGGGCCAGGAAGTCGAGCGGGCCGACGTGCATCGTCATGTGGTGGTCGGCCGACTCGAGCGCGTGGTGGTGCGCCAGGACCGGCTGGGCCAGCCAGTACATGTCGACCACTTCCATGCAGAGGATGAACAGCGCGATCGGGATCAGCCAGCCCGCGCTCCGCTTCACGCCGCGGCGCAGCAGGTAGAAGAACGGGATCGGGAAGCGGCCGAGGCACAGCAGGATGGTCAGCTTCAGGAAGTCGCCGGCGATCCGGTAGCCGAACCACGCGGTCTCCTCCGGGATGTTCGCGTACCAGATCAGGAAGTACTGGCTGAACGCGATGTAGGTGTAGAACACCGTGAAGCCGAACATGAACTTGCCGAGGTCGTGGTAGTGCTCCTCGGTGACGACGCCGCGCAGGTAGCCCGACTTGTGCAGGCTGATCACCAGCACCGTCAGCAGCGCCATGATGCTGAGCGCCGCGCCGGCGAAGTAGTAGACGCCGAACATGGTCGAGAACCAGTGCGGGTCGAGCGACATCAGCAGGTCGAACGCGCCGAAGGTCAGCGACAGCGCGAACAGCAGCAGCGCCGGGGCCGCGAAGGTCCGCATGCTCGACGCGGCCTTGTTGGCGACCTCGCCGGAGGCGCCGTCGGCCCTGGTCGACGCGCTGTAGAAGTAGATCGACAGCAGCGTCCACACCGCGAAGTAGGCGCCCATGCGCATGCGGAAGGCGCCCTCGTTGAGGTAGCTCGCCTTCGCGCTGAGCATGACGTCGTGCTGCACGGCGGCGACGTCGGTCCAGTGGTAGAGGTCGTGCGCGCCGACGAAGACGATCGGCAGGCCGAGGACGACCATCGCCGGCAGCGTGATCATCACGTTCTCGGCGAGGCGGCGGACGGCGATCGACCAGCCCGCGCGGACGAGGTGCTGGACGATGACGAAGAACAGGCCGCCGAGGCCGAAGGCCAGGAAGACCATGTAGGCGACGAGGTACGCGTACCAGAACTCGTGCTCGTGGCCGCCCATCATCGCCGCCGCGCCGCCGAGCCCGGCCGCCCCGAGGACGGCGCCGATGATCGGCATCTTCCGCCACATCGACCCCTGGGCCAGATGGATCTGGTCCTGGGGGAGAGAGAGCTTTTCGTCGTGGGAGTGGCTCATGGCTACTTGGCCTCCTCAGGCGTGCGCGCGACCTGCAGGGTGCGGACCCAGGCCGCGATCGCCCACCGGTCGTGGGCGGGGATCTGGGCCGCGTAGGGCAGCATCGTGCCCTTGCCGTTGGTGATGACGTCGAAGAAGTGGCCCAGCGGCATCGCCCGGATCGTCGGGTCGTTGAGGTTCTTCGGCTGGACGCTGAAGCCGCCGCCGCGCAGGGTGGCGATGCCCTTGCCCATGCCGGTGTAGTCGTGGCAGGGCTGGCAGTAGATGTTGTAACGCTCCTCGCCGCGGGCCATCAGCTCGGGGGTCAGCTTGATCGTCGCCGGCAGGCGGTCGATCAGGCGGTTGTCCGGGCCGCGGCCGCGGTGGAGCTCGTCGTCGTCCTTCAGGAAGCCGACGGCGACGGTGCCGGGGACCGGCGGGCGGTCGGCCTTGCCCTCGCAGGTGTGCGGGTTCTTGGCCTTGGCGCAGTCGACGTCGTGGAAGAACTGGTTGACCTCCTGGGCGTCGAAGCGCTGCTGGAAGTCCATGTTCTGCACGAGGTGCACCGGCGGCAGCTCGGAGCGGTTGCCCTGGCAACCGGCGGCGGCGGCGGAAGCAACCAAGGTGAGCGCGAGAAGTGTGCTGGAGCGTGCCATGTCAGTCCTCGACCTCCTCGACGTGGACGGCGCCAGTCTTCTCGAGGAGCTCCCGGGTCTTCTGCGGGTCGTACTTCGGGTCGCGCGCCTCGACGGCGATGAAGAACTTGTCGTCGGTGACGCGCGAGAAGCGGTCGCTGTTGAACAGCGAGTGGTACCACATGGGCAGGCGGTTCAAGCCGAGCATGCCGAACACGGCGCCGAAGGCCGAGAAGAGCACGCCGAGCTCGAACGTCACCGGCACGTAGGCCTGCCACGAGAAGTAGGGCTTGCCGGCGATGATGATCGGGTAGTCGACCGTCGAGGTCCACCACTGGAAGAGCATCGCCAGCGAGGCGCCGGTGATACCCATGGCGAACACGATCCACGGCAGGACGCTCGGGGGCAGGCCCATCGCCTTGTCGAGGTTGTGCACCGCGAACGGGGTGTAGGAGTCCCACACCTTGTAGCCGGCGTCGCGGACCTGCTCGCAGGCGTGGAAGACGGCCCGGGCCGAGTCGTACTCGGCGAGCAAGCCGAAGGACTTCTTCTTGGTGGGCTTACTCATGGCTCAGTGGTGCTCCTTCCCGGCGCCGTGCCCGTCACCGTGGTAGTGCGGGTCGGCCTGCGGCATGACGCTCTTGACCTCGCCGATGGCGACCGTCGGCAGGTAGCGGACGAACAGGCAGAAGAGGGTGAAGAAGAGGCCGAAGCTGCCGAGCAGCGTCGAGACGTCCCAGATCGTCGGCGAGTAGTAGTCCCAGCTCGACGGCAGGAAGTCGTGGTGGAGCGAGGTCACCGTGATGACGAAGCGCTCGAACCACATGCCGATGTTGACGAAGATGCTGATGATGAACAGCCAGACGACGTTGCGCCGGATGCTCTTGAACCAGATCAGCTGCGGCGAGATCACGTTGCAGCTGACCATGATCCAGTACGCCCACCAGTAGTCGCCGAAGGCGCGGTTGGCGAACGCGAAGCTCTCGTACGGGTTGCCCGAGTACCACGCGATGAAGAACTCCATCCCGTAGGCGTAGCCGACCATCGTGCCCGTCAGCAGGATGATCTTCGCCATGTTCTCGAGGTGCTTCATCGTGATCAGGTGCTCGAGCTTGAACCAGGAGCGGAGCGGCAGGAGCAGCGTCAGCACCATGGCGAAGCCCGAGAAGATCGCGCCGGCGACGAAGTAGGGCGGGAAGATCGTCGTGTGCCAGCCGGGCAGCTGCGAGACGGCGAAGTCGAACGACACGATCGTGTGCACGGAGAGCACCAGCGGCGTGCTCAGGCCGGCGAGGATCATGTAGGCCTTCTCGTAGTTGAGCCAGTGGCGGGTCGACCCGCGCCAGCCGAGCGCGAACAGGCCGTAGGCGAACCGCCGGGCCGGCGTCTTCGCGCGGTCGCGCATCGTCGCCAGGTCGGGGATCAGGCCGACGTACCAGAACAGCAGCGAGACGGTGAAGTAGGTCGAGACCGCGAACACGTCCCAGAGGAGCGGGCTGCGGAAGTTCGGCCACATCTCCATCTGGTTCGGCAGCGGCAGCGACCAGTAGATCACCCACGGTCGGCCGGTGTGGAACGTCGGGAACTGCAGCGCGCAGATGACGGCGAAGATCGTCATCGCCTCCGCGGCGCGGTTGATCGACGTGCGCCACTTCTGGCGGAACAGGAACAAGATCGCCGAGATCAGCGTTCCGGCGTGACCGATGCCGACCCAGAACACGAAGTTGACGATCGCCCAGCCCCACGCCACCGGGTTGTTCAGACCCCAGATGCCCGTGCCCATGTAGAGCAGGTAGGCGATCGAAGTCAGGTACACCCCGAGCAGGCCGACGGAGGGAATGAAGGCGAGCCACCAGCGCGAGTTGGGGACTTCGATGGGCCGGGCGACGGCCTCCGTCACGTCGTGGAAGGTGACGTTCGCACCTTCCACGAGGTTCTTGCGGCCGGTGATCGGGTCGAGTTCGTCGTAGTACTGAGCCATGTGCGTCACCTGGGCTTAGTGCGCGCCGGAGTGGCCGGGCTTGGGCTCCGCGGCGGCGGCGGGCGCAGGCGCGGGCGGGGCGAGCTCGGGGTTGGGGTTACGGACCCGGGCGAGATAGGTCGTGCGCGGGCGGGTGTTGAGGTCGGTGAGCACGCCGTAGTTGCGCGCGCCCGCCTTGATCTTCGAGACCTTGGTCGTCGGGTCGGCGACGTCGCCGAACGTGATCGCCTCGGAGGGGCAGACCTGCTGGCAGGCGACGACGATGACGCCGTCCTTGACGGTGTCCTCGCCGGCGACGTGCGCCTGGATCTTGGCCTCCTGGATCCGCTGGACGCAGTACGAGCACTTCTCGATCACGCCGCGGAAGCGGACGGTGACGTTCGGGTTCTTCTGCATCCACAGCAGCTTCTCGTCGTCGCTGTTGGCGGCGTCGCGCGAGAAGTTGAGGAAGTTGAAGCGGCGGACCTTGTACGGGCAGTTGTTGGCGCAGTAGCGCGTGCCGATGCAGCGGTTGTACGCCATGTCGTTCAGCCCCTCGGGGCTGTGCGCGGTCGCGGCGACCGGGCAGACGTTCTCGCACGGCGCGGTCTCGCAGTGCTGGCACAGCATCGGCTGCACGACCGCCTCCGGATCTTCCTTGGCGCCCGAGTAGTAGCGGTCGAGGCGGATCCAGTGCATCTCGCGGCCGTTGGCGACCTGCGCCCGACCGACGACCGGGATGTTGTTCTCGGCCTGGCAGGCGACCGTGCACGCGCTGCAGCCGGTGCACTTGTTGAGGTCGATGACCATGCCCCACTGCTGCTTGCCGGTCAGCGCCGGGGCGCCGAAGTCGGGGTGGGAGTTGTGGTCCCACAGCGAGACGAGCCGGTCGGCCGGCATCAGGTCGCCCTTCATCGCGAAGTGGTTGTCGGCCTTGAAGCCGGCGACCGTGGTCTCGCGGACGATCGGGCGGTCGGGGTAGCCGCGGCCGGCGTTCGACAGCTTCGGGTCCATGTCGTCGCGCGTCGACGCGGTGTCGATCGCCGGCGAGAGCGAGCCCCAGTCCTGCGTCGAGTAGATCTTCCGCTTGCCGCCGAACTTGACGACCTCGCCGGCGGTGAACCACCGGTTGGCCGCGGCCTGCAGCGGGTAGACGTTGACGCCCGAGCCCTCGGCGACGATGCCGATGCCGTCGCGGCCGAAGCCGACGCTCAGCGAGACGGTGTCGTCGGCCTGGCCCGGAGCGATCCACACCGGCACCTGGACGGCGCGGCCGCCGACCTGCACCGTGACGAGGTCGCAGTTCTCGACGCCGAGCTTGCGCGCGGTGTTGATGCTGACGTAGGCCGCGTTGTCCCAGGTCAGCTTCGTCATCGGGTGCGGGCACTCCTGCAGCCACGCGTTGTTGGCGTGGCGGCCGTCGAGGATCCGCGGGTCGAGGTGGAAGTTGACCTCGATCTTGTCGGCGGCGAAGCTGGCGGCCTTGAGCGCGGCGGCGAGCTTGTCGAACTCGCGCGGCATCGGGTTGCCGCCCGAGCGCGGGACGCCCTGGACGACGCCGTCGTGCAGCCAGCGACGCCAGACCTTGTCGGACCACATCGCCCCGAGCGCGCGGCGCCAGTAGCCCTGGACGAGGCTGTAGCCGTCGACCTGGGCGTCGCTGGCGATCCACGCGAGGAACTCGAGGGCGCTCTTGCTCTGGTGGAGCGGGGCGATCAGCGGCTGGACGATCGAGATCGTCGCGTCGCCGGCCTCGACGTCGCCCCACGCCTCGAGGAAGTGCGTCGCCGGCAGGTGCCACGCGGCGAGCTTGCCGGTCGCGTCGTTGTACTGGCCGAGGTGGATCACCGTCGCGGCCTTGAGCTTGTTCGCCAGGTCGAGCTCGCCCGGGGCGGTGAATGCCGGGTCGCACTCGATCGCGATCACGGTGTCGACGCCGGCGCCGAGCGCCGCGCCGAGCTCGGCGATCGGCTCGACCTTGATCGTGCCGTCGTCCTGGCGCAGGCGGATGCTGCTGCCGAGGTTGCCGAGCATCGTGTTGATGACCAGGCCGAGCGCGTGGACCCACGCGGGCTGGCGCTCGCCGACGAGGACGACGCTGTTGGCGTCGCGCGCCTCCTTGGCGGCCAGCAGGTCCTTGGCGAGCGCCTTGACGAACTTGGTCTCGGCCTCGCTGAGCGGCGCCTCGGGCAGGTTGTCGAGGACGGCCTCGGCGCCGGCGATCTTGCTGCTGACCTTGAGCTCGCGGGCGAGGGCGACGAGCACCGCGCCGACCTGGCTCGCGCGCATGCGCAGGCGGTGGTCGGCCTGGGCGCCGGTGACGCTGAAGTGCGGCTCGACGACGTAGAGGCGGTTCATGTTGGCCGCCTCGGCCGCGGTGGTCGCGTCACGGCCGGCCGCGTACTCGCGCTGCAGGCGGACATGGTCCTGCTCGGTCGTCAGGAAGTCGCTGTCGGCGGCGAAGATCACCCGCGCGCCCTGGAGGTGCACGGTGAAGCGCGCGCCCGGGCCGGCGAGCAGCTCGGTGCCGGCGACCTGGTTGGTCGAGCCGGCGACGTCGCCGTCGAAGATCCGCGCCTTCGGGAAGTTGGTGGTGAAGGTCTTGAGCTGGTCCTTCAGCGACGGCGAGAGGACCGTCGGCACGACCAGCGCGAGGCCCTGGCCCTGCTTGCCGCGCAGGCCCTTGATCGTCGCGCCGAGCTCGGTAAAGACCGTGTCCCAGTCGGTCGGCTCCTGCGCCTCGCCCTTGGCCTTGCTGCGCAGCGGGGTGCGCGAGCGAGCCGGGTCGTACAGGTCGAGCACGCTGCCCTGGGCGTTCATGTCGGTCGCGCCGAGCGAGCCCGAGTGGCGCGGGTTGCCCTCGATCTTGGTCGGGCGCCCGTCCTGCGACTCGACGAGGACGCCGAGCACGGTGCCGCCGGCCTGGTACGCGCTGGCGTAGTAGACCGACTGGCCCGGGATCGAGTCCTCGGGGCGCTTGGCGAGCGGGACGATGTGCTCGACGGGCTTGCGCAGACAGCCGGTCGTCAGGCCCGCGAGCGCCGTCGAGGCGCCGAGGATGCCCATGAACTTGCGGCGCGCGAGCGCCGTCGCCGGCACGAGGCCGTCGCTGCCGGACTCGGCGAGCCCGGGGAATTCGTCGTGCTGCGGGCGCAGGGTGCCGTCGTGATCCGCGAGGCTGCGCCAGTAGGCCTTGAGGGTTTCGGTGGGCTTGGTCATGCGAAAAACCGTTTGGCTGGCGTTCCGACGGGGTTAGCGGTGGCAGCCCGAGCAGTGCTCCGGCGGGTTCACGTCGCGCTTGCGCGAGGTGTCCTTGTAGGCGTCGTAGGCCTTGCCGTCGACCGCGAGGTCCCAGTGCATGTTGGTGATCTGGTCGCGCGGCCGGAGGTGCGGCTCGGGGTCGCGGTGACACTCAAGGCACCAGCCCATCGACAGCGGCTGATCCATCTCGACGATCGTCATCTGGTCGATGCGGCCGTGGCAGCTCGCGCAGCCGACGCCCGCCGAGAGGTGCGGGCGGTGGTCGAAGAACGCGTAGTCGGGCAGCTGGTGGACGCGCACCCACGGGATCGACTCGCCGGTCTCGTAGCTGTCGCGGACGGGCTTGAGCTTCGGGCTGTCCGTCTTGACCAGCGAGTGACAGTTCATGCAGGTCGCCGTCGCCGGGATCGCGGCGACCGCCGCGCGCTCGACCGTGTTGTGGCAGTACCGGCAGTCCATGCCCATGTCGCCGGCGTGGAGCTTGTGGCTGAACGGGACGGGCTGGATCGGCCGGTAGCCGACATCGGTGTACTTCGGCGAGAAGTAGTACCAGATGAAACCGACCAGGCCGGCGAGCGCGAAGGGCCCGAGCACGGCTACGGCGAGCGGGATGTTGTTGGTCCAGCGGGGAAAGATGGCCGGCACTTCAGTTCACCCTCGTCTTAAAAGGTCTTGGGAGGGCCGTTGCGACCCCCCGTGCTGGGACGTGTTCGTGGCGCGACATGACGTGAATGCAGCGAGAAACGACCAGGACCCTTGTTTCGGGGCGCACCCTAACAGCACCGCGGTCGACTGCGCAACAGTCGTGAGCAGGGAGCGGGGGGGCGGTGCCCCGGCAATTACAGCGCGCCCGCCGACACGGTAGCCGACGATCGTTGCGCGATGCAGGGGGCGCGACAGCGTGTCCCAGCCGACCGAGCGGGCGATGTCTTGCGGTCGCAGACGGCGCCTCGCGTGCGCGCAGGCACAAAAGGTCAGGCGAGCGATCTCTTGCTGACGCGCTGTCAGGGCCCCGTAGGGGCGCTTCGCCAGCGCGGAGAGAACGTCTTGATGTAACTCACCAGCGCCGCGACGTCCTCGTCGCGCAGGCCGCCCCAGGCGGGCATGCCCTTGTCGACCCTGCCCTGCTTGATCGTCGCGGCGAGGTCGGTGTCGGTCGGCAGCGCGTCGCCGGGGGTCGACTTATAAAGGAAGTTGGCCGCCCGGAAGTCGCGCGGTTGGAGGCCGCGCGCGGCAGGTCCGTGACCGCCGCCGTCCGCTCCGTGGCAGGAGCCGCAGTAGCGATTAAACAGCTTCTGTCCGTGGTTGAGCGTGTCGGCCGGGATGCTGACGCCGCCGAGCACCTGCGCCTCGGTGAACGGCGGTGGGCCCGCCTCGCAGGCGAGCGTTGCGACCGCCGCGAGCGCGATGAATTTGATGTTCAACGACATGGGTAGGCCCCTCACCGGGCGTTGCATCCGGCTTGTTGCTGCCGCATCTCGCGGAGCACGTGCTGCGAGCGGTGGAACACCTCGTCGAGGCCCTGCTCGTCGCTGCCGTAGTAGCCGCGGATGTTGCCCTCGGCGTCGATCAACGCGAGCTTGGTCGTATGCGCGATGTCGACCATGCCGTGCTCGCCCATCTGCTTGTCCATCGCGCTGGCGAAGCCGCCGACGACCAGGGCCTTCATCGCCGCGAGCGGACCGGTGACGAAGCGCCAGCTCTGCTCGTCCGCGCCGAGGTGGCCGGCGTACTTCTTCAGGACCTCGGGCGTGTCGTGCTCCGGGTCGACCGAGAAGCTGACGAGCTCGACGTCGGCGATCTTGTGCTGGGCGTAGCGCTCCTGCAGCGAGAGCATCGCGCGCGAGATCTTCGGGCAGGTGCTCGGGCAGCTGGTGAACATGAACCCGGCGACGGTGACGTGGCCGCGCAGCGACTCGGACGTGAAGGGGCGATTGTCCTGGTCGACGAGCTCGAACGCGGGCACCTGCGAGAGCACCGGCGGTGGGTCCGGCACGTGGCGGGTGCACGGGCGCATCGCCGTGATCGTGACGATCCCGACGACCGCGCCGAAGTGCCACGGGTAGCGGATGAACTTGCGGTACAGCCAGCCGCCGCGCTCCTCCGGCGGCGGCAGCGAGGGGCCGTCTCTCATTGCAGCACCACGTCGAGGACGAGCGCGGCGATCAGCGCCGGGAGGTAGATCAGCGAGGCGAAGAAGTACCGCCGGGCCCACCGCATCGCCGTGGGGTGGTGGTCGAAGGACTGAAGACCCGTACAGGCCCAGCCGAGGAAGGCGAGGCTCAGCAGGAGCGCCGACGCGAAGTAGAGCGGACCGGTGAGGCCGATCACGCTGGGGAGGATCGAGATCGGCACCAGGAGCGCGGACCAGAGCACCGACTGGAGGCGCGCGTTCGCCTCGCCGCGGACCACCGAGACGCACTGGATCCCGGCGCGGGCGTACTCCTGCTCGCGGAACAGCGTGATCGCCAGGAAGTGCGGCATCTGCCAGACCAGCAGGATGGCGAACAGGGCGATGCCGCCGGGGTCGAGCGTGCCGGTGACGGCCGTCCAGCCGAGCAGCGGCGGCGCGGCGCCGGGGAAGGCGCCGACCAGCAGCGCGAGCGGGGTCTTGTACTTGAGCGGCGTGTAGACCAGCACGTAGCCGACGATCGCCCACAGCGCGAGCAGGGTCGTCAGCGGGTTGGTGAAGCAGGTCAGCACCGTGACCGACGCGGCCGCCAGCAGCGCGGCGAAGATCACGGCTGTCCGCGAGGACAGGCGGCCGGCGGCGACCGGGCGGTCGCGCGTGCGGGCCATCAGCGGGTCGCGCGTCCGCTCGAGCACCATATTGAAGGCGCTCGCGGCGGCGACGGCGAGGCTGGCGCCGATGACCCCGGCG
>ERZ724512.1631-NODE-1631-length-10455-cov-5.553365_pt1 | contig 10455 bp, 12 predicted proteins | sample MGYA00376045_ERZ724512 | MGnify/ENA primary metagenome ERZ724512 (study PRJEB28724, sample SAMN07190883) | activated sludge metagenome | isolation source: activated sludge of sewage treatment plant in Hong Hong | place: Hong Kong | collected 2016-03-17 ... | reverse complement strand
CCTACATGCTCGACTCGCCGATCGGCAAGTTCGCGCTGTTCGTCGGCCACGTCGAGCCGGAAGGCCGCGCCTGGCCGTTCGAGGTCTGGGCCAACGGCCCGGCCGAGCCGCGCGGCCTCGGCGCCGTCGCCAAGACACTGTCGATGGACATGCGCGCCAACGACCACGGCTGGCTGGAGATGAAGCTCGACGCGCTGGCCAAGACCCCCGGCGAATCCTTCGAGATGCCGATGCCGCCGCACGGCGAGCGCAAGCGCGTGCCGTCGGTCGTCTCGGCGCTGGCCCAGATCATCCGCTGGCGTTGCGAACAACTCGGCGCTTTCAGCCATGAAGGACCGACCCCGGTGAAAGATGCGCTGTTCAGCGCCAAGGAACCGAAAACCGGCACCGACGGCACGCTGTCGTGGACGGTCGATGTCAGCAATCCCTCCACCGGCGAGGATTTCGTCCTCGGGCTCAAGGAAATCACCCTGCCCGACGGCGTCACCCGCCCCTACTCGATGTGGCTGTCCGGCAACTATCCGCGCGCCCTCGACGGCCTGTGCAAGCTGCTGTCGCTCGACATGCGCGTCGTCGATCCGGCCTGGATCGGCATGAAGCTGCGCAAGCTACTCGACTACCCGGAACCGCTCGGCGACTTCATGGCATTCGTCCCCGGCTCGCGCAAACAGCAGACCTACCCGTCGACCGTCGCCTACATCGCCCAGCTCATCATCCATCGCTACGCGATGCTCGGCATCCTCGACGACAACGGCTTCCCGCTGCAGCAGATGGGCATCCTCAAGGCGCCCGAAGACGCCAGCAACACCGTGCACCCGACGCAGGGGAAGCTGTGCAGCGAATGCGGCAACCACACCATGATCCGCAAGGACGGCTGCGACTTCTGTACGGCCTGCGGCGCGGTGGGGACTTGCGGCTGAGCGTCGCGTCCCGGCCGTGGATCGGATGAAGGCCCCGGGAGGTTTCCGGGGCTTTCTTGTGCACCACTGGAAACGGCTGCCAAGCTGGGTCCGGGTAGCGCCGAGGAATGGTGGATTGGTTCCCGGCTTGTCGTTCCGGCCCAAGCCGGAATCCGGAACGAACCGGAAGGGCTTAGCGTAGAATCCGATTTTTTCCGATTTTCCCGGTCGACCGCAGCAACTCGGATTTTTCTTCAACCAAGAGAAAACAAGAAATGTCTCTGACCCCTTTGGTACGGGCGGGCCATTCCCAAGTGATAGGCTACGGATTCCACTCTCATAGATTTCTCACAAAGGAACGGACCATGGACTTATCGCTCATCGGTGCTGCTACCGCAGCACTCTCCGCTGCGAGAGATATTGGCAAGTCTGCGATTGGCATTCGCGACTTCAACCAAATGGCTACGGCAATCTCCCAGCTCAACGATCAACTTCTCAAAGCTCAGGACAGCTTGTTCTCCCACCAGGCCCAACTCCTGACAATGCAGCAGGAAGTGTTCGGCTTGAAAGACACGCTGCGCCAAAAGGAAGCGGCGCTCGTTGATGCGCAAGATGAAATCGCCGACCTCAAGCAGAAGAAATTGGAACTTGATCAGTACGAACGATTTCTGCACGTCGGCGGTGGATGGGCATACCACCGAAAGGATGCCTCTGCCGACAACGAAGACGAGCCGGCTTATTGCGCTAACTGTTTTGAGCAAGAGCATTTGTCCGTACTGCAACCAGGGACGGGGCAAAATCGCACACAGTTGGTTTGCCATCGGTGCGACTCGAAGATTCGACGAAGCTAATCTGTAGCTCATTTTGCACTCTCAGCACCCGCCGCGCCGGGTCAAAGGGGTCAGGCTCACATTTCCAAGCCGATGAGATTTTCCGAGCATTGCCCCTTTGGCCCAGGGATCGCCTGGGTCAAGTTCGTAGGAACCCATGCGCGGTATGACCAGATCGACGTGGAGTGTGTCAAGAAAAACCAGCAAGAAAAACCAGAGCAAAAAAAACCAGGGACAGACCACGGTTTCCCTCCACCCTGTTGCGGTCGACCCGCAAAGACACGCAAAAATGCTGGCGTCGTCTTTGCGCCTGTTCAAGAAAAGGGATGGTGCCCTGGTCTGGTTTGAGTTAGCAGGGGAGCAGAGCAATTTCCAGTCTCCGGCCAGTTCTTCCCGTCGACCGCTGCACCTCGGATTTATCTTCAACCAGAAGAACACAGGAAATGCCTCTGACCCCTTTGGGCTACTGAATCGGATTATCGACATTCCCCCGCGCACAATGTCCAAAATTCGTATATCAAGGGACATCCCTTGCACTGCCCGGATTGGAACATGCTCTCCTGCGCCAGTGCCAAGGCGCCGCTCGGCTTTTTGGGAGGGTGTGGGCGATGCTCCAAGAGCCATTTGGCATTTTTTGGCTTGACATGAAGCACGTTGGCCACCTATGGTGAAGTCAGCAGGGTCGGTTGTGACGGATTGGTTCTGACGGTCTTGTTTTTCCGTTCGCGTAGCGTTTTGTATTTTGCCGACAGCGAAGCGGGGATGTATCTGGCCTATTTCGGCTGTGAGCATCAAGTGCTGAAGTTTTGCTTTTGTCAAGAAACTCGAGGACACGGGTGTCAATCGGAATGCCTTCGCTATCCAGACTGGCTCTGGCCGGTCTTCTGGCACTTGGAGGTTGCGCGTCACAACTTGCGACCAAGGAATCGCTTCCTGATTGGCGCCCCCTTCCCAGAGTTGGCGGCCCCATGCAGATCCAGGTTCGACGCTGTATCGACCGAACTGGCTACGCGACCCGTGATTTGAGCAAGGAGGCGACCGACGCGCTAGTTGATAAGTTGTCGGCCACTACCGAAGTCGAGGTAAGACCTGACGGTCGCTATGTAGTAACTTGCGATATCTCAAGCTTCGTCGAAGGAAGCGCCTTCAAGCGATGGCTTGTTCCAGGCTGGGGCGCTACGACTGGACAGGTCGCAGTGATGGTCACGGACTCACAGTCGGGTGAAACGCTGGCGATTATTCGCGGACGGGCCACAGTGGCGGCCGGGGGTTTTTATTCCGTAGGTGCCGACCAGATTATCCTGGCTTCCGCACTTGATGACATCGTAAGGCAGTTCCGTCAATTCGCTGCCGGCAATGCGCCGTTGAAATGACTGCTTTCCCCATTGGAGGTGAGCGATGACTAAACCCAGTATCCGTATGGCAGTGGCCGCCGGATGCGTCTGTCTTTCTCTTATTCCTGTGTCGTCCGCGTGCGCGCAGGTCTATGGAACGGGTGCTTTCAGCAATGTTGCCTCAATTGAAAAGCAACTGTTGCGTGGTCGATCGACCAAGTCAGATGTTCAACGCCTGCTCGGCGTACCAAGTGGCGCTGGCAGCGCCGACATGGTGCGTCCGGCGATTGTGGACGTGCCTCCGCTGGGCGAGGGCCCGCGCGAGATATGGTTCTATGACGACCTCGAAATCACCGACGTTAAGTCTCGCGGAGGTGTGGCCACCATGAACATTCGCCAGCAGATCCTGCTGGTTTTTTTCAAGGGGGACCTCTTCGATGGCTATCTCTGGACCACCAACGTGGTCAAACCAACTGCTGACTGATGGGAGGTTCTGTATGAAACCCTGGCGGCTGTTGCGGCGCTTTGCGACGTTGTTTCTAGCTTGGCCAGCATTCTTGATGATTTCAGGATGCGCGCCCGTGATGAGTTTCGGCTCCATGCCGCGAATTGATCAGCTAGCTACCCTGAAGGGCGGCGTATCCTCGGCACAAGAAGTTGTGGTTGCGCTGGGAGAACCGTGTGGCCAAGGGCAAGCGCGGTTTGCGGCAGAACTTCCCGAACAGAAGATCTGGTTTTATGAGTACACGCAAGCGAGCGGGAGCAAAGTGCAGATGAAGATTTTGCTCGTCTTCATGGAGAAAGATGTTTACGTTGGGCACTTGTGGTTTTCTTCGGGCCTGTTGCTGGGAGCGACAAAATGACAAATAAACTGGAGCAGACAGCGCGGACTCGAGTGGAGAATTCCGTTGCATGGCTGCCGCAAAGTGAGCTTGAGGGGCGCATAACAGTTTTCTTCCTAACAGCAACGTTCGCGTTACTGCTGTCGATTCTGTTGACGGGCTGCGGCGCCGTGCAAGTGCGAGCCGGCAAGAAGCCGGACGTCAACCTGCTGAACCAATCGTTACAAGTCGGTCATTCCACGCAGCAAGACGTTCGCAAGGCGCTTGGAAGTCCTAACGGCCAAGGTCGCTCGATGCTCCCTTGGCAGAGCGCGCCACGCACCGTGTGGACCTATTACTATGAGGAAGGCGTCATCGACCTGGGTGGTGAAAATAGCGACGATCGGCAGATCTTCCTCTTCATATTTCTGGACGGGGAGCGCTTCGACGGCTACTTATGGTTCTCGAGCTTGAAGCCATCGCCGTGAGTCTGACCGCACCGGCTGCGGAGTTTGACGTAAAAACGGGGCAGGGTAATTGCCGGTATCCGGCCAGTGCTTCCCGTCGACCGCTGCACCCCGGATTCTTCAACCAGAAGAACTCAGGAAATGTCTCTGACCCTTCGGGCCACTGCGCCAACCGGGCGGCTCGGTGTGCAGGTTCCCGCACCCAACCCGCGTTACTCCGGAGGCGGGCCGCTCTGCGTTGAATCATCATGTCCGGGTGTCACCAGGACACCCGAGTCTTTACACTGTGGAGCATGAACATGACCATCGCCGAAATCTGCATCCTGATTGCCTGCCTGTTGCCGATCGCCTGCGCCGGCCTGGCCAAGTCGAAGGGCTTTGGCAAGCCGCGGCGCCTTGGCGGTTTCGACAACAACAATCCGCGCCCGTGGCTGGCAAACCTCCAGGGCTGGCAGGCACGCGCCCATTCCGCCCAGCTCAACAGCTTTGAAGCCTTGCCCATCTTCATCGCCGGCGTACTTATCGCCGAACGACTTCACGCGCCAGCAGGTCAGATCGACGGCTTGGCAATGCTGTTCGTGGCCTCCCGAATCGGCTATATCGCAGCCTACGTCGCCGATCGCGCAAATCTGCGCTCTGCTCTATGGATCATCGGAATGGGCGCGTCCATTTCCTTGTACTTCGTTGGATGAGGCACCACCTGTTGTGACGCCAACACCTCCGTTGCAAGAAACAACAGAAAAGCAGCAGGGCGAAAAACATACGGGACACGGTTTCCCTCCGCCCTGTTGCGGTCGACCCGCAAAAATGGGCAAAAATGCTGGCGCAGTCTTTGTGCCGATTCAAGAAATAGGACGGTGCCCTCGTTTGGTTTGAGGAAGACCGCGGCGAAACGGGGCCAGAGTAATTTCCTGTTCCTTGCGAGCTCTCCCAATCGACCGAAGCAACTCAGGTATTTCCTCGACCAAAAGGATCAGCCGTGTTTGGCTCAGGCTCTAAATTTCCCGAAAACTCGCGCCACGTCCGCTGGCGTATCGGCTTGGGGTGGGCGCTGCTCGTCGCATCCGGCGCAGCCAGTGCCGAAGCCGCCTTGTGCCAACATGGTCTCCGCCAGTCGCCGATCGACATCGTCGCGCCGGTGCGGGCCAGGCTGGCGCCACTGGAGTTTCACTACCGCAGCGCGCCATTGAAGATCGCCAATGACGGGCATACGGCGCGCGTACGCCTGGCCAATTCCAGCCAGTTGAAGGCAGGCAAGGAAACCTGGACCTTGCAGCAGTTTCATTTTCATACACCCGGTGGTGACCGTATTGCGGGGGAAGAATTTCCGATGGCGGCACACTTGCTGCACAAGGGCAAGTCCGGGCAATTGCTGGCGCTGGTCGTGTTGTTTCGCCTGGGTGCGGAAAACCCGGCGCTGAAAGCCCTGTTGTCCCACATCCCGGCGAGCGCCGACGGCGACCACCTGATCGCCGATGCCGTGGCCGATCCCGGCGCGTTGCTGCCGGCCCGGAAAGCCTATTACCGCTATGACGGCTCCCTGACCGCGTCGCCGTGCACCGAGGGCGTGACCTGGCTGGTGATGCGGCAGCCGCTCGAGTTGTCGCCCGGGCAACTCGCGCTCTGGCAGACGCGCTTCGCCGACAACATCCGGCCGCCGCAGCCACTGCATGGACGGGTCGTCCAGGAAAGCTGGTAGCAGCGAACCGATTGCGGCGTTGCTTGCGTCAGGTCAAGACGGACGATAGTGCCTGCGCGACAATTACGCATTCGCCATTCAATCCCTCACCCTGGAAATCGGCATGTATTCGGACACTCCCACCTCATTGCCCGCACGGGCGCTGCTCATCGCGTTGTTGCTGGCCATAGGCGCGCTGGCCGGTTCGGCCCAGGCGCAGAAGGCGGATCCGCCCCGCCCACCGCAACCGACGGGGGTCGAGGTCGAGGTCACCGAGGAAATGACGGGGGCCGGCATCGTCTCCAGTGGCGTTACCTTGCCGCCGATCCCGCCGGTCACGGGCAACCGGAAGAACCCGGTTCCCTCCTGGGGCAAACCGCTGCCCTACCCGGTGGTCATTGCCGACCGGCGCAACAACCGCCTCGTCGAGATCGCGCCTGACAAGAGCATTGTCTGGGAGTTCGTCTCGCCGAACTTGAAGGTTTACCGTGGCAACGAGGACGTGAACTTCTCGCCCGACGGCAAGCTGCTGGCGGTGAGCGAGGAAGACAACTTCGACGTGCACATTGTCGATTACGAACAGAAGGCACTCACCTGGACCTACGGGACGCCCGACTTCCGGGGCAAGGCGCCGGGTTTTTTGAATTATCCGGACGACGCGCATCTGCTGGCCGATGGCAAGTTCATTACGGCCGACATCCGCAATTGCCGGATTCTCATCGTCGATCCCAAGGACAGCAGCATCAGCACCCAATGGGGCAGGCCGGGCAAGTGCCGCCACAATCCGCCCTATGAGCTTGGCCATCCCAATGGCGCGACACCGCTGGAAAACGGGGACATTCTGGTGACCGAGATTTCCGGCGCCTGGATCTCGCGCATCACGCGCGAGGGCAAGGTGGTGTGGAGCGTCAAGGCGCCCAATATCCGCTATCCCTCGGACGCGTTCATGACCGAGGATGGCAAGCAGGTAATCGTCGCCGATTTCTGGAAGCCCGGGCGCATCGTCATTTTCGACCCGGCCACGCGCAAAATCAGCTGGGAGTACTTCGTCAAGGAGGGCGAGAACATGCTCGACCATTCGAGCATCGCCCGCGAACTGCCCGACACCGGGGACATCTTCGTCGTCGACGACCTGCGTGATCGCGTCATGGTGATCGACCGCAAGACCAAGGAAATCATCTGGCAGTACGGCGTGACGGATACCAGGGGCCACAAGCCGGGTTACCTGTTCTACCCTGACGGCTTCGACATCGACGTCTTCCGCGACTGGAAAAAGGCGCTGGGCAGGCGGTGAACCAGCCGTGGACCGCCCGGCGGTATTCCCATGCGTTTACCGCGATGCGGCGGGACGGATGCCCTCCGCCTCTACCCCTGCCAGCGTCAGTTTCAGATAACTGATTTCGGCTAGCGGTTGCGGTCGACCGCCGGATACGGCCGCTTTTCATCCTGCACCACCAGCGCTGACCACACATGGACGAGGATCGAACCTGCCCGCCAGACTTTTCGCGAAACCGTCACGCCTTGTCGTGCGGATTCAACGCAAGGCGAAGGTCCATCGTGCCGCGGTCAGCTCCGGTCGTCATCGTGAAGCCAAGGCGGGAGCGCCGGTGTAGCCAGCGTCAGCGCAAAGGGGTTTGCTTCGCCGCTGGGGTGGCAGCGGTCGCTTGACGACGATGGCCTCAAGCACCGCCGCCAACTGAGAGACGTCGTGCCGATGGGCGCCGGTCACGACGCGCGACCACGGGACGCCACGACCGTCCACCAGCAAATGGCGCTTGCTCCCATTTTTTCCCCTGGTCCGTTGGATTGGGGCCAACGCGCGATTGCGCCAGGGGGGCCTTCATCATCGCGCCGTCAATGCTTTGCCAGCGCCAGGCGATGCCTTCAAGGTCGTCGTATTCGGCAAGCCCGCGCTTCCATAAGGCTTCAAACACCCCGGCCTTCTCCCACTCCAGAAATCGGGCATGAATCGCACTGGAACTACCAAAGCGCTCCGCCGGGAGCGCCTTCCACTGGCACCCTGTGCGCAGCACATAAACAATCGCTTCAAAGACCAGCCTCGGTTCTTTGGGCTTGCGCCCCCCGCCTGCCTTGCGGACGTAACTCCGGTCCGCCAGGCGCTGGCGGATCGGAATCAGTGGCTCAACGCGCTTCCAGAATTCTTCGGTCGGCTATTACCGAGCCAAGGTCTAAAATAGCCAAACTTCGACTCACCTGACACCAACCATGGTCTTCCGTTCTCCAGCGCTCTTTGTCCTGCTCATGCTTGCCCTTCCCCTCAGCGGCTGTGCCGCCGCTGCACTTACGGCTGCCGCGGTCGGCGGCGGTGTTGCGGCAAATCACCAGCTAGGGGGTATCGCCTACCGCACTTTCACGGCCCCTCTGCCCAAAGTCCGTACGGCAGCGATGGCGGCGCTGAAGCGCATGGGCATCAAGCCGGACGGGTCCGAGAAGATCGAATTGGGAGAACGCCTTCTGGCCAAGGCCGGGGACCGCAACATCGAAATCGAACTTGAAGCCCTGACCCCGAACACCACCCGCATACGTGTGGTCGCCAAGAAAGATGGCGGAATGGTCGTCGATTCGTCGACCGCTGTCGAAATCATCACGCAGACAGAGAAATCCATTGGTACCATTTGACATAAGGAGCCATCCCATGACCTCTCGATCATTCACCAGCTGTTGTGCTACTACCCTGTTTCTGGCCTTGGCTGTGCCAGTCTGTTCACTGGCGATAGCTGATCCAGTGCCGGCAACCGCAGCCGTGCCCAGCGGCAAGTTGGTATCGAGTTTCAGCGACTTCGCCGGCTCCCCGGAAAACTCGGCGTCGCTGGTCAACGGACTCCGCAGTGGCACCCCGATTACCTTGACCGACCCGGCAGTTGCCGGAGGTCCGCCTCCCGTCTCGACAACCTTTACCTCACCCACCAAGCCGATGGGCTATGGCAATGTCCGCATCGCTCTCTCCCTGGCTCAGGCTCAACTTGCCAGCCAGGGAATCAGCAACCCGACGGCCACCGAGTTGCAGGGGGCGCTGATGGGAACTACCGTCGTCGGGCCTGGCGGTACCACCACGACCGATGGCATCCTGCAAATGCGAGCGTCGGGCATGGGTTGGGGCCAGATAGCCAATGCCAACGGTGTCAAGCTGGGCCCGGTGATGAGTGGACATCAGACAGTTGTCGCGCCCGCAACGACCAACTCGGGGGTGACCACGGCCGCTGGAGGAACGCATGGCTCCGGTAATGCGGCAGCGGTCAAGAGCAAGAGCGTAGTCACCGGTGCCGGCAATGCCACTCACGGGCAGTCCAGCGGCATTACAACCGGTCTCGGTCATGCCTCGGCAAATGCCGGGGGGGTTGTGACGGCGGCGGGTGGCAAGGCGGGAGGTAACGCTGGCGGGGTTGCGGGCAGCAATTCGGGCGGTAACGGCAAGGGCGTTGGGAAACCTTGAGTGCGCCCCTCTCGACGGAGCGACCGCGATTTCGTATTTTTCTTGCCATGATCCGGGGAATCAGCCACCGTTGGGTTGGCCCATGATAGCCCCCCATGGCTGAAATGGCGCCGTGCGGCCGGTGATGGAACCCGCCCAAAATCTCATGCATTTCAGTCGCTTGCGGTGGGAGGTCGTTCTGCGATGCAGGGTGACCATGCGATCTTCGCCAGCGCAACGGTAGCGGCGGATCGGTCACAACCCCTTCGCCCCGACGCCGAAAATCAATTATCCGCATTTCCTGCGGTCGACCGCAGCAATCGGCATATTTTGGCCAGCCTCTGCCCGCTTGCTATACTCAATCCTGAGGTCAAACCGAGCTTCAGTCCCACGTCCCCAAGCGTGCACGTTGGGAGACATCTGATCGTCAAGGGGGCGGCCCTAGTGGTCGATCTCCCAACTCGCGGTCGACAGGCTCGCGACGCGGATGTCGCGAGACTTCCGCAACCACGGCTGGACGTCTCCCGGCTCAGAAATAGCGCCACCAGACATAGAGGTTGCAGATCGCGAGATGGATCAGCATCAGCGGAAAGGCAATCCGGGTGTATTCCATGAAGCGGAAGCCCAAGCAACGAACCGTCGCCACGCTGGGCCGGCTTGATCAGATTGATGGTCAGCTTGACCAGGTGATTGCCGTTCTGGTGCGGGTCACCGGCAAGCCGATCGCTGTCAATAAGCCACCCGCCATCGTCTTTGAATCGGCCCGTGCGTTCGGTGATGTCTGGGCGCTGACGGAACTGTGGCACGAACTGGGATTCGATCAGCTACAGCGCGTCTTTCGTCGTACTCGCCATGAAATTGATATCGCGGCGTTACTGCGCATCATGGTTTTCAACCGCCTATGTGACCGTGAATCCAAGCCGGGCAGCGTCACCGTTTCCAGCCAGCGCAGCACCCCAGGGCAATCGCAAGAATGCCAACGTCGTGGACGAC
>ERZ724512.1628-NODE-1628-length-10469-cov-14.014212_pt1 | contig 10469 bp, 10 predicted proteins | sample MGYA00376045_ERZ724512 | MGnify/ENA primary metagenome ERZ724512 (study PRJEB28724, sample SAMN07190883) | activated sludge metagenome | isolation source: activated sludge of sewage treatment plant in Hong Hong | place: Hong Kong | collected 2016-03-17 ... | reverse complement strand
AGACCACCAGCGGCGCCGACGCGAAGCCGTACTCCTCCGCGCCGAGCAGCGCCGCGACGACGACGTCGCGACCGGTCTTGAGCTGGCCGTCGGTCTGCACGACGATGCGGTCGCGCAGGCCGTTGAGCAGCAGCGTCTGCTGGGTCTCGGCCAGCCCGAGCTCCCACGGACCGCCCGCGTGCTTGAGCGAGGTCAGCGGCGCGGCGCCGGTGCCGCCGTCGTGCCCGGAGATCAGCACCACGTCCGCGTGCGCCTTCGAGACGCCCGCCGCGACCGTGCCGACGCCGACCTCGGAGACCAGCTTGACGTGGATGCGGGCCCGCGGGTTGGCGTTCTTGAGGTCGTGGATCAGCTGCGCGAGGTCCTCGATCGAGTAGATGTCGTGGTGCGGCGGCGGGCTGATCAGGCCGACGCCCGGCGTCGAGTGCCGGGTCTTGGCCACCCAGGGGTAGACCTTGTTGCCGGGCAGCTGGCCGCCCTCACCGGGCTTCGCGCCCTGGGCCATCTTGATCTGGATGTCGTCGGAGTTGGTGAGGTACTCCGCCGTCACGCCGAACCGGCCGGACGCGACCTGCTTGATCGCGCTGCGCCGCTCGGGGTCGTAGAGCCGCTCGGGGTCCTCGCCGCCCTCGCCGGTGTTGGACTTCGCGCCCAGCCGGTTCATCGCGATCGCGAGGGTCTCGTGCGCCTCCTGCGAGATGGAGCCGTACGACATGGCCCCGGTCGAGAAGCGCTTGACGATCTCGGAGACCGGCTCGACCTCCTCGATCGGCACCGGCGTCCGGCCGGCCTCCTCGGCACCGCGCAGGCGGAAGAGGCCGCGCAGCGTCATCAGCCGCTCGGACTGCTCGTCGACCCGCGAGGTGTACTGCTTGAACACGTCGTAGCGACCGGTGCGCGTCGCGTGCTGCAGGCGGAAGACCGACTCGGGGTCGAACAGGTGCGGCTCGCCCTCGCGGCGCCACTGGTACTCGCCGCCGATCTCGAGCTCGCGGTGCGACGGGGAGATGCCGCGCGGCGGGTACGCCGTGGCGTGCCGGCGCGCCACCTCCTCGGCGATCGTGTCGAGGCCGACGCCGCCGAGCTTGGAGGTGGTGCCGGTGAAGTAGCGGTCGACCAGCGCCTGGGAGAGGCCGAGCGCCTCGAAGATCTGGGCACCGGTGTACGACGCGACCGTCGACACACCCATCTTCGACATGACCTTCAGCACGCCCTTGCCGAGTGCCTTGACCAGGTTGGCGACGGCCTTCTCGGGCTCGATGCCGACGTAGTAGCCCTCGCGCGCGAGGTCCTCCACGGACTCCATCGCGAGGTAGGGGTTGACCGCCGCGGCGCCGTACCCGACGAGCAGGGCCACGTGGTGGACCTCGCGGACGTCGCCGGCCTCGACCAGGAGCCCGACCTGCGTGCGGGTCTTCTCGCGCACCAGGTGGTGGTGGACGGCGCCGGTGAGCAGCAGGGACGGGATGGGGGCCAGCTCCGCGGTCGAGTGCCGGTCGGACAGGACGATGATCCGCGCCCCGTCCGCGATCGCGGCGGAGACCTCGTGGCAGATCTCGTCGATGCGCTCGGCCATCGCCTCGCCGCCGCCGTCGACCGGGTAGAGCCCGCGCGAGACGTGGGTGATGAAGCCGGGCATGTCGCCGTCACGGTTGATGTGGCGGATCTTGGCCAGGTCGTCGTTCGAGATGACCGGGAAGGGCAGCACGACCATCCGGCACGACGCCGGGGCCGGGTGCAGCAGGTTGGACTCCGGGCCGATGGTGCCGGCCAGGGAGGTCACCAGCTCCTCGCGGATCGCGTCGAGCGGCGGGTTGGTGACCTGGGCGAACAGCTGGCTGAAGTAGTCGAACAGCAGCCGCGGCTTGTCGCTGAGCGCGGCGATCGGTGTGTCGGTGCCCATCGAGCCGATCGGCTCGGCCCCGGTGTTGGCCATCGGGGTGAGCAGGACCCGCAGCTCCTCCTCGGTGTAGCCGAAGACCTGCTGGCGCCGGGTGACCGAGGCGTGCGTGTGGACGATGTGCTCGCGGTCGGGGACGTCGTCGAGGTGGATCAGACCGGCGTGCAGCCACTCGTCGTAGGGGTGCTCGGCCGCGAGCTCGGCCTTGACCTCCTCGTCCTCGATGATGCGGTGCTCGTCGGTGTCGACGAGGAACATCCGGCCTGGCTGCAGCCGTCCCTTGCGGACCACCTTCGCGGGGTCGATGTCGAGGACGCCGACCTCCGAGGCCAGCACGACCAGGCCGTCGTCGGTGACCCAGTACCGGGAGGGCCGCAGGCCGTTGCGGTCGAGGACGGCGCCGATCTGCGACCCGTCGGTGAACACCACGCAGGCGGGGCCGTCCCAGGGCTCCATCATCGCGGAGTGGAACTCGTAGAACGCCCTGCGCTTGGCGTCCATCTCGCCGTGGTTCTCCCACGCCTCGGGGATCATCATCAGCACCGAGTGCGGCAGCGACCGGCCACCCATGTGCAGCAGCTCGAGGACCTCGTCGAACGACGCCGAGTCCGAGGCGCCCGGCGTGCAGATCGGGTAGAGCCGCTCGAGGTCGCCCGGGATCACGTCCGAGCGCAGCAGCGCCTCGCGGGCCCGCATCCAGTTGCGGTTGCCCATCACGGTGTTGATCTCGCCGTTGTGGGCGATGAACCGGAACGGGTGGGCCAGCGGCCAGCTCGGGAACGTGTTGGTCGAGAAGCGGGAGTGGACGACGGCGAGCGCCGAGGTCACCCGCTCGTCGAGCAGGTCGGGGAAGACCTGGTCGAGCTGGACCGGGGTGAGCATGCCCTTGTAGACGAGGGTCCGGGAGGAGAGCGACGGGAAGTACACGTCGGTCTCGTGCTCGGCACGCTTGCGCAGGCAGAAGGCCAGCCGCTCCAGCGCCATCCCGGTGACCCGGGAGCCCGAGCCGGCCACGAACAGCTGGCTGAAGGTCGGCATCACGCCGGCCGCGGTCTTGCCCAGCGAGGACGGGTCGACCGGGACCTCGCGCCAGCCGAGGACCGTGAGGCCCTCCTCCCCCGCGATCTCCTCGACGCGTCGGCGGGTCTTGGCGACCTGCTCCTCGTCACCGGGCAGGAACGCCGTGCCGACGGCGTACGCGTGCTGCGCCGGCAGGTCGAAGTCCACGACCGCGCGCAGGAAGGCGTCCGGCACCTGGATCAGGATCCCCGCGCCGTCGCCGGAGTTCGGCTCGGCGCCGGCGGCGCCCCGGTGGTCGAGGTTCAGCAGGGCCTGGACGCCCTGCCGGACGATCTCGTGGCTGGCGACGCCGGTGAGCGTCGCCACGAAGGCCACCCCGCAGGCGTCGTGCTCGTGGCGGGGGTCGTAGAGACCCTGGGGCGGCGGGAATGCGTGCGAGAACGGCACCGGACATTCTCCCGTCGTCTCGGCGCCGCGCAGGCCCCACGACGTTGTCGGGTCCGGCGCCGGCGGATCGGCAGTGCAGATGTGCGTGCAGGGGACGACATTGGCCCTCGCGGGAGGTGTCAGGCTACCACCCGGTCAGGTCGCGCTGTCCTCTTCCGTCCGCTCGTGGACGTGCCGCTCGTCGTACACCTCGACCTCCCGTCCCGGCCGCAGCCGGGCGCTCGCCACGAACCACACCAGCCCGACCAGGAACAGCACCAGCGACGTCCAGACGTTGAACCGCAGCCCGCCCACGTCGGAGAGCTCGACGCTGTCGATGCGCAGCGTCTCGATCCACCCGCGGCCCACGGTGTAGACCATGATGTAGAGCGCGACCACGCGCCCGTGGCCCAGCCGGAACCGGCGGTCGGCCCACACCAGGAAGGCGAACGCCGCCAGGCACCACAGGCTCTCGTAGAGGAACGTCGGGTGGAAGGTCGTGCCCGGCGGGTAGCCGGCGTTGACCGCGGTCTCGTCGCTCACCGACAGGCCCCACGGCAGGTCGGTGGGGCGACCGAACAGCTCCTGGTTGAACCAGTTGCCCCAGCGACCCAGCGCCTGGGCGACCAGGACGCCGGGCGCGCAGGCGTCGAGGACCGGGAGCAGCTTGATGCCCTTGCGCCGGGCGCCGAGGACCATGCCGAGGGCGCCCAGCCCGACCGCGCCCCACACCCCGAGACCGCCCCGCCAGACGTAGAGCGCCTCGATCGGGTGCGTGCCGGCGCCGAAGTAGAGGTCGTGGTCGGTCGCCACGTGGTAGAGCCGGCCGCCGACCAGGCCGAACGGGACGGCCCAGATGGCCAGGTCCTGGATGTCCCCGGCGGTGCCGCCGCGCGCCACCCACCGCTTCTCGCCGATCCAGATCGCGGCGACGATGCCGAGGATGATCGCCAGGGCGTAGCCCCGCAGCGGCAGCGGTCCGAGGTACCAGACGCCGGAGGACGGGCTGGGGATCGAGAGGGCGGTCAGCACGGGCACCTCAGTTGTCCGACTCGTCGAGCAGGGTGTGGATGTCGGCGGCGAAGTCGGCCGAGGACGTCTGCTCGTCCCAGTAGACCGACCCCTCGTCGTCGGCGTCGATGCCGGTGATCGTGGATCCGTGGGTGATCTCGTACCCGCCCGACGGCAGCTTCTCGCCCTGGGTGATGCCCACGCCGAGCGGCTTCGCGACGTCGACGATGGTGTCGAGGTCACCGGTGAGCCCGATGAAGCGCGGGTCGAAGTGCGTCAGGTAGGTCTCGAGGACCGACTCGGTGTCGCGGGCGGGATCGGTGGTCACCAGCACCACGTCGACCCGGTCGCGGTCCGCCTCGTCGAGGCGGGTCATCGCCGAGGCGAGGTTCGCCATGACGGTCTGGCAGATGTCGGGGCAGTGCGTGTAGCCGAAGAACACCAGCGTGAGCGGCTTGTCGGTGTCCTTCGTCAACGAGAACGGCTGGCCGTCGGTGCCGGTCAGCGGCGTCGACGCCACCGGGAACGGCGGGTCGAGCCGGGTGCCGTGCAGGTCCCCCGCCGCGCTCTCGGCGCTGCCGCCGCAGCCCGCGAGGACCAGCGACGACGCCACGAGCCCGACGAGGCCCACCAGCCCCGGGAACGGGGGGCGTCGCCGGGTGCGGCGATCAGCCACGCCGTACCCCGGCCGCCAGGTCCTCGGTGAGCGCGCCGAGCGCCCGCAGGCCGGCGGCGCGGTCGTCGGCGTGGTCGAGGAGGATCCGGACGAACGCCGATCCGACGATGACCCCGTCGGCGTAGGAGGCGACCTCGGCGGCCTGGTCGCCGTTGCTGACCCCCAGCCCCACGCCGACCGGCAGGTCGCTGCCCTGCGTCAGGACGGCGGCCTTGGTCCGGGTCACCAGGGGGCCGGCGAGGTCGCTGGTCGTGGCCCGCGCCCCGGTGACGCCCATGACGGCGGTCGCGTAGACGAAGCCGCGGCAGGCCGCGGTCGTCATCGCGATGCGCTCGTCGGTCGACGACGGCGCCACCAGGAACACCTTGTCCAGGTCGTGCTCGTCGGCGGCCGTGATCCACTCGGCACCGCTGTCCGGCGTCAGGTCGGGGGTGATCAGCCCGGACCCGCCGGCATTGGCCAGGTCGGCGGCGAAGCGGGCCACTCCGTACCGCTCGACGGGGTTCCAGTAGGTCATGATCACGGTCGGCGTGCCGGTGGCGGCGACCGCCTCGACCGTGCGCAGGACGTCGACGGGGCGGACGCCGCCCTCCAGGGCCTGTTGGGCCGCGGCCTGGATCGTCGGCCCGTCCATGACCGGGTCGCTGTAGGGCAGCCCGACCTCGATGACGTCGCAACCGGCGTCGACCATCGCGCGCAGCGCGTCGATGCCGCCGGCGACGTCGGGGTAGCCGGCCGGCAGGTAGCCGACCAGCGCGGCGCGCTCGTCGGCGCGGGCCTTCTCGAAGGCGGTGCGGACGGTCACCGGACGTCTCCCGTCTCGGTGTCGGCCCGGCCGAGCCCGAAGTAGTCCAGCGCCGTCTCCATGTCCTTGTCGCCGCGGCCGGAGAGGCAGACCAGGATCGTCTGGCCCGGCCGCTCCTCGGCGAGCCGGAGGGCACCGGCGACCGCGTGCGCCGACTCGATGGCCGGGATGATGCCCTCGGTGCGGGCCAGCAGCGCCATCGCGTCCATCGCCTCGGCGTCGGTGACGGGGAGGTACGACGCGCGCCCGGTCGCGGCGAGGTGCGCGTGCTGGGGACCGACGCCCGGGTAGTCCAGGCCGGCCGAGATCGAGTGCGACTCGAGGGTCTGGCCGTCCTCGTCCTGGAGGACGTAGGTGCGGGCCCCGTGCAGGACGCCGGGGTCGGCGGCGTAGATCGTCGCTGCGTGGCGACCGGTCGCGAACCCCTCGCCGCCCGCCTCGTAGCCGTAGATCGCGACGTCGGGGTCGTCGAGGAACGCGGTGAAGAGGCCGATGGCGTTCGAGCCCCCGCCCACGCAGGCCGCCAGCGCGTCCGGCAGCACGCCGTACTGCTCGAGGCACTGGGCGCGCGCCTCGTCCCCGATCCCGCGGGTGAAGTCGCGGACCATGCTCGGGAAGGGGTGCGGGCCGGCGGCGGTGCCGAAGAGGTAGGCCGTGTGGTCGACGGTCGCCACCCAGTCGCGCAGCGCCTCGTTGATGGCGTCCTTGAGCGTCGCGCTGCCGGAGTCGACCGCGACCACCGTGGCGCCGAGGAGGTTCATGCGGGCCACGTTGAGCGCCTGCCGCTTGGTGTCGACCGACCCCATGTAGACGGTGCAGTCGAGCCCGAAGTACGCCGCGGCGGTCGCACTCGCGACGCCGTGCTGGCCGGCCCCGGTCTCGGCGATCACGCGCGTCTTGCCCATCCGGCGGGTGAGCAGCGCCTGCCCGAGCACGTTGCGGATCTTGTGCGCACCGGTGTGGTTGAGGTCCTCGCGCTTGAGGAGGATCCGGGCGCCGACCCGCTGGCTGAGCCGCTCGGCGTGGTAGAGCGGGCTGGGCAAGCCACCGTACTCACGCAGGATGGTGTCGAACTCCGCGACGAAGGTCGGGTCGGCCATCGCCTCGTGCCAGGCGACCGTGAGCTCGTCGAGCGCGGCGACCAGCGCCTCCGGCATGTACCGGCCGCCGAAGCCGGTCCCCGGGTCCCCGAACCATCCGCGCTCGTCGGCGTCGTAGGTCGTCGTGCGCTCCGGGTGGGTCGTCATGCCCGCGCTCCCGTCATGCCAGTACTCCTGTCATCGCGGCGACCGCTGCCTGCGGGTCGCCGTCCTTCACCAGCGCCTCCCCGACGAGCACCACGCGGGCGCCCTCGCCGACGAAGCGCTGGACGTCGGCCGGCCCGAAGATGCCGCTCTCGGCGACCAGGACCCGGTCGTCCGGGACGAGCGGCGCGAGCCGGCCGAAGGTGTCGTCGTGGATCTTCAGCGTCTTGAGGTTGCGCGCGTTGACCCCGATCAGCTCGGCGCCGAGCGCGACCGCGCGCTCGGTCTCCGGCTCGTCGTGGACCTCCACGAGCACGGTCAGCCCGAGCTCGCGGCCCACATCGTGCAGGCGCCGCAGGCTGTCGTCGTCCAGCGCGGCCACGATGAGCAGGGCGAGGTCCGCGCCGGCGGCCCGCGCCTCGACGAGCTGGTAGTCGGTGACGATGAAGTCCTTGCGGAGCAGGGGCGTGTCGACCGCGGCGCGCACGGCCCGCAGGTCGTCGAGGCTGCCGCCGAACCGGCGCTGCTCGGTGAGGACGCTGATCGCGGCAGCCCCGCCCGCGGCGTACTGCCGGGCGAGCTCGGCCGGGTCGGGGATGTCCGCGAGGGCGCCCTTGCTGGGACTGCGCCGCTTGACCTCGGCGATGACGCTGGACCCCGGCGCACGGAAGTGCGGCATCGGGTCGCGGGCCGGGTCCACGTCGGCCAGCGCGGCGCGCAGGTCCGCCAGGCTCGCGGCGGACTCCCGCTCGGCGAGGTCGACGCGGACGCCGGCGACGATCTCGTCGAGGACGGACATCTCAACTCCAGCTGGGCTGCTCGGGAACGACGCCAGTCTTTCACGGCGCCGGTCGACCCCGGCCGGGCGGTCCGTAGGATGCGCGCTGCCTCGTCCACACCCTCGGGAGAACCCATGACCTACAACCCCTACGCAGAGCACCCCGGCTACGCCGCACCGCCTCATCCGCAGAAGACGACGATCCTGGTGCTCGGGATCCTCAGCCTGGTCTGCTGCGGGTTCCTCGGGATCCCCGCGATCGTGATGGGCCGGCGCGCGCTGCGCGAGATCGATGCCGGCCGCTACGCCATGACCGACCGCGGAGTGGTCCAGGCGGGCTTCATCTGCGGCATCATCGGCACCGCGATCACCGCCGCCGTCGTGGTGTTCTACGCCTTCGCCGCGTTCATCGCGGTCGCGTCGGGTTCCTGAGTCCGACCGACTCCCGGGCGTGTTCCCCCTGCGCGGGGGGCGTCGACCTCGGTAGTCTCCGCCCAACGGCCGGCAGACGGACGGCCACGACGAAGGGTCCCTGCAGTGAGCTACTCCGAACCGCCTCCCCCGCCGCCGCAGTACGGCGCACCGCAGCCGCCCATGGGCGGCGTCCCGCAGAAGACCAACGGCAAGGCGATCTGGTCCCTGGTGCTCGGCATCGTCGGCCTCGTCTGCTGCGGCTTCCTCGCCGGCATCCCGGCGATCATCCTCGGGAACATGGCCAAGAAGGAGATCGACGCGGGCCAGGGCACCGGCCGCGGCATGGCCCAGGCCGGCTTCATCCTGGGTGTCATCGCCGTGGTCCTCGGCATCCTCGGCCTGATCCTCTGGGCCGTCGGTGTCGTCGACATCAGCGGGAGCGCCAGCACCTCCTGACCCAGCGAGCATCAGCACCCGACGAAGGGCCGGCCTCCAGGCCGGCCCTTCGCATGTCCGGGGCCAGGCGTCCGGGGGCCAGGCGTCAGGGCGCCAGCCAGCTGCCCGGCAGGTTGCGCAGGACCACGAAGACGAGCGCAACGGCCGCGAGCGACCACCACACGGTCCTGGTCAGTCGGGGATCCGGCTCGCGCACCCGTCCGGTCCAGCGGCCCCAGGACCAGCGCAGGAGCCACAGCACCGCGACCGGCAGCAGCACCACGAGCAGCAGGTTGCTCGACGCGGCGGCGCCGAGGTCGCCGTTCGTCAGGTCGTTGACGGCGCGCAGGCCACCGCACCCGGGGCAGTAGACGCCCATCGCGGCGCTCGGGCACAGGCCCCACGACCCGTGCTGGTGCGGGTCGCGCACGTGGAGCGCGAGCGTGGCGAGCGCCAGCCCGCCGATGGTCACCGCCGGCGCCACCATCCGCCGGCCGCGGGACCCGGTCCGCGCCGCGCCCGTCCCCGGGCCCAGGGTCCCGGTCGGGGGTGCGGTGGCGGTCATCGGGGGCTCCGGGGCGGCGGTCTCAGGACTCGTTGTAGCCGAGCTTGGCCATCACGGCGAAGACGACGAGCGAACCCACCGTCAGGGCGGCACCGACCCAGAACACCACCATGCTGACCGGGTCCATGAGCAGGCCCACGGCCCCGACCAGGAAGCCGAGCATGGCGACCGTGACGGCCGTCCAGGCTGCGGGGGTGTTGCCGTGACTGTGCGACATGCGGGGCTCCTCGGGACCTGACCTGACGTGGCGGCGCCAGTCTATTCGTGGTCCGGCGCCGTCGGGTCCCGACCCTCGTCGATCGCCTTCCAGAGGTCCAGGCTGGACTGGTCCTCCGGCGGGCGTGCCGCGGCCGGGTCCGGCGCCGCGCCCGTCCCGGGTGCGTCGTAGCGGCTGCCCATCTCGGGCCAGGCCGGCGCCAGCAGCACGGCGAGCGCCGTTGCACCCACCGAGAGTGCGGCGCCGAGCAGTGCGAGCCAGTACCACACGGTGGGCGACGTGCTCGCGCCGGTCACGCCGACCTGGGCCAGCTCGCTGGCGTACCGGTCCGACACCTGCGACCAGGCGAGCACGACCGTGACGAGCGCGCCGAGCGAGGCGAGCACCCCGAGCACCGCGACCGCGCGGCGGACCAGCCCACGGGTCACCAGGACCACGCCCCAGCACGCGAGGACCACCAGGCCGAGCGAGGTCGCGAGCGGGACGTGCGCGTCGTAGGTGACGAGCGGGCTACTGGCGTCGGACGCCACGACGGCGTGGTTGCCCGCGACCGCCGTCAGGCCGGCGGCCGCCAGGCCGAGCAGCACGACGGGCCCGAAGGTACGGCGGGGGCCGGGTCGCTCAGCCATCGGCGAGTGGGAGCTGGTCGGCGTCGAAGCAGGTGCGGTCGCCGGTGTGGCAGGCGACCCCGACCTGGTCGACCTTGACCAGCAGCGTGTCGCCGTCGCAGTCCAGGCGCACCTCCCGGACCAGCTGGACGTGTCCCGACGTGTCGCCCTTGACCCAGTACTCCTGGCGCGAACGGCTCCAGTAGGTCGCCCGGCCGGTGGTGAGCGTGCGCGCGAGCGCCTCGTCGTCCATCCAGCCCAGCATCAGCACCTCACCGGTGTCGTGCTGCTGCACGACGGCGGGCACCAGGCCCTCGGCGGTGCGCTTGAGCCGGTCCGCGATCGCGGGGTCGAGGGAGGTCACGGCGTC
>ERZ724512.1627-NODE-1627-length-10473-cov-16.479363_pt1 | contig 10473 bp, 8 predicted proteins | sample MGYA00376045_ERZ724512 | MGnify/ENA primary metagenome ERZ724512 (study PRJEB28724, sample SAMN07190883) | activated sludge metagenome | isolation source: activated sludge of sewage treatment plant in Hong Hong | place: Hong Kong | collected 2016-03-17 ... | reverse complement strand
CCCAGTTGAACGTGAACTGGATCTTCGAGGCCGACTTGTGGAACTTCTTCGGCGAACTCATCTGGTCCGGCTGGTTGAAGCGCCGGAAGCCCACGATCGAGTCGGCCTCGTGCAGGTAGGTCGTCCGCGAGGTGACGTAGGCGACCTTCTTGCCGTTGGAGGTGCCGTAGTGGGTCACAAGGCCGTGCACGGTGCGGTACACCTTCAGCTTGGCCTTGCCGGCCGCGGTCTTGTCGATGGCGTTGGGCTTCCACGACAGGTCGCGGACGAGCTTCTCCATCTTCAGGCACTTGCCCTTGTACTTGTACTTGTACTTGCTCCCGCCGCAGAGCACCTCGGCGAAGGTGTCCACGTTGTCCGAGCCGGCGGACGTCGCGCTCCAGGCGTAGTCACGCCCACGGCCCAACTGGACGTACATGCTCACGCCAGGGAACGCGGCGCCGCGGGCGTCGATCCCCGGGCCGTGCAGTTCGAGTTCCATGAGCACCTGCGGCAGGTAGTAGCCGACCTGCGGACCGAGCACGCCGAGCGGCCGCCCGGTCGCCGACTTGTCCGCGGAGATGAGCTCCCAGTTGGAGTGGTGCCCGTCGAGTTGCTCCTGCTGCAGGGCCTCACCGACCGACACGGAATCGTCAGCGGCAGCCAGGGCGGAGGCGGACGAGCCACCGGAGATCACGTTCCACGGCGTGACGGTGGTTCCCGCATCCGGAAGGGCCAAGCCCTTGGTCGAGAAGGCGTCGCCGGCCTGGTACGGGAAGCTCCCGGGGATCGTGGTGGGCGCGCTGGGGTTGTTCTTGGAACGGAAACCGGTCCAGATGGCCCGACCCTGCTCCACCCCGAAGCGGGCCTCGAGCGCGCGCAGGATCTCCGCGGCCGTGACTTCCGCGCCACCGCCGCGGCCGAAGATGCCGCCGAACAGAGTGGCCACCGCCATCACGTCGGTGGGCCCCCAGTTCTTCAGCTTCTGGCCCACCGCGGCGTACTCACCGGGCAGGAGGGCGTCGTCGTTTCGGGCGGCCTTGATGTAGGCGTTGATCCCGTCGACGTAGGCGTTCACGTCCTTGCGCAGCTTCTTCCACTCCTTGAGGCTGCCCTGCGCCGGTGCCTTGAGCATCTTCTTCAGGTCTGCCTCGGTGTAGGCGTTGTTCTGCCACTGGTTGGCGTCGGCGTTGAGGTTCGCGCCGCCCAGGAAGTTCGTGAGATCCGCGCGCCCGGTGTGCCGCAGCACGTCCATGAGGAACAGACGGTCGTTGGCCGAGACGTACCCGGCGCCGAACATGGTGTCGCTACGGGTCTTGCCGTAGACCCGCGGGACGCCGTACTGCTTGTCGCGCATGATCGTCACACCTTTGCGCGGCTTCACGACGCCGGTGCGGTCCTTCTTCTCCACGCCGAAGGTGGCGTCCTTGTAGTAGTCCTTCACCTGCTCGTCTGTCAGCGTCGGCGAGGCGTAGAGCAGGCCGTCGTAGAGCGGTTGCTGGTCGGCCCAGTGTTTCGGCAGCGAGCCGTTCGCCCGGAACTGCAGGATCTGGCCGAGCGTGTCGAGGCCGTTCTGCCCGGGAGGCAGGACGTTGCGGAATCCTCCGGCATCGTTCTTGCCGTAGGTCCCCGGGCCGTCGGCATGAACCGGTGCCGCGACTGCCAGGGATGCGAGAACGGCCATCGGTACGGCCATGAGAGAACGACGCATGTGCAACCTCCTGAGGTGGTCACACTCTAGGCGAGGGGTCGCATCACGCGTGGGGTGTTGTGCGGAAATCGGCCGTTCAGCCGCCCGCCTCACCAGGAGCCGCCGCCACCGCCTCCGGAACCCCCGCCACCTCCACCGCCACCCCCGCCTCCACTGCTGGACGAGGAGCGCTGGGTGGCCTGGTAGGCGGCGACCGCGGAGGCCTCGACGGCGGCCACCCCGGTGCTCATCGCCCACATCCGGGACGTCGTCGTAGGGGACGTGTAGAACGTCGACGTGCCGGCCATCGCGCTGGCCTCGGGGCTGCCTGGCGGCGGGGTACACGATTCGGCCCATTCGTCGGCGCAGTCGAACGCCACCGCCCACGGCAGGTACTCGTCGAAGTGGCGAACGCGTGCGGCGTAGTCGAAGCGTTCCGTCGAGGCCGGTGTGGACAGGACCTGCTTGAAACCGGCGGTGGCATCGCGCACCGCCGATCCGCGATCGGTGAGACGCGTGGTGTCGCGGCGGTTGATGAGCAGACTGGCCGCTGCGGCCACCAGCAGCAGTGTGGCGACGACCATCCCACTGGTCATCCAGATGAGTGCGCTGAATCCGCCGATGATGGCCAGGTACGCCAGCAGCAGGGCCCAGCCGGAACCTCCCACCCGGGTCGCGTAGCCGTCGCGGATGACCTTGTCGTCGGTCTGGCCCGTGATGTCGCCGTCGAGCGCGGACAGGACCTTGCCGTCCTCCGCGCTGGTCTTCGAGATGAACCGCTGGGAGCCGGGAGTGGTCAGTCCCAAGCGGGTCAGCGCCTCGGGGAAGCCCATGAGGTCGGGCACCGGGGCAGTGGTCCTCGTGAGCTTGATCCACGCCGGGCCGTCGTCGGAGGTCGCGGTCCGCTCCTCCGCGGTGAACTCGACGACGCCGTGCGCCACGAGATTGAGAAGAACCGCCGGCACGCCGCGACCGGCCGGCGCCTCGTCCAAGGTCCACGCGCAGGTCAGTGGATCCGGTCCTGGCGGTTCGAAGTGCGGTGTGATCGCCGGGCGGCGCTCGCGCGATCTGGCGAAGGTCGAGCCGGTGAGCGCCAAGGAGAGCCCGACGAATCCCAGCGTTGAGAACAGGACGATGTTCTGCCACGGCGTGCGCTGCAGGCCCGGCGCGTTCTCCGCGAAGAAGGCCTTCATCGTCACGGGGGTGTAGGCGGGCAGGTTCTGCAGGTTGATCGTGTAGCCGCTGCCGGAGTCCTGGATCTCGCACGGCACGCTCGCCTCGCACACCGGCGGCTCCACAGAGGGCGGCATCTGCGCCGTCACCTCGACCGCTCGCATGGGCATCGCCCAGCCGGACCCGACGACGTCCCAATACCACTGGGACGAGGCTCCCTCCGGGCCGTCCTTCGGTTTGGTGATCGCGTTGTCCGTCGAAGATACGATCCGGTAGCGCTGGATACCCGGTTCGAATGTCCGGTACGGCGATCCGATCCGGATGGTCATGGTTCCGCCACCGTTCTGGGTCACCTCGTAGGGTTCGGGGATCCAGTTCCCGCCCTCCTCGCGGTCGACCTTCAACACCTCCACCGGGTGCTGGACGTTGCTGTACTGGGCATCCTGCGTGTCAAAGATCCGGTAGATGCCGTGCTTGCCGTACTGGGTGAACTCGACGTCCAGCAGTTCGGTGGAGACCAACACACCGGCCGGGCTGAGCGTGAACTGGGCGGAGTAGTTGTCGAGGATCGAGGTGTCGGTGGGCGCCTCACCACCGCCGCCGAAGGCCGTCTTCAGGGGGACCGGATACACCCCACGCCATCCCGCGACCACGGCCGCGAGCAGCAGCAGAACCAGAAACAACCGGAACTTCGGGATCCGCATGGCGCTACCCTGCCCTCGTGACCTTCTTCGTGCTTGCGATCGTAGTCCTGGTGGCCATGTTCGCTGCGCTCATCTACAACCGTCTGGTCCGGCTGCGGAACAAGGTCGAAGAAGCCTGGGCACAGATCGACGTGCAGTTGCAGCGCCGGCACGACTTGATCCCCAACCTCGTGAACACGGTCAAGGGGTACGCCGCGCACGAGAAGTCCACCCTTGAGGAGGTCACCGCCGCTCGGACGGCCGCGGTCGCTGCGCAGGGCGCAGAGGCCGCTGGAAAGTCCGAGGAGGCCCTGACCGCGGCGCTGGGCAGGCTGTTCGCGCTGGCAGAGAACTACCCCGACCTCAAGGCCGACCAGAACTTCCGGCAACTGCAGGAGGAACTGTCCGACACCGAGGACAAGGTGGCGTTCGCGCGGCAGTACTACAACGACAACGTGCGCGAGTGGAACACGCGGATCGCCTCGGTGCCGGACAACCTGGTCGCCGGCTTGATGCGTGCTCAGAAGGCGGAGTACTTCGAACTCGAAGGGGGCGCAGGCGCGGCTCCCCAGGTGAGTTTCTGAATGCCTGACTGGGTTCACCATGTCGTCTGGTGGCAGATCCATCCGCTGGGGTTCGTCGATGCACCGTTGACGGCCCAGCCCGAGGTGGTCCACCGCCTGCCGAGAGTCGAGGCCTGGTTGGACTACCTCATCGAACTCGGCGCCTCCGGGCTGGCACTCGGTCCGATCTTCACCTCCGCCAGCCACGGTTACGACACCAACGACTACTACCGGATCGATCCCCGGCTCGGCGACGAGGCGGACTTCGCCCACCTGGTCGAACAGGCACACGCCCGCGGCATCCGCGTGCTTCTGGACGGCGTGTTCAACCATGTGGGCCGGGACTTCCCGATGTTCCAGGAGGGCCGGGCCGACTGGTTCCATCTCTACCCCGGTGGTGAGTATGAACACTTCGAGGGACATCGCGATCTCGTGACCCTCAACCACGGATCCCCGGTGGTCGTCGACTTCGTGGTCGACGTCATGTGTCACTGGCTCGAGCGCGGGGCCGACGGCTGGCGCCTCGACGCGGCGTACGCGATCCCGGCGGGTTTCTGGGCGCAGGTCCTGCCACGGGTCCGCGAGCGGTTCCCGCAGGCGTACATCGTCGGCGAGATGATCCACGGGGATTACGTCGCCTACGTCCAGGAAGCCGGGCTGGATTCCGTGACGGAGTACGAACTCTGGAAGGCGATCTGGAGTTCATTGAACGACCGGAACTTCCACGAACTCACCTGGACACTCGGCCGCCACAACGGTTTCCTCGAGCACTATGTGCCGCTGACGTTCCTCGGCAACCACGATGTCACCCGCATCGCCAGCAAACTGACCGACGAGCAGCATTACCCGCATGCGCTGGCGATCCTCATGACGGTTGGCGGAACCCCGTCCATCTACGCCGGCGACGAGCAGGGTTTCCGAGGGATCAAGGAGGACCGCCCCGGCGGCGACGACGAGGTGCGCCAAGCGTTCCCCGAGCACCCCGCGGACCTCGCCCCCTTCGGCGAAGGCTGGTTCCGGATGCATCAGGAACTCATCGGCCTCCGCCGCCGCCATCCATGGCTCGAACGTGCTCGCACCGACGTGTACCACGTGACCGACGACCAGATCGCCTACCGCAGCCACGGCGAGGGCGGCGCGCTGCTGGTCGGCCTCAACGTCGGGGATGGGGGAGCCGTCATGCCGGTGGGCGGGCCGGTGATCGCCGGGCAGGGGCAGCCTGTCGAGGGCGGGATGCTGATTCCGGAGCACGGCTGGGTCATCTGCGAGGACTGAGCGCTTGCGACACAGCCGTTTGTGACAATGAGGCGTGCGCATCGTCACCTGGAACGTGAACTCCCTGCCCAGTCGGATGCCCCGCATGAGCGTGTGGCTGCAGGTGATGAAGCCCGATGTGCTCTGCCTGCAGGAGACCAAGATCTCCGACGAGCAGTTCCCGTACACCGACCTCGCCGACCTCGGGTACGAGGCGGTCCACCGCGGGGACGGCCGCTGGAACGGCGTGGCGATCCTCTCCCGGGTCGGCATCGACGACGTCGTGACCGACCTCCCGGACGTGATCGGCTTCCCCGACGAGGCGGATCCGCCCGAACCGCGCTTCATCTCGGCGGTCTGCGGGGGAGTGCAGGTGGCCTGTGTGTACGTCCCCAACGGGCGCACGCTGGACAACCCGCACTACATGTACAAATTGCGCTGGCTGTCCGCACTGCACCGCTTTGCCGCCGCACCCGCCGCCGGCGCCCGGCCCTTCGCCATCCTCGGGGATTTCAACGTCGCCCCACATGACGAGGACGTGTGGGACATGGCCGACTTCGACGGCAGCACCCACGTGTCCGAACCGGAGCGGGTGGCGATCCGCGAACTCGAGGGACTCGGGCTGACCGACCTGCCGCCCACGATCAGCAAGGGTCAGCCCTTCACGTTCTGGGACTACCGCGGGGGTAACTTCCACAAGGGCCTCGGGATGCGCATCGACCTGATCATGGCCAACGGGTCCTTCGCCGACGCTGTCACCGACACCTTCATCGACCGTGAGGCACGCAAGACGGGGACCAAGGGCACTCCGCCGCCGAGCGACCACGCCCCGCTCATCGCTGACTTGGCCCTGTAGCACCTGCCCGGCCGTGGCGCGTCCCGGCGCTCCCACGTACCGTCGAAGGGTGCGAGTACTTCCGGTCGCCCTGGCCGCCACCACCCTCTCGGTGCTGCTGGGCGCCCCGGCGCAGGCGGACGGCCCCGGTTACAAGTTCTTCAAGACTGCCGGGAAGCCCACCAAGCCAGGTGCCTATTGGGACCCGTGTTCGACGGTGCGCTACGGCATCGATTTCACGTATGCACGCAAACAGGGCTTACGCGTGGCACGTGAAGAAGCGCGCTGGCGTTCGGCGGTCAAGGAGGTCGCCGACGCGATGGGTGTCCGGTTCGTCTACGAGGGCCGGATCCGCTCCCGGGCCCAGAACGGGGTGCAGCCGCAGTCGGCCGCCGACGTGGACCTCATCGTCACCTTCGGTTCGGAGTCCCGCAGGGGGCGCTACGGCTACGGCCGCGTGCTCTCCGGACCCGTCGCCGGCATCGCGGGGATCTCGTGGCAGCAGTCCACGGCGGCCGCCCGGGTCGACTACGGCTATGTGATCATCGATGCCAAAGAAGTCGCCCGGAAGACGGATGCGATCACTGAGCCCTTCGACCCCCGTCCGGCAACCCAACGTCCGCCGGATGTGGTGCGTTCGCTCTACATGCACGAGTTCGGTCACGCCGTCGGTCTGTCCCACGTGCGGGACAAGAAGCAGTTGATGTACCCCCGCCTCCTGCCTGAGCGGGCCGACACCCTGGGGCCCGGCGATCTGCGGGGCCTGCGGAAGTTGGGCAACCAGCGCTGCTTCTAGCGGCGACCCAGCTCGGTGTTGACCTCCAGCACGGTCTCGTCGTCGACCATGTCCAGTGCGTGAGCGAGATCTGCGGCGCGGCCGGCGTCCTTGACCAGATAGAGCGGGATGCCCTCGCCGCGCAGGGCCGTGGCCTTCTTCGACAGTTCCTTGTTGCGGTCGTCGGATGCGGGTCCCACCTGCCGGATCAGAATGAGCTTGACGCGACCGGGGAACTCGCGCGCCATCTCCTCGTAGGTGAGCGGATCGCGCTGACCGCTGTCGCCGATGAGTACGAAAGAGGTGTCGGGGTAGGACTCGAAGAGTCGCCGGATGGCCACCCGCTTGTGCTCGGCCCCGCTGCGGCGAAGGTAGCGCTCGGTCGGCCCCCAGTCCGTGAGGAACATCGGGCCCTGCGGGAAAGCGCGCAACTGGATGAACTGCTGGAGCATCTCGTAGAAGGCCCAACTGCCGGTGGAGACGTAGAAGAAGGCGGGTTCGGGTTTGCGAGCTCCGCCCGACCCCGCGACGCCACGGGCGATGCCCCGGTACAGCGACGACATGCCGCGCACGGCACTGCGGGTGTTGGCGTCGCGCAGCAGCGCTTGCTTCACCGCGGTCAGGCCTTCGGTCAGGCCACTGACGAGGATCGTGTCGTCGATATCGGAGATGACCGCGAAGGGGGCTTTTGCGGCCGGCTTGATCACACGGCCGGTCCCCGAGGCCGACTCCCCGTCCTCGATGGGAGTGGTGACCGCGAAGGCGTCGTGCCACCCGGCACGCAACCGCGGCACCGGGATCGAGAAGTTGGCGTAGCCGCGGGCGTCGGTGACCTCCTTGGCGCTGAACTTGCCGATCCGTAGTTCGACCTCGACGCCGACGATCGACAGCGCGCCATGGCGGCGCAGGTTCGACTGCATCGTGTCCCAGTACGGGATGCGGCTGTCGCCGGGCAGTTCCGGTGCCTCGATCACACGCACCCGGACCTTGGCCACCCCCTCGGCCACGTAGCCCCGGTAGACGGTGACATGCATCCCCCGGAAGGCGCCGGACTCCATCTTCTGCTCGCGGCGACGGCGCGTGAGTCTGCCTTCGATCCCGGCCACTGCAGCCGCGGTCTCGGGGCTGCGCAGTTTCGCGTTCAGTCCGGACGCGAGGCGACGGGGAAGATGGGCCACGGTGCTCAGCATGCCAGCCTGATCACAACTCGCGCTCGTAGACGAACATCAGCGGTCCGCCGTCGCCCTCGGTGCGCCGGAAGCCCATGCTCTCGTAGAGGTGTCGTGCTGCGACGTCGTCCTCGGAGGTCCCCAGGTGCATGTAGTCGGCGCCCCGGTCCCTGGCGGCAACCAGCGCCGCGGCCATCAGGGCCTTGCCGATGCCTGCACCGCGATGCTCCGGGCGGACGTACAACTCCGCGAGGTAGCACTCGTCGTTGCGGCTCCACAGGGAGGGCTGGAAGCGCAGCAGAACCAGGCCCACGTCACCGGCCAGCAGAACCACGGTGTCGCGGGGAAGCAGTTCGCGGATGCGGATCGCGAGGTCGACGGCCGACGGCGTCGGCTCCTCGAACTCGGTGTTGAAGTCGTGCAGCAGTTCGCCGATCGTCGCGGCGTCCTCAGCAGTGGCGAGTCTGACATCCATGGGCTTCCAAGGTAGCCACTTGTCACTGGTGCGCCGCAACCCTTGATCATTTGATGCGTTGATCTGTGCCCGTCCATCTCCTACACTCCAACGCACCGGAAGGGGATGAGAATGCGCATGGTCATCAAGGCTCTCGGGGTACTGGCGGCCTCGGCTCTGCTAGCCGGCCCGGCCACAGCGGCCGACGGGGGAGCGGCTTTCGTTTTCGATGCCGACTCCGGGAAGGGCGTGGTCGCGATCAGCGCAGACTCCGAGCTCTCCTTCAATCTCTTCGGTCTCAAACCGAACACAAGGTACCGGGTGATCGTCAGCAGCAGGGGGTGCTCGTCGTTGAAGGGGACGATCGTCAAGAGGTCGTTCCGGACCGACTCGTTAGGGGTCGCCTGGGATCCCGTCGACGTGCAGTCGACCGCGACGCCGAAGTCCGCGCGGATCATGCGTGGGGACAGGATGGTCGCCTGCAGCGTGGACTCGGATCCGCAACCTGACGTCACCAAGATCACTAACGCATCGCCAGGTCTTCTCGCGGTGTCGCAGAACACCGACCAGTGGCGCATCTCCCTGTCGATCGGAGGCCTGCGGCCGCAGAAGGCCTACCGGATCGTGGCGTTGGAGGGCACGTGCTCGAACACCGCTCCGGTGCTTAAGCGCGGTTCGTTCCGGTCCACAGTGAAAGGCGCGGCGATGGTCGACCTGAAGACCGCGCCGGTCGCCGGCACGAGCATCGGTGCGGTGGCGGTGGCCCGTAAGGGCGGGCAACTGATCTTCTGCGAGGCCGTCTGAGTCCGCACTCTTACGGCATTCGGGGGTTGAGTGTCGCGTTGTTACGGATCCGCGGCCCTCGGAACCGGTAACCACGCGACACTCAGCAGAGGACTCCGTCACATTCGGCGGGTGACCTCCCGGTGGGGTCTCACCTAGGGTGTGTCCATGAACCTCGCCGACAACTTCGTGGCCACCGCCACCGCCCAGCCCGATCACGTCGCCATCAAGTTCGACGACCTAGAACTCAGTTACGCGGCGCTCGACACCGCGAGCAGCATGGCCGCCGGGTGGCTGGCGGAGCTGGGGGTCGGTCCTGGTGACCGCGTCGGGTTGATGCTTCCCAACATCCCGCAGTTCCCGATCCTGTACTACGGGATCCTGCGCGCCGGAGCCGTCGTGGTGCCGATGAACCCGCTGTTCAAGTCCCGTGAGGTCGAGTACTACCTCACCGACTCCGGCGCGAAGGCGATCTTCGCCTGGGACGGGATCGCGGCAGAAGCGCAGCCTGGGGCTGAAGCCGCCGGAGTCCCGTGTGTGCTGGTCGGCCAGGACTTCGCCGCCGAACTCGGTCAGCACGCACCTGCGCCGTCCGTGGTCGAACGGGATGCCGACGACACCGCGGTGATCCTCTACACCTCGGGCACCACCGGCAAGCCCAAGGGGGCGGAGCTGACCCACAGCAATCTGCTGAGCAACGTCGCTGTGGCGGTGGACCTGTTCGATGGCACCCCCGATGACGTGATCTTCGGCGGCCTGCCGCTGTTCCACTCGTTCGGCCAGATGTGCGGGCTCAACGCCGCGATGACCTGCGGGGCCACGCTGACCCTGATCCCGCGCTTCGACCCGACCAAGGCACTCGAGGTCCTGCAGCGCGACAAGGTGACGATCATGCAGGGCGTGCCCACGATGTACGTCGCACTGGTCCAGCACCCGGAGCACAAGAGTTACGACACCTCCACCCTGCGGGTGAGCGTGTCCGGTGGGGCCTCGCTGCCGGTGGAGATCCTGCGCGGCTTCGAGTCGGAGTTCGACGCGATCCTGCTCGAGGGCTACGGGTTGAGCGAGACCAGCCCGATCGCCTCGTTCAACCACGCCGACCGCGAGCGCAAGGC
>ERZ724512.1625-NODE-1625-length-10483-cov-5.443805_pt1 | contig 10483 bp, 10 predicted proteins | sample MGYA00376045_ERZ724512 | MGnify/ENA primary metagenome ERZ724512 (study PRJEB28724, sample SAMN07190883) | activated sludge metagenome | isolation source: activated sludge of sewage treatment plant in Hong Hong | place: Hong Kong | collected 2016-03-17 ... | reverse complement strand
CGAAGTGGTTCGAGCATACACGGGCCGGCTGGCAGGACGGCTGCCACACTGACACAGTGCCCGACTACGCCGTGACCAGTGCGGACGGAACCACCATCGCCGCGTGGCACAACGGTGGTGACGGCACTCCCCTGCTGATCTGCAATGGCCTGGCCTCAAGCCCGGCGGCGTGGCCAAGTCTGCGAGACCCGGACTGCGGCTTCGACGCGCGCACCTGGTTCCACCGGGGCATCCCGCCCTCCGGACAGCCACGCGGTGGGTTCGAGGTGGCCGACCACGTGGCGGACGCCCTTGCCGTGGTCGAGGACGCCGGGTGGGAACGCTATCTGGTCGTGGGCTGGTCGCTGGGCGTCAACATCGCGTTGGAACTGGCAGTCGCCGACCCACGGGTCGCGGGTGTGGTGGCGCTGGCCGGGGTTCCTGGCGGTTCGTACGACGCAATGCTGCCGCCAGTCCCGCGCGATGTCGCGGCGCAGGCGGTGGCCTTCGGGACGGCGTTGCTGCAGGCCGGCGGCTCCTGGCTCACCTCGCTGGCCAACCGGGTCGGGCAACTGCCTGGGACGACCGATCTGCTGAAGGCCACCGGGGCGATCGGCGCCAGCGCGCAGACCGAACACGTTCGCGAACTGGTCAAGGACTTCTTCGGTATGGACGTGCACTGGTACGGCCGGTTGGCCAGCGCCTTGCAGCGTCACGAAGCGATGGACCTCGACCGCATCACGTGTCCGGTCCTGTACGTCGGCGCCGGCCAGGATTTCGTCACCGATCCGCAGGCCGTGGAGGACGCCGCCGGCCGCACGCCGCGTGGCAGCGTCGAGCGCTGGGACGCCACCCACTTCCTGGTGCTGGAGTACCCCGACCGAATCCTGGACACCCTGCGACGATTCGCCGCCGAGGTCGGTTGAGGAACACTCGGGATGGCAATCGGCGAGCATTCCGGGCAGCGGTTAGCCTCCCGGGGGCCGAAAACCCCTCCGTAGGGCTAACAGATGCCCAGAATGCTCACGGATCGGTCGGCCTCAGCCCAAGATCATCTGCCGCCGGTAGACCGACTCCTCGCGGCCGGGCCGCATTCGCGCGCTGATCACCAGGTAGACAACAGCGCCGAGCCCGACCAGCACACTCGTGAAGATGTTGACCCGCAGACCCAGAATCCGGGTCGCGGTGTCGATACGCAGGATCTCCCAGAACAGCCGGCCCAGGCAGTACAGCGCGACGTAGAGCGCGAACACCCGCCCGTGTCCCATGCGGAAGCGACGGTCGGCCCACCACACGACCGCGGCAACTCCCAGGCACCACAGCGCCTCATAGAGGAACGTCGGGTGGAACGTCGCGAACTGCTCGAAGCCGTCGGGACGGTGCGTCGCGTCGATCTTCAGTCCCCACGGCAACGTTGTGGGCTCCCCGAAGAGTTCCTGATTGAACCAGTTGCCGAACCGCCCGATCGCCTGGGCAATGGCCAGGCCGGGCGCCAGCGCATCCCCGAGCGGCGGGAGCAGCAGGTTGTACCGCCGGCAGGCGTACCAGGCACCGAGCGCGCCGCCGAGCACCGCACCCCAGATCCCCAAGCCGCCCTGCCAGATCTTCAGAGCAGCCACGAAGCCCAGCCCCCCGGGGCCGAAGTACGTCGACCAGTCCGTCATGACGTGGTACAGCCGGGCGCCGATGATGCCGGCAGGCACAGCCCACAACGCGACCTCGCCGATCTGACCGGCCATGCCACCGCGGGCCACCCAGCGCTTGTCCGTGATCCAGATCGCCACGAAGATGCCGATCAGGATCAGCAGCGCGTAGGCCCGGATCGGGAACGGCCCGAGGTGCCAGACCCCCTGCGGGGGTGAGGGAATGAACGCGAAGGTCACTGCTGGGGGTTCGTCAGCGCGTCCTTCAGCGCCTGCTCGCCGGCCAGTGCGCTGTCCGCGATCTTCTGCCCGTTCACCTCGATGGTTGGTGTGCCGGTCACCCCGGAGTCGAAAGCAGCCTGGTTGGACAGTTGTGCCCAGCCCTTGTAGGTCCCGGCATCGACGCACTGGTCGAACGTGGTCTTGGCGTCACCGGTGATTCCGGCGTCAGCGCCGAACTGCTTGAGCTGGTCGTCGGTCCAGCCCTGGCCCTCAGTCGCAGGCTGGTTGGCGTACAACGTGTTGTGGTACGGCAGGCCCTGGTCGGCGTTGATGGAGCAGCCGAACGCGCTGGCCGCGCGTACCGAGTGGTCAGTGTTCAGGTTCTTGTCCAAGAACGTCATGATGCGGTAGGTCAGCGCGATGTCACCGGCGCTGGCCCACTTCTCGACGGCCGGACCGTAGGTGGTCTCGAACTGCTTGCATGCCGGGCACTGGAAGTCCTCGTAGATGACCACCTGCGGCTTGCCGGTGGGGTTGCTCACCTGGTAGCCGTAGCCGTTGTCCTTGGTGATGCCGGTAGGCAGCGCCGAGTCGGCACTGGGAGTGTCACTGTTGTTGTTGTCGCTGCCGCCGGAGTTCATCACCCCAATACCGATGATGATGCCCACGACCGCCAACACCGCGATCCCGCCGATGATCCGGATCATCCGCTCGCGGCGGCGTTCGGACGCCTGCGCCGCGGCACGTGCCTCCGCGGCTTTCTCGCGGGTGGACTTCGCTTCCTTCTTGTCGGCCATGACCTACCTCTCGCCTGTGCTTGGTAAAGCCTAAACGCTGGTGTCCGAGATACCGGTCAGCGGCGCCCGGGCAGACCGCGTCCGAACGTCCTGCGCCTGATCACTCACCGGGCTGCCCGCACCGCGGCGGCCATCTGTCCTGCTAACTCCGCCACCGAGGCGGCCGCCGCGGCAGGTGAGTCGGCCTCCAGAACCCGGCGCACGAAAGCCGAACCCACGATCACTCCGTCTGCGTAGCGGGCGACCTCGCCCGCCTGTTCCGGCGTCGATACACCCAGACCCACACACACCGGCTGAGCCGTCAGCTTCTTCGTCCGCTCCACGAGTTCGCGGGCGTCCACCGAAACCTGGTCGCGGGTGCCCGTGACCCCCATCGTGGAAGCGGCGTAGACGAAGCCGTTGCTGACCCGGGCCACCGTCTCGATGCGCTCGGCGGGCGAGGACGGCGCCACGAGGAAGACCCGGTCGACCATCGCTTCGTCAGTGGCGGCCACCCAGTCCGCAGCCTCCTCCGGGATGATGTCCGGGGTGATAACCCCCGCTCCCCCGGCAGCCGCAAGGTCCTTGGCAAAGCGGTCCAGACCGTAGCGCTCGATCGGGTTCCAGTAGCTCATCACCAACGTCGGCGCCCCTGTAGCCGCGACCGCTTCCACTGTCCGCAGAACATCGGCGACAGTGGTTCCCTGGGCGAGCGCCTGATCAGCCGCTGCCTGGATCACCGGCCCGTCCATCAAGGGGTCGCTGTACGGCAGTCCGATCTCGACCACATCGACGCCGCTCTCGACCATCGCGGTGATGATGGCCACGGCGTCCACCCAGGTCGGAAAGCCGGCCGGCAGGTAGCCGATGAGCAGTGCGCGCTGCTCGGCTCGAGCCGCCGCGAACGCCTCCGCGAGCCGGCTCATGCGTGCCCCAATCCGAAGTACTCGGCAGCGGTCGCGACGTCCTTGTCGCCACGGCCGGACAGGTTGATCAGGATGGTCGCGTCCGGGCCGAGGTCGGCGGCGATCCGGCGAGCACCTGCCACGGCGTGGGCACTTTCTATCGCCGGGATGATCCCCTCGGTCCGGCAGCACAACTCAAACGCCGCCATGGCCTCCACGTCTGTGACGCCGCTGTAGACGACCCGGCCACTGTCGCGCAGCCAGGCATGCTCCGGCCCCACTCCCGGATAGTCGAGCCCGGCCGAAATGCTGTGGCTGGCCATCGTCTGTCCGTCGGCGTCCTGCAGCAGGTAGGACCGGGTGCCGTGCAACACACCGATGGAACCAGCCGACAGGGTTGCTGCGTGCCGGCCGGTCGGGATGCCGTCGCCGGCCGCCTCGAACCCGTGCAACGCCACCGACTCGTCGCCCAAGAAGTCGTAGAAGATGCCGATGGCGTTGGAGCCGCCGCCGATGCAGGCAGCCACTGCGGTAGGCAGTCCGCCGCGATCCAGACACTGCTGCCGGGCCTCTTTGCCGATCACCCGGTGGAACTCCCGCACCATCTCCGGGAACGGAGCCGGACCTGCCACTGTGCCGAGCAGGTAATGGGTGTCTGAAACGTTGGTGACCCAGTCCCGCATGGCCTCGTTGATCGCGTCCTTGAGCGTGCGGCTTCCGGTCGTGACCGGAACGACGGTGGCACCGAGCAACTGCATCCGCGCAACGTTCAGCGCCTGTCGCTGCGTGTCCTCCTCGCCCATGTAGACCACGCACTCGAGATCCAGCAACGCCGCCGCTGTCGCGGTGGCGACACCATGCTGGCCGGCACCCGTCTCGGCGATGACCCGGGTTTTGCCCATCCGCTTGGTCAGCAGGGCCTGGCCAAGCACGTTGTTGATCTTGTGGCTGCCGGTGTGGTTGAGGTCCTCGCGCTTGAGCAGGACCTGCGCGACACCGAACTCCTGCGCGAGGTTCCGGGCGGGCGTCAGCGGCGTCGGGCGGCCCGAGTAGTCGTGCAGCAGGGCATCCAGTTCGGCGTGGAACGCCGGGTCGCTCCAGGCTCCCCGGAACGCCGCGTCGAGCTCGTCCAAGGCAGCGACCAGCGCCTCAGGAACGAAGCGGCCGCCATAGGGTCCGAAATGACCATGGCTGTCAGGAAGGGCGGTCACGGCGCTCCTACTCAGCGTGCCGGACGGCGGGGTGCTCGCCGGCCGAGACCAGTTCCTGCACGGCGGCTGCGGGGTCGGCCTGGGTCACCAGCGCTTCGCCGACGAGCACCGCATCGGCACCAGCTGCGGCGTAGCCGAGCAGATCCTGGGCATTGCGCACGCCAGACTCCGCGACCCGCACGACACCCTCCGGGATCAAAGGCGCGACCCGGCTGAACACCGCAGGGTCCACATCCAGGGTCTTGAGGTTGCGCGCGTTGACGCCGATCACCTTGGCGCCAGCGTCGACCGCCCGATCCACCTCGTCGGCGTCGTGGACCTCGACGAGCGGCAACAGGCCGATCGACTCGGCGCGCTCCACCAGGGAGACCAACGCCGGCTGCTCGAGGGCGGCGACGATCAACAACGCCATGTCGGCCCCGTAGGCCCGAGCTTCCCAGAGTTGATAGCTGGTGACGATGAAGTCTTTGCGCAACACCGGCACGTCGACGGCTGCCCGCACGGCGACCAAGTCGTCGAGGCTGCCGCCGAACCGGCGTTGTTCGGTCAGGACGCTGATGCATCGGGCGCCACCGCGCTCGTAGGCCTGGGCGAGCTGGGTCGGGTCGTCGATGGTCGCCAGGGAACCCTTGCTGGGCGAGGAGCGCTTCACTTCGGCGATCACGCCGACGCCGCCCTGCCGCAACACCGCAAGCGCGTCACGCGGATCCGGCGCGGTCTCGACGCGGCGTTTGAGATCCTCGAGAGGTACCTGTTCCTTGCGCGCGGCGAGGTCTTCGCGGACCCCCGCGACGATGTCCTCGAGAACGCTCACAGTCGCCAGGGTAGTCAAGGCGCCGATGACCAAGCGCACCGGTCAGGCGGCGGTCCCCCACGGCATTCCCGGGACGTTGCGCACCACGGTGAAGGCCAGCACGGCCGCGACCAGGGCGACGCTCAGCGGCATCGGGATGCGCACGGAGAAGTCCTTTCCCCGCCAGCGTTGCACCGTCCAGACCACGAGCAGCACCATCGCGACCGGCAGGACGAACAGGGTGGTGAGCGCGTTGAAGTCGACCGCGCCGGACAGATTGCCGTGCAGCAGGTCGTGGGTTGCGCGCAAGCCCCCGCAGAACGGGCAGTCCAGACCGGTGAGCGTCTTCAACGGGCAGGGCGGGAAATGCCCGGGTTCGGACGGATCCACCGCGTAGACATAGGCGCACGCGGCCAGACCCACCACGCCAGCCAACGCCGGCCCACGCATCCGTGCCATCCGGTTCACACGGCCAGGGTAGTCGCAATCAGCGCTGCTACAGCCCCGGCGACGCGTCCGCGCGGGGGAATCCCACCCGGAACGCCGCCCCACCTTCGGGGGCGTGACCTGCTTCGGCGTAGCCCCCCAGCCGTTCGGCCAGCCGGCCGACCAGCGCGAGGCCGACGCCGGTTCCGACCTGCCGCAGGCCGCGGTACCTGCTGTACAACTCGGCCGGTTCGAACGCCACGCCCAGATCGCTGTCGGAAAGCCCCGGCCCGCCGTCGCGGACCTCGACGTAGCCGTAGGTGCCCTCCAAGGCCACCTGCAGGATGATCGGAGCCCCTTCCGGGGTCAGTCGCAGCGCGTTGGCCACCAGGTTGTCGATCATCTGCCGTACGCGTCCCGGATCACAGAGCACCGGCACCGGTTCGGCGGGCATCTGCAAACGCCACTGAACGCCCTCCGCCGTGCAGCGGTCCGACCACACGTCGGCCGCCGCGTTCGCGACCTCCCGCAGGTCGACCGCGATGATGTCGACCGGGAACTCCACAGCCCCTAGCCGGGCAAGATCCAGCAGGTCGGAGATCAGCGCATCGAGCCGGTGCGTCTCGGCCAGCATCGTGCCGGCTACCCGTTCCATGTCCTCCTGGGGCACCACTCCGTCAGCCATCGCCTCGGCGTACCCGCCGATCGCGGTCATGGGGGTGCGCAACTCGTGACTGACCGACAGCAAGAAGTCGCGCTGCCGCGCTTCACTTACGGCCAGGGAGTCACCGAGCTGGTTCATCGCCACCGCAAGGTCGGCCACCTCGGCCGGGCCTTCAGGCTGCAGCCGCAGGTTGCGGTCACCGGCCTGCAGGCGGTCGGCGGCGTTGACCAAGGTCCGCAGCGGCCGGGTGACGCGACGCGCCAGCAGCCCCCCACCGATCACCGCGATGGCGCCACCGATCACGATCGCCAGACCGATCCTGCCCCACAACTCTCGCCATCCGAAACCGGCGACGCTGGTGGGCTGGATGAGCAGCAGGCCCGTGTTCCCGGTGATGAGCCGGCCCTCTGCCAGATAGGTCTGACCGTCGTTGGTGTAGGAGAAGGAGATCTTGTTCATCGACCACAGCGAGGCGAGCTGGTCCTGGGAAACCCCGGCCGGGGTTGCCCCGCCAGGTTGCACGACAGCCAGCGACACCTGCTCGCGGCGCAGCGTCTGGATCAGCCGGTCCTGCAGCTGCTGCACGACGGGACCGGCGGTGGTCAGCGTCACCGCGGCAGCCGTGTCGGCGATCTGGGACAACTGCCGGCGTTGATCGCGCAGTTCGGCATCCCGCAGTAGCGGAAACGCGGCAAGCCCGGTCATCAGCACAGCTAGCAGGGCCACCAGTGTGGTGACCAGGACCGTGCGCAGCGTCAACGACGCGCCCCGGTTGGTGTCGAGGGGCTCGGGGGTTTCTAGGACCTCGTTCGGGGCGTCACTGGGCATCGGCGTTCGCCTCGGCGCCGTAGCCCACTCCCCGCACCGTGCGGATCACATTGTGGTCGCCGAGTTTGCCCCGCAACTGGGCCACGTGGACGTCCACGGTGCGGGTATTGACCATCGCGGCGTAACCCCAGACTTCGCTGAGCAGTTGATCGCGGCTGAAGATCTGGCCCGGGTGGGTCATCAGGTAGAAGAGCAGGTCGAACTCGGTGGCGGTGAGTTCCACCGCGCGACCGTCCACCAGACACCGCCGGGTCATGGGATCCATCTCCACGGCTGCGAGATGCACGGCCTGCGACTGGGCCTGTGGACCACGCGCCCGGCGCACCACGGCTTTGACCCGGGCCACCACTTCCCGCGGGCTGAAGGGTTTGGTGATGTAGTCGTCCGCGCCGAGTTCCAGCCCGAGCACCCGGTCCACCTCATCGTCGCGGGCAGTGCAGAAGAGCACAGGGGTCCAGTCCTGAGCGGCGCGCAGCCGACGGCAGACCTCGATGCCGTCCATGCCGGGCAGACCCACGTCCAGCAGAACGCAGGAAGGGCGGTGGTCAGTGACCGCTTGCAGAGCGGCTTGGCCGTCGGCCTCGACGAGAACCTGGAAGCCTTCGCGGCTCAGGTACATGCGTAGGAGATCGGCGATAGCCGGTTCGTCCTCGACGACCAGCACCACCCCGCGGGTGTCGCTCACGCGGAGTTGGGGGTCGTTGCCTCGGGCTCGGGCTCTACCAGGCGGCCAGCGGCGTCCTTCTGCGGCTGACCCATGCCGGCCATGGCCATGGCCTTACCAACGATCGCGCCGATGGGAACCAGCGCGACGCCGACCCAGAACAGCCAGGCCTGGTCCATGGTCAGGGCGATCGTGCCTACCAGGAATCCGAGCGTGACGATCGTCGTACCCGTCCACATCGCCGTGGTGCGGCCGTCGTGGTTCTCATACTTCGGCATGGTTGGCAGTCTAACCAGACCCGCGCTCCGCATTCGCAGAGCCGGGCGCCCAAAAGCGACTGTTTGTCCCATCTGCGCCCGGCCGGAGTTGCCGCAGATCGACCAACAGGTCGCTCATCGGTGCGGCGTGCTTGGCCGGCAAATTGGCAATCGGTGAGCATGCCGGGCATCGGTTAGCCGTCCGGGCGCGTAAACCCCGTCCGTGCGGCTAACGGATGCCCGGAATGCTCACGAATCAGCGTTTCCCGTCGGTCGGGTCTTCCCCGCGGTCCAGGCTCTCCCACAACTCCCGGGCGCTGGCCTCTCGCTGGTCATCGCGGGTACCGCCGCGGGCGAACCGCGACGACATGCCCGGCCAGTGCTGGCAGCGAGTGGCGATCAGGACCGCCCCGGAGAACCCCAGCAGGCAGGGTACGACAACCGCCAGTGACCCTGCGGCCAGAAACAGCCCACCGATCCACATCACCGCCGCCACAACCGCGAGGACCACCCGCAGCGCGCGTTCTGAAAGGACCCAGGTCGCGACGAGTGCGCAGGCCGCCGCTCCCAGTCCCACGTCCAGCGCCGGGTAATCCCGTGCCACGAAATACAACCCTGCGGCTGCGGCAATGGTGAGAAGGGTGGCGACAGTGCGCGAGTTCACCCGAGCTCCTCCGCCATGGCCAGGGCCTGCATCACCGCGGCTGCTTTGTTCTGGCATTCGGCGTCTTCAGTGGCCGGATCGGAGTCGGCAACGATCCCCGCACCCGCCTGTACGTACGCCGTGCCCTCGCGCAGCAGTGCTGTGCGGATGGCGATGGCAGTGTCCATGTTCCCGGCGAAATCGAGGTAGCCGACACAACCGCCGTACAGGCCGCGGCGAGTTGTCTCGAGTTCGTCGATGATCTCCATCGCGCGCGGCTTCGGGGCTCCGGACAGCGTCCCCGCAGGGAACGTCGCGGCGAGCAACTCGTACGCGGTCATCCCCTCCTGCAGCCGCCCCGTGACCGTGGACACGATGTGGTGCACATGGGAGTACTGCTCGATCTGCATGAACTCCACGACGTTCACAGTGCCGGGACGGCAAACGCGGCCCAAGTCATTGCGCCCGAGGTCCACCAACATCAGGTGCTCCGCGCGCTCCTTCGGGTCCGCCAGGAGATCGGCGCACAGGGCGGCATCCTCTTCCGGGGTCGCCCCGCGCGGCCGGGTGCCGGCGATCGGGTGCAGCATGGCTTCGTCACCCGCCAGCTTGACCAAAGCCTCCGGGCTGGAACCCACGACGCTGAAGCCCAGTTGGTCCATCTGGGCCCCAGGCACATTGAGCAGGTACATGTACGGGCTCGGATTAGTCATCCGCAGTGCACGGTAAACGTCCAGGGAACTGGCCTGGCACGGCTGCTCCAAGCGCTGCGACAAGACGATCTGGAAGGCGTCGCCGGCGCGGATGTACTCCTTGGCCCGCTCCACTCCCGCCTGGTAATTCTGATTGGCCCGCGGCTTCGGGCGCTCCGGACGGCCGACGGCTGCAACCGCCGCAGGCATGGCTTGGTGCAACGCTTCGGTCATGGCGTCCAGACGCGCCACAGCGTCGGCATGAGCGGCATCCACGCGCTCGTCGGTGTTGTCGTAGTTCACGGCGTTGGCGATCAGCCAGACGCTGCCGTCCACGTGATCCATGACCGCGAGGTCAGTTGCCAGCAGCATGGCCACTTCGGGCAAGCCGAGGTCGTCGGGGTTGTCATCGGGCAGACGCTCCCAGCGTCGCACGGCGTCGTAGGCAACCATGCCGACCAGCCCGCCCGTGAGCGGCGGTAGCCCGGCCGGTTGCGGGGTGCGCAGAATCGCCAACGTGTCCCGCAATGCGTCTACCGCTCGACCTGCGGTGGGCAACCCGACCGGGGTGTTGCCCACCCAGCGCGCCTGTCCGGCCTCGTCAGCGGTGAGCATGGCGGCGCTGCGGGCACCAATGAAGGAGTATCGGCTCCAGGTCTGTCCGTTCTCAGCGGATTCGAGCAGGAAGGTACCCGGCCGGTTGCCGGCGAGTTTGCGGAACAGCGCCACCGGCGTCAGGTCATCGACCAGCAAGCGACGCACGACGGGGATGACGCGCCG
>ERZ724512.1621-NODE-1621-length-10499-cov-3.990808_pt1 | contig 10499 bp, 7 predicted proteins | sample MGYA00376045_ERZ724512 | MGnify/ENA primary metagenome ERZ724512 (study PRJEB28724, sample SAMN07190883) | activated sludge metagenome | isolation source: activated sludge of sewage treatment plant in Hong Hong | place: Hong Kong | collected 2016-03-17 ... | reverse complement strand
GCGCATCGAGGCGTCACCCTCGCTGAACTCATACACGAACTTGTGGTCAGTCATCGTGAAGTTGAATCTCCTTCAATGGGCTCCGTTAGTGGCCGCTGTCTGGCTTGCGAACTCCGAGTCGGCGTTGACCTGACATGGACGTCGGTGGAGCAATCCGACGCTTCGGCACATACAGCACAACCGTATCGCGACCAAGGACCGGTCTCCTATTCGGCCCAACTGCGACCAACCCTTGGACGTTGACACTCCAAGCGCGGGACTCGACGATGAAACTCATGCGTGCCGAGCGGATCACCGACCAGGTCAGCTACCACGGCGAGGGCCCGGTTTGGTGGCCGCGCTGGCAGCAGTTGCGGTTCGTCGACATGTTCGCCGGGGACGTGTTGACCCTGGCCGGCGACCAGGTTCAGCGGACGCCGGTGGGCTCGCCGATCGCCGCAGTGCTGCGTCCGCGAATGGGTGGCGGGGCGATCGTCGCCCGCGAGCGCGACCTCGCGCTCAGCAACTTCGACGACCTGAGCGACCTGGCGGCCTTCGTCCAGCTGCCCGAAAGCGACCGGATGCGGTGCAATGACGGCGGCTGCGACCCGGACGGGGCGTTCTGGATCGGCACTCTCGCCTACTCGTTCGAGGCCGGCGCCGGCAACCTGTACCAGCTGGACGCGGGTTCGCGCCGCCCCCACCGGGTGCTCGACGGATTGAGCATCAGCAACGGCATCGGCTGGAGCCCGGACGCCACCACGATGTACCTGAACGACTCCGGCACCGGCCTCACCTGGGCCTTCGACTACGACCCGATCGAGGGCGTCAGCGGACGCCGGGTCTTCGCCGAGGCTGCCGACGACGGCCTACCGGACGGGCTGTGCGTGGACGCCGAGGGCGGGGTCTGGACGGCGCGCTACGGCGGCGGCCAGGTCAACCGCTACTCGCCGTCCGGGACTCTGGAGGCGGTCATCGAGGTGCCCGGGGTATCGAAGGTGACCGCCTGCTGTTTCGGCGGACCGGAACTGGACACGCTCTACCTCACCACTTCCCGGGAGAACCTGGACGCTGGCGCTGAGCCGGCGGCAGGCTCGGTCTTCGCGGTCGAGCCCGGTGTGGTCGGGCTGCCTGTCCTGGGGTTCGCGGGCTGAGGGGTACCGGGCAGTCCTACGTAGCACCCGGGTTCCTAGTCTAGAAGAGGCGAATCGGCACACCCGGTAACATCTCACCCTGGACGCACGAATAGCAGAGGCTCTTGGTCCTCACGGCGAGAGGGAAGTCCGCTTCAATGACCTTGCGACAAGTGCTGGAGATCATCCAGCGAAGGTGGCTCCTGGTCGCGCTCACAACGCTTGTTGTGCTGGGAAGTGCGGCGGCCTACCTTCAGTTGACTCCGGAAGTCTACAAATCGAGTTCGGTGGTGCGATATTCACTCACTGCCACCCGCATGTTCGACGGAGGGAGTGGCTACGCCGACACCGACCTAGACCTCGATCCGGATTTCCTCACCTCACCGGCCCTGATCGAGATCGCGAGCCCACTCACCAAGGATGAGCCGTCTGCGCTGCAGGCCGCCATCGATACCACCCTGGTGGAAGGTGTTCGCAGCAACCGACTGGAAATCGTGGCCATAGCTTCCAGCGCCGAGCAGGCTCAACTGCGCGCTCAAGTTGTCGCTCAGGTCTACGTCGACCACCTCGCCGCGCAGGTCAAGGCGACCCAGGAACGACTTCAGACCGAGTTGACGGAGGCGAAAGCCGAGCGCACCGAGGCGGTTCGACAAGCCACCAAGAAGCCGAACGATCCGGTTGCCAGACAGCGCCTGGAAACGGCGCTGGGAAATGTGTCCATCATCGAGGACGGTCTCGTGTCCATTGCCAACAGCGGACCTCCGGCCTCAATCCTTCAGTCCGCACTGCCGGGTGATCGAACCGGCACGGACGCTCTGACGGTGCTCCTAATCGGCCTCGCCAGCGGGCTTCTCGCCGGCGCGGGAATCGCCCTCATCCGGGACCTCTTCGACGACCGTCTCCGTGGCGCGGTAGCGGCTGACGACGACCTCGGCATCCCGGTGCTGGCCGAGTTGACGCGAATCCCGCGACGGCACCGGTACGACCGCACTCTGCCCACGACCACTACTCGGTCAGCACCCTTCCATGAGGGCATTCGCGCGCTCCGAACGTCCCTGAACGTCCTCTACCCCGAGCCGCACAGCGCAATCGCCATCACCAGCGCTGAGCCGGGCGACGGCAAGAGCTTCATCACTGCGAACCTCGCGGTCTCGATGGCCCGTGGCGGACGATCGGTGATCGTGGTCGGCGCCGACCTGCGTCGCCCCACGCTCGACCATTACTTCGGGCTCGCGCCCACACGGGGCATCGCGGACGCAATCGTGGACGGCCTTGACGCGGCGAGTCTGGAGAAACTCCTGCAACCCACTGCCTACGAACGGCTGCGGGTGTTGTCGGCCGGGATCGCGCGGCGCGAGCCGGCTGATCTGCTGGCGGCCGACGCCTTCAAGCTGGTCGTACGGCAACTACGCCAGTTCGCGGACGTGGTGATCTTCGACACCCCGCCAGGGCTTGCGCTCGCCGACGCGGCGGTGATCGGCGCTCAGGTCGATGGCACGGTCGTTGTGGCCGCGGCCAAGTCCACGACGCACCGCCGGCTGGCCGAGACCGTCCGGATCCTGGCCGGCAATGGCGTCGAGATCGCCGGTGCGGTGGTGAACCGTTCGCACAAGCGTGCCACCCGCGCCTACACCCACTACTACGGGACTACGCACCCCGAGGACGACTTCGACCAGGATCCCCTCGACGTGGCTAGCATGGAAGCGCCGACGCCACCGACGTGGAAGCCTTCCCAGCAGCCCGAGTCCGCCGACGCGTCGCCGGCCACTCCGCCGGCCAGCCCGCGCTCGCCCGAACCGGACCAGAATCCCGACGCCGCCCAGGGGAGCCCTGCGCCCGGTCGCATTCCAGGGCGAGCTAAACCTGCGGCTCGGCCGGGAACCTAGCCGTTGTCGCGCGGAGCGCGAGCCCGGCTAAGGACGCGCTCCATGGCGACCACGCGATCGTCCCAGTCGGCAACGTCGAAGGGCCCGATCGATTCCGGCGGCCGCTGTAGGCGGTCAACCACGCCGGCCGGGAAGTCCCGCGCTTCGCAGATCGCCACCCCAGGCAGGCCCGCCAGCTGCCTGAAGCCGGCCACCGGCGTCGAGACGATCAGCCTCTGGGCGGCCTGATACTCGTACAACTTGATCGGGTCGAGGCTGTCGGTGAAGTCGTTGACCAGATGCGGCACGACGAGCACGTCGGCATGCTGTAGGTACGCCGGCAGGTCGCGATAGGGCCGCGAGCCGAGTAGGTGTACACCGGAGATGGCCGCCAGTCGGTCGGTGTTCTGGCTGCCGAGCGCGTTTGGGCCGACGAAGACCAGTTGCGCGCCGACACGGCTCAGTGCCTGGCCCAGTACCACGGCGAGGTCGACGTCGAGCCGGTCTTCGTGCAGGGTGCCGGCGTACAGGGCGATCTGACCTCGGGGCAGGTCTTCCGGGCGCGGCTGCGGATCGCGGTACCAGGCGAGGTTGACCGCGTTGGGCACGAGTTCGACCGGGCGCATGGCGCTCTTGGTTCGCTTCAGTTGCTCCGAGCACACCACGACCTCCCGGCAACCCTGCATCAGGATCGCCTCATTGGCCACGATGCGGTCGTGCTCCCGCTGGGGGCGGTCTGCGGCCACCCAGTCGTCGGTGATGTCATAGATCGCGGGCCAGTTGGTCGCGGCAACCAGTCCAGCCCATCCGGGGTCGTTCACCCAGAGCAGCGGCTTCCGCATCCCGATAGCCGCCGCAGCTTCGCGCACTCCCCGCTGCAGCAACAGGTCGGCCATTGGGCCGGCGGCCCGCGGGAGCCACTTGGTGAGTTCCAGCCGGTGCAGGCGTCCGTCCGTCCCTGGCACACCGAGCCGACCGCGTCCCAGCCCGGGCTTCTGCCCGATGTGCATCAGATGGAGCGGATCTCTGGCCGGCTCGACGAAGAGCACCCTTAGCGTGTGATCGTGACGAAGCAGCCCGTCGACGAGAAACTGGTTTCGCCGCCAGACATGGTCCCATGGCTCCAGCGAGCAGACCACAAGGTCGTTCACGTACCTTCCCCCTCCGGTCACCATGCCAGATCGTCCACCGTGGCTTCAGGCTTCGATGAATGGCGACGGCGTCCCGGTGACCACGGATACTTCGTCGGTCGCTTCGGGACGCGTCTATGATGACATGATCGGGTTGCGGCACGGCAGATCGGGGGTCTTGGAGTGCACCCACCCTCTCTGTCGCCCGCGCCGTTCGAAGCCGGCCCTGCTGCACTCAAGCTGGTCTTCGTCTGCACCGCGAATCTGTGCCGCTCACCGATCGCCGAACTCCTCGCAGCGCGCGAGGGCAGGGAGCGCGGGTTCCCCGTGCTGGCATCCTCAATGGGCCTGATGCCGGGGGGACGGCCCTCGCCGGCTCTCGGCGTACGGGTTGCCGCCGAGTTCGGTCTAGACCTTTCCGGGCATCGCAGCCGGCAGCTGGGAATGGCTGAACTCCAATCTGCGGACCTGATCCTCACCATGACTCGCGAGCATGCACGTGAGGTGGTGCATCTGGACCCTGGGTTATGGCCACGCGTGTTCACGCTGAAGCAACACACCGAATACCTTCGCCGACATCCACCGAACGGTTCCACTGTTCAGGACTGGATGGCCACCGTTGGCCCGGTACGCCGGCGCAGCGAGTTGGTCGGTCGGCATCCCCAACACGATGTCATCGATCCGATGGGCCGTTCCGCCGGCGTCTGGCGCGAAGTAGTGATCGACCTCTCCGACCACCTGTCCCTGCTCTTTGATGCCCTCGTCGCGGCTCGCGCAGGAGCGAACGCCAATGCCCAGCTCGCCACCGGGGCTTAGCTTCCGTCGCCTCGCACCACCGGGGCTTGGCAGCCTTCGCTTCGTGAAGTGGGGACGGGTGCTGACCGGCGTGGCCCTCGTCCTATTGGTGGCGGGCGCCCTCGGGATCCTGAGCGCCGACTACGGCAGCCTCGCCATCTTCGTCGCCGTGATCATCCTGGCCCTCGGCCTCGCCTCGACTGATCTGGTGCTGCTGCCGGTACTGGCCTTTCCGGCCACTTTGGTGATGATCCGAACCGGGCCGCTGAGTGTCTCCGACCTGGTGCTGATCGTCGCCACTGTGCCTGCCCTGATGCTCTATCGCCGAACCGAGGCCAAGGGCCTGCAGCCTCTCCTCTGGGCCGGCGCCGTCTACCTCGCCTGCCTGGTTCCCACGCTGGTGCTGAACCGCTACCTGGGCAACTACATCGAGTGGGCTCACGAGCTCATCCTGGTGCTGGGCAGCCTCCTGGTCGGCTGGGTGACGGGACGCGCCGGCCGGGCCGGAGCGGCCCTGTTGGCTTTTCAGCTCGGTTGCGTCGGCATCGGAGTAGCTGCGACGCTGCAGGCCCTCTACCTACTGCGAACCACCGGAGTTTTCGGACCGGCCTATCTGGAGTTTCTCCACAAGAACTTCATCGGCAACACCCTCGCGTTCTCGTTCCTGATCGCCCTGGTCCGGCCCCGGTGGCTCAACTGGCCCACCTGGTTCCACCTCTTTGTGATGGTGGTCAGTGTCCTCGGGATCGCCGCCTCGAACTCCCGGCAGGCCGTCGTTTCCGTATTCGCCGGCGTCGCCTTTCTGGCCCTGCGCAGTTGGGGACGCGGCGCCACTCGACGCGGCCGGGTGCTGTTGCTACTCCTGATCCCGGCTGTGATTGCCACCGCAGGCACAGTGAGCGAGCAGTTGGAGTCGGGAGACGCGTTCAACTCCACGTCGCAGCGCTTGACCTGGTACGCCGAGAGTCTTCGGATCTGGCAGCAATCGCCGTTGTTCGGGGTTGGACTGAGATGGTGGAACACCGGTGACCATCCAGCTTTTCAGCCCCCCAACGCGTTTTTCGAGATGATCTCATCGGCCGGCGTGCTCGGCCTGTTCGGCTTCTTGGTGCTGTGCATCGCCGGACTGTGGGTGGTGCTGCTACTTCCCCGGCAGTACGCCGACCTCGCCGCGGTCGTCATGATCGCGCGCTTCGTCCAGGGCCAACTCGATCTCTACTGGGTGGCCGGGCAATCGGCGTTGCCATGGATGATGACCGGCTTGATGATCGGACTGCAGGCGCTGCATCAGGCGCAGGACCCGACCACACGTGGGTTCGCTTCGGAACTGCCGCCGCTTACGACCGCGCGGAGGGCGCGGTGAGGTAGAAGCGCAGCCGCCAGCGGGCGTATTCGCGTTCGCGTCCGGATTTGAGCACCCCTCGCACAGCAGCCCCGAAGATCGCCGCAGCGCGCACCAGCAACTCACCACCGCGGCCGTAATGCTTGCGGGCATAGGCGAGCTGGGAGCTGTGGAAGTAGCGCAGGCGCGTCGACTCGTCCGAACTGGTTCCGGCGCCGACGTGGCTGCCGGTCACGGACGGGACGTACTGGCTCCGCCAACCGCGGGTAACCGCTCGGCGCTGCCAATCGGTCTCTTCGGCATAGAGAAAGAAGCGCTCATCGAACTCCCCCACGTCGCGCAGTGCCGCCGCGTTCAGCAGCAGGATCGATCCGATCAGGAAGGTGTGACCACGGTCCCAGGCGCCGAGTCCGACTGCGGTGAGCCAGGCACCCAAGGGACTGGGAAATGGCCATTCCACCCGGTCCGGCTGATCCGAATCCGGAGCAGTCTGCCGCGGAGCGACGCAGGCTATGCCTGGCTCGGCGTGCAGCCGGCGCGCCAGCTCGACGACCCCGTCCCGGGAGACGGTGGCGTCCGGGTTGAGCAGCAGGACGTCCGCGTGGTCACGTCCGCATCGGATGAGGTATGCCAGAGCGTGATTAACCCCCGCGGCGAACCCAAGGTTCACACCCGGGTCGAGATACTCGGCGCCGTGCGCCTCGACCAGCCGACGAGTCGCTTCCGAAGAAGAATTGTCGACAACAGTAACGCTCAGCCCGGCCACTGCCTGCAGCGAGGGTGCCAGCTTCTCGGCTGGGCCGTAGGCGACGATTACCACCTCGGGGTGAGCAGGACGGGCGTCCTCAGCGCCATCTTCGGCAGCAGCGGTCCCGACGCCGCGGCCGGCGGCGGAGGTCGCGAGCACCTGGTCGATTAGGGCTCTATGCTCCAGCGCGACCGCCTGCCAGCTGTACTGACGGCAGTGGTCCAGCCCGGCGGCGCGAAGTTCACGCCAGCGCCGAGGTTCGGTCAGCTCCCTGAGCGCTGCGGCAATCTCGCCGGGTTGGTTGGGTTCGACCACGATACCCGCAGGGCCAATGACCTCTGGCAACGCACCGCTGCGGCTGGCGATCACCGGGGCCCCCGAGGCCATGGCCTCCACCACGACCCGGCCGAATTGCTCCAGCCACCCGGGGGTGGGCAGCGATGGCACCACTAGCACGTCCAGCTGGCGATAGAAGTCCGCGAGTCCGGAGTCGAGATGGCCGAGGAAGTCGACCCGTTTGGAGACCCCCAACTCGGATGCCAGCCGTTCCAACTCCGGCCGCTGCGGCCCACTCCCTGCGAGCAACAGCCTGGTGGATGGGACGCGTGCGATCGCCTTGAGCAGGACATCGACACCCTTGTGACTCTCCAGTCGGCCGGAGTACCCGACCAGTAGCGGCGAGCCCGGCTCCGTGCGGCTGTCCGGGGAGAATACCTCCAGATCGGTCCCGAGCCCGATCACCGCGGGTTGGGCGCGCATGCCTTTCGCCTGCAGGATCCGTCCGGCCTCTGCGTTGCATACGTACGCGCCCGCGGCTCGTCTCAGGGCATAGCGCTCCAGCCAGCGAATCGGAACCGGGTACCGCTTGGGAATGTTCTGCGCTGAATAGAGCAGCACCGGCGCCCGAACCCCGCGCAGCCGAAGCATCGCCAGGATCTCCGCAGTCTGGGTGGCGCACGGCTCTTCGTGAAGGTCGATCAGGTCCCACTCGCGATCAAGCAGCCGCCAGACGGCACGTGGGTCGTACACGAAGCCGTTCGGGTGCGAACCCAACGTGTCCACGCCGACCACGAAGTCGTCAGCACCCGCGTCCAGCGCGATCAGGGTGCCGCCCTCGTTCCACCGCCGCGCCGAAACCAAAGTGAGGTCCACGCCTGAGCGCACCAGTTCGCGTTCCCGCTCGCGCCAGGCAGCGACGACGCCGTGGTGGGCGAACCTGAGCACCCGCGGTCGCTGTCCTTCCAGCTGCGTCACGCCCCACTCCCCCCGATGGCATCAGCGTGGGGAATACGTCCGCTCGCGGGCGACCGTCGTGGCTAGCGGCTCCCCCCAGATTGCGGCAGCATAGCTCGCGGAAGCGCGACCGCTCTTTCGGGATCTCGGCGGGTTCGCCAGAAGGGGTGCCATGACCGAGAGCAACGCCAGTAGCCGGCCACCCGAAACCCTGCCGCCGATCCTCCAAATCGCGCCCGAGATCGCGCCCGGCAGCGGCGTCGGCGGCGTGGCCTACCAGCTGGAACAGCAGTTCCTCGCTGCAGGCGTGGCGGTGAGCCGGTTCACCCTGGCCGAAGCCAGGGGTGCCTGGTTGCCTGAGCCCGGGCCGGGCCTACGCGGGCGGCTGGCGCTGCTCTTCCGCGTGGTCTGGTTCTCCACGATCGGCACCTGGTTGGCTCGGCGCGCGCTCGCAGCCGCGCCCACTTCGATCTCGATCTGTCACAACGACGTCCTCGCCGGCGACATCTACGTCAACCATGGCATCCTGCGGGCAGCGATGAAGGCCCGGGGCCACTACCTGCTGCGGATGCTGCGGAACCCGCTCCACCTGTTCACCGCGTTGCGGGACGCCCACCGTTTTCGCTCGCGCATCCACCGGGTGGTGGTGAGCCTCACCACGCGCGAGGCCGAGCTACTCTCCAACACCTACTCGAAGGTGTCGGCCGAGTCGGTGGTGATCGCCAACGGCGTAGACATCGATCGCTTCACCCCGCCCCCGGCCGAGTCCCGCCTCGCCGCCCGAGCCGAGGTGCTGCCGAACCCGAATCCTGCGGCCACCTGGCTGCTCTTCGTCGGCCACGAGTTCGACCGCAAGGGGCTGCCCCTAGCGATTGCGGCGCTATCCCAGCTCAGCGAACCGGTCGGGTTGCTCGTCGTGGGTGGCACCCCGGAAATGGTGGTTGCGGCACGCGAGCAAGCCGTCAGGGCGGGGGTGTCCGAGCAGGTCCATCTGCTCGGACGCCTCGCTGACCCGATGCCCGCCTTCCGTGCCGCGGACTGCCTAGTGCTGCCGAGCGCCTACGAAGCCAATGCCCTGGTCGTGCTGGAGGCGCTGGCTGCCGGCTTGCCCGCGATCGTGACGCCGGTCGGATACGCCCCAGACCTGATTCGCGATGGTGTTAACGGATTCCTGGTCGAGCGGACGGCGGCCGGGGTGCGTCAGGGCATCGAGAACTACCTGCGCTCTGATCGACGAAGACTGGCCGAAGGCGCTCGCACCAGCGGCGAAGCGCACGCCTGGCCACTGATCGCGGCCAGGTACCTGGAGCTGATCACCCGCCTCGCGCCGGATACTCGGGCACCTGGATCGACGGACGGGAAGAGGACGACCACGTGAGGGTGATCCACGCGGTCCGCTCAGATGGCTTCGCGGGTGTGGAGCGACACGTCTGCGTCCTAGCCGCAGCTCAGGTCGCGCGCGGTCACGACGTGACTGTGATCGGCGGCGACGAGCGTCGGATGGCTGCCGCGATCGGCTCCGCCGACGTCACGGTCTTGCCGGGGAACACTGTCGCATCGGTGGCGCTGGCGCTCAGCCGTACCTCGCCCGGGGCCGACCTGATCCATGCTCACATGACCGCAGCCGAGTTGGCCGCGGCAGTCGCGGCATTGCGCCCTGGGCCGAACCTACCGCTCATCAGCACGAGGCATTTCGCGGCCCGGCGCGGACGGACGCGGCTCGGTCGACTCGCGGGCCGTTTCATCGAGTCCCGGCTTGCCGCGCAGATCGCGATCAGCCAATACGTCGCCGACCATATCGAGGGGGGCAGTGAGGTGGTCTACCCGGGTGTGATGGACAATCCCGGATCTGAACGCCCGCGGAGTTGGACGGTGCTGGTGGTGCAGCGACTGGAGCCCGAAAAGCGCACCGACGTCGCCCTGTCAGCGTTCGCCGCCTCCAAACTCGCGGACGCGGGCTGGCGGCTGCAGGTGGTCGGGGACGGTTCGCAGCGGGAGGCCCTGCAGGAGCAGGCTGCCCGGTCCGGGATCGCGCCGGCCGTGGACTTCCTGGGTTCTCGCGACGACGTCGCCGCCCAGATGACCGCAGCCGGGTTGCTCATCGCTCCTTGCCCGATCGAGGGGTTGGGACTGGTCGTACTCGAAGCCATGGCCGCCGCGTTACCGGTGGTGGCGACGGCCGCCGGCGGCCACCTGGAGACCCTGCCACCCGAGGCCCACGACCTCTGCTTCGAACCTGACGATGTGGGCGCGGCGGCCACGTCCCTTCGCCTG
>ERZ724512.1617-NODE-1617-length-10505-cov-7.760191_pt1 | contig 10505 bp, 7 predicted proteins | sample MGYA00376045_ERZ724512 | MGnify/ENA primary metagenome ERZ724512 (study PRJEB28724, sample SAMN07190883) | activated sludge metagenome | isolation source: activated sludge of sewage treatment plant in Hong Hong | place: Hong Kong | collected 2016-03-17 ... | reverse complement strand
GCGGGGCGGGCGGCGGCCGGCCCGGCCAGGGCGCCGGCGGCCAGCCCAACCAGCAACAGCAGCAGGCCGGCCGCGCGCGTGGCGATAGGCTGAGGGTGGCTCATAGGTGTCTCTCCACGGCTAGGCGTATCGATCCGCCGGCGGCTAGGGAATGAACAGCTTCCAGATCGGCCCGCCGCGGGCGGCCGTGCCGACGTACTGCGTGCCGTGGCGGTCTTCGCCGATGGTGTTGATCAGATCGCCGGGGACGACGCCCAGCAGCGTCCGTTGCCAGGCCCCGCTGGCGTTGCGCGACAGGCTGAAGATCTCCCGGCTGCACATGTCGCCGAAGATGTAGCGGCCGTCGTTGGGGTTGTACTCCGGCCGGTTGACGTGACCGCCGATGACGGCGCAACGACCGCTGCCGTCTTTGTGGGGGTATTCGTGGATGGCCCGCTTGAACAGCCAGGGGGTCTGGCACTCCGGCACCTCGTTCGTCTCCGGGAAGACGAAGCCGCCTTCCATGCACGGCCAGCCGAAGTTGTAGCCGCGGGCGGTCATGGGCGCCAGGTTGACTTCCTCCCACAGGTAGTCGCCCACTTCGCCGATGAAGATGGCATTGGTCGCCGGGTCCAGGTCGAAGCGCCACGGATTGCGCAGGCCGAAGACCCAGATCTCCTCGCTGATGGTGGCTACGCTGCGCGGGGCGGCGTCGCGCGGCACGCTATCGACCTGCAGCCGGGAGATTTTGCCCTTGGGCGAGCGGTCGCTCTGGGCAATGAGCAGCAGCCGGTCGTCGCCCATGCCAAAGTAGAGCAGGTTGTTGCGCGGGTCGAACTCCATGCCGCCGCCCTTGTGGACGTTGAACGACTGCTTCTCGTGCTGCAAGAATACCTCGCTGTTGGGGTCGGCTACGTCCGGGTCGGCCGAAACGCGAAAGCGCGAGACGTTGAAATGCACGTCGATGATCACACCGTCGTCTTTGCCCGTCGTGTAGCTGACGTAGAAGAAGCCATAGCCGGGCGAGGTGGGGTCTTTGTAGCCGGGATGGAAGGCGATGTCGAAGAAGCCGTACTCCGAGTTGTCGTTGCTGATGACGCGCTGATGGATGTCGAGAAAGGTGGTGATGCGGCCGTCGGGGTGCAGGATTTTGACCACGCCGGCGCGCTCGGCGATGAACAGCCGGTCGTCGCCGGCGTCGGTGATTTCCGTCACCTGTTGGAAGCCGCTGCCGAGCGGCGAGGCGCGGAAGGTGGCCCGGTCGAGGGCGACGGGGAGGAAGACGCGGTTCGTGGTCGCGTCGCTGGCCGCCGCGCTGCCGGCCGCGGGGCGGCCGAACAGCAGGGGTAGCAGGAGTAGAGGGACAATGAGCAGCGCCATCAGGCGCATGGGCGTGGACATGGCCGGGGCAGTCGATGATTTGGACATGGTTCCCTCACGTTATGGTCAGTATAGCACCGGCTGATGAAACAGGACACCAATCAGCCGCGTGGCGCGATTCTCCAGAATCGCTCTTCACTCTGGCGCAAGAACGCGATTCGGAGAATCGCACCACGCGCGGAGGGGGATGCGATTCGGAGAATCGCACCACGCGCGGAGGGGGACGCGATTCGGAGAATCGCACCACGCGCGGAGGGGGACGCGATTCGGAGAATCGCGCCACGCGCGGAGGGGGATGCGATTCGGAGAATCGCGCCACGCTTGCGCGGGCATGCGAATGGCCTACAATGCCTGCCTGACCATGCCGCCTTCACCACGGCGGCGCGACTACGGAGACAGCTATGAACACAGTCCGCTGGGGTTTGCTCTCAACCGCCAACATCAACAAGCGCGTTATCCCCGCCATTCGCGCCTCGGAGTGGGGGGAGCTGGTCGCCGTGGCCAGCCGCGAACAGGAATCGGCCGCTGCCTACGCCGCCCAATGGGGCATCCCGCAGGCGTTCGGCGGCTACGACGCGCTGCTGGAATCGGGCGCGGTCGATGTCGTCTACGTCAGCCTGCCCAACCATCTGCACGCCGAATGGACGGTGCGCGCGCTGGAGCGGGGCGTCCACGTGCTGTGCGAGAAACCGTTCGCCCTGACGACGGCCGACGTCGACCGCATGGCCGCGGCGGCGCGGGCCAACGGCCGTGTGCTGGCCGAGGCGTTCATGTACCGCCACCACCCGCAGACGAAGGCCGTCGGCGAGTGGCTGCGCGCCGGGCGGCTGGGGGCGGTGCGCCTGGTGCGCGGCGCGTTCAGCTTCCGCATGACCGACGCCGCGAACGTGCGCCTGAAGCCAGAGTTGGGCGGCGGCAGCCTGTGGGACGTGGGCGTCTACCCGCTCAGCTTCGCCCAGTACGTCTTCGGCGGGCCGCCGGAGTGGGTCTTCGGCCACAGCCGCGCCGGTGCGAGCGGCGTCGATGTCGGCTTCAGCGGGCTGCTGAGCTACGCCGGCGGCGGCATGGCTCAGATCAGCAGCAGCTTCGATCTGCCGTGGTATACCCACGTTGACGTATTGGGCGAGCGCGGCCGGCTGGTGCTGAACCGGCCCTTCACCGGCCTGGTTCCCGGCGAGCGGCGGCTGCTGTTCGTCGACGCCGACGACCGCGCCGAGCAAGTACCGGTGGAGGAGCAAGAGCTATACGCCGGCGAGGTGGAGGACATGCACGCCGCCATCCTCGACGGCGCGCCGACCTATCTGTCGCTGGACGAGACGCGCAACCACGTGCGCACGGCGCTGGCTCTCTACGAGTCGGCGCGGCGGGGGGAGCGGGTGTACGTGGCGGAAGTTAAAGACTGATCGAGTATAATAGGCTGACCTACCATCCGGCTGGAGGCACACATGGCTGAGACAGTGACCGCTATTTATGAGAACGGCGTCCTGCGTCCATTGCGTCCCCTGCGGCTCAAAGAAAAGCAGCAAGTGCAGGTGCGTGTCCTTGGCGCGAGCCAGGGTGACCTGATTGACGAACAGCAGGAGGCTCTCGATGCTTTGGAGGCGGCCGGCCTCGTCGAGACGTGGCCCGATGTACCGGCAGTAGACCCGGTGAGCGCCGAACGGCGCGCCGAATTGGCGCGCCTGCTCGGCAAAGTGCCTGGCAAGCCTCTTAGCGAGATCCTTATAGAGGAACGAGGCGAGTGGTGACGACGCAGTATTTCGACACGAGCGCGCTCATCAAGTACTACGTGGATGAAATTGGGAGCGCTTGGGTTCGGGAGCGCGTTGAACAAGCGACGGGCCTGCTGGTGACCTCATCGTTGGCGAGAGTTGAGGTAGCTTGTGCGTTGGCGCGACGTAGCCGAGAGGGTGCGCTTACTCCTGCGACCCAGGAGGAACTGTGGCAGGCCTTTAGCTTCGATGTCGCTACCGTCTTGCGAGCGTTGAGGGTAAATGTGGATGTGCTGAGTATGGCTGAGCAATTGGCCAAGCGGCACCCTTTGCGAGCGTATGACGCAGTTCATCTGGCAACTGCCCTGGTCGTGAACCAGCGACTTGTACTAAAGGGCGCGCCGGCATTGACTTTTCTGTCCGCGGACGGTCGCCTGCTCGAGTTTGCGCGCTCAGAGGGAATGGTTGTGGAGAACCCGCTTGACCATCTTGATTAGCCCTTGACCTCTCCCCCAAACCTGCTAAAACACCGTCATATCTGCTCGCGGCCGCCTGGCCGCGCTGCCCAAACCGCACCTTTAGCTTCATCGGCATTCAGCGTAGCCATAGCGAGAACGCGCCGCTCCAGGGGTATCAGGAAGGACGGCGGTGCGCCCGGCGAGAGTGGGAAGCTGTCCGGGAGGTGATCGGCGACCAACAGACACAATTCACCCTGGTTCACTTTCCCAGCGGCACGACCCGCGCGGCCGCTGGTTCTGTTGCTGTATTGTCACTGTGCTGCATACGACGGCTCCGCGGCTGCGGTGGAGCCGGTGAGGAGTTCTACTTCCCATGACCAAACGAACCATGCGCCTGACGACCCTGGCAGCTGTGCTGCTGTTGGGCCTGCTGCTGGCCGGCGTTGTCGTCGCCGCCCCGACCAGCGTTACCATTGCCGGCAGCTTCCAGAGCGAGCTGGGCTGCACCGGCGGCTCCGGCGGCGACTGGGACCCCGCCTGCGCCATCACCCACCTGACCTATGACGCCGGCGACGACGTCTGGCAGGGCACGTTCAACGTCGCCGCCGGCGCGCAGGAATACAAGGCGGCCCTGAACGACGGCTGGGCCGAGTCGCACCCCGCCAACAACCTGGCCTTGGCCGGCACGGGCGCCGCCGTCAAATTCTACTATGACGACAAGACCAAATTCGTCAGCGACAGCACGCGGCTGATCATCGTCGCCGTGGGCAACTGGCAAACCCAGATCGGCTGCGGTGGCGACTGGGCCCCCGACTGCCTGCGCGGCTGGATGACCGACCCGGACAACGATGGCACCTACACCTTCGAGACCGAGGCCATCGACCCCGGCAACTGGGAGGCCAAGGGCGCGACCGGCGAAGACTGGGGCAACCCCAACTTCCCCGGCAGCAACTACCTCTTCACCGTGCCGGCCGGCGGCGGGCGGGTGCTGTTCTCGTTCGTGGACGCGACCGACACCTTCACCGTCACCGTCACCCCGCTGGGCCACGGCCACGACAACAACATCGAGTATGACGGCCTGGGCCACAACAGCCACGACACGCTCTACCGCGTGCCCTTCGGCGCGGTGACGCCCGGAACCGACGTCATCCTGCGCTTACGCACCTACCACAACGATGTCGAGAGCGTCCGCGCCCGCGTCTGGGACGACGCCGCGCAGGGGCAGTTCTTCCTCGACCTCGATCTGGCGGCGGCCGACGTGTCCTGCTACGACGAGTCGCAACCGGACGAGACGTGCGACTTCTGGCAGGCGACGCTGACGCCCAGCGCGCCGACGACCTACTACTACCGCTTCATCATCCAGGACGGCACGGCCACGGCCAACTATGAGGATGATGAGCAGCGCGACGGCGGTTGGGGCGAGGCGCGGCCGAACTTCAACGACTGGGGCTACGTCATCCAGGTCTATGACCCCGACTTCACCCCCATCGCCTGGCTGCAAAACGCGGTCATGTACCAGATCTTCCCCGACCGCTACTTCAACGGTAAGCGGGCCAACGACCCCAACACCAACAGCCCGCGCTATGGCTGGCCGCCGGAGCCGCTGGATCGCATCATTCGCAAGGCGTGGAGCGAGCTGCCGGAGGGCTATTGCCGCTTCTACGTCAACCCGGCCCAGCCCTGCACCGAGTCGCCGCGCGGCCGCGACTACTTCGGCGGCGACCTGGCCGGCGTCACCCGGCGCATCAGCTACCTGAAGAGCCTGGGCGTCACGGCGATCTACTTCAACCCCATCTTCGACGCTGCCAGCAACCACGCCTATGACACGCAGGACTACCTGCGCATCGACCCGTTCTTCGGCACGAACCAGGAGTTCACCCAACTGGTGCGCGCGGCCAACCGCGCCGGCATCCAGATCGTCCTCGACGGCGTCTTCAACCACGTCTCGTCGGACAGCAAATACTTCGACCGCTACCACCACTTCAGCGAGGTCGGCGCGTGCGAGAGCGTCACGTCGCCCTATCGCAGCTGGTTTACCTTCTTCGAGCAGGCCGGCGGCCCGTGCGCCGGGCCGAACGGGCCGAACACGATGAATTACAACGCCTGGTTCGGCTTCGACAGCCTACCCGTGCTGGACAAGAACGTCCAGGGCGTGCGCGACCTGTTCTATGCCGGGCCGAACTCGGTCAATGACACCTGGCTCAACCGCGGCGCGGCCGGCTGGCGGCTCGACGTGATGGGCGACGGCAGCTTCCCGGCCAGCTTCTGGCAGGAGTTCCGCGTCGACGTCAAGGCCATCAACCCCAACGCGCCGATCATCGGCGAGCTGTGGAAGAAGTTCGAGATTCTGCCCAAGGTGCGCGGCGACCAGGCCGATACGGCGATGGGCTACCGCTTCCGCAATGCCGTCCTCGGCTTCTTCGGCCGCGTCGATGACAAGGGCTTCGTGGACGATGGCGAGACCGACCAGCCGCCGTCGCTCTTTGCCAGCAAGCTCGTCTCCATCCGCGAAGACAACCCCGACGCCAGCTACTACACCATGATGAACCTCATGGGTAGCCACGACACGCAGCGCATCCTCTGGCTGCTGACGCCCGGCGCGCGCAACCGCGAGGAGCGCGAGTTCAACGCCGCCAACCTGGCCCAGGGCAAGACGATGCTGAAGCTGGCCGCTGTGGTGCAGATGACCACGCCCGGCACGCCGACCATCTACTACGGCGACGAAGTCGCCATGACCGGCGACGACGACCCTGACGACCGGCGGGTCTTCCCCTGGAACGGCAACCAGCCCGGCGGCGACGCCAACATGCTGGCCCACTACAAGCTGCTGACCGGCCTGCGCAACGGCAACAAGGTCTTCCGCCAGGGCGAGATGACCTTCCTGCTGACCGATGACGCGGCGCGGACGGTGGCCTATCTGATGCGCACCAATACCGAGGCCGCCGTCGTGGCCATCAACCGCAACAGCACGGCGCAAACGCTGGTCATCCCCGCCACCGGCCATCTGCCCAACGCCGTCGTTCTGACCGACAAGCTGGGCACGCTGCCGGGGACGATCACCGCCGCGGGCGGCGTCATCACCATCCAGCTGCCGGCCCAGAGCGCGGCCATCCTGATGCCCAACCGCGGCCAGGACCTCGTGCCGCCGCGCGCGGCGACCAACCTGACCGCCGAGGCCGGCAACGGCCAGGTGGTGCTCCACTGGAACGTCCCCACCGGCGGGGCGGCGTCCTACAACGTCTATCGCAGCCCCGTCACCGGCGGCGGCTACGTCCTGATCGGCAACACCACGGCCACGACCTACACCGACATGACGGTAGAGAACGGCCGCGAGTACTTCTACGTCGTCCGCGCGGTTGACGCCGCCGGCAACGAGGGGCCGGCGTGCAACGAGGCCGCGGCCACGCCCTTCTTCCCCATCACCTATGCCGTTCTCCAGTGGCCGCCGGACATGACCTTCCCGGTGCGCACCAGCGGCTCGGAGATGGTCTACGGCCGCGTCTACGTGGCCGGCGTGACCGACGCGAGCGGCGACCCGGATAGCATCCTGGCCGAGGTCGGCTTCGGGTCGGACGGCAGCAACCCGACCGGCTGGACGCACTGGTGGCCGATGAGCTTCAACGTGCCCAACGGTAACAACTACGAGTACCAGGGCAAGATGGTCCCGGAGACGCCGGGCGCATACGACTACCTGGTGCGCTTCAGCACCAACGGCGGGGCGACGTGGGTCTATGGCGACGTGGACGGCTGGTATCCGCCGCAGCCGACGGGCAACCAATACAACGACCCCGGCGACATGACCGTGACGGCCAACGCCGACACGACGCCCCCGGCCGCGCCGCTGAACCTGGCGGTTGACTCGGCTTCGCCGGAGGGCATCGCCCTGATCTGGGACGCCGTGGGCGACGCGGACTTCTACGAAGTGCTGCGCAGCGCCACGACCGGCGGGCCATACACCGAGATCGGCGAAACGTCGGCGACGACCTTCACCGACACGAACGTGGTCGAAGACGCGACCTACTTCTACGTCGTCCGGGCCGTGGACGCGGCCTTCAACCGCTCCGGCAACTCCAACGAAGTCGAGGCGACGGCCGCGCGGCGGACGGTGACGCTGGTCTTCAACGTGACCGTGCCGGCGTTGACCGACTCGACCGGCCGCGCGGTCAACATCGCCGGCACGCTCAGCCGGCTCGATGGCGGCCACCCCGACTGGTCGCCCGGCGCGACGCCGATGATCCGCATCGACGCGACGCACTGGTCGATCACCTTCACCGGCAAGGAAGGTACGCAGCTAGAGTACAAGTATGCCCTGGGCGACTGGGCCTACGTTGAGAAGGGAGCGGCGTGCGATGAACTGGGCAACCGCACGTTGACGCTCGACTACGGCCTGACCGGCACGCAGACCGTCAACGACACGGTCGTCAATTGGAACAGCTACGGGGCCTGCGCTCCGTAGGCCGCCCTTACCCTGCCTCGTGGTGCGACGCACTTTCTTGAGTGCGTCGCACCTTCTTGATCTGGGCGCGCCGGAAAGTGCCAGGCACTTCAGAAAGTGCCAGGCACTGACCCGTGCGCTGGTGCGACGCACTTTCCGCAGTGCGTCGCACCTTCTTTATGTTTCTTTTTACGTCTTGCCCCTGACGGCGGCGATGTTTTGTTGTACAATGCCGCACCTGGGGCGGCTGCGCGCCGCCGCGGAGGAGAAGACCGATGGCCGACCAATTCAGCAACGCCTACGCCCTGCTCATCGCCGTCAACGACAACCTCATCCCCCAATACGCCCTGCCGACCGTGGCCAGAGACGCCGAGGCCCTGCGCGATGTGCTGGTGCATCCGGAGCGCTGCGCCTACCCGGCCGACAACGTTCGCCTGCTGCTGGGCGCGGACGCCTCGCGCGACGGCATCCGCGGCGGGCTGGCCTGGCTGAAGGAGCGCGTCGCCGCCGACGGCAGCGGCAACGCCACGGCCGTCGTCTTCTACTCCGGCCACGGCGCGGTCAACAACGACGACAACAGCTACTACCTGTTGCCCTACGACCTGCGCTCGCCCATCACCGAATCGTTGCTGCGGGCCGGCGACATGGCCGCGGCCATCGAACAGGTGCAGCCGCGCCGCCTGTTGGTCGTGCTCGACTGTTGCCACGCCGGCGGCATGAACATCAAGGGGGATGACCTCTTCAGCGAGGAAGGGCTGCGCAAGTCGGCCGCGCCGGCCGAGACCCGGCCCATCGCCGCCCTGTCGCAGGGGCAGGGGCGGGCGGTGCTCAGTTCGTCGTCGGCTGCCGAAAGCTCCTATGTCCGCTCCGACCGCAAGATGAGCATCTTCACCTACCACGTCGTCGAAGCCCTGACCGGCCACGCCCAGGCCGAGGGGGCGACCGAGGTGCTGGTCAGCGACATCATGGGCCACGTCTCCCGTGCCGTGCCGGCCAGCGCCCAGGCGGAGTATGGCGCGTCGCAGACGCCCGTCTACCAGACCAGCGGCGAGAACTTCCCCGTGGCCCTGCTGCTGGGCGGCAAGGGGATCAGCAAGGGCATGGCTTTGCCCGACCCCGTCGCCCCGCTGCCGCCGGGCGGGCCGGTCATCAGCACCGGCGGCGGAGCCTATTTCGCCGGGCCGGTGTCGGCCGGCGGCGACGTAGGCATCGGCCAGAAGACGACCGGCGGCGACGAGATTCGCGGCAGCAAGTACGTCATGTCGGGCAACTTCCAGGGCGCGGTGCTCAACATCGAGTCGCAGTTGACCAACGTGACCCAATCGATCATGGCCGCGCCGTTGGGCGGCGAGCAGCGCGCCGGCCTGAACAGCCTGGCAGCGGCGCTGGAGGCGGAGTTGCAGCGTGTGCCGGCCGAGCGAGCGCGCGAGGCCGAAGCCGTGGCCGGCCGGCTGGCCAAAGTGACCGCCGCCGTGGCCGAGGGCGATGGTGAACTGGCCGACATCGGCGGCCGGGCGCTGGAGCGGGCCGCTGACGCGCTAGGCGATGTTCGCCCCGGCTTGCCCGCCGCCGCCCGGCAGATCACTGCCGCCGTGCGCCGGTCGTTGGGCATGTAGCTCCAAACCTCAGAGGTCGGGCCGCAGCGGCCTGAAGACCTCTGAGGTTTTCCTTTCATCTTGGACAACCGGAGAAAGACAATGAACGACGCCAGCCGCGCCTTCTGGGCCGACGTGCAGGGCAAGCTGAACACCTACTTCAGCGGCGAGGAGATCGAGACGGCCGCTTTCGTGCTGGGCATCGACTACGACTCGTTGCGCGGCGGGGCCAAGCCGACCAAGATCAACGCCCTGCTGACCGAGGCCGGCCGGCGCGGGCTGCTGGCCCAACTGCTGGGCTGGGCGCGGGCAGAGCGGACGAACGTCGTCTGGCCCGACGCGCCGGCCAATCTGGAGCTGCCCGGCGGCGCGGCCGAGGAGGGCGGGGCGACCGTCTTCAATATCAACACCGGCGGCGGGGCTTACTTCGGCGGGCCGGTGAATGCCGGCGGCGACGTCGGCGTCGGCCAGAAGAACGTCGCCGGCGACGAAATTCGTGGCAGCAAGTACGTCATGTCCGGCGACTTCCGCGGGGCCATCCTCAATATCGAGTCGAAGCTGGACAACGTGACCCAGACGCTCGGGGCCATGCCCGCCGCCGCGCCCGACCAGCGCGCCGAGTTGGCCCGGCTGGTGGGCGAACTGAAAGCGGCGCTGACCGCCACGCCGCCGGAGACGGCCGCCGACGCCGCCAAGCTGGCCGACCGCGTGGCCCAGCTGGCCGAAGAAGCGACCGCCGACGGGCCAGACGGCGACCTCGTCCGCGACCTGGGCGAGACGGTCAAGCGGGCGGCCGGCAAGGTGGCCCACGCCGTGCCCGGCGTGATGACCCTGGCCGCGGCCATCGTCGAGCTGGTGGCGGCCATCGTCGGCTAACGCCTTCCGGCCCTGTGGTGCGATTCTCCCGAATCGCGCACCGCACCCTTCCACCCCCCCCGTGGCGCGA
>ERZ724512.1616-NODE-1616-length-10506-cov-13.178835_pt1 | contig 10506 bp, 10 predicted proteins | sample MGYA00376045_ERZ724512 | MGnify/ENA primary metagenome ERZ724512 (study PRJEB28724, sample SAMN07190883) | activated sludge metagenome | isolation source: activated sludge of sewage treatment plant in Hong Hong | place: Hong Kong | collected 2016-03-17 ... | reverse complement strand
AGCCAGCCCTGGGCATGGCCGCATACGCGAGTGCACGCCGCGATGCTCGCCGCCCTGCGCCGACTGCTGCCCTGGCCCGCGGCCGCCCGGCTCAACGAGCTCGCGCCGGAGCGGGTTCGGGTGCCGAGCGGATCGCGCATCCGCGTGGACTACGGCGGCGACCAGCCGGTGCTGGCAGTGCGGCTCCAGGAGGTCTTCGGCTGGACCGCGACCCCCCGGCTCGCCGACGGGCGCGTGCCCCTGCTGCTGCACCTGCTCTCCCCCGCCCGGAGGCCGGCGGCGGTCACGGCCGACCTGGAGTCCTTCTGGACCACCGGCTACCCACAGGTGCGCGCCGAGCTGCGCGGGCGCTACCCCAAGCACGCCTGGCCCGACGACCCCACGAACGAGCCGCCGGCCCGGGGCGTCCGACGTCCAGGCAGCTGACGGGGTTCGTCCCCGTTGCGGCATGAGGGACGCACGCCGGCGCTCCGGGGCGCGCGTGCTGTCGGAACAGCCCGCGCGCCCCGGTCGAGGTCAGCGGGTGACCTGGAACGTCCGGGTCAGCGTCGCGGTCGAGTCGTCACCGGCGTACACGTCGATCGCGCCCGGCTCGACGACGAACTTCCCCCGGTTGTCGTAGAAGCCGAAGTCGCTCGCGTCGAGCGTGAACCGCACCGTCGTGGACTGCCCGGGGTCGAGGCTGACCCGCTCGAAGCCGCGCAGCCGGCGGACCGGCTGGGAGATGCTCGCGACCGGGTCGTGGAGGTAGAGCTGCGCGACGTCGTCCCCGGCCACGTCACCGGTGTTGGTGACCTTCACCGTCGCGACGACCTTGCCGTCGCGCGGCACCGAGCTCCGACTCAGCTGCAGGTCGGAGACGTCGAACGTCGTGTAGCTGAGCCCGAACCCGAAGGGGAACAGCGGGTCGCAGGTGCGCAGGTCGCGGTAGCGCGAGTTGTACTTCTGCGTGACGTCGCACGGGCGACCCGTCGGCTCGTGGTTGTAGTAGATCGGGACCTGGCCGAGCGACTGCGGGAAGGAGACCGGGAGCTTGCCACCCGGGTTCACCTTGCCGAAGAGCACGTCGGCGACGGCGTGGCCCGCCTCGGTGCCGGGGAACCACGCCTCGAGGACCGCGGGCGCCGAGGCGACGACCTCGCCGAGCGTGAGCGGACGGCCGTTGAAGAGCACGACCGCCAGCGGCTTGCCGGTCTCGGCGATCGCGTCGATCAGCGCCTGCTGGTCGCCGGGCAGGTCGAGGGAGGTGCGGGAGGTCGCCTCGCCGCTCATCTCGCGGGTCTCACCGACCGCGAGGACGACCTGGTCGGCGGCCTGCGCCGCCGCCACCGCGTCGGCGAACCCGTCGTCGGGGCAGTCGTCGGCGGGGTCGTAGTCCGGCGGCTCCTCGTTGCTGAGCGTGCAGCCCTGGGCGTACGTCGTCGTGCCGGTCGATCCGTCCTTCACGCCCTGCAGCACGCTGACGGCGTCCTCGTCCTTGCCCTGGCCCCACCAGGGCCCGAGCATGTCGTGCTGGTCGTCGCCCAGCGGGCCGATGACGGCGGTGTCCTTCGCGGGGTCCAGCGGCAGCGTGCTGTCGTCGTTCTGGAGCAGCACCATCGACCGGGAGGCAGCCGTGCGCGCGGCGGCGCGGTCGGCGGCGGTCACGAAGCTGCCGGGGTCGGTCGCCTTGGTCTGGTCGACGTAGGGGTGCTCGAAGAGACCGGCGCGGAACTTGACGCGCAGGATGCGGCGCACCGCGTCGTCGAGCCGGGACATCGTGATCCGGTGCTGGGCGAGCAGCTGCTTGCCGTAGTCACGGATGTAGGTGCTCACCATCTCCGAGTCGGTGCCGGCCATCAGCGCGTTCGCACCAGCACTCGGCCCGTCGGCCGCGGTGCCGTGGCCGCACGGCCCCTCGTCGGGCGTCCGCGGCGGGCAGGCGCGGGTCTCCGCGACGGCGGTGTAGTCGCTCTCGATGAAGCCGTCGAAGCCCCACTCCTTCTTCAGGATCCGGGTCTCGGTGTAGGAGTTCGCGCAGCCCGGGACGCCGTTGATCGAGTTGAAGGAGCACATCACCGTGTCGGCGCCGGCGTCGATCGCCGCCTTGAACGGCGGCAGGTAGAGGTTGCGCAGCCGCTGCTCGGACATGTCGGTGGTGTTGTAGTCGCGCCCGCCCTCGGGCTCGCCGTAGCCCACGAAGTGCTTGACGCTGGTCACCACGCGGTCGGGGGCGCTGTAGTCCTTGCCCTGCGCGCCCTTCACCCGGGCGGCGGCCATCACCGAGCCGAGGTAGGGGTCCTCCCCGTTGCCCTCGACGATGCGACCCCAGCGGGGCTCGTGCGAGACGTCCACCATCGGGCTGTAGACCTGCTTGATGCCGACGGTGGCCGACTCGCGGGCTCCCGTCCGCGCGTCGATGCGCGCGACGTCGGGGTCGAACGAGCTCGCCGCGCCCAGCGGCGCCGGGAAGACCGTGCGGTAGCCGTGGATGGTGTCGTAGGCGAAGAGGATCGGGATGTGCAGCCGGGACTGCTCCACCGCGACCTTCTGGAGGTGGTTGATCTTGGCCGGGTCGGTGAGGCTGAAGACGCCGCCGACGCCGGCCTTCGCGTCGGCGTCGGTGACCTGACCGTCGGAGAGCAGCTGCACCTGCTGCAGCTTCTCGGCGGTCGTCATCTTGCGGATCAGGCGGTCGATCCTCTTCTCGATCGACTGGTCGGCCGGCCCGCGGGTCGGGGACAACGCAGCTTCGTCCGGTGCCCGGCCGGGCGCGAGGACGGTGCTCGCCGTCGCCGTACCCGTGATCGCCAGCGCCAGGACCGCGCCCGAGATCGCGATTCGTCGCATGGGGGACTCCTCCGCGGGCGCCGCGGTCACCGGCCGGCGGGGGTGACGGACCGGACCCGCGCGGCGGCTGCCTGCGCCCGCACCCGAACGGGCAGACGGACGGTGCCCACGTGACGGGCGTCACAAACCTGTCCGGCACCGTCTGCCGGCCGAGCCGCGGAGCAGGCGGGTCAGTCGCCCTCGCCGTTCCACCAGAGCGCGTCGACGCGGCCGTGGCGGTACCTGATCTCCGCCTGCTTCAGGAACGCCATCCGGTCGTAGTAGCGCCAGGCCATCGGCCCCGAGGTCACGCCGGTCTTGCCGGGGTACCCGACGATCCGGGTGACCTGGCGGGTGGACATGCCGTGCCGGATCCGGTCGAACTCGGCGCGCGACATCGTGGTGCGCCGGGTCTTCTGCCGGACCACCGGCTCCTGGGTCCGGGTGGCCCGGGCGGTGCCGCAGGTCGCGACGGTGCGGCTGCGGTAGTGACCCGCTGGCACCCGCGGGAAGCGGGTCCGGTCGTCGTCGCCGGACCAGTGCCAGTGCCGGGTGGTTCCTGTGCCGAGGTTCGTGAGCGTCCACCGGACGGCCGGGTCCGTCGTGTAGTCCGAGCACGACACCCAGGGCGCGGTGATGCCGCCGAGCCCGCCCGCCGGCGCGGCGAAGGCGCGGACCGTGCGGATGATCGGGTGCGGCGCGGCCGACGCCCCGGGCGCGGTCACCACCGTCCCTCCGAGAGCCAGGACCGGGACTGCGACCAGCGTGACCAACCGGGACCTCATGACGACCTCCTCACGCGTCAGGTGGCCTGCTCACGACGCTAGTCCTCACCCACCCGTCCCGCAGGACCTTCGCGGAGCGGCTCACCGGGCCTCGGCCACGGTCGTGACGTGGTCGCGGTCGGGGTCCCAGCGGCGCAGCGTCGTCAGCACCAGCTCGACGTCGTCGTGCCCCAGCACGTCGACGGCGCGCTGGGCGCTGGCCCGGTCCAACCGGCGCGCGAGCGTCACGTGCGGCAGCCAGCCTGCGTGCTGACGGTCCGTCACGTGCACGCGAACCGCGAGCACCCGTCGTACGACGTCGTCGTCGATGTCGACGGCCCGGGCGACCGTGAGCCGTTCGCCGCCGAGGAGCAGCAGGCCGGCCGCGCGAGCGCGGACGGGCAGCACGCTGCCGAGGCGCACCCGGGCGAGGTCGACGACGTCGTCGGGCAGGTCGGGCGCCGACACGACCGTCACGTGCGGGGCGTTCGTGCGCCCGGGGTGGTCCAGCTGCGAGGGCAGCCCGGCGTCACGGAGCGCCTGCCAGTCCCGACGTACGACCTCTTGTCCCGACAGGTCGGGCACAAGGTCCAGGGTGTGGAGTCGCCGCACGTGCTTAGGCTGCCCTATGGGCAAGCCGCAGAAGCGCCTGGGGGCGCGTGAGTACGAGGCCGAGCTGTTCCGGTTGCAGGCCGAGATGGTCAAGGTGCAGGAGTGGGTGCGCGCGAGCGGCACCCGCCTGGTGATCGTCTTCGAGGGCCGCGACGCGGCCGGGAAGGGTGGCACGATCAAGCGGATCACGCAGTACCTCAACCCGCGCGTGGCCCGGATCGCGGCGCTCCCCCAGCCGAGCGAGCGCGAGCGCGGGCAGTGGTACTTCCAGCGGTACGTCGGCCACCTGCCCAGCCGCGGCGAGATCGTGCTCTTCGACCGGTCTTGGTACAACCGCGCCGGCGTCGAGCGGGTGATGGGCTTCTGCACGCCCGAGGAGCACCGCCGCTTCCTCCACCAGTGCCCGATCTTCGAGCGGATGCTCGTCGAGGACGGGATCCTGCTGCGCAAGTACTGGTTCTCGGTGAGCGACGAGGAGCAGCAGCGGCGCTTCCGTGACCGGCTCGACGACCCGATGCGGCGCTGGAAGCTGTCCACGATGGACCTGGAGTCCATCACCCGCTGGGAGGACTACTCGCGCGCCAAGGACGACATGATGGTCCACACCGACATCCCCGAGGCGCCCTGGTACGTCGTCGAGAGCGACGTGAAGAAGGAGGCGCGGCTGAACATGATGGCCCACCTGCTCTCCACGATCCCCTACACCGAGGTGGCCGACGACGCCCCGATCAGGGTGCCCGACCGGCCGCCCGCGACCGGCTACCAGCGGCCGCCGCGCGACCAGCTGTCCTACGTCCCCGACCACGTGGCCACGCTGACCGGGTGAGCCCGGCCGGCCCGCGCGTGCGTCAGCCCGCCCGCTCGCCCAGCAGGCGGCGGACACCGGCGCGCGACAGCAGCAGGCAGACGACCAGGACGGTCACCGGCACGAAGCCGCCCAGGCTGACGTCGTCGCCGAAGACCAGGTCGACCAGCCAGAGCACCACCAGCTTGCTCCCGGCCGCGACCACCCAGAGCGCGACCAGGGCGGCGGCCCTCGCCGTACGCCGGGTGGCGGCGCGGCGCCGGTCGAGGATCGCCGACTTCAGCCGGATGACGGCCTCGAGCGCGACCTTGAGCAGCAGCGCGGTGAGCAGCGACAGCGTGAACGTCTCGCTGATGACCGTCGGGAAGTACTCGACCGCGAGGTTGAGCACCACGACGTAGACAAAGACGTCGACGACGTCGCCGGGGTGGTCAGCCAGCCAGCGGCGCACCGGACCGCGGGTGCGGTGCGCCGTCTCGGTCATGCCCGCATCCTCCCGCACCTCGGGGTACGGCCGACCCGCCACCGTCATACTCGGCGCATGCCACTCCTCGACAGCTGGACCCCCGGACAGCACACGGCCGGCGACACCACCCACCCGACGTACCGCAAGGGCAGCGGGCCGGGAGTGGTCGTCATCCACGAGATCCCGGGGCTCACGCCGAAGGTGATCGGCTTCGCCGAGGAGCTGGTGGCGGCCGGCTACACGGTGGTGCTGCCCCACCTCTTCGGCACGCCGGAGGCCGAGCCGACGGCCGGCGCCATCGCCAAGGTGCTGCCGCGGGCGTGCATCAGCAAGGAGTTCACGACCATGGCGGTCGGCGCGACCTCGCCCGTCGCCACGTGGCTGCGCAGCCTGGCGCGGTCGCTCCACGAGGAGCTCGGCGGCCCCGGTGTCGGCGCGCTCGGGATGTGCTTCACCGGCGGCTTCGCGCTCGCGATGATGGTCGACACCTCGGTCGCCGCGCCCGTGCTCGCGCAGCCGTCGTTGCCGTTCCCGGTGGGGAAGCGGCGCGCAGCCGACCTCAATCTCTCCCCCGCCGACCTCGCGGCGGTCAAGGAGCGCGCGGCGGCGGGCTGCCAGGTGCTGGGCCTGCGCTACGCGAAGGACCCCGCGGTCGGCACCCGCTTCGACACGCTGTCCCGCGAGCTCGGCGACGCCTTCCTGCGCGTCGACCTCCCGGGCAAGGGCCACTCCACCGTCACCGAGCAGCGCTCCCAGGAGGCGGTGGACCGGGTGCTCTCGTTCTTCGGCGAGAAGCTCCGGCCGCCTTCCCGTTGAGTCGAGACTTCCGTCGGTTCAGTCGGGAGTTCCGACCATCTCCGTCGCAAGAAGTCTCGATTCGACCGACGGAAGTCTCGACTCGACCGACGGAAGTCTCGATTCGACGGTCAGGCCGACAGCACCAGCCCGGAGGTGGGGACGCCGGTGCCGGCGGTGACGAGGACGTGCTGGACGTCGTCGACCGGGTTGACGGAGGTGCCGCGGACCTGCCGGACCGCCTCGGCGATGCCGTTCATGCCGTGGATGTAGGCCTCGCCGAGCTGCCCGCCGTGGGTGTTGAGGGGCAGCCGGCCGCCGATCTCGATGGCGCCGTCGGCGACGAACCCGGGGGCCTCGCCACGGCCGCAGAAGCCGAGCTCCTCCAGCTGCATCAGGACGTACGGCGTGAAGTGGTCGTAGAGGATCGCCATCTGCACGTCGTCCGGCCCGAGCCCCGACTGGCGCCACAGCTCGCGACCCACGACGCCGATCTCGGGGATGCCGATGTCGTCGCGGTAGTAGGAGGTCATCACGAACTGGTCGACGCCGCTGCCCTGCGCCGCCGCCGAGACGTACGCCGGCCGCTGGGCCAGGTCGCGCGCCCGCTCGGCCGAGACGACGACGAGCGCGACCGCGCCGTCGCTCTCCTGGCAGCAGTCGAGCAGGTGCAGCGGGTCGACGATCATCCGCGAGGCCTGGTGGTCCTCGAGCGTGATCGGCCGCTCGTAGAAGAACGCCGCCGGGTTGGTCGCCGCGTGCCGCCGGTCGGCGACGGCCACGCGACCGAAGTCCTCGGAGGTGGCGCCGTACTCGTGCATGTAGCGGCGCGCCTGCATCGCCACGGTCGCGGCCGGCGTGCCGAGACCCATCGGGTAGGTCCAGGCGTTGTCGAGCCCGTTGGTGTTGACCTGCGTCGCGGCCGCGAGCGAGAACTGGCCGAAGCGCGAGCCCGACCGCTCGTTGAAGCCGCGGTAGGCCACCACGCAGTCGGCGACGCCGGTGGCGACCGCCATCGCGGCCTGCTGCACGGTCGCGCACGCGCCGCCGCCGCCGAAGTTGATGCGACTGAAGAACCGCAGCTCCCCGCACCCGAGCTCACGCGCGACCGCGATCTCCGAGGAGGTGTCCATCGTGAACGTCGTGAAGCCGTCGACGTCGGCCGGCGTCAGCCCGCAGTCGGCCAGCGCGTGCTGCACCGCCTCGACGGAGAGCTGGAGCTCGGACCGGCCGGACTCCTTGGAGAACTCGGTCGCGCCGATGCCGGCGATCGCCGCCTTCCCCGACAGGCTCACGGCGCGACCACCGGGGCCACGACCCGTACGGTGCCCGTGACGTGGTCGCCGAGCGAGACGCGCCCCACGACGGAGATCGTCGCGATCCCGTCCTCGACCGAGTCGACGGTGCCGCTGAAGGTCAGCGTGTCGTAGGGGTGCGCCGGCGCGCCGAGCCGGATCGCGATCCCCTTCAGCTCGGTGTCGGGCCCGGCCCAGTCGACGACGTACTTCTCGACCAGGCCGTTGGTGGTCAGGATGTTCATGAAGATGTCCTTCGACCCCGCGGCCTGGGCGACGTCGCGGTCGTGATGGACGTCCTGCCAGTCCCGCGTGGCGATCGCGGTGCTCACGATCGTGGTCGGGGTCAGCGGCAGCGACCACTCCGGGATCGTCTCCCCCACCTTCATGCTCGCCTCCAGATCGGCAGGGTCAGCTCGTCGTCGACCCGGTTCCAGGCCACGCGCAACGGCATCCCGATCTCGATCTCGTCATCTCCCACGTCGACGACCTCGCCGACCATCCGGACGCCCTCGTCGAGGTCGATCAGCGCGATCACGATCGGCAGCTCCTTGCCGGGGACGGGCGGGTGGCGGTGGACGACGTAGGAGAAGACGGTGCCGGTGCCGGCGGCCACGACGTGGCCGCGGTCCAGCGCGTGGCAGACCGGGCAGGCCGGCCCGGGCGGGAAGCGCAGGTCACCGCACGCGTTGCAGCGTTGGATGCGCAGCTCGCCGACCGCCGTGCCGTCCCAGAAGAACTGCGAGTCGCGCCCGATCATCGGGCGGATCACCTGTGGGTTCGAGGCTCGCTCCGCTCGCACCTCAACCACCGTGGGACTCCTTGGGGATGAACTTGAGCACCCGGAAGAGCATCGTCGCCACCTTCTCGCTGCGCCCGTCGGGGTGGTCGACGTACCAGGTGTTGCGGGAGGTCACGAAGTAGCCCTCCCCCATCGCGGTGTTCTTCGGGCCCGCCACCGAGTCGAGCGCGGTCGTCACCCGCAGGTGCTCCCCCACCCGCAGGTAGCGCTCGTAGGTCTGCTCGCAGTTGGTGCCGAGCACGGCGGTGTAGCCCTCCGCCGTCAGGATCTCCATCATCTGGCTCAGCGGGTCGTCGGCCGGGCGGCGCCGGCCCAGGCCGGGCATCGTCCAGACCTGCGCCATCGACGGTGGCGCCTCGCCGGTGCGGAACCGGTCGTTGTCGTAGCCCATCGCGTCCAGCCAGGTGCCGATCGTGGGCTGGTTGACCTCGTACGGCGCCACCGACTCCGACGCCTCGCCGAGCGCCATGATCCGGTCGGCCTCGGCCATGATCCGGTCGTGGGCCGTCGTCGCGCCGGGCTCGACCACCGGGCCGCCGCTCACGGGGCTGCTCATCGCGGCACCCGGGGCAGGCCCATGCCGAACATCGCGATCAGCTCGCGCTGGACCTCCTGCACGCCGCCCCCGAAGGTGAGGACGAGGTTGCGCTTGGCCTGGCCGTCCAGGTATCTCATCAAGAGGTCGGTCTCCTCGTCGGACGGGTCGCCGTAGCGGTGCACGACGGCGGTCAGGTCGGCGGCCAGGTGCTGGACCTGGTCGGCGGCGAACACCTTCGACGACGACGCGTCGCCCACCGAGATCTCGCCGACAGCGGCGGCGCGGGCGACCTCCCAGTTGAGGAGCTCGTTGACCCGGAAGACCGCGGTCACCTCACCCATCGTCCGGCGGACGTCGGGCCGGTCGATCACCCCCGCCTTGGTGGCCCACTCCGCGACCCGGTCGCGCAGCCCCTCGAGGCGCCCGGCCGGGCCGAGCATCACGCGCTCGTGGTTGAGCTGGGTGGTGATCAGCTTCCAGCCCTGGTTCTCCTCGCCGACCAGCATGTCGACCGGCACGCGCACGTCGTTGAAGTAGGTCGCGTTGACGTGGTGCGACCCGTCGGCCGTGATGATCGGCGTGTGGGAGTAGCCGGGGTCGCTGGTGTCGACGATGAGGATCGAGATCCCGCGGTGCTTGGGCGCGTCCGGGTCGGTGCGGACGGCCAGCCACAGGTAGTCGGCCTGGTGGCCGCCGGTGGTCCAGAGCTTCTGCCCGTTCACGACGTAGTGGTCACCGTCGCGCCTCGCCGTCGTGCGCAGGGACGCCAGGTCGGTGCCCGCGTCGGGCTCGCTGTAGCCGATCGCGAAGTGCACGTCCCCGGCGAGGATCCGCTTGAGGAACATGTCCTTCTGCTTCTGGGTGCCGTACCTGATCAGCGTCGGCCCCACCGTCTGCAGCGTCACGGCCGGCAGGTGGACGTCGGCGCGCTGGGCCTCGTTGGCGAAGATGGTCTGCTCGATCTCGCCGAGCCCGTGGCCGCCGTACTCGCGCGGCCAGCCCACACCCATCCAGCCGTCCTCGCCCATCTGGCGGACCACGCGCTGGTAGGTCTCGCCGTGCCGGTCCAGCGCCATGTCGCGGTGCTCGTTGGAGTCCGCCAGGCCGGTGAAGTACGTGCGCAGCTCGGCCTTGAGCGCGCGCTGGGACTCGGTGAGCTCGAGGTTCTTGGTGGTGGGGTCCTCGATCGTCACGTCGTCGGCGCGGACGTCGAGCGCGTGGGTGATGTCGGTGACCCACGAGAAGTAGCGCGACATCGGGTAGGTGATGTCGACGCCCATGCCGCCGTGCAGGTGGTGGCAGGTGCGCATCGCGCCCGGCGCCTCGTGGCAGACCCAGTACGCCGCCACCGCGAGGTCGTCCGTCGCGTCCAGCCCCTCGGACAGCCGCCAGGCGGCGTTCTGCGCGGCCAGGTCGACGGTCCGCGACGCGATGTAGACGTCGGCGATCTGCATCGCGACGGCCTGGAACTCCGCGAGTGCGCGGCCGAACTGGGTGCGGCCCTTGATGTACGTCGCCGTGAGGTCGCGCGCCCCGGCGACCAGTCCCGCCGCCGTGAGGCAGAGCCCGGCGGTCGCGAGGTCGCGCAGGACGCGCGCCGCGTCCGCCCCCGGGAGCAGCT
>ERZ724512.1608-NODE-1608-length-10525-cov-3.377268_pt1 | contig 10525 bp, 8 predicted proteins | sample MGYA00376045_ERZ724512 | MGnify/ENA primary metagenome ERZ724512 (study PRJEB28724, sample SAMN07190883) | activated sludge metagenome | isolation source: activated sludge of sewage treatment plant in Hong Hong | place: Hong Kong | collected 2016-03-17 ... | reverse complement strand
GTTCGCTGTAGGCACCGGCGGAAAATAGGATGGTGACGTCGAAGCCCGCGCGCCCGAGCGTCTCGGCCAGCGCCGTGTTGGCGGTTCCAATTCCGCCATTTTGAATCGGTCCGACGAGGTCATCGGTGACGATGCAGACGCGGGTTGCGCTCGATTGCGCTTCGTTCGTCAGTGGCAGCGGAGCAAAGGTGGGTTCCGACGGTGTGTCACTCGCCATGTGCTGCGCAGGTAACACACAACGCGCGAGCGACTCAAGGGTCTGCGTCGGATGCAGCGCGCGCTTGTCTCGTCGTCAGCGCGATAACTTTTCGTCGGAAGAAACGTCGGGCGCAGCCTGTCCGCGAGAGCACGCTCCCGGACGCTGATACGGAACGCCGCGCAGCCGTGAGAACGCTTGGTTCGCTCGCCACGCCAGGTAGTTTTTCTGAAACGGTACCGCGTGTTCGGGATCCAGATACGGATTGCGGATGTCCGATAGTGCGACGACGGCAAGCACTTGCTCACAGACACTGACCGGACAGCCTTGCAGACGGATGTGCGTCGCGCCGTCGTTCCACAGCATGTTCATCGACACCGACGCCATCTTGGCGAAGATGTCGTCGTGGCTGGCCTTGTACGGATCGCGCTTTCGTCCGTCTTGGTACACGTTTTTGATCTGCACCAGCTCGCCGTGTAACGGACCTTCCCACTCGGCGCAGTCACCGATGAAGATGACTTTTTCGCCGGGCAGCGCCGGAATCGGGCCTTGGTAGGCGCCGAACACGACGTGAAGCCGAGGCATTTTTTTGTCGCACAGCTCGTCGTACAGGCGCAGCACCTCGATGGCTTCTTGCATCGCGCCAGGACAGCCGCCCCAGCAGTAGTCGCTGTGCTCGGGCTCCGGCGGAGGGCCGGCGTACGCGGTGATTCGGCTGCCTTCAAAGTACTTTTCGATGCGGATGAGACCGACTTGAAAGCCGCTCGCGCGTCGCTTGGCCTCATCGAGCGTCACATCGCCGATGATGCGAATGTTGGCCAGATCCGTGGTGCCAAAGCCGCGATCTTCCGCCATCCGCAGGTGATCGACGCTGCGCGGGCTCAGGGACACAATGTTGCAGCACACCGCGTCGAGCGCGAGCTGACTGTCCGACATGATCAGCATCCCGAGCGGAAACGGCTTCGGCGTCAGCATCCGACCTTCGCCACCGATGATCGCGTCGATGGCACAGAACGACGGCTGCACGATGTACTGCAGGTCCGCGATCTTGTCGTTTAGCCGATGGTCGTGGTCAATCAGTCGATGGCGGTCGTCCTGAATGCCGATGTAGTTTTTCAGACAGAACGTCACCGTCGTCCACGGGTGCGCTTTGAACTTCGGCAGGTTGATAAAAAAGTCAGCTTTGGCGATGGGCTCAGGCGTAAAGACGTAGTCGCGAAGTCGTCCTTCGTGGCTGTAGCGGATCTCGACTTGGGGAACCTCGTCGAACAGGTAGCGCTTTACGCCGGTTCGTTCGATCATGTCGTCGAAGCCGGACTCGGAAAACGCGGCGCGTGAAGGAATCGTGATGCCGCAGCGCTCACCGACGGCGATTTCGGACACGCTGTCGTCGGAAATTTCCTGTAGCGCGCGAATCAGACCTTCGGCGACTTCGGGACGGGTGTGCGCGTGGGGAAACAGTGGGCCCGCAGCGACGAGGTTCGGCTTGATCAGCGTGCGACCCGTGGGACGAAGCCCAAGCGTCGCCAGTCCTTCGCGGAACAGCTGCTGAATGCGGTCGATGTCGTAGTCGGGGCAGTGACGGATGATAACGGTCGGCTGCTTGGGTATCCGCATGGCCGGATCATTGCCAGAAAGCCTGCGCGCAGCAAATTCACAGCCAGTGATGGCGCTGAATGTCGCTGTGATCCGCTAGGTTCACGTCGCTGGCGAGCGGCAAGATCATCGGTACATCGTCCGCCGGGCTCCGCTGTCCACCAGGCAGGAGCGTACTTTGTGCGCCGCTTTCCCACAGCTCGACGGTTGGGAGCCCGTGCTGATGCGCCACCGACTGTGCTGCCGCGATGACTTCGGTCACGTCTTGTCCAGGCTCGGGCGACGACAAAAGAAGCACGCGGAGCCGATTGGCGTCTTGGGGCAGATCCAGCTGCCACAGGATCACCGCGTTGCCACTTCGTGCGCCCACCACGTCGGGATACGAGCGTCCAAGCTGCTGCGCATAGAAGCGTCCGCGACTGATGTGCCAGTCTAGCTGTTCTTCCGTCGGTGGAATGTGTAGTGGGCTGTGCTGTTGGGGGGGCAAGTTGGCGATCGTCTGCGCCATGTCTGACGCATGGATGAGCTGGGCGCGATGTGGCATGGGTTGCGCAAGATATCGTCGAACCTGCAGCGGGCGCGTTACATAGCCGAGCTTGGCGTACAGCGTCGGACCGATCTCGCTCATCAGGTAAACGAGCGCTGCGCCTTCGTCGAAAAACTGACGATGCAGACGATGCAGCAGCTCCGCCGCGTAGCCATGACCGCGCTGGGCTTCGTCGACGAACACGCTGGCAATGCCATAGCCAAAGCCTCGATCCGAGCGTCCTGGAACAGCAACGGGAACACGATAGCTCTCGCAGCTTGCCAAGATGGTGTCATCGTCGCCAAGTAGCGCATAGACGGTGAGCCCGCGTGAAAACGGTCGGGTCTTCAAAACGCGCTCTCGGCGAAGGTATTCGGCGACGGAGAGATCCTTGGCCCAAGCCTGCGCGGTGCGACGGTCGATGCGCTCTAGCTCGGCGGGAACCACGCACTCGCCACTGGAAATGGGCAAATTTCGGCACGGATGTTGAACAAGCCGCATGCCGGTGACATCTACCATGCAGAAAAAGTGCCGGGTATTGCGTGGAGAAATCCAAGCACTATCATAGGCCGCATTGATCCAAAGGTTTGTGCCGACGATAGGGCAGGGTGCCCGACCAGTGCGCAATGGTTTGTCGTCGGTTCGCTAGGTTTTTTGTGAAGGAGCGATTCGATGTCCAAGCCCAAGGGGGGAACCCCAGATCAGAGCGGCCCGGTCGAGATTCCTGATGTGATCTCGATTTTGCCGCTGCGTAACTCTGTGCTCTTCCCGGGTTCGATCATTCCGATCGATGTGGGTCGGCGAAAGAGCGTGAAGCTCATCGAAGAAGCCATCGCGAAGGAAAAGCCGGTCATCGGCATCCTGACGCAGCGCGATGCGCGAACCGAAGATCCCGGCGAAGGCGACATGTATTCCGTCGGGACTGCGGCGCGGATCCTGAAGGTCATCAAGCTCGCGAAGGACAACTTTTCGGTGATCCTTCAGGGTGTCGTTCGCTTCCGTGTGACGGGCTACGAAGGCGCTGAGCCGTTTTTGAACGGTCATGTGACGGCGATTCCCGATCCGACGGTGGCCGACGTCGAGCTGGATGCGCTGGTGATGAACCTCAAGGACATCGCCAAGCGGGTGATCAAGCTGATGCCAGAGCTGCCGAAGGAAGCTTCGTCGCTGGTTGAAAGCGTGACTGAGGCTGGACAGCTTGCGGACTTGATTACCTCGCAGCTCGATATTCCCGTCGAGGAAAAGCAAGATCTGCTCGAGACGTTCGATCTGAAGCAGCGGATGCGCAAGGTGCTGCAGTTTTTGACGCGGCAGCTTGAAGTGCTGAAGGTGCGTGAAAAGATCAACACGCAGGTCCAAGAGGAAATGGGCCGCAACCAGCGCGAATACGTGCTGCGTCAGCAGCTCAAAGCCATCAAAGAAGAGCTGGGCGAACTGGACGAGGGCGGTGGCGACTCCGAGGAGTTTAAGACCAAGATCCTCGAAGCGAAGATGCCGCCGGAAGTCGAAAAGGTGGCGCTCAAGCAGTTCGATCGGCTCAAGCAGATGCAGCAGTCGTCGGCGGAATACACCGTGACGCGGACGTATCTCGACTGGCTGGTGGATATGCCGTGGTCGGTGTCGACGGAAGACAAGATCGACATTCAGGAAGCGCGCGGAATCCTTAACGAGGATCACTACGACCTCGAGAAGGTGAAAAAGCGCATCCTCGAGTATTTGGCGGTGCGCAAGCTCAAGAACGACAAAAAGGGTCCGATTCTGTGCCTCGTGGGACCGCCCGGCGTCGGCAAGACCTCGCTTGGCAAGTCGATTGCAAAGGCGGTCGGTCGCAAGTTCGTTCGGGTCAGCTTGGGCGGCGTGCGTGACGAGGCTGAGATTCGTGGGCACCGTCGGACGTACGTGGGATCGCTGCCGGGCCGAATCATTCAGGGACTCAAGCGCGCGGGAACCAACAACCCGGTGTTTGTGCTCGACGAGCTGGACAAGCTGGGGCACGACTTCCGTGGCGATCCGTCGAGCGCTCTTCTGGAAGTGCTGGATCCCGAACAGAACAACACGTTCAGTGATCACTATCTGGAAGTGCCGTTCGATCTGTCGAAGGTGATGTTCATCGCGACGGCGAACGTGCTGGATCCGATTCCGGCGGCGCTGCGTGATCGTCTGGAAGTGCTGGAAATTCCTGGCTATACGCGCAGTGAAAAGCTGCAAATTGCCAAAAACTTCCTGATTCCGAAGCAGGTCGACGAGCACGGTCTGACGAAAGAAAACATCGGATTTGATGACGCAGCGGTGAGCGAAGTCATCGACAGCTACACGCGAGAAGCGGGCGTCCGTACACTTGAGCGCGAGCTGGGAAGCGTCTGCCGAGGCGTCGCGGTCAAGGTGGCGGAAGGCGAAGTCACCGACAAGACGACCATCGCTGCGGACAAGATTGCCGACTATCTGGGACCGCAGAAGTACCTGTCCGAAGTGGCTGAGCGAACCAGCATTCCGGGCGTGGCAACGGGACTTGCATGGACGCCGGTGGGCGGAGACATCCTGTTTATCGAAGCGACGCGGATGCCGGGCAAGAGCAGCTTGACGCTGACGGGGCAGCTCGGCGACGTGATGAAAGAATCGGCGCAGACGGCCACGTCGTATGTGCGAAGCCGCGCCAAGCTGTATGGCATTGATGAGCACTTCCTCGACAAGGCGGATCTCCACGTTCACGTTCCGGCGGGTGCGATGCCCAAGGACGGTCCGAGCGCGGGCATCACGATGTTCGTTGCGCTGACCTCGATGCTGACGGGAATTCCGGTTCGGAACGATGTCGCGATGACCGGTGAGATCACGCTGCGAGGAAACGTTCTTCCCGTCGGTGGCATAAAGGAAAAGCTGCTGGCTGCGCACCGTGCGGGCATTCGTCGTGCGGTTCTTCCCGAGCGCAATCGCAAGGACATCCTGGATGTGCCCGACGAAGTGAAGAACGACATGGAGATCTTCTACGCCACCAAGATGGACGACGTGCTGCCGCTGGTCCTGACCGGACCGCTGCCGATTGTGACGCCGCCCGCTCCGCCGGTTCCTCCGGCGGAAAATCATCCGTCGACGAACTAGCTCCGCTCCCATTCTTTGCTTACGCTGCTACGCCGCCTGATGCTGATCGGGCGAGCGGGGCCTACTGTCACGCAGAAGCTGAAGGGCTTCGTCGAGAAGCTTGCGTGGCAGCGCCGCTTGCTTGCGCGGCGTGTGGGTCGATTCCAGCTTCCATGCGGCAGTCGGAAGCATCCGTGGCGCAGGCTGTCCCGTCAGAATCACCGTCGACAATAGCCCAGCCTGACGCAGCATCCGCGACGAGACTTGTTGCAGGCTCTCGGTGGCTTGCCAAGACTCCGGGGAAGGCAGCAGCGGCCTGGCTGCTCCGTCGAGCGCACTGCGTGACCAGGCATTGGTTTGTTCAACCAGCTGTGTAAAGGTCTCGTCGCTGGGCGCGCTCGCGAGCATCAGCGGCTTGTCTCCGCACAGCGCCGAAACCAGACGCTGTTCCCACATCGACGCAGCGCAGCCAGCCAGTCGGACTTGAGCTCCCCGACGGCAGGCTTCACGAACCAGCAAGTCCACCGTCGCGTCGAGCAGTAGGTATGCGACGCGCTGACCCGTGACTGCGCTCTGCCAGCGCTCGCTCGACAGCATCGTGTTCGGTAGCTCTGCGAGCACCATGCGCAGCTCGTGGCTCAGCCTGGCCATATCGGCCTTTTCGCTGCCGCTCAGCGCCGCTTTCCATCGCGCCACATAGCGCGTGCCTGCTCCCAGTCGACTGATCTTGGGCCACGCTTGACCTCGTTCCGTGACGGACAAGGCCAGGCGCAAGAGCTTGGACAGCGCGGTCAGCTCTCGGCTTTCGGCAAGCGCTGGCTCCGACGCTGGGTCCGCCAGGATTGGGAGTACATCGATGAGCTCGACCATCACGCCGCTGGCGCTGCGATACGCCAGCTCGGTGCCGGGAAGCAGCATGCGAGCCTGCGTCGATAAGCCTTGCGCTTTGATGCGCTGAAGCAGGGCGTTGTGCTGCATGCCGGAGCTGCTTTCGCTCGCGGAATCAGCGATGAAAAGGGCACGGGAGGCTGGCACAAATGCGATCGAGTTCATGGAAAAGACCCTATGTTTGGGGTCTGACAGCGGTCGCGAATCGATCTGCACATTCCGTGATTCAGCGACGTGACAAGGGCCTTTGGGTGTGTCAAAAACGCAGCCCACAATGAGCGCGGAACTTCCCAACATGAGCGCAGAGCCAGGCAAGACCGGATCGCTTTCAGCGCAGCTTCATGCAGCGACGGTGCGAGAGCTCTTGCGCTCGTGGCATCACTTCAATGCGACGCTGTTTCGACGGGCGCTGAACCCTCCGCAGCTGGGATTGTCACCGTCGGGATCGAAGCTGGGAATGTGGCTTCCTGGGACGCGAGCGCTGCTCTTGTCGGAATCGCTGGTGATGACCAAGCCGTGGGGCGTTGTGCTGGAAGTGCTCAAGCACGAGATGGCGCATCAGTACGTTCACGAAATTCTTGGGCGCAGCGACGAAAGTGCGCATGGTCCGGCGTTTCAGGCTGTCTGTGCGCGGATGGGCATCGATGCCAGTGCGGCGGGGCTACCAAGCTCGACGGATAGTGAGGAAGAGCCCGTCGATGGAGATCGCGCCCGGCAGCTGCGGAAGATTGCTCGGCTGCTGTCGCTGGCGGAAAGTCAGAACATCCACGAAGCAGAGAGCGCCATGCAGGAGGCGCAGCGACTGCTTTTGAAGTACAACCTGGAAGTTCCGACGACGGATGGTCGGCGCTATTCGTTTCGGCACCTGGGGCAGCCTCGGGGTCGCGTCGATGAGCACTTGCGGCTGGTGGCGGTGGTGCTCGGTCGCTTCTTCTTCGTCGAGACGATCTGGGTATCGAGCTTCGAGCCGCTGACGGGGCGTCAAGGCAGCGTGCTGGAAGTCGTCGGTCGCAGCGAAAACCTGGAGATGTCCGCCTACGTGTACGACTTCTTGCTTCACTCGGCGGAGCGGCTGTGGCTGGAACACAAGCGTCAGCATCGTCTGACGAGCAATCGAGAGCGACGGACGTTCCTTTCGGGGGTGATGCTGGGCTTTGCGGACAAGCTGGCGCAGCAGCAAAAAGGGCAGGCGCAGCAAGGTCTGGTGTGGGTGGCCGACGCAGAGCTGAGCAAGTATCTGCGCAATCGGCACCCGAACATACGACGTGTGTATAGCCAAGGTCAGCCTCGGAGCGAGACGCGTGCAGCGGGCAAACAAGCGGGCGAAAAGCTGGTGCTACACAGGCCGATTGCGGGTCGACCTGCAACAGCGGGCGCGCCGAAGCTGCTAGGTCCGCGCAGACCCTAGAATCTGTAGTTGTCGACGCTGTGGAAGCTGTATTTTCTCTTCGTTCTCACGTCGCGTGGCATAATCAAAGCGCAGCACTGTGCCCAGCTTGCTGACGACGGCTTCGTGATGAGCAAAGAACCTGTTTCACCTGAAAACTTGGCCAACCTGCGGCGAACGCTGCCGGGATTGGGCGTTGGCGACGGTCAGCCGGTTCCGCTTCAGGAAGTCTCGGCGGCGGACGTTCAAAGTGTACTGGATCTGGCGAACCAAGCGGGTCCGTCGGGGCCGGTTCGTGCGCCGTCGATTCCTCCGGTGATCGAACCGAGCGTTCGTGCGTCGAATCCTGCGCTGGCGGCGATGCGGTCGGCGAGCAATCCCGCGATTCCGATGCTTCGGCAAACGGGAAATCCTGGAATGTCGATGCTTCGGCAAACGGGAAATCCGGCGATGCCGCTGGGGCGTCAGACGAGCAATCCGTCGATGCCGATGCTGCGGGGCGCGAGCAATCCTGCGATGCCGATGCTGCGGACGACGGGAACATCGGATCCGTCACTGGGTCGATCCGCGTCGGAGCTGAGCATTCCATCGCAGCCAGCGCAGCCGAATCGGTTGCCGCTGCTGATTGTTGGCATTGGGGCGCTCGGGATCGCGATCGGCGTGGTGGCGTGGCTGTATCCAAGCCAGCCGATGGAAACCAAGAAGCCTCGGTCGGCGACCAAGACGGCGACTCGATCGGTGGTTCGCGACGAAGGTCCGCAAGTGGCGGTGCCGGTTCATACGGTGGCCGGTGAAAGTCCTGTCGGTGCAAACAAAGCGGCGACGGAAAAAGCGACTGTGGCAGAGCCTTCGGTTCGTCCGGTGGTCAAGAAGCCGGCAGAGCCAGCGGTGGCCACGAACTCGAAGCCAGCGACGACACCGAGTCCCGAAAAGCAGGTGGCAAAGAAGGTGGATCCGAAGCCAGCGAAGGTGGCGGCACTCGACTATTCGCCGGTGGCTTCGCTGACCCCACAGATTTTGCGACAGCACATGACCGTCGCTGAGCCCAAGTGGCAAGGCTGTCCCAAAGATGGTAGCGGCAAGAACTTGAGCATTGGAATTGTCGTCGCTCCGTCGGGATCGGTTGTGAAAGCGGATGTCATGGGTCCGTCGGCCAGCACCGAAACGGCTCGCTGTGTGACGGACAAGATTCGCAACATGCGCTTTCCGGCCTACGCGGAAGGCGGGCCAAAGACGTTCTTCTGGAGCTACCTGGTTCCGTAGCTGCGCGTCAGAGTCTGCGGTTTGCTCTCGCGCGGGGACGTGGGACTTGGCGTGTCGGACCGGATGAATAACGGGCTGTTTTAGGCGCTCTGCGTGCCGTGATACGATGAAAAACGGCGCCAATGGATCGTGCTAGCTCCGTCGGTACGATGGGAAGTTAAGCGCGTGAGGTTCGCCAAGAAATACCAGTGCCCGTCGTGAATCCGCAGCCGAGCCCGGCCAAGTATTGCGCATCGTGCCGAGGGATTTTTCCCGTAGAGGCCACGGTGTGCGAGCGCGACGGCTCGCCGCTGGAACAGGTCGAGCAAGTGCTGGCCGGACGATATGTCCTCAAGAGCGTGATCGGCTCGGGCAACATGGGCACGGTGTACCGAGCGACGCAGCTGCCGATGGGACGCGACGTCGCGGTGAAGCTGATGCACAGCGATCTGGTTCGCAATCCAGATCTGGTCGAGCGCTTCGAGCGAGAAGCGCAAGCCGCAGCGACGGTGGATCATCCCAACGCGATCACGGTGTTTGATAGCGGACGGACCAGCGACGGACAGGTTTACATCTCGATGGAGCTGCTCGAAGGAGAGAGCCTGTCGGCGATGATCGATCGCGAAATTCAGATTCCTCCCGAGCGCGCGCTGGAGCTGTGGATTCCCGTCGTAAAAGCCATGGTCGTCGCCCACCGCAAGGGCGTGATCCACCGAGAGTCAACGCCACCCTCGATTCCGTCGAGAAACGAAAACCGAACGGAACTGGGGAAAAGGTGTGAAAAACCGGCAGGACGATCCACTAATTGTCGTTTGAAGTCAAGTACATTTTTGGAATGGACGCATCGAAGCGTCCTGGGTGCAGGATTACCCTCGTCGGGATAGCGTCGAGGTCCTAGTTTGATTTGATCAGTTTCTTCGGGTCAGACGTGTCGGCGGGAAGACTCGTTGCTTGGCACTCAGCGAGCAGTCGGCTGGCGACAGCAAAGAGATCGTGATCGAGAGCGACACTAAGTGCAGCAAGGGAACCCATTCGTGCATCGACCTTCCCGGCCTCGATCAGTGCGATTGCCGATCGGGTGATCTTTCCGTTTGAACGACGGGCGAGTTCGCTGGTGGAAAGGCCCATCGCTGTCCTTCGTGAACGAATCGCCGCACCCAGTATCGACGCGAACGCAGCGAGGGGAAGGTCTTCGTTCTTGCCCATATCAGCCGACGCTATCGGAATAATGTTCCGTCCGGTTGGAAAAAAGGGAGTGCCGGTCGTTCCGGTTACCGATCGGGAGGGAAGATTGGAAACACTCGATCTGGACGACTTTCAGGCACACCCATGGCAGCGTGAATTCGGGCTTCCGGAGCGTGCTCACTGGCTAGACACAGGCCTCATACAGCGGTCGAACCTCCCCCCTTGACCCACGCTCATCGCTGCGGTACGCAAACCGTAACCACCAGCACCTTGGGGTGTTGGACCGCGAAGAAACGATCCGTTCAAGCAAAAAATACACTCCGTCGGTGAGCAAGTGGTCGCGTTCGTTTTGGTGGGCTGGCTGGAGGGCTTGGACCGGCGATCGTTTGGCTGGGCTGGACTTGCCGGGTGCGCGTTCCTCTCTGATTGT
>ERZ724512.1605-NODE-1605-length-10534-cov-3.578395_pt1 | contig 10534 bp, 8 predicted proteins | sample MGYA00376045_ERZ724512 | MGnify/ENA primary metagenome ERZ724512 (study PRJEB28724, sample SAMN07190883) | activated sludge metagenome | isolation source: activated sludge of sewage treatment plant in Hong Hong | place: Hong Kong | collected 2016-03-17 ... | reverse complement strand
GGTGTCGTCGATCACCGCACCGCCACCGGCCCCGACCCCGGCCGCCACGTTCACCGTCGACCGCCCGGCATCGCCGCACCCCACAGCCACCCGGTCGTGCGCGAGTCTCGGCGGGAAGAACCGGGTGGTGGTCCCGTCACTGCACATCGCCGCGAGCCACCGGCCCACCTCGTTCACCGACGGGATGTTGGACCTGCCCCACGACGTCCACCTGGTCGCCTCGCTCGCCGGCCGGGCCCCGGGCGACTCGGGGAGCTACCTGCTCGCCGGCCATGTCGACGCCTGGAATCAAGGCCGCGGAGCGTTCTGGCCGCTGTTCCAGGTCTCCCCCCGTGCCGATGTCTGGGTCAGCGACGACCATTGCCGGGTCACGCGGTGGTCCGTGACGAGCCTGCGCGCCTACGTCAAGGCCGACCTGCCCGCGTCGATGTTCGCTACGACCGGTCCGCCGTCACTGGTGTTGGTCACCTGCGGCGGACCGGTCGTGCACGGTCCGAACGGGTTCCACTACCGGGACAACGTCGTCGTCACCGCGGCACCGGCCGGCTAACTGCACCCGCAGTCCCCGTTGTCCCGGATCGGTCTGTCGCACGACGGGCACAGAACGGCACCCTGGACGTCGGTCGCCGCCCCCGCGAGGAGGCGGCTACTCGCAGACGCCGCGGCGGCTCCCCGCAACGGTCGCCCGTCGCCGTCCAGTGGAGTCTGCATCCGGCCGAAGTCGGAGCGGAACGTCTCGGCCTCGGCCTCTTCGGCCTCTTCGGCCTCCTCGTCGCTCGGGTAGACGTATCTGGCGACCTGTTCCGGTGTCGGCTCCGGCCTTCCGGTGCGCGGCACCCCCCGCCGGTCGAGTTCGGCGGCGAGATCCTCGTCCCTGGCGAACGTCGACTTGTAGACGACCGGTTTCTGGCCGGCGAGATGGATGACCCCGACACCGAGACCGGCCAACGGGTCGCTGGCGACATTCGACGGCACCTTCGGGACGATCGCGTCGTCGTCGAATCCCTGCTTGCGGGCGGGGGCCGACGGGGTGAGCCCCTGGAGTCCCTTGTTGCCGATCAGCGCCTTGACCGACGGCGGCAGGCCGGTCGACTGGTTCGTCACCTGGCTGGACAGGACGACCCGCATCCGGACGAACCGCTGCTCGGCGATGATCCGGTAGACGAGCCGGAACAGTTTGAACTTCAACCGGTTCAACTCGATGATCTCCATGACGTCCGGTGACTTCTTGTCCGCACCCGGAGGTATCCGGTCCATGACGAGCATGGCCGCGACCTCGTCGAAGATGACGTCAACCGGCGGAAAGCGCTGATCCGGCGGCAACTCCCGCCAGTTCTTCACCCCGGCCTCACGCAGAATCTCGGCCCGTCGCTTCCCCTCGTCATAGACGATCGACAGTGCCGCGACCGCCGCCGCAAGCGACGCGCACCCCCAGCCGCCTTCCCGCACATAGGGTTTCACCCACTCGAAGTCGACACTCTTGTCGAGCGTGTCGATGACGACCAGTTCGGCACCCGCGGCGACCTGGTCGGCGACGATCGCGTTCACGGTGACCGTGTTGTGGGTCGGCACATGGTCGGCGACCAGGTAGCAGTGCCACGGATGGTCGACCAGGATGCACCGGGCGTTCGCCCGACCGGCCGGTTCGATCGAGATGATCCGGTTCCACCGGCCATCGCCCGCGGTAGACGGGTCGAGCCGGGCCCGGGGTTCGAGCATCGCTGCGGCATCGTCGGCGGCCCGGGCCAGGTCGTCGCGGCGGAAGACCCGCTGGTTCGCCTCGAACACCACTGTGTCCGGCGTCTCCCCGGGCCGGGGGAGCATCCCGAGCGACCGGATCAGGCTGGTCATCGGCCCGATCGAGTCCGGCAGGGCCAGCGACACCCGGCCGAGCGGCGTCACCGAGCCGGCCACATCCATGACCCCCCGCAGAAACTCGACCCGCTGACGAATCGAGCCGCGCGCGTAGCAGACCGGAATGACGGACGTCGCATCCGCGGTGGCGGCGAAGGCGGCACCCGCCACATACGGGTCGACCGGGACGACACTCGGCGGAAGTCGAACCGGCGAACAGGCCGGAACCGCCCACGTCACCTCCGGCATCTCGGCGAGCAGTTGCCGGGTGGTCTTGACCGTCAACACCGGGGCGTCGTGCGGGCCGAACCGCGTCCGATGCCGGGCCCACGCCGCCATCGTCTCGTCGACCGGATACAGGTCTGCGCCCGGACTCGGAACGCCGGCGGCGTCGACGAACCGCGACATGACGTCGACCGCCACCCGGGCGAGGCCGGCCAGGGCCGGCCGGGTCGCGAGATGCCCCCGCCGGCCGGTGAACGTGTCGAGACGCCGCAACTCCTCCTCCGGCGCGACGTCCCGAGGTTGTGCGGTCGGGGTCAGGCTGTCCCGGGTGACCGTCCAGAGGTGATCCATCCCGACCGTCACCGACTGGCCGTCGCTGAACGTCACGACGGCGACGTCCATCTCCTGCTCGGCCGAGACCCCGAGCACCGAGACCACGGTGCCGTCGAGGGCGATCACCTGATCACCGGGCCCCAGGTCGCCGTGCCGGGCCCACCCCTGCGGGAACCGTTCACTGGCCGGGACCGGGACCGGGGTCTCGTGAACACAGAACTTCCCGCTGTTCGGCAGGCCACCGAGCAGCAGGGTCGGCGAAACCGTCCAGTCGATCGCCACCGTCTCGCCGACCGTCTGGCCAGGTTCGGGAAGCGCCATCGCGAACGGGGTGACGTCGACGTCGCCACCGAGACGATCCAGGTCGAGTTCGACCATGGCCGGGAACGTCGGCAGTTCGGACGGGATCACTGCGGCGACGAGCGTCTTCTCGTTGACGGCGACATACCACCCGGGCCGGCCGATCAGGACGGCGGCTTCGGCCAGCTTCTCGTCGTGCTGGGACGGCACATACCGCGGCAGTCTGGCGACGAACCCGCCCCCAGGCCGCGCGGCGATCTGGACCTCCCACGGTTTGCACCGCAGGGCCACCGAGATCTGACCGCGGGCGCGGGCCTCGTCGTCGGTGAGCCTCGCCAGGGTCGCCTGGCCGATGAACGGCTCGAACGTCACCAGGTAGTAGCCCGGGTACTGGTCGGCATACCGGGCGGCGACCTTGTCCCCGTCCGCCGGTTTCGTCCCCGCCGCGAGCCGGACCATCAGCGCGCCCGATTCGGGCCCGCCGGTCACCTCCGAGATCCGGCGCTCCCGGGACAGGGTCGCGGTTTTCTCGTCCAGGTCGATGTTCTCGACCGCCCACCCGTCACCCTTTCCGGCTTTCGCCGCAAGCGTCGGCAGGACGGCCTCATGCCGGGTCGGGTCATAGCCCCCGGGAAGTTTGATGACGATGCGTTCGAGTGCCACGTCTAGTCGTATGCGGCGCGCGGCGGACTTCGATGGCCGGTGCGAACGGCGCCGTGTCCGGTGTGGACATGGTCGACGCTTTCGGAAACACCATCCGCTTCGACGGGGACGATAGTCGCGGAGTCGAACCGGCCATCGGGGACATCTGGGCGATCGCCGGGCCATCCGGGCCGACACCGGTCCTCGTCACCGGCCACATCGACGGGCGACCGACCGTCTTCCCGGTCACAACCCGTCGATCTGGCGGACGCGCGATCACCGCCGCGGGGTCAGCCAACCCGTTATGCGCCTGGCCCGAGTTCGAGTTCAAGCTCCGGCCCGGTGCCGCGATCCGCCGGGTCGGCGTCCTTGATCGGCGAGGAACCCTTATGGCGCTTGCCGGCGCGTCAGCTCTCACGCCGGTCGTCGACCGCACCGACCCGACCGCGGCCGAAGCTGCCGAGGACGCGGTGTTCGAGCACGTCATGGCGGTCGGGCGGATGCCATGAGACACCAGTGCTCGGTGAACACCACCATGCTCGACTCGTTCTGGTCAAGCATCGCCTGGTCCATCCGGTCGGTGATGCCGCCTGACCTGTGGGACACGGTGTACGCCTCCTGCCCGCTCTGCACCACGCTCGGCACCATCGACGCGGATGACCGGGTTCGCGCCATCCGGCTCGCGGCGATCGCGGTTCACCTGTCCGCGGGCGCGCAGGACGAGGTGCGCCGACAGGTAGCGCTCTCGGTCATGGCCTGGTGCGACGAGCAGACGCCCCAGACCGTCCAGGGCGTCTGCGACGCCGCCCGCAACCGCGTCGGGTCCGGGCCGCACGGCGACCGGCGGTATCGGCGTGCCCGTACCCGCGGGGCGTCCCGTCGGCGAGCTGTGGCGGAGGACGGCCGGTGATCGCGTTCGCCGACGCCGACTGCCTACGGCTCACCGGCCTGGTGCATTCCGTGGACTTCACCCGGACCGATGCCGACGGGCCCGAGCATGTCGTCCTCGTCGATGTCTCGCCGAACGGCAGCGGATTGCTCGGTGTCGACGACCTCGTGGCTCTGCGCGATTGGATCGACCGAGTCCTCCTCGGTCTGCCGTCCGCTCGATGAATCGGCCCGACGAGTCCGCGTCCGGTTGCGGGTAGGACACCTGTCGCGGAGCAACATCCTCGCCTCACCGACCAGGTGCCACATGTCCCGGTCCGCGTCCAACAGGGTCACACGACCAGCAGAGTCAGTAACGGTGGCCGGTCAGGACAACGGCAGTCGGTAGATCGCGTAACCGCTGTTCGCGGCGAGGTAACCGACACCGGACAGAACCGTGAATGCATCGTACTCGGCGATATCGTAGCCGGTCTGCAACGACTTGACGAGAGTCATGCTCTTGCCGGCGACCCGGTAGATGCCGGACTGATCATTGGCGTAGACGGTACTCGTCACCGGATCGACCGCCACATCGTTGACGCTGTACGGGTACGTGGCGTTACTCTGCACGCGGCCGACCGATCGGCCATCGAACCACCAGAGGTCCGGGCTGTGCACGAAGTAGGCGAGCGTCCCTGTCGAGACGACCTGCCGGCCCCGTGTGATGTCTTCGCCGACATACAGCGACCGCCCGGATGCGCTCGACCAGCCCGTCCGGAACTTGCTGTCTGAGACCTTCGTCAGTCGTCCGGAGACCAGATCGAGCACCATCATCGGTGCCCGGGTCGTTCCGATCGTGCCGACATCGGCGCGCCAGAACACGGTGTCGGCGATCCGGGTGAGCCAGTTGACCCGCTCGTAGTCGCCGCCCACTCCCTCTGCGTACCGATAGACCTCCGACCAGGTGTTCCCACCGTCGCGGGACCGGTGCACGATCGCGTTGGACACCCCATCGACATCGGTGGACCCGGCGATCACGATGTCGTTCGCGTCGACGCCGCAGACGATATCGTGAACGTGAGTCATCGCCTTCACCCGGGTTCCCCAGGTGCCCGTCACGTCGGTAGCCAGCGCGACGCCGCCTGTGATCGGGTCGGTGTTCGGGACGTAGGTGCGTCCTGCGTGGACACGATAGGTCTCGATCGCCTCACCCGGCATCCCGAGCGCGGTGCCGAACAGACCGGTGGCCGTGTCGAAGTAGGCGACACTGACGCCGGTGTGCGACCGGCTCCCGGAATTGGTCGCATAGTTGCCATAGCCGTAGAAGATCCTGCCCCCTGGTTCCCCTTGGAGCGCGGTGAACCGATCCCCCTGCCAGGGCGCGACCTCCGCGAGGTGCGGTGCGTCGGTGGCCAGTCTCACGGCACCCCAGAACGTCGGGTCAGTCGTCATAGCCCTCGCGGCGGTCGCCGGTAGCAAGGCGGCGGAACTCGCGGCGAGGAGGGTGCGGCGGGATGGGTGTGACGACATGGGGCGCTCCTGTCGGCGTCGGTCTCGGGTGATCCACCTCCATCTATGCGGTGCGTGTCATTTCGACGAGATCAGCGAGCCATGCGGGGACCGACCGGTGTTCGCCGTCCTCGCCGACCGGGCCGACGAAGACGACCGGGCCGACGAGAACGTCGCCGGGCATCCCCCGCCAGCCGGCTGCGGTAGCGAGAGCGGTCGCTGACCGGTTGACGGGGAGGCCGATGACCTTGCCCTCCTCGTTGACATACATCGTCCACGAACCGCTCTGGTCGGTGACAGCCTCGATGTACCCACCGACTGCTCGCTGGAGGCTCTCCAGCGAGAGCGCGAACCGCTGCTCTACGGTGATCCTCCCGTCCGGGTAGACGAGGATGGCCCTGGCAGTGTGTTCGGTCATACCGGACAACGGTGCCGGAATCGGAAACGGTCGCGCGATCGCCGGTGGCCGAGCACTGCGGAGCATCAGTTGCAGCAGTTCACGTTCGCTGGGGCACCGGTCCGGGAGAGCGGCGAGGACGGCCCGGATGTCGGCTGCCGCCAGTGTCCGGGCCCGCAAGGACGGATGCGGCGAGACGCGGCGCAACTGCATGAAGCCACACCCGCTGGCATCACACCGAGCCAGGATCGTCGCAGCGGAATCGGTGACGTCGAGGGTCGCCCAGACATGCATCGCGTGACGGTGGACGGTCGTGGTCATCGAGTTCTCCTGTCGGTGCGCACAAGGGCGCGGGTGGCGTTACGGGTGGCGGCGGTGCGAACCGGGCGCACGGCGTGCGGGATCGTCGTGATTCCGCTGTGCGCGGCGACGATCCCGACCGGGTCGGGGTGCGGGCCACTGCGCAGCCAGTGCGGGGTGGCGTAGAGCAGGCGGGAGTTGGCGATCACCGGGACATCGCTCAACCCCGGCCCGGGAACGTCGAACGGGTCGAGGAGGTTCGCGGCCTCCCACCGGCCGGTCGCCGGTCCTGTGGGGCATTCGACGTCGAGATGAAGGAACCGGTCACTGCACTCCCCGAGCGCGGGAAACCAGTCGGTCCAGGACGCCAGCGCCATCCGTTTCGGCACGTCGGCGGCGACCCGGTCCATGCCACCGTTCGCCGCCCGTGCGATCCGCCCGCGCATCGTCGGCAGCACCCGCCGGTCCGCCCGGCCCCGGTGGTCGGGGTGGCGGGCTTCGACGAACAGGACGGCGACCGACCGCGAGGTGTCCCGGGCGAGCAGGCTCGCCCAGCGCTCGCACCGGTCGGCGAACTTGTCACTGGACGTCAACGTCAGTTCGACGACGATGCGCAGACCGTCGCCGCGGACGAACACCGCATCTCCCGCCCACGGTGCGGTCGGCGGGATGCCGGACTGGTCGGGGAACACCCGCGTCAGCCGCGCCCACGTCTCGCCGAGAACACACGGGATCGGGGTGTATTCGGCGACCCGCAGGGCGAGTTCGACGGCGAGGATGTTGTGCCGGTCCGCCTGCGCGCCGAACACCCAGCGAGTCCCACCGGTCACCCCGAGCCAGTCGACATACGGCAGGCGGTGACCGAGCAGACCGTCGAAATCCGCCGACTGGGTGGGGCGCAGCAGATCCGGCAGCCCGACGGCTCCATCGGCCCGAAGCCGACCCCGGGAGACCAGGGTGGAGGCCCACATCAGGTCGAGCATCGTCCGGCTGATCCGGTATCCGGTGATCGCGGCGACCTGGTCGACCGTCGCCGTCCGCCAGGACGCGATCACCGCGAGTGTGGCGAGTTCCGGGTACCGTCCGGGCAGCAGCAATGACGCCCCGGCCCCCTGCGCGGTCCACTGCTTCATCGCCATGTTCGGCCGCGACAGTCCGGCGTCGACCAGACGTTGCCGGGCCGTCCGGTCGGACCAGTCGGCGTCCGGTCCGGCCTTCCAGACCCCGGCGTGCCACAGGTCGGTCCGCGCCTCCGCACCGGGAAGATGCGGACCGCCCCGGTGCGTCAGGTCAGCGAAGCGCATCCTGGACATCCTGCGCCGGCACGGCCGCCTGGATCTCCCGGTACTGGGCGCTGTCCCAGTTGCCGAGTCGCACCGTCACCGGCGGCTGGGAGCGGCCGGCGACGGTGGCCCGGAGAATGCCGTGAAACCGTTCGAGGTTGACCAGGTCGGCACCCGTCCAGTTCTGACCGCCTTTCGTCAGGTCGGCGACGGCCCGCTCGATGATCTCCGGGTTCTCCTGGGCCAGCCACAGCATCGTCCCGAACCCGAGCGTCGCCGTGCGCACGTCCTCGGGTAGTTGCTCCGGATACTGCGCGGCGAACACCGCTTCCAGACCGAACTCCCGACCCTGGTTGCGCATCGAGACGATCACCTCGCTCGTGTGCTGCGCCAGCAGCGAGAGCTCGTCGCTGTACACCCGAACCCCGCGCCCATAGCCGCCCCACCCGGAACACATGCCCCGAACCGCGTGCCAGAAGCGGTACATCAGCAGGGACGTGATCGCCGCCGTCACCTCACCGTCCGGGAGAACCCGGCCCGTCACCGGTGACCCGGTGTTGATGACGAGAACCTGCCCCTGGGCGATGATCTGCTCGAACGTCACCCGCTTGCGGGACGGAGCAAACCAGTTCTCGTACCTGCGCAGTTCACCGACCTTGCTGCGCGGCGCCGATTGCAGGTCACGCCGCCGCGCAGGGGTCACCTTCTCGCCGTAGAGCAGTCCGAGCCGGCGGCAGACGTCGGTCAGCACCAGGTCGCCGGTCGCGCTCGCCCGGCGGCGCAGAGCCGTCGCCAGAAGCACTCCCGGCTCGTCGTCGAGACCGCCGAGCAGGACGTCGGCGAACGCCATCCACGACAGACCGGACGGCAGTCCCGACTCTGCGGCGTCGGCGTCCCCGGCGAGCAGCGCAGCCGGCAGGACGACGCCGAGAGTGTCCTTGCTCTGGTGGCCGATACTCGTCTCGCCGTAGGTGTAGCGCATCGCCGAGACGACGAAGCCGGACTGGGCGAACACGTCGCCGGGCGGCAGGAGGCTCACACTCGGCGTCCCCGGGTCGCCGAGTTCGGAATAGAACCCGGGAACCCCGAATCGCTGTTGCCAGTTCAGATACATCCGGGCCCCCGACCCTTTCGATTCGATCGCCACCATCGCCTTCGGCATGGACGGGTCACGAACGAGCAGGTCATAGGCGAACAGGTTCGTCACGAACACGGTCTTGCCCGACCCGGCCTGCCCGAAGCTCGCCACCCCGGCCCACCGGTCGTCCTGCGAGATCCGGACCGGGACGTCGCCGGCGTGACCGATCACCGGGCCGACACAGGTGCGCAGGGCCGGGGGGACATCCATGACCGCGGTGACCGACGCGACCGCCCCGGCACCGTGGTGCGGAGAAGCGACACCGACGACCATCGCCGGGGTGACGAGGAAGACATCGGGAGCGAGCGGATAGCCGCCCGAGCGTTCGGCGACATGGCCGCCGCCGGGGACGTTCCGCTCCAGCCGCGGCTTGCTCGCGGGCAGTCGCCGGTGCCTCGGTGGCGGCGGCGAACCATCGTCGACCGACTCCTGGAAGCGGGCCGCCCGACTGCGGATCGCCCCAGTCCCGAACATCGCGGCGCCGGCGAGCCCGGGGGTTGCGGCGAGGGCGGCGAGACGCCAGTCATGCCACGCGTATTCGGCGGCCCCGCTCCCGGCCAGAGCCGCGACGAACCCGGTGCCGGTCGCCGGTGCCCGGCCCGGGAAACCGGCGACCTCGAAGTCCATGTCGAAACCCGGAAGGACGGCCGCGAGGGTGCGCAACACCGACGTCAACTGATCGGCGTCGGACCCGCCGGCAGCGATCGACGCGAGAAGAACATCGGCGTTCTGACTGTAGTGCGTGCCCCGGCCGACCTGCCGCAGGCGGAAGCGAAACCACGCCCGGGCGGCGAGAAGTTCCCGCTTCGACGCCTTCCGCAGGGTGACGGCGACCCAGCATCCGGACGGTAGCCCCCCGCGCGCGAACGCCCGGGCGATCTCGGAGGGGTCGGCGCCCACCTGGGTGCCGAAACCCGGTTGTGCGCTCGGTCTGGCGACCATCCGGGCGTAGTGATCGCGGCGCAGGTCGGGCGCGTTCTCGACGGGAGTGCACCGGGCCCCGATCACCGGTTCGAGGTTCGCCGCGAGCAGGGTCGCCGAGTGGCCCGTGTCCGGGGCGATCAGGTGGCAGCGCAGGCCGGACTCGTCATGGACGGTCAGGAGAGTGACCGCGCCACGGCTGACCCCGACAGACGCCCCGAAAGCGGAGCAGCCCTGGAGGACGGTCTCCGGGTCGGGAGCCCCCGTCGAGGTTCGCGTCACCGTCCAGACCCGGTGTGTTCGCACTGTCACACCAGTTCGTATGCGGTGCGACGGCCGCCGGGGCGGCCAAGAAACGGCGTTCCCTGATTTTTCGGCGGAAATCCGGTCAAATCGCCGATTTTCGCGCCCTCTGAGTTCCGTTCCGGAACGACGCTGTGGTCGCGTCGGCGGGGAAACCGGTGGTGGCTGGGTGATCGGCGTGGTGGGGGTCTGGTGGGTGGCCGGGACGCGGCGTTGCGGACGGTTCGGGAAAAACCAGCGGCGGCGCAGGTTTTTCGGCCGGGTCGGGGCGAAGTTCGAGACGGACCGTGACGTGACGGGCGAATCGGTCAGCCGGACACCAGTCAGGGACAACCGACCAGGGCAGCGGGACAACCAGTCAGCCGGACACCAGTCAGGGACAACCGACCAGGGCAGCGGGACAACCAGTCAGCCGGACACCAGTCAGGGACAACCGACCAGGGCAGCGGGACAACCAGTCAG
>ERZ724512.1603-NODE-1603-length-10537-cov-5.920435_pt1 | contig 10537 bp, 12 predicted proteins | sample MGYA00376045_ERZ724512 | MGnify/ENA primary metagenome ERZ724512 (study PRJEB28724, sample SAMN07190883) | activated sludge metagenome | isolation source: activated sludge of sewage treatment plant in Hong Hong | place: Hong Kong | collected 2016-03-17 ... | reverse complement strand
TCACTTGAACAGTGATGCTTTCATAATTAAGCATTGACGTTGTGAACAATACTGCCGCGCTTGTGGCCGTTCCTGATACTTCTAAACCATCTGGTTGAGCAACTGGCAACGGATTATTATTTGAAATCGCATTACCGTCTTTATCAACAAGCATTGCTAACAAAAATTTTTTAAAACCATCAATCATTTTATGCCCCCAGCCTTTTTAATGTCTTTAACAATTTGTACATCATTGCCACTAGCAATCGGAAAGCCACTAATCATTTTCTTAAATCCTCTTTTGGTAATTCACACTCATTATCTAAGCCAAACTTTTTTACTAAATAATACTCAAACATAAAAATTAACCGTGTACCCATGTGTCCCGAAATGGCAATAAATGCAGCCGTTAGCATTTCGTCAAACCCAGCACTATGACATAAAAAGAAAGTCACTAAACCTGCAAATGCGCTTATCACCAACTCGCCTACCAATTCGACAATGTTAGAATACTTGGCCTCGCCACTTCGCACCCTGCGTACAAAACTAGCTGCACCACCCAACATCGCTAAACCAAACACCCATACATAAGTCAGCAAATCAGCAATACTTAAAAAGTGTATTTTTTCTTGCATCACGCTATCCCCAAGGCTAATTTCGCTCGCTTCCAGTATTCAATACGGTCATCAATTCCGTTTGTGCCGCCGTTAATAGCTTTGGTGCAAGCGGTAATGGCGTTTAAATCAGCGTGTTTATTTAGCCCACGTTTGAACCAAAACCAACAAGCCGAGGCAACTGCATGACGTGGTTCTTCAAGCAATCTAGGATTTTTTAATAACGGTAACTGCAAACCATGCCCACACATCATGTAATTTGCGCGTCCTGTAATCTGAATCAGGCCACGGCCTTTATAGAGTTGCCCATCACCGTCAGCTTCAGGCGTATTACCCAAGCGTTTAGCTAATGGCCCTGTATCATATTTAGATAAATAGGCATCGTTGCCCAGTTCTTCTAAGTAACGAAATTCACCTGATTCGTGCATGATTTGAGCGATAAACATAGCCTGACGTTGCGGTGTGTTAATCCCCCAAATAGGCATAATTTGTGTTAATAATGGAGCAAACACTTCACAGCGTTTTTTACCTGCTTCGGTTTTACAAATTGCTTGAAGTTTTGAGAGTTCCATTGTGTACTCCCATTACCGATACGACATGGTTAAGCCAACAGGATTACTTGTTGCACCTTTGACAAAACGAATCACAATAGCAGATGCACTTATTTGTAATTGCTCATAATCTTTACTTAATCTGACTCTCGCACCATCAAGCACATAAGGCTGCCAAGTGGGTGTCGGCAAGCTAAAATCATAAATCTCTACTAGAATTTCTTCACCTGTTCCTAACGTAGAACTGGTAAACGTATAATTAACAAGGTCTCGAATCTCAACCAAAGGGGTAGTTACGGCACTGGTTGTTGCCTCAATAAGCACTTCGCGTGTACCGTGCAACTGCACCCCATCAATAATAATTGCCGTCATAGCCTACCCCTTATTTTTATTAGATAACTGCGCGAGGGCTAACAATCGCCACACCTACGGCTGCAACCGTCACACTTTTAACTAAGCGAATACGCAAGCTGAGACTATCCAGGGCTAACCAATCATTATCTTTAGTTAATTTTACCGCTACACCCTCACGGTTAAAGGGCTGAAAAGATTGGCTCGCCTCGTTCCATATCTGCACTGCAACCTCTTCGCCTGTCCCTAAAGGACTGCTGATAATTGAATAATTAACAGGGTTTTGCATACTGCCACTAGCGCGAATCTCAAACGCTTCACTGGTTGCGGCTGCGGTTGTTGGTGCAATTGCAACTTCATGGGTATTATTTAACGAAATAGCCATATTAAAATCTCTCTCTATCGGTAACTGAGGGCTTTGCCCACATTGTTTAAACCACGAATCACTTCATTTAATCGTTCAATCGGGGCAAGTTTTAACTGATTTTCAGCCTCTTGCGCCTTTTGTAACTGCTTAAACGACTGACTCTCATAAATATCTGTTAAATCAGATAATGCCATATTTAAAGCCTCGTTATAGGTCATGGTTACAAGGCTGTGTTTGGCCGACAACATCACGGCGGCACTAATCCAACTATCAAGCAAAGCTGATTGCTGTTTGAGTGAGACAGTCGGATACTTGAAATCGGGCTGGCGCATGGCCTTGACCCTCCTTGTGCAAGCACACAATGCCCTCGTTATCAAAACCAATATCAAAGTACCAATTTAAGGCTTGCATACCCCCCAAAAAGGCATAATAAAGGCGTTCAAACTCGCGTTCAGGATAGGCTTTAAAAATAGTCATACGCTCTTTTAAATAGTCTTTATATTCGGCTGTAGGCGTATCAATGGTAGGTAACTGATTGTTTTCTAATTCGTCTTTTTTAGCTAACTGTGCTGCGATTGCTCCAAAAATCCAATCTTGCCATGTTTTGCATACATCTTCTAAGGCTTCTGCTTGCCACCCAAACAACGGCAATAACTGCCATTGCTCCTCAAAACCTAAGTCAATTGGTTCTAAAGATAATGGCGTATTCATGCGTAAATAATCGGAGTATTTAGCATCATCACCAATAGCAAAATCGGCTTCACCTAAACAGGTTGCGGATATGTACTGTGCAACCAACAAATAACGCTCTTGTGCGGTTAAAGTGCGGCTATCGTAATCTTCTAAGACATAACCCAAAAATTGGCTAATGGTTTGCTCATGCGCCAAAGGATTAAGTTTGACTAAGCCAATCGCTTCACCAATGGTCAACTCTCGCAATTGGTAGTTAGCATGGGGTAATTGAACTTGAGGGATTAACAGCATAATAAGCGCATCGTTAAAATAATATGGCTTATTATGCCGTGCTTTAAAGGGCTATTTTTTAAGAGTTACATCAAGCAAAATTGTCAAAATTAGTGTTTGCATCACCCAAAAACTTAGCTGGCTTAACGACACTTCCAAAGTAATCATCTTTGCCCCATGCTGTTAGCGTAGCCAAAGTTAATTGCACGGATACGCTTAACATCTCGCCGTCTTTAGAACGCGGCAAAACTAAAGGCTGTGCAATACTTTCTATCACCAATGGTTTAAAGGTTCGTCCACCATATTCTAAAGCGACAAAACGCGGTATCACGGAGGGAAATAAGGTTTCTAAATCGGGTGTTTTGCCGTCTAACAACATTTGTAAAGCATCGGCTAAAATACTGTTATCGGCTAAGTTTTGTGGTAATGCCCACTCAAACAACTGATTAACAGGTGTTTCTACTTCTTCTAAAGGGTTGCTCCATGCCCTAAAATACATCGTAATCGGGATTTTAATAGGCGGCATACCGCTAAATACTTGGCGGCTATTGAGCTTGGTAATGCCTGTTCGTCCTGTTAATTCTGCGGCTTTTTTGGCGGTTTCGGCTACAGCATTATTAAACTTAGAGATATTACTATTAGGATCATCGTCTTTAAAAAACTTAGACATTAAATTCAACATAATGCTCGCTTGGCCACTTTGTAATAATTGGCTAATCGCTGGTAGTTTTGAATCTGTGCCTGAGTTTTCAAAAGGACTTTGCCAATTAAAACTCATATCTAAGTTACCATCGGTTAATGGTGCGGCAACGGCTAAATTAGGGTTATCGGCCTTGCCGTTTTCATCAACGGCATATAATTTTGCAATTAAATGCTGATTAATGCCGTAATTATCGCCGCCCCATTTGCTCGATAGTGGTTCTATCATTATGCTGCAAGCTCCGCCTCTAATTGTGTTTTGTACGCTGTACGCTCCACAATTAACGCTTCAATCGCTTTTAGCTGTTCCTCTAGTGAGGCAACTCGCATTTTCTGTGTGTTTTTAAGCCCTGCTTGTTTTACAGACTGCACTACCTCTGTAGCATTAACTTTTTTAGCTAAGGCTTGTTGATAGGCTGTACGCCCTGCTTTGATTTTTTGAGCAATTTCTTGCACAACGGCTTCGGGTTTGTGCGCGTCTTGATTGCGTAAAGCAATAAGTTTGTTATTGAGTTTGACCTGCCAAATATCACCAGTTTGTTTAATCGCAAAGGTTACGGTTTGGCTATCGGCAAAAGTTAAATTGACGTTTTTGTAGCTAAAGCCTGAACTACGTTTTAAATTTTTATCAATATCGTGAGTAACTAATGTTTCGCCAAGCATGACAAACATATCAATCAGGCGTTTTAGACTATCGGCTTCTGTACTTAGGTTTTTAATGTCAAACAGTAAAGGCGTATTCATGGGGCTATCACTCAATTAAAACAGATTAAGTGATAGTTTAAGGGGTTTTAAAGGCGTGTTTTTGGAGGGTTACAGACAACAAAAAAGGTCACGCTTTTAACGTAACCTTTTTTAAGCAGTAGGCTGGTTGTTAATACAAATTAGCTTTACGACCAACATTTAATGACTTTTGACGCTTCAAATTTGCCGAACCCGAATGTGCTTTCATTTGTGCTTTTTTCATAGCTGCTTTTTGTTTTGAGGTACGTTTTAACTTAGGGCCCAAGCGTTTCTTTAAAATCACTTTTTTGCCGCCACGAATAGCAACTGTCTTTTTAAAGTTGACACTATCAAACACATCACTTTCGCTTTCTAAGTCAAACGCAAAGTTTTGTACGGCATCCTCTGCCGCGCCGTCATCTTCGCCTAATGTTTGCATCAAAAACTCAACTAAACGCTGTGCCACTTCATCACGCGCATCATCGTCTTTGCTGTTAAACAAAGTTTCTAAGTCTGCATCGTCTGCACCTAATGCCGACATATAGTCACTGGCTGCCTGAAGAGCTACCATGTAAATATCGTCACGGTCATCTGTTGCTGGGTCATCGTCTAAATCAATGCCACCGTCTGCAATGTAGCTAATTAACGCATCTAAACGGTCATACAAAGTCTCACCTTTGTCTAAATCGTCTGTTTCTGCCCATACTTGCACCGCATGAGCGGCTTGAGTACGAATCTGTGCCATTGCTGCAATGGCGACAATTTTGTCTAAAGTTAAATTGTACTCTTTGCCGTCTTTTTCGTTAGCACCATCAAAGCGTTGACGTGTTTTACCACTTTTTACTGCTTCGACTTCATGCGCGGTAAGTAAGCGACCGCGTAACGCATCTTGTAAATAACTCATATTCTCGCCCCTATTAAGAGATTGTTTGTTCAATAATCGCAACACGCGCCACACCATCAAAACTTACCGCACAACGTACATCTAGCCAATCATTAGGCCGTGCTTCGTTAGGCTGCAATTCTAAGGTATAAGGTAAGCCAAGCATCATTGGGTCACGACTTGGTACTAGCCAACCGCTTGCTTCAGCATTTTTTAATAAGCGTTCAATTTGTGCGCGGCTGCGAGCAATAGCTACTGTCATGCCTTTTTGCAAATGGTCTTTAACAATTCGCACAATGCGCTGATTAAGGTCTGTTGACATATCCGCTACGCTGTTTAGCTTTTTCTTGCTCACCAATGTACGCGCCATAGACAACGAATCGCGGAAGGTATAACGACTACCATCGCTAAACTTATCTAAAATCACTGGATTGATTTTAGCCTTTGCTAAATTGCTTAATTGATTAGGCGTTTGGGTGCGTAGTTGGTTAATACCTGTTCGTGGTAAAGGCCATTCTTTACCTGCAATCGGGTTTTGTTTTGGCGCAAAACCTAAGCTATTAATACGCGCATTGCGATTGCAACGTAAGCCAATTTGCGCTCCACTGCTACCCCAAATGGCTTTACCACCATTTAACGGTTCATCACAACGTAAAGGAGTCCAATAACAACTAATCAAAAAGTTATCAATGTTAAGATTTTGCACCCAAGTAATCGCTTCGTCTTCGGTTTTGTCGCTAGGCACATCAATCGCTAAACAGGTTTCTGTGTGATAGGCCAACGCGACTAAGCGTGTGATTAATGGCACTGATTGAGTACCACCACCCATCAAGTAACCAAAGTCTTCATTGCTATAACGCAAAGCATTACAAGCGGTATCTAACTCTGCATTGGTGTAAGTAGTATCAATATGGTTAAAAGGGTCAACAGCCTGACGAACAAACAAGCGTGTTCCGTCTGCCATTACGCCCATTGTGCTATCTTCTAAAGCAGCCTGATAACCTGCATTAGGCAAGTTACCTGCGTAAAACACAAACACATCACTGGCTAAATTGCCGATATAACGTGTTTGACCAAACTCATCGACAGAATCAGGGTGTACCGCACCAATTGCGCTATACAGTAATTGCAAGTTAGTTTTATCTAAAATTTCAATAGTGACACGCAAGGATTTTGGATTAAAAATCGTATCAAACCCACCTTCACCATCAGAAACCTGTACATATTTATCCACATCATCGTAAGCATCAAAGTTAGCACGAACCACAAAACCCTCATTGATGCCGTCTAACAGTTTAAAGGCAATGGCTAATTCGTTAGTAAAACCACTGCTAATACTTGTCGCTGCGGTAATAACGCCTGTGCTACCAACCGTAATCGGGGCATCATTTTGGTCTAAAATCGGTTCGCCTGTTTCGGTTTTTAATGCGCCTGATGTTGCATCAACTTGAATCACCACATAGTTATTAGTTGCAGATTCACGCACCAAACGACTAACTAATACTTGTTGTGCGCCATTTTGCAAGGCTTCAAAAACGTGTAAATAGGCTTCGTTTAACAAGGATTTTGCAATACTAACAGGTGCGCCCAATTTTGCGCGTAAGGTTTGCGAATCCACCCAAAAAGGCTTATCAATACGGCCACGGTGAAAACTGCCCACAATCGCGGCGGTTTGGTCTCCGATACCTGCAATACCGTCTGTGCGGTCAACCGTAGGATTTAATTGAATCCCTGACTGTTCACCAATTTGACGGACAAATAAATTAGGCATTTTCTACTCCTATGGGATAGGTCACACTCAAACCGTTTTCCCATTGATTTAATGCGTTTAAGTGCTTAAAGTTTTTTACCAGTTGAGCAAAATCTTCTTCACATTCAATCGTTACCGTAGCATCGCTATAAGGCATTAACACGGTTCGACTGACAGATTCATTTACTCTGACTGGCGTATCGTTTTTAATCACTACCAACTTAGGCCAATCACTCACAAGGGGCGTTTTTTCAACAACTACCCCTTGTGTGGTGCTGGCTTGCTTTTTAGGGCGAGCCATACATCACCGCCTTAGTGGTTTGGTAAGTTAATAAAGTCAACACGCGCAAAACCTTTGGAGCTTGCTAAGTGTTTGTTTAACTGTAAAAAGCTACGTTGATAAAACGCTTGTTTCATCACTAAATTGCTATTAGTCGCTAAAGGGATAAAGGTAGGTGCAACTGCATCACCCATAATAATAGGACTACGGCCTACATCGGCTGAACGACTGGCGCACAACATTGTCGCTGTCCCTGCTGCCAAGTTTTCAACCAATACTTTAGGCGTGTAATACACTTCGTACTTGCCAAACAAACGACCCAAACGGTAAATACCTGCGCGGCTTGGCAAACCTGACGGTTCAAAAATGGTACGAGGTAAGGCTGCAATCACACCACCTAACAAACGGCCAACGTATAAATGAGTAATACCATTGCCCAATGTGTCGTTAATCATATTTTGGTCAAGAACAAATAAGGTTTGTTCAACATCGGCAAAAATATCGCTAATGCTTTTTGCTGCAAATTGGGCAGCTAAGTTAAAGTCATGCGTTAAGCTGTTATTGCCTGAAATTAAATAACCTAGCTGCAAAGCGTGATAATGTTGCTCATTAGTTAATTGAGTACGCAAGCTAAACAAGCTGTTAGATGCTGGGTCTAAGTTCATCTCATTGCGTACTTGGCTTTGAGAATCCATAGTCAATTCAGTCATAGCGCGGTGTCCTGCGGCATAATAACTGAAAGATTCGACTTCAAAACCAAAAGAGGGAATAGTGTCGGGGTCACGCTCAAAATCAGCAATCACTTCAGCAACAACACTGGTATTGTTTGGTAAGGCTGGGCTAAAGGTTAAAGCGATTGCGCCTGTATCGTTATTGACTGTACCTGTGATGGTGTGTTCGGTAACGCCGATAACGGTTGCACCACTCACAGCAGTTGTACCACCCAAAGACGAGCCGCGCATATCTTTAGCAACAACAAAACCGTTGACTAAAATCTGTGTGCGGCCTGCCATGAGTTTTAAGCCTGCACTAGCACCATCAACGACTAAACGGCTGCCTGCTTGATATTGTGCGCGTGCTGTGCCTGTATAAGCGGTTTGGTTACTTGTGGTTAAAGCAATCAAACGGTTAGGCATCATGTATGGCTCACCGTTGAATGTGCCGTCAATTGCGCCATTAGCTGCATAACCACCCCAATTAGACTTGGCGCGATTGTGCAAAATTAAACTTTTAGCTTCGTTAGAGCCAATATCTGCTGGGACATAACCTGCAAACGGAATTGCCTCGGCCATAGCTGACATAATCGACACAATGGCGCGATTAGGTTGCAAGCTGTAAGCGTCAATATGCGATTCGGTAGCAGAATCCAAGCGAATGTTTAACTCACCCAAAGTCATTTGTGATGCAACAGCATTGTGCAAGGCTTGTTCGATAACATCGGCTGGTGCTTCGCAACCGTGCGCTTTTTCATACACATTCATACCGTGTACGACAGAATCAAACACATCTTGTTCAAAACCGCCCAATTTGCCTAGTAACGTATCTAACACTTTAGGAGTTTGTACGCTGTTATCGTGACAAACGGAATCAAACACATCTTTGGTGTTTTTGCCGTCTTTTAAACGTAACTGTGCGGATTGAAAGTATTCGCCAATAGCGGCAGTTGTTTTGTTTGCATAAGTACGAGACATGAATCTATCCTCTATCAAAAAAAGGGATTTGTTTTAGATGGAAAGATTGTGACACAAAAAAATAGGTACTTTTTTGAGTGGTTACATGATTGAAAGGCGTAAAAAAGCCCACTTTTTAGGGTGGGCAAACTCGCTAAGCAAAAACTAAGCGGATAACTCCTCATGGCAAAACCAATAATAATCGTCTTCATCGTCTAATGAATCTAATTTGTCGTTTAACTCTTTGCGGACTTCTGCCAATAAATCGGCATGACTCGACCAGTTATCCCAACGTGCTTTTTGCGCGGTCATGGTTTGGACCTTGGTCAAGGCATCGGCTTCATTTTCAACTACTACGCCATGTTTAGCCGCCAATTTAGGATTTTTAACTGCACCTTTAATCGCATTTAATTGTTCAGCTATTTGTCGTTGCTTACGACTGGCAATACGCGCCATTGCTTCGGCTTCTTTTAACGCGCTATCGTCAAAGCCAAACAAGTCAAAAGTATCAGGTTCTTGCCCTTTTTCGCGTGTTAAGGCTTGTACCGCACGAATGGTATTTAAGGCATTATTTAATGGCTTATTGTCTTGTAACACACGCAAACCAACCGCTTGCATGGCACTGTTATTAGGGGAAATACTAGCAATCTCTGCGGCTGCTTGGTCACTAATCATATCGTTACGGTGTAAAGTGATTAACTCCTCACTGCCTTTACTCGCAATCACAAACGCACGTTGGCCAATGCTACGCGCTATCAGTCCTCTACGCTCGGCTTCATCTTCGCTGATTTCGCTATGGGTAAAGTAATCAACATAGTCTTTTACCTTGCCTTGACCATCACGGATATTTAACTCCGCATCAAGCATCATGGCTTGTTTAGCGGTAAAGCCTTCGGATTCTTTGTGTACTTGGGCTGGGATAGTTTTTTCACCACTACGCCGCGCTAAGTCAGTACGGTGACGGCCTGAGATAATCTCTAAACGTCCGTCTAATCGTTCCCATACTTGAATCGGTGCAACGCCAGTACGGTCAAACTTACCGCCCAATGCTTCAACGACACCCGATTCACCATCTGCACCACTCTTAAACTGTGGCACATCTTCGCTTAATGTGAGTTTGTTTAAGGGCAATTCAACCACGGCTAAACGCGGTAATTCTTCGACTGGCGATTCCTCCCCATCTTGGATAGGTTCGCCAAACAGGTCAAAGTCTTGGTTTATCGGTTCACCAAACATATCAAGGTCAACGTCAGGCTCAGGCTCTTTTAGTGTTAATCCTGCAAGCGTAGCAAGCCGTTTGATGTTGTCATGGCTGCCATTGGCCAGCGTTTCTTTAATGGCTTTGAGTGTTTGGTCAAGGTCTATGGCTGGCGTAAAGTTAAAGCCGCCTATGTCGTCAAAGTGGTTGTTTTCAAGATACTCAGGCTTTAAGTCAAATTGAACAATATCAATTTCTCTCCACTTATTAGAATTTCTCATTACAACATTTTCAATGTTTTTTATCGAATCGTCACTTAAAGGGGATAATTCTTTCTTTTTGATAAAGTTATCGTAGTCAAGTTTATCATTCATGTACGTATGATATAGTCTTGCGTACTTAATAGACGCATCATGGCAAAATTTTTGCCATTCCCTAGTGCCACTTTTGTATTTTTTGATTTTCTTGGTTTGACTTACGGCGTTATCGTCTTTGATGTTTAATCTCTT
>ERZ724512.1596-NODE-1596-length-10550-cov-5.661363_pt1 | contig 10550 bp, 6 predicted proteins | sample MGYA00376045_ERZ724512 | MGnify/ENA primary metagenome ERZ724512 (study PRJEB28724, sample SAMN07190883) | activated sludge metagenome | isolation source: activated sludge of sewage treatment plant in Hong Hong | place: Hong Kong | collected 2016-03-17 ... | reverse complement strand
GGGCGAGCGCCTTCTGCAGGTTGGCCATTTCGACGGCGGCCTGGGCGCAATCGCTGCCCTTCTGCTGCATGCGGACCTCGGCCTGTTCGTCGCTTTCGCATGTCAGGATGCCATTGGCGATCGGGATGCCGGTATCGAGTTGCACGTCCATCACGGCGCGGCAGGAGTCGTTCGCAACCACCTCGAAATGGTAGGTCTCGCCGCGAATCACCGCGCCGAGGGCAACCAGCGCGTCGTATTTGCCGCTTTGCGCCAGCGTTTGCAGCACGAGCGGGATTTCCAGCGCGCCCGGCACGTTGGCGATGACCATGTCGCCGGCGGCGACACCGAGGCGCTTCAGTTCGGCGATGCAGGCCGAGAGCAGACCCTCGCAGACCGGCAGGTTGAAGCGGCTCATGACGATGCCGATACGCAGGCCGGCGCCGGCGAGAGAGTTGTCATATTCGTGGATATCGTCGAAACGGGACATGGCTCAGAGCTCCGCGGGAGAAGTGATGAAACCGGTGACTTCGAGGCTGAAGCCGGTCATGGAGGGCATCCGGCGCGGACTCGAGAGCAGGCGCATCTTGCCGACGCCGAGATCGCGCAGGATCTGGGCGCCGATACCATAGGTTCGCGGATCCCACTTGCTCCGGGTGCGCGGCGCGTCGCTGGTCAGGCGGGCGAGCAACGCTTCGCCGTCCTCCGGGCGGTGCATCAGGACGATGACGCCATGGCCGTTCCTGGCAAGCGCCGCCTGCGCCTCGTCGATCGAGAATGATTGCGGCTTGCTGCCGGGGTCGATGAAGTCGAGCACCGAGAGCGGTTCATGGACGCGCACCAGCGTTTCCTTGCCGGCCACAATCTCGCCCTTGACCAGCGCCAGGTGCGTCGCGCCGCCGGCACGGTCGACATACGCGTGCAGCGTGAATTCGCCGTGGGCAGTCTGGATCGTCTTGCTGGTGACGCGCTCGACCAGCGTTTCGGAGGAGGCACGGTAATGGATGAGGTCGGTGATGGTGCCGATCTTGAGGCCGTGCTCGCGGGCAAAATCGATCAGTTCCGGCAGGCGGGCCATCGTGCCGTCGTCGTTCATGATCTCACAGATGACCGATGCCGGTTCCAGGCCGGCCATGCCGGCCAGATCGCAACCGGCTTCGGTGTGCCCGGCGCGCACCAGCACGCCGCCGGGGCGCGCGGTGATCGGGAAGACGTGGCCCGGCTGGACGATGTCGTCCGCCGTCGAAGTCCTGGCCACGGCAATCTGGATCGTGCGCGCCCGGTCGGCGGCGGAAATGCCGGTCGTGACGCCTTCGGCGGCCTCGATCGAGACGGTGAACGCGGTGCCGTACTGGGTCCGGTTGTTGCGCGCCATCTGCACCAGCCCCAGCTTGCGGCAGCGCTCTTCGGTCAAGGTCAGGCAGATCAGTCCGCGTCCGTACCTGGCCATGAAGTTGATCGCCTCCGGCGTGATGTGCTCGGCGGCCATGACGAGATCGCCTTCGTTCTCGCGCTCTTCCTCATCGACGAGGACGACCATGCGGCCCGCCTTCAGTTCGGCGACGATTTCAGCGGTGGGGGCGATGGCGGGATGGGGGGGCATGGGAATCCGGAAACTGCGCAAACGGGGGTGACATTTTCGCAGAAACCGGCGGGCTACACATGACTTTAGCGCGGTGGCGGGCCGGTCGCAGGTCGCCGCCGGTTACGGCAGGTAGGCTTCGACCTGGATGCGCAGGCGCACTTCGTCGCCGATGAACGGGAGCCCGGTCTGCATGCCGTACTCGGAACGGCGCAGAACACCCACGGCGTCGGCACCGCAACCGCGCTTGCGGACGGCCAGGTTGAGTCCGCACTTGAAGCGCGCGATGTCGAGGCGCATCGGCCGCGCCTCGCCAAGCATGACGAGCACGCCCTCGACGGCAATCGGCCGTTCCTCGTTGAACTCCAGCCGTTGGCTGCGAAAGATTATGTCGGGGAAGCTCTGGACGTTGAACCATTCGTTGCCGCGCAGCACTTCATCGCGCAGCTTGAAGCCGGTATCGAGCGAGGCGGCGTCGATGCGGATCTCGATCTCGCCGGTCCGCGCTTCCTGGTCGTAGCGGATCTGCCCCGACGTGCGCTCGAACTGGCCGCGCTGGGTCGAGAAGCCCATGTGGTCGATCTCGAAGGTGGCATAGGTATGACTGGGATCGACAATGTAGTCGGCGGCCGCCGCAGGCAGGGCGACGCTGGCGAGCAGGGCGAGGATGAAAGTTCTCATGGTTGCGGTCAACACTCGAAAAGGGCAAGAATATATCCGTGGCGGAAACGACTTCTGACCTTGAGAATCTACTGGCGTTCCCCGATTCCCGGTGCCGGTGCCGGCGTCGCGCTCGCTCAGCGTTCGTCTGGCGCAAGGCGAAAGTTATGACCGATCCGGTAGAAGTAGTCGGCGATGCGCCGGCCATTGCCACCGGGTCCGGCATTCGCCAGCCGGAGCGTATGAATCGTCGCATCCAGTTCGCCGAAGTACGGCGCAAGCAGGTCGGTCGCCAGCGCTTCCCGGTTGCGCGCGACCATCACCAGCGTGCGACCCCGGAACTGGCCGGGTGGATCCCAGTAGTTGAACATCAGGGAATTCCCGGTGAACGCCTCGATCGATGTCGCCTGCAGCGGCGCCTGCCCCGGCGAGGCGAACGGTCGGGCACCGTAAAAGGCGATCTGGCTCGCGGTGTTGTACTTGTCCATCCCGACGATCACCGGCGCGGCGCCGGTCTCCTGTGCAATCCGGTCATGCACCATCCGAAGTTCCCGGGTGGCCACCTGCCAGCCGATCGCCTTGGCAAACGACGGCGAATAGGGAACCCCGGGAATCCCCAGGACCAGGTGATAACTGACCAGCGCATAGACGACCAGCAACGTGCCGATGACCTTTCCCGCCGTCAGGCGCAGCGCGCTTCCGAGTCCATGCCAGTGCAGCGCGTCCGCCCGGACGATCGTCCAGCCCAGCAGCGGCAGGGTGGCGAGCCAGATCGGGCCGGTCCAGTTGAGGCGCGGAACGTGTTTGAGCGCACTCCAGGCAAACACCGCGAGCGGGACAAGGACGAAACAGGCCACGAACAGCCGGTTGCGTGCCTCGGCGTGCGCGGGCTCGGGAAAGTACGCGGCGTCCCGCGTCCACCGCCGGGCGAACAGCAGCGGCAGAACCATGAGCGGCAACGGGGTGGCGACGAGCAGGATGTTCATCAGCATGTAGTGCAGGCTGAACTGCAGTTCGTCGCCGAAGCGCTCGCCCCCTTGGAAGCGGAAAGACGCCCAGTCATTGGCGAAGTTCCAGTAGATCACGGGCGCGAACAGGGCGGTGGCAATCAGCACGGCCACGTAGGGGTGCGGGCGCAGGAACCAGGCGCGCGACTGTCGGTCAGCGAGGCAGAAAGCCAGAGTTGCCGGGCCCAGAAGGGCGATGGTGTACTTGGAAAGCAGGCCCAGCCCCACCGCGATACCGACGCCGTACCAGGCGCGGCGTTCGTTCCCGACCAGCGCGCGGTGCAGGAAATAAAGGCAGGCGGCCCATGCCGCCGCCAGCGGCGCATCCGGCGAAATCATGAATCCCGCGATGAAGAAGCCGTAGGGGGTCAGGACCGCGAACGCGGCCGCCAACAGGGCAGCGGGCCGGTCAACGAGGCGCAGGGCCAAGCGGTAGACGAAGGCCATCATCACCGCCGTGCAGACGAGCGCGGCAAGGCGGATACTGGCCTCGCCATGTCCGAAAAGGCGTTCGACGAGCGCGATCAGCCAGGCCACCAGCGGCGGGTGGTCTAGGTAGCCGAAGTCGAGCCGGATCGAGTAGTTCCAGTAATAGGCTTCTTCGGGGGTCAGCGGAAACACCTTGAGATAGAGCAGGTGCATCGACAGGATGCCGAGCACGATCCCTGCCGCCCCTGCGCTCCAGCGCCGTGCCGTGGAAACCGCCGGTTGCGGCGCAGACGCCGGGGCGAACGCGCTGCCGACCGCGCCGGCACTCCAGGCGATGCCGACGCCGGCAACGGCGGCCATCCATGGCGGCAATCCGTAAGCCAGTGCTGTCGCCACCGCGCCACCACGCAGGCTCAGCGCAAGCGTGGCGACGACCGGTTGCCAGCCAGCCGGAGCGACCCCTGGAAAGCGCCAGCCCCTTGTCGGCTGGGGGCCTGCCGGCCATAGAACACGCGCCCCCAGAAAAGCGGCAACACCGATGCCGAAGCCGACGAGGTTCGCTGCTCCTGGCGACCATCCCCAGGCGAGGAGCGCCAGGGTGGCCACCAAGTCAATCACGATTCCAATGGCGGCGGCAAGGCGGGCCTTCGCACCCGTAGGCGCCGCCCCCTCCGTTGCGAACATGCCGCGGCGGAGCTTGGCCAGAATCTCGCGCGGCTCGGGTAATGCCGGCGACAGGCACGTGTTCGGGCCGGGCTGCGCGGAAACGTCGACGATGCGCATCTCGGGTCCGCCGAGCAGCAGCGAGTGAAGAGGTTCCGCAGATGCCCGGTCCGGCGGCGCAAGCCGAAGCAGTTGATCGCGGCGCAACGCGTACCATCGTGACCACGGATCGCGCGTTTGCGCAACCGGCCAGACGATCAGTCGTGCAAGCAGCGCTGTGAATCGGCTCGCAATCGTTGCCGTTCCCGCGCCGGATTGTCTCTGGTCGCACACGGCGACGGCGAGGTCGTGGCTGCCGTCCGCGAGGGAGCCGACCAGCGCCATCAGCGTTTCCGGCGCAAGACCGGACCCCGGATCGCAGAAGGCCACAATTCTTCCGCGGGCCCTGCCGACGGCGCGAACGATGCGGTCTTCGACCGATGCTGCCGGCTGCGTCCCGACAACGATCAGCTCTGCGGAATATCCCGATCCGCGCGCAAGCTCAAGCAGGTGCTCGCCGAAGGCCTGGTGCTGGGCAAGGGGGCCTTGCCCGGTGACGATCACCGACAGGTCCGGTTCGGCGGTGTCAAGGGTCATGAAGGATTCCGATGGATGTGGATGTCATCAGGATGTTGCTCGTCACAGATCGGCGCGGCGACAAGCCGGGCGACACCGGCATTCGGGAACAGTAGCGGATGATGCGGCAACGCTCGATGCCGAAGCTTCCCACACGGCAGTCAGCCAAGCCTGGTCTGGCAGCCCAGCACCTTGTCGGGGAAGCGTCCGAGTCAAGAAAAAATAGGCATTGCTACGCCATCCTTGAAGTATCCCGTGCCTGAAAGACGCTGTCAATTTGGCATTTCGGAGCCAACGATAACCTGACCGGCATTGACCGCAGTTGATCACAGAAAATATACTGCGCGGCTCGCCCTTCGATGGGCTATCTTTCTTTGCGAGGTCCCATGCCTTCCCTTTCGAGTCGTACCCTGGGCGCACGGGCGTTTCCTTCCCTGTCCGTCATCGTGAACCGGGGGGTTTCGCCCGCGTTAGTGTGTCGCGTGCCGGCGCTTCTGCTTGCCGCCGCGTACTGCCTTGGTGCCGCACCGGCGATGGCACAGTCCGCCGGCGGTGCCACGGAATCCGGGGGAACGCCGGCGGTGACGACCTCGGTGTGGGACGCCCCCGAGCCTTGGCGCACCGATCGCTTCTACTTCCAGACCAGTCTGGCGACAGTGCATTGGAATCCGCAGGACGACCACAACAACAATCAGAAGCTGGTCTATGGCGAGTGGCGACTGGAGGAGCGCTGGCTCGAAGGGCAGGTGCTGGTCGGCGCAGCGGCCTTCTCCAACTCCTTCTACCAGCCGTCGCAGTTCGTCTTTGGGGGGTTGTTGTGGCGACCATTCGACTCGGCACCGGCGGCCTACGCCAAGATCGCCGCCGGTGTGCTCCACGGTTATAAAGGGGACTACCAGGACAATATTCCGTTCAACAGCTCCGGTTTTGCCCCGGCAATCATTGGCTCCGCCGGCTACTGCTATAACCGCGTATGTAGCGAGCTGGTTCTCATCGGTACAGCGGGCCTGATGTGGACGTTGGGAGTGACGCTGCCCTGACCGTGCCGGCGCCTTAAGTCAGGAGTCGGGCGAGAACTCGCTCCGCGGGTGCGATTGTTCCGTCGTGTCGGGAAGCGCTGATTCATTCGTCACCCCGGGGGGCGCCGGAGCGTTGGTTGTCGATTCGGGATGACCGTCTCCGGTGACCGGAGATTTCCCGCGGACGGCAAGCGCCAGATCAAGTCACCGGCCTGTCGTTTCAGGGTAGCATCCATGCCCATGCGGCATGCGCTTCTGTTCTCCGTTTTCGTCATCGCTTCCTGCGGGCTGGCCTATGAACTGATCGCCGGCGCGCTGTCGTCGTATCTGCTCGGCGATTCGGTGACCCAGTTCTCGACGGTGATCGGCGCCTACCTGTTCGCGATGGGGGTCGGTTCGTGGTTGTCGAAGTACATCACGCGCGATCTGATCGGGCGCTTCATCCAGATCGAACTGATGGTCGGTCTGCTCGGCGGCTTTTCGGCGGTCGGGTTGTTTCTGGCGTTCGTCTGGCTGTCGGCGCCGTTCCGCTTGCTGCTCTATCTGGCGGTATTTGGTGTCGGCCTCCTCGTCGGGCTGGAAATTCCGCTGGTGATGCGTATCCTGAAGCGCGAACTGGCGTTCAAGGATCTGGTTTCGCAAGTGCTCACTTTCGATTATCTCGGCGCGCTGGCGGTCTCGATCCTGTTTCCGCTGATCCTTGCGCCGCAGCTCGGCATGGTGCGGACCGGGCTGCTTTTCGGGTTGCTCAACGTGGCAGTGGCGCTGTGGGCGCTGCACCTGTTCCGTGCCCAGTTGCCGGCGCGGCGCTGGCTGGCGGTGCAGACCTGGGCTGCTTTCGGCGCGCTGGCCGCCGGTTTCGCCGGGGCCGGGCAACTGACGACGCTGGCCGAGGCCCATCTGTACGCCGACGAGATCGTTCATGCCGAGACGACGCCCTATCAGCGCATCGTCGTCACCCGCTGGCGCGACGACCTGCGCCTGTTCCTCAACAACAACCTGCAGTTCTCGTCGCATGACGAATACCGCTATCACGAGGCGCTGGTTCATCCCGGCCTCGCTAGCCTGCCGGGGGCGAAGCGCGTGCTGGTGCTGGGCGGTGGTGATGGACTGGCGCTGCGCGAAATCCTCAAGTACCCGAACGTCGAAGCGGTGACGCTGGTCGATCTCGATCCGGCGATGACCGAGTTGTTCGCCACGGCGCCGCCGCTGGTGGCGCTCAATGGCGGGGCGCTGAAGTCGCCGCGGGTCACGGTGGTCAATGCCGACGCCCTGCAGTGGCTGGAAGAGAGCCGGGAGCATTTCGACTTCATCGTCATCGACTTCCCCGATCCCGCCAATTTCGCGCTCGGCAAGCTCTACACCTCGGCTTTCTACCGTCTGCTGGAAAAGCGCCTGGCGGCGCGCGGCCTGATCGTCGTCCAGTCGACGTCGCCGCTTTACGCCCGGCAGTCGTTCTGGTGCGTGGTGACGACGCTCGAGGATGTCGGCTTCACGACGGCGCCGTATCACGCGCTGGTGCCGTCGTTCGGCGAATGGGGCTTCATCATCGCCGGCCGTCAGGAATTCTTGCCGGTTGCGGTCGACCCGAAGAATACCCGGTTTTTGACGCCGGAGATCGTGCCCGACCTGTTCCGCTTCCCGGCCGACATGGGGCGCGTGCCGGCCGAGGTCAACCGGCTCAACAATCAGGTGCTGGTCCGCTATTTCGAGCAGGAGTGGCGCAAGGTCGTGCGTTAGCGAAAGTGGCTTGCGACCCGCGCCTCTGGAGTCGGCCGCCGATTTCTGGCAGTCTGTGCGGGTGGCGGTGCCGGGAGTTGCCCCGGATCGGAGCGGCGTGGCTTGGGGCTTTCGCGCGAAAAGAGGATTGAGTGTCGTGGGAGGATGGTCGGGTGATTGATGCGCGTAGTTACTGTGTCAGGGAGATCCTGCGCAATGGCATGGAGGTCTGCATCCGGGCGTTGCATCCCGACGATGGCGAGCGGATGGCCGAGGCGTTCAGGAATCTCGACCCCGAATCGATCTATACCCGCTTCTTCAGTTTCAAGAGTGATCTCAGCGACGCGGACTACCGCCTGATCCGGGAGATGGACTTCGACAACCGGGTTGCCCTGATCGTCACCCGCAGGGTGGAGGGCCGGGAGGTCGTCATCGCGTCGTCAAGTTATTCCCGCTGTGGCGATGGCGTGGCGGAAGTCGCCTTCATCGTCGAGGAGGATTTTCACGGCCTGGGCATCGCCCGGCGATTGCTCACGCATCTCGGCCGGATTGCCCGGGAACGGGGAATCTCGCGCTTCATCGCGGAAGTCCTCGTCACCAACGCGGCGATGCTCAAGGTATTCTCCACCGTTGGCTGGCCAATGAAGAAGAGGATTGCGGATGGCACGGTCCACGTGACGCTGTCCCTCAACGATGCTCCGCCGGGCTGATTGCCGGCACGGTTGCTGTTCCGTGGTGGTCCGGCGGACGAACATGCGTATAGTGAGCGGCTGCTTCAATTCAACACGACGTTGGCATCATGGAAACCATCCGCATCCGCGGCGCGCGCACTCATAACCTGAAGAACATCAACCTCGATCTGCCGCGCAACCGGCTGATCGTGATTACCGGCCTGTCCGGGTCGGGTAAGTCGTCGCTGGCGTTCGACACCCTCTATGCTGAGGGTCAGCGGCGTTATGTCGAATCGCTGTCGGCCTACGCGCGGCAGTTCCTGCAGTTGATGGAGAAGCCCGATGTCGACCTGATCGAGGGCCTGTCGCCGGCAATTTCGATCGAGCAGAAGGCGACTTCGCACAACCCGCGCTCCACCGTCGGCACCGTCACCGAAATCCACGACTACCTGCGACTGTTGTTTGCCCGCGCCGGGACGCCGTATTGTCCGGATCACGACCAGCCGCTGGAAGCGCAAACGGTGTCGCAGATGGTCGATGCCGTGCTGGCGCTGCCGGCCGAGACCAGGCTGATGATCCTCGCGCCGGTGGTGGCCAACCGCAAGGGCGAGCAGATGGACCTCTTCGCCGAGCTGCGCGCCCAGGGCTTCGCGCGGGTGCGGGTCGACGGCGTAGTGCATGAACTCGACGCAGTGCCCAGGCTGACCAAGTCGCAGAAGCACAATGTCGATGTCGTGGTCGACCGTCTGAAGGTGCGCGAGGACATGCGTCAGCGCCTGGCCGAATCCTTCGAAACCGCCTTGCGCCATGCCGATGGCCGGGCGGTCGCGCTGGAGATGGACAGCGGCACCGAACACATGTTCTCGGCCAAATTTGCCTGCCCGGTCTGCTCATATGCCTTGCAGGAACTCGAGCCGCGCCTCTTTTCCTTCAACAACCCGATGGGCGCGTGCCCGAAATGCGACGGCCTCGGGGTGATCCAGTTTTTCGACCCCAAGCGGGTGGTCGCCAACCCGGCGCTGTCGCTGGCGGCCGGGGCGATTCGTGGCTGGGACCGGAAGAACCAGTTCTACTTCCAGATCATCGAATCGCTGGGCGCGCATTACGGCTTCTCGGTCGATACGTCGTTCGCCGAGTTGCCCGAGGAATTCCGCCAGGTAATTCTCTATGGCTCCGGGCGCACCGAGATCAATTTCCGCTACCTCAACGAAAGAGGCACGCGCTTCGACCGCAGCCACACCTTCGAGGGCATCATCCCCAACCTCGAGCGCCGCTACCGGGGCAGCGACTCGCAGGCGGTGCGCGAGGAGCTTTCCAAGTACATCAGCAACACCGGGTGTCCGCAGTGCGCCGGCACCCGCCTGCGCATCGAGGCGCGGCACGTCCGCGTCGGCGCCAGGACGCTGCATGAAATCAGCCGCCTGCCGCTCGGTGAGGCGCGCAACTACTTCAACTGTCTGACGCTGGCCGGTGCCAAGGCGCAGGTCGCCGACAAGATACTCAAGGAAATCACCGCCCGGCTGTCTTTCCTGATCAACGTCGGTCTCGATTACCTGAGCCTCGAACGCTCGGCGGAAACGCTGTCGGGCGGCGAATCACAGCGCATCCGCCTGGCTTCGCAGATCGGCTCCGGGCTGACCGGCGTCATGTACGTACTCGATGAGCCGTCGATCGGCCTGCACCAGCGCGACAACGACCGCCTGCTGCAGACGCTGAAGAACCTGCGCGACATGGGCAACTCGGTGCTCGTCGTCGAGCATGACGAAGACGCCATCCGCTCGGCCGACTATGTCGTGGATATCGGCCCCGGTGCCGGCATCCACGGCGGCTTCATCGTCGCCGAAGGCACGCCGGTGGAAGTGGCCGCTAACCCGGCCTCGATGACCGGCGACTATCTTTCCGGGCGCCGGGCAATTGTGGCCCCCAGAACGCGTCGACCGCGCCAGGCTGACAGACAGCTCCTGGTGATCGGCGCCTGCGGCAATAACCTGAAGGATGTCACGCTCGAACTGCCGGTCGGCCTGTTCACCTGCATCACGGGTGTTTCCGGCTCGGGCAAATCGACATTGATCAACGACACGCTCTACGCCGCCGCCGCCCGTCACCTCTACGGCTCGACCGGCGAACCGGCGGCGCACAAGGAAATCAGTGGCCTCGACGTGTTCGACAAGGTCCAGATCGCTGGCGCCGGCCAGGCGAGCACCGT
>ERZ724512.1593-NODE-1593-length-10563-cov-7.984393_pt1 | contig 10563 bp, 7 predicted proteins | sample MGYA00376045_ERZ724512 | MGnify/ENA primary metagenome ERZ724512 (study PRJEB28724, sample SAMN07190883) | activated sludge metagenome | isolation source: activated sludge of sewage treatment plant in Hong Hong | place: Hong Kong | collected 2016-03-17 ... | reverse complement strand
AATCGGCCTCGCGCAGCGCCTCCTGGACGCGGTAGTCGGCCGGCAGCGTCCGCGTCGCCTCGGGCGTGCCCGGCGCGGCCGTGGCCGCGTCGTCGGTCGCGGGTGGAGGCGCGGTCGGCTCCGGGATCGGCTCCGTGCCCGCGTCCAGGTAGTCGTTCAGGTCGGCGAACGAGAAGCTGGTGATGTTGTCGGGGCGCACCTGGCCGCTGCCGTCGGGGCCGTAGATGGCCAGGATGCGCTCTTGCAGGGCCGTCTGCGAGAGCAGGGGCACGGGTTCGCAGGTCGAACAGGGCTGCGCCGTCTGCACATCGGTGAAGATCACCAGGCGGCTGCCGATGGTCGGCGGCGTGGCCAGGCGGGCGCTCAGCTCGTCGCGGCTGGGGGCCAGCAGGGTAACGGCCGCCTCGGCGATGTCGAAGAAGGCCGCCGCGCTCACCGGCTGAATGGGCGCGGCCTCGGCCGGTTCGCCGATGACGTTGGCCGCCGACAGGTCGCCGCCGTAGAGGCGCAGCTTCAGCTGCAGGATGCGCCGCACGGCCTCGTCGGCGCGCTGCCGGAAGCTGGGGTCTGTCTCGTAGCGCTCGCGGAACCAGGCGATCGTGTCCTTGACGTTGGCCAGTTGCGCGGCGTCGTCGGCCGTGCTCACGCCGAAGTTGGCCAGAAAGAGCAGGTCGTTGCCGGCCAGCAGGGCGTCTTTGGCCACCTGGCGGTGGGGGAACTCGCGCTCGGTGTCATCGTAGAAGCGCCGCACGCTGCGCACGCCCAGGCGGTCGGAGACGACGACGCCGCCGCCTTGCCGCCAGGGCGCGAACTCCGGCAGGGTCATGAGCGAGTTCAGCGCCTGCGGGTCGAGGCTGACCGGCGCGGTGGTGGCGCGGATGTTGCCCTGGAAGCCCTGGTAGCGGATGTGGGTGGCCAGCAGGGCGTCGGCCGTCTCCGGCGCGCCGGGCGCTTGCCGGGTGACACTGAAGAAGGGGGCCAGCTCGATCTGCTTGAGTTGCTCCAGGGAGCGGCGCACGGTGGGCACTTCCACGTCCACCGGCCGGTCGCTGCTGCCCTGGCCGGGGAAGCTGCGCGCGGCCACGGCCAGCCGTTGGCCCGCGCCGGCGTGGACGCCCTCGATGTAGGCCCGGCCCATGAGGCCGACCCAGTAGGGGTCGCCGCCGAAGACGTTCGTGCCCAGGTCGCCGGCGCTGAGGGGCGACGGCCGCTCCAGCACGTCCAGTGACGGGCCAAGCAGCAGGTTGATGCCCGTGGCCGCCAGCTCGCCGCCGGCAATCTCGCCGACGCGCCGGGCGTAGGCCGGCGTCCACGTCGCCCCCAGGGCCATGTTGTTGGGCAAAGGCGTGTAGCCGGCCATGACGTTGCTCTGCGGCAGGCTGTCGCCGTCGTGGCTGGTGGCGATGAGCAGCGGGATGGGCACGGCTGCCGGCTGCGGCTCGGCCGTCGGCGGGATGTCGCCCTCTTCATCGGCCGGGTTCGGCTCCTCGCTGAAGCCAAGTAGGGCCAGGCGCTGGAGGTTCGCCGTCAGGTCGCGCACCTGCGCCGGCGTCTGCGCCGGGTCGCCGTAGCCGGTCAGGTTGTCGTTCTCGGCCAGCAGGGCCACGCCGCCGACGTGGTAGTTGAGGATGAGGTCGCCGATGGCGCTATCGGCCGGCGCGCGATCGCCCTGAAAGGTGACCAGGAACAACTGGCCGATCCGTTCAGGAACGGTCATGGCCTGCAAGAGGGCCTCAGCCTGGGCTTGCAGGTTCGGTTCGTCTTGGCTGCGGGCCGGGGCCGGCGCGAGCAGCAGGAGCATGCTCAATGCCAGGGCCAACACGACCAGACGCAGCGCGCCAGGTGACCTCATGTGTGATCCACCAACTTGCGCCGGGGATTACGCTCCGCCAACGCCCTTTAAGAACGGCCGGTGATACGGGGCAAGCGGCGTTTTGCGCGATCGCCCGGCAGTTCGACGGTGGCCGCCGCGGGCATGAGCCAGAGAACGATTAACCCTTGCTAACAGCCACCACCGCGGATTATAGCGCCGATTGCCCCGCCGATCACCTGTGTTAAAATCGCTATCATTCGCGCTTCGTAACGCGTGCACACTTATGACCGACCGTCTTCGCCGTGGACTGACCGTCTTCATGCTCGTGATCCTGGCTGCCAGCGCCTTTGCTGCCGGCTTCCTGGCCCGCGAGCTTGTCGACGGCCGCAACAACGCCACGCTGGCCTACGCCGAGCCGGATGAGGAAACCGCTCTGTTCCAGGAGGCCTGGGCGCTCATCGAGGGGAACTTCCTGGGCACGTTGCCGGAGTCCCGACAGGTGACCTATGGGGCCATCCGCGGCTCGCTGGCCACGCTTAACGACCCCTACACCGTCTTCATCGAGCCGGCCGCCCGCGACGTGGAGCGCGAGCGGCTGCAAGGCTCCTTCGGCGGCATCGGCGCGTACATCACGCGCGCGGAGGAAACGGGCGAGGTCACTCTGGAGCCTATCCCCGGCAACCCCGCCGAGGCGGCCGGCATCCTGGCCGGCGACGTACTGCTGGCGGTCGATGGTCGGGCGATCACCGCCGCGATGACCGTGCCGGGGATCGTCGATCTGGTCAAGGGCGAGAAGGGCACAACCGTTACTCTGACTGTGCGTCATCCCGACGCGACCGAGCCGGTCGATATCGGCGTCGTCCGCGCCGACATCCTGCTGCCGTCGGTGGCCTACCGGCTGCTGGAGGCCGACCCGACCATCGGCTACATCGCCTTGTCGCGCTTCAGCGGCGAGAGCGGCAACGAAGTTGGCGCGGCGTTGCAAGACCTGCTGGCGCAGGGGGCGACGCGCCTGGTACTCGACCTGCGCCAGAACGGCGGCGGCCTGCGCGACGCGGCCGTGGACGTGGCCGACCACTTCCTCGACGGCGGCCCGGTGCTCTACCTGGAGAGCCAGGAAGAGGGCGAGATCGTCTACAACGCCACCGACGAAACACTGGCCCCCGACCAGCCGTTGGTTGTCCTCATCGACGGCGGCACGGCCAGCGCCTCGGAGATCGTCGCCGGCGCACTCAGCGATCGCCAGCGAGCCACGCTCATTGGCAGCAAATCCTTTGGCAAAGGCTCGGTGCAACTCGTCTTCGACTTGAGCGACGGCTCCTCGGTGCATGTCACCTCGGCGCGCTGGCTGACGCCCAATCACCGCACGCTGGACGGCAACGGCCTGGAGCCGGACATCCCGGTGACCACGACGCAGGAAGATATCGACAACGGCCGCGACCCGGTGCTGGATCGCGCCGTGCAATACTTGCAGGAGGTCGCGCCCTAACGTCGGGCGGCCCACGGAATCTATGTCCTACGACCCTTCTCCTCCCGAACGCGACTCTGCCGGGCGACGCGCGCCCGGCGTTTTGTTCATCGGCCTGGCGGCCGTGCTCCTGGCGTTGGCCACGGGCGCGCTCGGTTTTGTCCTCGGCCGGAGCGCGGCCGCCGCGCCCGCGGCCCTGCCGACGACGGCCGCCGTGGCCCAGATCGACACGCCGACGGCTGTCCCGCCGCCGGCCATTCCCCCCACGGCCTCGCCAACGGCCACCACCGCGCCCACCGAGACGGCCACCGCGGTCGCCACCGCCACGCCCACGCCCGCGCCACTGCCCACCGAAACAGCCACTGCCGCCGTCAGCCCAACGCAATCGCCGACGCCGGCGATTGTCTTCGACGGCCAGTCGCCACTGAGCGGAGCCGACCTGAGCACGCTCTACCAGGCCTGGGACATCGTTGCCGGCGAGTATGACGGCGCGCTGCCGCCGGCCGACGAGTTAATGCAGTCGGCCATCGCCGGCTCGCTGGAGTCGCTGGGCGACGACTACACGCGCTACGTCTCTCCAACCGTGGCCGAGCGAACGCGCGAGGACATGAACGGCGCGGTCGAGGGCATCGGCGCGCTGGTGCGCGAGAACGACGAGGGGTTGTTCGAGATTGTCCGCCCCCTCGATGGCCAGCCGGCCGAGCTGGCCGGGCTGAAGGCCGGCGATGTCGTCATCGAGGTCGATGGCCAATCGGCGCTGGAGATGAGCTTCGACGAGGTCATCCTGCTGGTGCGCGGGCCGGCGGGCACGAGCGTGACGCTGAAGGTCATGCGCGAGGGCGAGGCGGAGCCACTGGAGTTCACCATCACTCGCGCCCGCTTCGAGGTGGCCGTCGTTGAGTACGAGATGCTGCCGGCGGAGATGACCGGCGGCGCGACCATCGGCTACATCCGCCTGACCGAGTTTGGCCGCACGGCCGAGGAGAAGCTGCTGGAGGCGCTGACGGCCATCCTGGCCCAGCAGCCGTCGGGCCTGATCTTTGACCTGCGCGACAACCCCGGTGGCTACCTGGATCAGTCCGTGGCCGTGGCCGACGCCTTCCTGCCGGAGGGCGTGGCGCTGTTCGAGCGCAATCTGCGCGGGCTGGACGAGACGTTCACCACCGACGACGGCGACGCCGCCGAGAGCATCCCGCTGGTCGTTCTGGTCAACGCCGGCAGCGCCAGCGCATCTGAAATCGTCGCCGGGGCCATCCAGGATCGCGGCCGGGCCGTGCTGGTGGGCGAGACGACATTCGGCAAAGGTTCGGTGCAGCAGGTACACACACTGAGCGACGGTGGCGAGCTGCGCGTCACCGTGGCCCGCTGGTACACACCTGACAACCACAGCATCCAGGGCGAGGGCATCACGCCCGACATTGCCGTCGAATCGCCGGAAGACCTGGGCGGGCCGGAGGATGGCCAGCTACGGCGGGCGATCGAATTCCTGTTGAATGGCGAGTGAGGGAGCGCGGCGATATGGCAACGAGCGGCAACGTCAAGGTCATCTTCAACAACAAGCGGGCCAACTTCGACTTCGAGCTGCTGGAGCGCTTTGAGGCCGGGCTGGTGCTGACGGGCACGGAGATCAAGTCCATTCGCGCCAACCACGTCAGCCTCCAGCGCAGCTTCGTCCAGGCCAAGGGGGACGAGTTATGGCTGCTGGAGGCCAACATCTCGCCCTACGAGCACGGCAACCGCGAGAACCACGAGCCGACGCGCCCGCGCAAGCTGTTGCTCCATCGCCGCGAGATCAACCGCATCCTGACCAATCTGGCCCAGAAGGGGCTGACCGTCGTGCCGACGCGGCTGTACCTGAAGGGCGGCCGGGCCAAGGTCGAGGTGGCCCTGGCCCGCGGCAAGCGCAAATTCGACAAGCGCGCCGACATCGCCCGCCGCGACTCCGACCGCCAGGTGGAGCGGGCGCTGCGCGAGAAGTACCGCTAGGGTGCTACTCGTCGCCTTCCGGCTTGCCGCCCGACCGGTCGCGGAAGAGCGCGTAGGCGCTGACGACGAGCACCACCAGCGCCAGGCCGATCTGCACCGCCGTCAGCGACGAGATGCGATTGCTGGGCGGAGCGACCTTGGCCACAACGGCCGGCTTGGGCAGGGGCGTAGCGCCCGAAGCGGGCGTGCCCGCAGCGGGCGTGCCCGCGCCCACGGCCGCCGGCGTCGGCTCCTCGCCTTGCTGGGCCAGCAGGAAGGCCACCAGGGTGTCCTGCTGCGCGACGCTGAGGCGCGTGGCGTAGTCGCGGGGCATGATGCTGGGCAGACACGGGCCGTTGGGGCAGGCCGGGGCCAGGTAGGCGTTCGGCTCCAGCACCGACTGGCGGATGTACTCCTCGGCGGTCATGCCAGGCACGCGCCCGCCGGCCGTCAGCCCGATGGCGGTCAGGTCCGGCCCGACCTTATGGGCCTCGCCGATGGCGCCGATCTTGTGGCACGCGCCGCAGCCGGCGTTGAGGATGATCGTCTGCGGGTCGCTGCCCTCGATGGGGCGCGGCGTCGGCGTGGGCGCGGCGGTGGGCGTGTCGGCCGGGCTGGTGGGCGTCGGCGCGGCTTGCAGCGCGGCCAGTTCTTCGGCCGTCGGCTGGCGCAGTTCGCCGGCCGGCTCGGCATGGAGGATGGCCTCACAGGGGGAGAAGTCCGGCTCGGGGTCGGGCATGCACCACCACGGCCCGCCCTTCTTCGTGTGCAGCAACGGCACCCACCAGAGCACCACATCCTCGCCCGACAGGGCGTCGCCATCGATCCACTGCCGCGGCGGAATGAAGGTGTCGCCGGGGCCGGTGACGATTGGCTCCTCGCCTTCCAGCGGCTTGTCTTGCAGCAGGAAGAAGTAGGCCTCGTCCAGCCCCAGCGGGTCGGTGCGCTCCATGAACCAGCGGTAATGCACGTCGCCGTCGAAGATGGCTAGCTTGTGCCCTTCGGGCGATAGTCCCTCGACGACGGGATGCGTCTCGAATTCGACCGTCTGCTCCACCCACTGCGTGTCCTCGAACAGCCAGACCTGGTCGCCCGGCCCGCCGTCGAGATCGACGTCGATGCGCCAGAAGGGGCGATAGACCGATAGATCGTCGCAGCCGGGGCCGTGGGAGATGAAGCGCGGCTGGAAGCGGCCGTCGGCGTAGAAGCGCATGATCTCCTCGTAGCGGTAGCAGCAGATGCAGTTGGGCCAGCGAGTGAACTCAGTGAAGAGCTGCCGCACTTCGAAGCCGTCGCCCAGGTCGTTGATCACTGTGTCGCCGAAGGGGGGCACCGTGGCGGCAAAGCCGATCTCATCGCGGTAGCCGCCTGGCCAACTGGGATACCACGCCTCGATCTGGCCGATCTTGGCGCTGGCGAAGATGCCGCGCCCGCCGAAGGTGGCGTCGCGGAAGTTGATGCCATCGTTGGCGGTCATCTCCCAGCAGACGCTCCAGCCGTACTGCTCGTGGCAGCCGTCGGTGAAGGCGTTGCGCTGGGCCAGCGGCTTGCCCTCGCTGCGGTCGGCGCGGGCGCGGGTGTAGAACGTCCGCGCCACGACCTCGCGCTCCAGATTGACGAAGACGTGGTAGACGCGGCCCGTCCCCGCCGGGTCGTGGAAGGTCAGATCGACGCACCACTCTTCGCGGCAGGCGTTGTCGGCCAGCCAGCCGGACATGGGGATCATGGCCGGGTCCATCGCGCCGATGTCGTCGCCGAGGATGGCTCGCACCTGGGCGTCGGCCGCGGCGATGCGCATGGCCTTGGGCAGCACTTCGCTGGAGCCGCCGGGGCGGCCGTCGGCGTCCTGCCACTGGGCGATGACGCGGTCGCGGTCGAGATCGACGATGGCCTCGATGGTGCCGCTGTCGGTGTAGTTGTAGTAGGTGACGATGGCGCAGTTGAGCTTGTCGCAGCCCTGGTCTTGCCAGTAGCGGGCCTCGCCGGCGCTGAGGCGGACCGCGCCGACGAACTCGGTCGAACGATCGGCCAGCAGCGCCGCCAGGGTCGTGTCCGCCTGGGCGACGGCGCGCACGGCGGCCGTGTCCAGGGCGTAGCCGGCCGGATAGCCGGCCACCTCGGCGGGCATGTCGAGCATCTGCTTGCTCTTGGCCACGGCCAACTGGACACTCTCGCGATGCAGTTGGTTGTTCCAGAGGCCCAGGAAGGCGATGAAAACGGCGTTGATGAGAACGAAGCGGAGGATACGCTGCGGGGTAAATGATAGTCTCACAGGGCGGGATTATAACACCCTTGGCGAGGGCGCACGATGTCCCTCCCGGCCTTTATCTGTTACACTTCGGCCCATGCAACCCATCACCGTTTTTCAGGGCCGGCGCATCCTGCTGGGCGTCACCGGCTCCATTGCCGCCTACAAGTCCGTCGATCTGGCCTCCAAGTTGACGCAGGCCGGAGCGCTGGTCGATGTGGTCATGACCGAATCGGCCGCCCGTTTCGTCACGCCGCTGGCCTTTCGCTCCGTCACTGGCCGGCCCGTCACCACCGACATGTGGAGCCTGGACGACCACGTCCGCCACGTGGGTCTGGGCGAGGCGGCCGAGCTATTTCTCATCGCCCCGGCCACGGCCAACACGCTGGCCAAGCTGGCCTGTGGGCTGGCCGATAACCTGCTGACGGTGACGGCGCTGGCCGCGCGTTGCCCCGTCGTCGTCGCTCCGGCGATGGACGGCGGCATGTATGAGCACGCGGCCACGCAGGCCAACCTGGCTACCCTGGCGGCCCGCGGCGTCGCGCAGGCCGGCCCGGCCGAGGGGCGCATGGCCTCCGGGCTGAGCGGCCTCGGCCGGATGCTGGAGCCGGAGGCCCTGCTGGCGGAGGCGCGGCGCATCCTGGCGCGGGACGGTGTGCTGCGCGGCCGGCGCGTCGTCGTCACCACCGGCCCGACGCGCGAGGCGCTCGACCCGGTGCGCTACATCAGCAACCGCTCCACCGGCAAGCAGGGCATCGCCGTGGCCCAGGCCGCCCTGGACGCCGGCGCGGAGGTGACGCTCATCGCCGGGCCAATCGCCGCCAGCCCGCCCTATGGCGCGCGCGTCATCCCCGTGGAGACGACGCAGCAGATGGGCGAGGCAGTGCTGAGTTGCGTGGCCGACGCCGACGCGCTGTTCATGGTCGCCGCCGTGGCCGACTTCCGGCCGGAGGCCGTGTCCGACCGCAAGATCAAGAAGACGGAGCGGCCCGATTGGGGCCTGGCCATCGGCCTGGAGAAGACGCTCGACATCCTCAGCGCGGTCAAGGAGCAGCGCGACCGGACGGGCTACCCGCGCGTTGTGCTCGGCTTCGCCGCGGAGACCCACAACGCCTTCGAGTACGGCCGCGACAAGCTCCTGCGCAAGGGGCTGAACTTCATCGCCGTCAACGACGTGACCGCCGACGGGGCCGGCTTCGCCGTGGACACCAATCAGGTCGTGCTGCTTAGCTCCGCCGGCGTGGTCGAGACGATGCCGTTGCAGAGCAAGACGGCCATCGCCGAGCGGCTCATCCACCACGTCGCCGCGGCGCTGGGCTAGACCGGCTCCAGCGGTTGCGCGTGCGGCAGATGGTGGTGATGGCGCGGCCGGTGGGGGTGGCGGGCAGCTTCCTCGCCGGCGGGCGTGCCCGTCTGTAGCGGGCGCGGCAGCAGCCCGGCCTCTTCGATGATCTCGGCCACCAGTTCTTCTTGCCGATAGGCCATCACGTGTACGCCGGCCACCCCGGCGATCTCGCGCACCTGCTGGATGATCTCCACGCAGATGCGCTTGCCCTCTTCGCGCTGCTTGCCCTTGGGCGCGCCGCGCAGCCGGGCGACGACTTCGTCGGGGATGTAGACGCCGGGCACTTTGCTGCGCATGAACTCGGCCGCCTTCTCGCCGCGCAGCGGGCCGACGCCGACGAGGATGAAGACGCGCTCGTGTAGCCCCAGGTCGCGGACGCGCTGCATAAACTCCGCCAGCCGGGGTACGTCGAAGCAGTATTGCGTCTGGATGAAATCGGCCCCGGCCTCGACCTTCTTGGCCAGGCGCAACGGCCGCCACGCGAACGGCGGCGCGAACGGGTTCTCGGCCGCGCCCAGGAAGAGTCGCGGCGGCACGGTCAGGCGGCGGCCGCTAAGCAGCACGCCCTCGTCGCGCATGATCCGCGCCGTGCGCAGCAGTTGGGTCGAGTCGAAGTCGAAGACGCGCTTGGCCTCCGGCTGGTCGCCGTTGCTGACGTCGTCGCCGGTCAGGCAGAGGACGTTGCTGACGCCCATCGCCGCCGCGCCGAGCAGGTCACCCTGGATGGCGATGCGGTTGCGGTCGCGGCAGGAGACCTGGAAGACGGGCGAGTAGCCGGCGCGGGTCAGCAGGGCGCAAATGGCCACGCTCGACATGTGGCAATTGGCTCCGGAGGCGTCGGTGGCGTTGATGGCGTCGCAGACGGCCGCCAGCGTCACCGCGGCGTCGTAGACTTCCTGCGGGTCGGCGCTGTCGGGCGGGTTCAGCTCGGCGGTGACGGCGAAAAGGCCGGCCCGCAGCAGCCGTTCCAGCGCGCTATCGGACTTCGTTGGGCTATTCATGGCCGTCCCTCCCGGCCGCGGGCAGGGTCTCGCGCAGGGCCACCTGCGAGGGCAGCTTACGCCAGCCTTCGGGATAGTCCACGTCCGCCCTGGTCAGCATGTGGACCCAGGCCGAGCCGCCTTGCAGACTGCGGTTGACGGGCGGTTGAATCCAGAGCAGTTCCTCGCTGTAGCGGCCCATGCGCTGCGAGCGCTCGTAGGCCCGCACCCAGACGCAGCGCATCTGCGGCTTGACCTCGCAGTGGCCGTTGGGCCGCACGCCGCCACAGGGGCCGTTGCGCAGCTTCTTAGGGCAGTTCATCGGGCAGGTCATGCCGGTGGAATGGAGGATGCATTGGCCGCACATGCGGCAGCCAAAGAGAAGCTCTTTGGCCAGGCGCTCCGGCGGCTCCAGCCAGCGCTCGACGCGCTCGTAGCCGATGCGGCGGATGAGCGGGTCGGCGCGGTTGAACAGACGAACGGTGAGGTCGTAGGCCCACTCCAGGAAACGGGGGTGATCCTGAAACCACATACGAATGGACATAAGTGGCTTCCTTGGCCGAGGCTAGTTGCGCGGGCGGCGACGGGCGCGCCGTGCGCCTCGAGCCGGTGGGCGAGCCCGAGCGCCCGGTCCCACGCTTCATCACCGCCTCGCCCCAACGCGGCAGCGAGGTGCGGATCGGCCGGCGCCTGCAGCGCGTTCCGGCGCTCGCGAGCTGACGCGCCGGCGGTGGGGCCCGGGTT
>ERZ724512.1592-NODE-1592-length-10563-cov-11.361153_pt1 | contig 10563 bp, 9 predicted proteins | sample MGYA00376045_ERZ724512 | MGnify/ENA primary metagenome ERZ724512 (study PRJEB28724, sample SAMN07190883) | activated sludge metagenome | isolation source: activated sludge of sewage treatment plant in Hong Hong | place: Hong Kong | collected 2016-03-17 ... | reverse complement strand
AGTCGACGTTCATCGACGCGCTCGGACGCCGCCTCGTCGCCCGCGGCCACCGCGTGGCGGTGCTGGCGGTCGACCCGTCCTCGAGCCGCACCGGCGGCTCGATCCTCGGCGACCGCACCCGCATGGGCGAGCTGGCCGCCGAGCCGAACGTGTTCATCCGGCCCTCGCCCTCCGGCGGCCACCTGGGCGGCGTGGCGCGCGCCACCCGCGAGTCGATGCTGGTGCTCGAGGCGGCGGGCTACGACGTGGTGCTGGTCGAGACGGTCGGCGTGGGGCAGTCGGAGGTCGCGGTCGCCGGCATGGTCGACACCTTCCTGCTGATCACGCTGGCGCGGGCCGGCGACCAACTGCAGGGCATCAAGAGGGGCATCCTCGAGCTGGCCGACGTCATCACGGTGAACAAGGCCGACGGCGACCACGAGGCCGAGGCCCGGGTCGCCGCCCGCGACCTGGCGTCGGCGCTGCGGCTGATGTCGTCGGATCCGCACGCGCGGCGTCCGCCGGTGTTGACGTCGTCGTCGTACACGGGCAAGGGCCTGGACGAGGTCTGGCAGGCGGTTCTGGACCACCGCGGCTACCTCGAGGAGCACGGCGGCCTGGACGCGCGCCGCAACGCGCAGCAGTTGGAGTGGCTGTGGTCGCTCACGCAGGAGGCGGTGCTGGACGGGCTGCGCCGCTCCGCGCGGGTGGCGACCCTGCGCCGCCAGATCGAGACGCTGGTCGGGCACGGGGAGCTGTCGGCGCTCGAGGGTTCCGAGCAGCTGCTCCGGGCGTTCCTCGCCGACGTCCCCGCCCTGTGGCCGCCGGAGCCGCCGCCGGTCAGACGTCCTACAACGGCCTGAAGCAGGCCGTCGAGCAGCTGGGCGTCACCGAGAAGAAGGTGCAGTCGACCACCGACTCCGACTACGCCCCCAACGTCAAGGCCATGGTGGACGCCAAGTGCGACATCATCGTCACGGTCGGCTTCAAGCTCGGCGACGCGACGGCCGCGGCCGCCAAGGCCAACCCGAAGATCAAGTTCGCGATCGTGGACTTCGCCTACGACACCCCCGAGGCCAACGTCAAGGGTCTGGTGTTCAACACCGGCGAGCCGTCGTTCATGGCCGGCTACGCCGCGGCGTCCCTGTCGAAGACCGGCAAGGTCGGCACCTGGGGCGGCATGAAGATCCCGACCGTCACGGCCTTCATGGACGGCTTCGCGCAGGGCGTGGAGTACTACAACAAGCAGAAGTCGAAGAGCGTGCAGGTGCTGGGCTGGGACCGCACCAAGAAGGACGGCCAGTTCAACTCCGGCAGCAACCCGTTCGACAACGTCGCGGGCGGCAAGCAGGTCACCCAGAACCTGATGGCGCAGGGCGCGGACGTGATCCTGCCCGTCGCCGGCCCGGCCGGTGAGGGCGCGCTGCAGGCGGCCCAGGCGTCCGGCGGCAAGGTGTCGGCGATGTGGGTGGACACCGACGGCTACGTGAGCCAGCCGAACTACAAGAGCATCATCGCCACCTCGGTGGGCAAGGCCATGGACGTGGCGGTGTTCGACACCATCAAGGCAGCCAAGGAGGGCACCTTCGACAACAAGCTCTTCGTGGGCACCCTCGCCAACAAGGGCGTCTATCTGGCGCCGTTCCACGACTTCGACTCGAAGGTCTCCGCCGAGACGAAGGCCGAGCTGGAGAAGATCCAGGCCGACATCATCGCCGGCACCATCAAGATCGGCTGACGACCCCGCACAGGGGGGAGGCTCGTCCGGGCCTCCCCCCTGCACAATTCCCCGTCGTCCCGGGCCCTACGGCCCCTGCGAGAGAAGGATCGCGGCGTGACGGATCAACCCAGCACCGGGCTGGAGCTCCAGCAGATCACCAAGCGCTTCGGGTCGTTCACCGCCAACGACGCCGTCGACCTCGACGTGCGCCCCGGCGAGATCCACTGCCTGCTCGGCGAGAACGGCGCCGGCAAGTCCACCCTGATGAACGTGCTGTACGGGCTGTACCAGCCCGACGGCGGCCAGATCCTGGTGGACGGCACCCCGCGCACCTTCGCCAACCCGCGGCAGGCGATGGCCGCCGGGATCGGCATGGTCCACCAGCACTTCATGCTGGTCGACCCGTTCACGGTGGCCGAGAACATGATGCTGGGCCGCGAGGGCGGCTTCGTCCTCGACAAGGCGTCTGCCCGCGCGAAGGTACGCGAGCTGGGGGAGCGCTACCGCATGCCCGTCGACCCGGACGCCGTGGTCGAGGAGCTGCCCGTCGGGCTGCAGCAGCGCGTCGAGATCCTCAAGGCGCTGGCCAACGACGCCCGCTTCCTCATCTTCGACGAGCCCACCGCGGTGCTCACGCCGCAGGAGATCGACGAGCTGATGGGGGTCATGGGCCGCCTGCGCGACGAGGGCAAGGCGATCGTCTTCATCACCCACAAGCTGCGCGAGGTGCGGGCGATCGCCGATCGCATCACGGTGATGCGCCGTGGCCGCATCGTGGGCCACGCCGAGCCCGGCACGTCGGAGGCCGACCTGGCCGAGCTGATGGTGGGGCGCAAGGTCGACCTGCGGGTTGACAAGGAGCCGGCGCAGCTCGGCCCCGTCCGCCTGGCCGTGAGCGACCTGCGGGTGGCCAACGTGGCGGGCGGCATCGTGGTCGACGGGGTGTCCTTCGAGGTCCACGGCGGGGAGATCCTGTGCGTGGCCGGCGTCCAGGGCAACGGCCAGAGCGAGCTCGCGGACGCCCTCATCGGCGACATCCCGCCCCTGTCGGGCAGCATCCGGCTGGACGGGGTCGAGGTGGGGCATCTCAAGCCCGCCCAGACCGTGGACGCCGGCATGGGCTTCGTGCCCGAGGACCGCGAGGCCGACGGCTTCGTGGCCTCGTTCACGATCGCCGAGAACCTCGTGCTCAACCGCCACGACAAGCCGCCCTTCGCCCGCGGCCTCGCCCTCAACCTGGGCGCGATCGCCGAGAACGCCGAGCGGCTGCGCGGCGAGTTCGACATCCGCTCCCAGGGCGTGAACGACACCCTGGCGTCCCTGTCGGGGGGCAACAAGCAGAAGGTGGTGCTGGCGCGCGAGCTGTCCCGCGACCTGTCGGTGCTGGTCGCCAGCCAGCCGACCCGCGGCGTGGACGTCGGGGCGATCGAGTTCCTGCACCGCCGCATCGTGGAGGAACGGGACAAGGGCACCGCCGTCGTCCTGGTGTCCACCGAGCTGGACGAGGTGGAGGCGCTGGCCGATCGGGTGCTGGTGATGTACCGCGGCAAGGTCGTCGGCGTCGTGAGCCCCGACACGCCGCGCGACGTGATGGGCCTGATGATGGCGGGCGTCCCGTACGACGAGGCGTCCGGGTCGTCGGGGACGGCCCGCGCCGCGACCGGCGGCCGCGTGCGCGCCGAGAGCGAGGAGCAGGTCCATGAGTGAGAAGGCCGAGGGCATGTCCCCGACGCCGGAGAAGAAGGCGGCCGAGGCGTCCGCGAGTCCGCGCCGGCGGGCCTCCTGGTGGGACGCCAACTGGCGCACCCTGACGATCACGGCGGCGTCCATCGTGCTGGCGCTGATCGTCGGCGCCCTGCTGATGGTGTTCTCCGATCCGGAGGTCGCCGCCAAGTACCAGTACTTCTTCGGACGCCCCGGCGATGCCCTCGCGGCGTCCTGGGACAAGGTGTCGTCCGCCTACGCCGCCCTGTTCCTCGGGGCCGTGGGCTCGCCGAGCGCCGTGGCCACCACGATGTGGCAGGCGGCTCCGCTGATCTGCGGCGGGCTCGCGGTCGGCCTGGGCTTCCGGGCCGGCCTGTTCAACATCGGCGCCCAGGGTCAGGCCGTGTGGGGCTCGATCCTCGCGGCGTACGTCGGCTTCGCCTGGCACCTGCCGCCCGTGCTGCACGTGGTGGTGGCCGTCGCCGCGGGCCTGTTGGGCGGCGCGGTGTGGGGCGCGATCGTGGGCTTCCTGAAGGCCCGCACGGGCGCGCACGAGGTGATCGTCACGATCATGATGAACTACGTCGCCAACGGCGCCCTGGCCTGGCTGCTGACCACCGAGGCCTTCATGCGCCCCGGCCGCCTGGACCCGATCTCGCCCGTGATCGACTCGACCGCCCAGTTCGCGCCCATCTACGAGCAGTTCCACATCGGCTTCCTGGTGGCGCTCGTCGCCGCGGCGGCGACGTGGTGGCTCATCGACCGCTCGACGATCGGCTTCGCGATCCGCGCCGTCGGGGCCAACCCGGCCGCCGCGGGCACCGCCGGCATGAGCGTCGGCCGCACGACGATCATCACGATGACCCTCTCGGGCCTTCTCGCGGGGCTGGCCGGCGTCCAGTACGCGCTCGGCCCGGGCGCCAACGGCACGCCCACCCCGCTGTCGGTCGGGCTGGTCGGATCGGTCGGCTTCGACGCGATCACCGTGGCCCTGCTGGGCCGCAGCAAGCCGGTCGGCATCGTGTTCGCGGGCCTGCTGTTCGGCGGCCTGCACTCGGGCGGCCTGTCGATGCAGAGCATGGCCGGCACGCCGCTCACCCTCTCCACGGTGCTCCAGGCGCTGATCGTGCTGTTCGTGGCGGCGCCGGGCCTCGTGAGCGCCCTGGTGCCGCTCCTCAAGGCCCCCAAGCAGACGTCCCTCATCGGAGGTGAGGCATGAGCGCGACCGACACGGCCGTCGTCCCGGATCAGGCCGTCCATCTGGACTACCGCGAGTCCCGCGACGCGCGCCGCGCCCGGCTGTCCACCGGCGCGCTGCTGGTGGCGCTGGGCCTACTGCTCGCCTACCTGACGACCACCACCAGCGGCGACGCCAACTTCGCGCTGTCGACCCCCTTCGACGCGGTGCAACTGCCGACGATCACCGTCCCGGGCCTGCCCACGGTGCTCTTGTCGGCGGTGGTCCTGCTACTCGCGGGCGCGGGCTTCCTGTCCGGACGCCTCTGGGGCCGCAACCGCGCCCTGGCCGCCACGGTGGCGGGCCTGGGTGTCGCCCTGGGCTTCCTCACGTGGGCGGCGGCCGGCAACTCGCTGCCGTTCCCCGTGGCGAACCAGCTGTCCGGCACGATCGCCACCGCCACGCCGCTGGTGCTGGGGGCCCTGTGCGGCGTCCTGTGCGAGAACGCGGGCGTGGTCAACGTCGCGATCGAGGGCCAGTTCCTGGTGGCGGCGTTCACCGCGGCCACGGTGGGCTCGGTCACGAAGTCCATCCCCATCGCCCTGGTCGTGGCGGTGTTGGCCGGGGTCGCCATGGGCGCCCTGCTCGCGGTGTTCTCGATCAAGTACCTGGTGGACCAGGTGGTGCTGGGCGTCGTGCTGAACCTGCTGGCGTCCGGGCTGACGGGCTTCCTGTTCGACCAGCTGGTCCAGCCCAACTCGGCGACCCTCAACAGCGCGCCGCTCATGCAGGCGATCCCGATCCCCCTGCTGGCGTCGATCCCGCTGCTGGGCCCGGTGTTCTTCGAGCAGACGATCCTCGTCTACCTCGCGGTGGTCTCCGTCGCCGTCGTGTGGTTCCTGCTCTATCGCACCCGCTGGGGCCTGCGCGTCCGTTCCGTCGGCGAGCATCCGCAGGCCGCGGACACCGTGGGCATCAACGTGTTGCTCGTCCGCTGGCAGGCGGTCCTGGTGGGCGGCATCTTCGCCGGCCTCGGCGGCGCCTTCTTCACCATCGGGTCGACCGGGGCGTTCATCAAGGACATCACCGTCGGCAACGGCTTCATCGCCCTGGCGGCCCTCATCATGGGCCGCTGGAACCCGCTGCGGGCGGCGCTGATGGCGGTGTTCTTCGGCTTCGTCACCCAGCTGGCCTCGCAACTGCAGACGCTGAACACGCCCATGCCAAGCCAGTTCCTGCTGATGCTGCCCTACCTGGCCACCATCGTCGCGGTCGCGGGGCTCATCGGCCGCACCCGCGCGCCCGCGGCCGACGGCGTCCCCTACACGAAGTGAGCGGGGGAGCCACCGTGAGCGACCCGGGCATCGACTGGGAGGCGCTCCGCGAGGCCGCGCGGGCCGCGTCCGAGCGCGCCTACGCCCCCTACTCGGGCTACCGGGTGGGGGCGGCGGCGCTCGTCGACGACGGCCGCCTCGTCAGCGGCTGCAACGTCGAGAACGCCGGCTACGGGGTCACCCTGTGCGCCGAGTGCGGGCTGGTGTCCGACCTGGTGCTCGGCGGCGGCGGACGCCTCGTCGCCTTCACCTGCGTCAACGGCCACGGCGCGGTGATCATGCCGTGCGGCCGGTGCCGGCAGCTGCTGTGGGAGCACGGGGGGCCGGCGCTGCGGATCGAGACGCCCCTCGGCGTCCTGCCGATGGCCGAGGTGCTGCCGCAGGCGTTCGGTCCGGTCGACCTGGTCGAGGGGCGCTGACCGGAGCCGCCCGAGAGGCCTACTTGTGTCGGACGGTGGGCGGGAACGTGTCGAGCGAGACGACGTAGCCGAGCCCGCCGGCGGTGATGAACGTGAGGCCCAACAGGATCGCGAGCACCACCACCGCGAAGACGAGGGTCGCGAGGCCGCGGTGCAGCGCGCGGGTGCCCGGCTGCGGCGCCGTGTCGGCCCCGTTGGCGGCGGCCAGCTGCCGCAGCCCGACGGTGTACAGGGCCGGCAGGCCGGCGCCCAGAATGAGGCACGTCACCAGGACCCGCCAGGCCCCGTCCAGCGCGGCCAGCACCTGCTCCATCACGCACGCACCTTCGGCTTGTCGGTGGGGGTGGGTTCCCACTCGTCGTTGACGTTGTGTGAACCGACCGCGTCGCGGCGGGAGTGCAGGAACATCCACAGCCCGAGGGCGCCCATCACCAGGATGATCGCGAGGGGGCCGAGGACCCCACCGAGCAGGATGTCGAGGCCGTAGAGGGCCGCAGCGACGGCGCCCGCGCTGGGGAGCGTGATGAGCCAGGCGAGACCCATGCGGCCGGCGACGCGCCAGCGCACCTTGGCCCCCGGCGCCCCGAGGCCCGTGCCCATGATCGACCCGGTCGCAACGTGCGTGGTGGACAGCGCGAACCCGAGCTGGCTGGACGCCAGGATGACGGCCGCGGAGGACGAATCCGCGGCGACGCCCTGCGCCGGCGAGATCTCCGTCAGACCCTTGCCCATGGTGCGGATGATGCGCCAGCCCCCGATGTAGGTGCCGAGCGCGATGGCCAACGCGCAGGCGATCTTCACCTCCCAGGGGATGGCGTGCGTGTCGCTCCAGATGCCCGCGCCGATCAGGGCGAGCGTGATGACGCCCATCGTCTTCTGGGCGTCGTTGGTGCCGTGGGACAGCGAGAGCAGCGACGCGGTGCCGATCTGCCCCCACTTGAAGCCCGAATGCGCGTAGCCCTTCGCGATGGAGCGGCTCAGCCACAGCACGAGCTTGGTCCCGGTCATGGCCACGATCGCGGCGATGACGGGGGAGAACAGGCCGGGCAGGATCACCTTGCCCACCACGCCGTCCAGCTTGGCGCCCGCGCCCACCCACTTCACCGCGTCGGGGCCGACCGCGGCGATGGTCGCGCCCACCAGGCCGCCGAACAGCGCGTGCGACGAACTGGAGGGCAGCCCGAGCAGCCACGTGAGCAGGTTCCAGGTGATGGCGCCCGCGAGCCCGGCGAGCAGGATGGCGAGCAGCAGGTGGCCGCCGTTGGCGAGGAATTCCGTTTTGGGCGTTCCGTCGGCGTTCTGGATCTTGATCACCGCGTTCGTGACCGTCAGCGCCACCTCGACCGAGAGGAAGGCCCCCACGAGGTTCAGCAGCGCGCACAGCGTCACCGCCGCCTTGGGTGAGAGCGCCTTGGTGGCGATCGACGTCGCCATCGCGTTCGCGGTGTCGTGGAAGCCGTTGGTGAAGTCGAACGCGAGCGCGGTGAGCACGACCAATCCCAGCAGGATGAACTCGGGGGTCACCGCTCAATCGTAGGGCCCCCGAGGCGCCCGGTCACATTTTCATGTCGGCGGACGTTAACTCGGCGTGCATGTGACTGCGTGCGGCGCGGCGTCCGGGGGTGTCCGAGTGGGCCCGGTTCGGTGGGTCGGGTCGCGGCGGATGCCCGCGCGGGCGTCCGGTTCTGGCCCCCATAGACTGACCGCCATGACCGACGCCATCCTCACGCTCGCCGCCTGGCCGTACGCCAACGGGCCTCGTCACATCGGGCACGTGTCCGGCTTCGCGGTCCCCTCGGACGTGTTCGCGCGCTACCAGCGGATGGCCGGGAACGACGTGCTGCTCGTCTCCGGCACCGACGAGCACGGCACCGCGATCCAGGTCAAGGCGGACGCCGAGGGCCTCACCGCGCGCCAGACCGCCGACAAGTACCACCAGATCATCGTGGAGGACCTCGCCGGCCTGGGGCTGTCGTACGACCTCTACACGCGCACGACCACGCTCAACCACCGCGAGGTCGTGCAGGAGCTCTTCCGCTCGCTGCACCGCAACGGCTACGTGGTGGCCAAGCGGCAGCTCGGCGCGATCTCGCCGTCGACCGGCCGCACGCTCGCCGACCGCTACATCGAGGGCACCTGCCCGTTCTGCGGCGACCCCGGCGCCCGCGGCGACCAGTGCGACAACTGCGGGCGTCAGCTCGACCCCTCGGATCTGGGCGACCCGCACAGCCGCATCGACGGCGAGGTGCCGGTCTTCGTCGAGACCGAGCACTTCTTCCTCGACCTGCCGGCGGTGGCGGACGCCCTGCGCGCGTGGCTGGCCACGCGGCAGGACTGGCGCCCGAACGTGATCAGGTTCTCCGAGCAGTTCGCGAAGGAGCTGCAGCCCCGCGCGATCACCCGCGACCTCGACTGGGGCATCCCGGTGCCGGTCGAGGGCTGGGAGGACGAGCAACTGAAGCGCATCTACGTGTGGTTCGACGCGGTGATCGGCTACCTCTCGGCGTCCATCGAGTGGGCGCGGCGCACCGGCGACCCGGACGCCTGGAAGAAGTGGTGGGTGGGCGGCGGCGCCCGCTCCTACTACTTCATGGGCAAGGACAACATCACCTTCCACAGCGTCATCTGGCCCTCGATCCTGCTCGGCGCCAACGGCCAGGGCTCCCTGGGCGGGACCCCCAGCGCCTTCGGCGTCCTGGACCTGCCGACCGAGATCGTCAGCTCGGAGTTCCTCACGATGTCGGGCTCGAAGTTCTCCTCGTCGCGCAACAAGGTGATCTACGTGCGCGACTTCCTGCGCGAGTTCGGCCCGGACGCCCTGCGCTACTTCATCGCGGTGGCCGGCCCCGAGAACCAGGACACCGACTTCACGTGGGACGAGTTCGTGCGCCGCACCAACTTCGAGCTGGCCAACGAGTGGGGCAACCTGGTCAACCGCTCGATCTCGATGGCGCACAAGAACAACGGGGCCATCCCGCCGGCCCACGCGCTGACCGACGCGGACCGCGCGCTGCTCGAGGCGTCCCGGGCGGCCTTCGGCGCGATCGGCGAGCTGCTGGGGCGCGCGAAGTTCAAGGCGGCGATCTCGGAGGCCATGCGGATCGTCGGGCTGGCGAACAAGTACCTGTCCGACTGCGAGCCGTGGAAGCTGAAGGACGACACCGATCGCCGCGACACGGTGCTGCACGTCGCGCTGCAGGTGGTGCAGGACTGCAACACCCTGCTCACCCCCTTCATGCCGCACGCCGCGCAGAAGGTGTTCGAGGCGCTCGGCGGGGTCGGGGTGTGGTCCGCGCAGCCGGTGATCAGCACCGTCGAGGAGGAGGGCGCGCCCAGCTACCCCGTGCTGACGGGCGACTACGCCTCCGAGCTGGCGCGCTGGGCGTCCGCGCCGCTGGCGGTCGGGACGCCGCTGGCCAAGCCCACCCCCATCTTCGCCAAGCTCGACGAGAAGCTGGGGCAGACGGGACCCTCCTGGGCCCCGGTGGGCCAGGGCTGAGCTCCGGCGCTCAGCCGAGCGGATGGACGCCGCGGGCCGTGGCGTGCAGGGCGCGCAGCCGCCCCGCGAGTTCCGGGGCGGGCCCGTCGACCGGCACCCCTGGCGCGATGGCCTGGATCGGCAGGGTGCGCACCGGGCCGGCGGGGACGCCCCAGTCGCTCAACCACTCGCCCAGCTGCTCCGAGGACGCCGCGTACACGATGCGGCCCAGGCCGACCCACGCGTGGGCGGCCGAGCACATCGGGCAGTGCTCGCCGGAGGTGTAGACGGTCGCGGACGCCCGTTGCGCGGGCGTCAGGTGGCTCGCCGCCCAGCGCGCGAGCTCGAGCTCCGGGTGACGCGTGGCGTCCCCGCCGCCCACCAGGTTGCGCTCCTCGTGCAGGACGCGACCCTCGGCGTCCACGAGCAGGGAGCCGAACGGGTCGTCGCCGGCCCGGACCGCCTCCTCGGCGAGCTCGACGCAGCGGGAAAGGTGGGCCAGGTCGGTGGCATCGAGCGTCATGCGCTCGGTTCTATCACTGCGGACGCCCGCCGGGGCGTGTCAGGCTGGGGCCATGGATCGCACCAAGCGCCTGTTCCGCCTGCGCCGCGAGGGGCAGGCCTTCGCCGCCGCCCTCGCCGACGAGACGCTCGACCGCCCGGTGCCCAGCTGCCCGGCCTGGACCGTGCGCGACCTCGCGCTGCACCTCGGCCGGGTGTGGAACTGGGCCGGCGCGGCGACGCGATCGACG
>ERZ724512.1590-NODE-1590-length-10568-cov-4.268525_pt1 | contig 10568 bp, 3 predicted proteins | sample MGYA00376045_ERZ724512 | MGnify/ENA primary metagenome ERZ724512 (study PRJEB28724, sample SAMN07190883) | activated sludge metagenome | isolation source: activated sludge of sewage treatment plant in Hong Hong | place: Hong Kong | collected 2016-03-17 ... | reverse complement strand
TGCCACCGCCGCCGCGACCGTCGCCGAGCTGCGCGCCGAGCTGCACGAGCTCCGGGAACTGGAGTCGATCGCAGCAGAGGTCCGGGCGAGTCGAGAAGACAAGAAGTGGACCAAGCTCAGCGAGCTGCTCCAGGCCGAGCAGTTCACCTCCGGGGGCAACCCTCGGAAGCTGATCATCTTCAGTGAGCACAAGGACACCCTCAACTACCTCGTCGAACGCATCCGCTCGCTCGTCGGACGCAACGAAGCCGTCGTGGCCATCCACGGCGGCATGAAGCGAGAGGACCGCCGCCGCACCCAGGAGGCGTTCCGCAGCGACCCGACCGTCCAGATCCTCGTCGCCACCGACGCTGCGGGTGAGGGTGTCAACCTCCAGCGCGCCAACCTGATGGTCAATTACGACCTGCCGTGGAATCCGAACCGGATCGAGCAGCGGTTCGGACGTATCCACCGGATCGGCCAGAAGCAGACCTGCTTCTTGTGGAACCTCGTCGCTCACACCACCCGTGAGGGCAAGGTCTTCGAGCGGCTCTTCGAGAAGATCGAACAGCAGCGCGGCGTGTACGGCGACCAGGTCTACGACGTGCTGGGCAACTCCGAGATCAACCGTTCCCTCCAGGAGCTGCTCATCGAGGCGATCCGCTACGGCGAGGACCCCGAGGTGGCCCGCCGCCTCGACGAGGTTGTCGACGGCGACATCGGCAAGCAGCTCGAAGAGCTGATCGAGGAACGGGCACTCGCCAGCGAGGTCCTCTCGACCAGCCTCATCGCCGGCATTCGTGACCGGATGGAACTTGCCCAGGCGCGCAAACTCCAGCCCGGATTCATCGAAGCATTCGTCGCCGCTGCCCTCGACCGTTTCGGCGGTCGGATGGCGCACCGCGAGGTCGGCCGCTACGAGATCACCCGGGTCCCGGCAACGATCCGTTCTCGCGAGCGAGAAGCCCGCGTGGGCGGTGCTGTTCTCGACCGCTACGAACGCATCACATTCGACAAGGCCCACGTCGCCGCCGACGGCGACCGGCCTCGAGCCGATCTGCTGGCTCCTGGCCACCCGCTCCTGGCCGCACTGATCGATACGGTGCTGGAGACATACGGCCACACCCTCACGACGGGAGCGACGCTCGTCGACCCGGCCGACCCGAGCGAAACGCCCCGAGCGCTCGTCTACCTGGAGCACTCCATCGCCGACGCCCGCAGCGGACAACGCAGCCCAGTCTCCCGCCGCTTCCAGTTCGTCGAGGTTCAACCCGACGGCAGCGCAGTCGACCCGGGCGCCGAGCCCTACCTCAACTACCGGGCCGTCACTGAGGAGGAACAACACCTCATCGCCGAAGGAGTGGAGCGCGACTGGGCCGACGACAGCGTCGAAGGTGTCGCTCGGAGCTGGGCGATCGCGAACCTGGCGACGCCACACTTCGACGAGGTCGCCGACGTCACCCGAGCCCGCATCACCAAGGTCAAGGCGGCGGTTCAGCAGCGGCTTGACCAGGAGATCCAATACTGGGACGCCCGAGCTGCCGAACTGAAGCAGCAGGAGCTACATGGCAAGAAGCCCCGCCTCAACTCAGGCCGTGCCCGCCAACGCGCTGACGACCTCGACGCCCGCAAGCAGCGCCGTATGCGCGAACTCGACGCCGAAGCAGACCTTGTCAACCAGCCACCGACCGTTGTCGCCGCAGCGCTCGTCATCCCGCAAGGGCTTCTCGACAGACTTAACGGCCTCCCCTCAGACCCCGCTCAGCCCGTCGACACGACAGAGACCGACCGTCGCGCCGTCGAGGCCGTCAAAGCGGTCGAACGATCCCTTGGGCGCATCCCCGATGAGCAGCCACACAACAACCCCGGCTTCGACATCCTTTCGCTCGATCCGGTCACGGGCGTCCGGTACTTCATCGAAGTGAAGGGACACCTTCCATCAACGACCGAGATCAAGGTTCGAGCCCGGCAGGTCCGCCAGGCCATCCAGAACCCGGAGCGTTTCCGCCTCGCGGTCGCATCAGTGCCTACCGATCCGCTTGCCGAGCCGGTCGTGTATTACTTCGTCCATCCGTTCGACGGCTACGAGTTGCACTTCGCACAGACCTATGTGCCGCTCGATGTCGCCGAACTCATTGCCAGCGCCGTGGAGCCCCAATGACGAATCGCTACATCCCGAAGCTCATCGAGGTCGCTCTGCCCCTGGCAGCCATCAACGCCGAGTCTGGCAAGCAGAAGACGATGGGTGCCGCGCCGCACCCGCAAAACCTTCACAGGTGGTGGGCCCGACGACCGCTCGCCTCAACCCGAGCCGTCCTTTGGGCCGCTCTCGTCGACGACCCTTCGGGTCACCCTGATCGATTCCCCAGTCCTGAAGATCAGCAGCTGGAGCGCGAGCGCCTCCTCGGGATCCTGGCTCGCTTGGTCCCTTGGTCGGCGTCCGGGGACGCCGACGTCCTCGCTGAGGCGAGAAGAGAGATTGACAGGTGCTTCGATGGTGCGTTGCCGCCGATACTTGATCCCTTCGCTGGAGGCGGCGCTATTCCGATTGAGGCACAGCGACTTGGCATCGAGGCGCTCGCAGGTGACTTGAACCCGGTTGCGATTCTGATCCAACGTTCAATGCTGGAGATTGCGCCTGTGTTCGCAGGTCGGCCACCGGTTCACTCCGATGCGAGCCGGAATCTGAATAGTTGGCCTGGCTCGCTTGGACTGGCGGCTGACGTCGACGCGTACGGCCGGCAGCTAGGGGCAAGAGCCGAGGAGCGGATTGGTGATCTCTATCCCGCTCCGCTCGGTCCCTCCGGGGAGGCGCTGACGCCTCTGGCGTGGATCTGGGCTCGCACTGTGGAGTCACCTGACCCGAGCTGGCCAGGTCACGTTCCGCTCGTTCGATCGTGGACGCTGTCAAAGAAGGCTGGCGCTAAGGCAGTCTGGGTCGAGGCGGTAGTCGGCGGTCCTCGCGATCCGATCACCTACGTTGTCAGGGAGGGCGGCACTCCACCGGACGGAAACGTGGACCGCTCTGGCGCGACTTGCATTGCGACTGGGGTGCCTATTCCGTTCTCGTATATCCGCGATCAGGGTCGGAAGAAGCGTATGGGCGTAGACCTGATCGCTGTTGTGGCCGAGGGGCCATCCGGGCGGCGCTATGTCTCGCCTAGCGCTGGTGATCGAGCTCATCTATCAGAGATCGAAACAAGCCTTCGCCTCGGCCCGATCCCAGACAATCCGCGCGACTTCAAGACGCCAAACTACGGAATGACCGAGTGGGAGGATCTGTTCACAGATCGTCAGCTGACCGCTCTGGAAACCTTCTCTGCCGAGCTGGCATCGATGCACAAACTGGTTCGCGCAGACGCAGTCCGCTGCGGCTTCGAGGACGACGGCGTGCGGCTTCGTGATCGCGGGCGAGGGGCTACCGCCTATGCCGATGCCGTGGTCACGTATCTCGCTCTGGCAGTCGACCGTTGCGCGGACTACTGGTCCTCTATCTGTTCATGGCATGCGCCCAATGCGCAGATTCGCGAGACCTTCGCTCGACAGGCGATTCCGATGACATGGGACTTTGCCGAGGCGAATCCGTTCTCGGGTCGGATGGCCAGCTGGGCATCGATGCTGAAGACAGTTGTTCGTGCCATTCCAACCCTTCCGACTTCCACACAAGGCTCAACGGAGCAGCGCGACGCACGCGCGAGGGTCCGTGAAACCGGTACCTGCATCATCTCTACTGATCCGCCCTATTACGACAACATCTCCTACGCTGACTTGTCCGACTTCTTCTTCGTGTGGCTTCGGCGGAATCTGGCTGATATCTGGCCAGATGAATGCGCGACGCTCCTCACCCCCAAGTCCGACGAGCTCATCGCAAATCCATACCGTGCCGGATCGAAGGAAGCCGCATTCGAACATTTCGAGTCCGGAATGGCCGACTTCTTCTCTGAGCTCGCCTCCGCCCAGGATCCTCGGGTGCCCGCGACGATCTTCTACGCATTCAAGCAGATCGAGGAGGAGAAGGGTGGTCGTTCCTCGACGGGGTGGGAGACCTTCCTGCAAGGCCTGCTCAATGCTGGCTTAGCTGTTACCGCCACCTGGCCAATGCGTACAGAGATGGTTACGAAGATTGGGGCGAAGAACAACATGCTGGCCTCATCGATCGTCCTTGCGTGCCGCCCGAAGCCGACCGACGCTGCGCTTGAGACACGCGGCGGCTTCGTGGCTGCGCTCAGATCTGAGCTCCCGGAGGCTGTTCGCCTCTTGCAGCAGGAGAACATCGCTCCCGTCGACCTAGCTCAGTCGGCCATCGGTCCCGGTATGCGGATCTTCTCTCGATACACCAGGGTCGTCGAAGCTGACGGCAGCGAGATGACCGTCCGTGCGGCGTTAGCTCTCATCAACGAGGTGCTGGGCGAAGTTCTCTCCGAGGAGGAGGCTGAGCTGGACGCAGATAGCCGGTTCGCTCTGACGTGGTTCGACCAGTTCGCCTACAACTCCGGCCCGTATGGTGACGCCGACGTCTTGTCCCGGGCCAAGGACACTTCGGTCGCCGGGGTGGTTGAGGCTGGCATTGCAGAGGCGCGGTCCAATCGCTTGCGCCTTCTGGAGCGAGGTGAGATGGATGCCGGCTGGTCGCCCATTGGTGATCGACGAGCGACGGTGTGGGAGGCGACTCAACATCTTGTTCGACGGCTTGGTGAGTCAGAGTCCAATGCTGCGGAGCTGTTGGCCGAGTTGGGCGGCGTCGCTGATCGTGCTCGACAGCTCGCGTATCTCCTGTACGGAGTCTGTGAGCGGCGGTCATGGTCAGATGAAGCGACGGCCTACAACTCCTTGATCACCGCTTGGCCCGAATTGCAGAGACTCGCGATTTCGCGTGGCGATTCTGAAGCTCAACAGAAGCTTCTGTGACGTGATGCTGGCGTACCTGCGGGCCGAGGCGTCGTTGCTGGGTCGGCGAGAGAGGACGAACCGATGGTAATGGCGAACCATGAACGCCTTCAGAAGTGTCTGATTGATCTGAGGGATGGGCTGAAGCCCTACTGCGAGCAGACCTGGTCGGGGTTCTACGGCGATGACTGGCTGGCGACGGTGAACGCTACGCTTAGGTACCCCGACAGTAAGCCCTCGGCTGATGACCTCGCCTTTCTGCTGAAGGCGATCAGCTCGACTTGGCAGGAGATCTGGCGCCATCAGTTCGGCCAGGCCGAGCGCAACCTGATCTCGGAGATGGTGGGAATCCGAAACCGGCACGCTCACAACGAGCAGTTCTCGACGGACGACACCTACCGGGCGCTCGACACGATCGAACGTGTGCTGGAGGCCTTCGGTGCGAAGGAACAGCTGAAGTCGGTCCGCGCCCAGCGGAACGATCTGCTGAGGCAACGCTTCGAGGAGGAGTCGAGAGCCGAGCGGCGCAAGACAGCGGCGAAGCCCACCGAGGGCGAGCCCCTCGCAGGGCTGACACCGTGGCGGGAGGTCATTACGCCGCACAGCGACGTCGCCGCCGGCAGGTTCGAGCAGGCCGAGTTCGCCGCTGATCTGTACGACGTTGCGTCGGGTGACGCCGATGAGGAGTACCAGGACCCTGTCGCGTTCTTCCGCCGGACCTTTCTGACCGAGGGCCTGCGAAAGCTGCTCCTGGGCGCCGCCCGTCGCCTGTCCGGGGGTGGCGGCGACCCGGTCGTCGAGCTCCAAACGAACTTCGGTGGCGGCAAGACCCACAGCCTCATCGCGCTGTACCACCTCGCGTGCGGTCGAGCCCCTGGTGAGCTTCCCGGGGTGGCCGAGCTCCTCGCAGAGGAAAGCATCGTGCTTCCCGACAAGATCAACCGAGCGGTCTTCGTCGGGCAGATGGTCTCACCGGCCGCGCCCCGAATCGCAGACGACGGCACGGCGATTCACACCATCTGGGGTGACATCGCCCACCAGCTGGGCGGCAAGGCGGGCTACGCCCTCGTTGAAGCTGACGATCTCGCGGGCACGAATCCAGGAGCGAAGCTCCGCGAGCTGTTCAAGACCTTCGGCCCGGCGGTCGTGCTGATCGACGAGTGGGTCGCCTACGCCCGCCAGCTCCCGACCACCGAGGATGCACCCCGACTGGCCGGTGGCGACTTCGACACCCAGTTCACATTCGCCCAAGCGCTCACCGAAGCCGCGGCCGCGGTGGACGACGTGGTGGTGCTCGTCTCGATCCCGGCTTCCGACATCGAGGTGGGCGGCGAGCGCGGACGCGACGCTCTGGAGCGGCTCAAGAACGTCGTCACCCGCAAGGCAGCACAGTGGCAACCAGCCAGCCCCGACGAGTCGTTCGAGATCGTCCGCCGGCGCCTGTTCGACCCGATCACCCCCGAACAGGCCAGGGTGCGAGACGGAGTGATCCGGGCCTTCTCCGACTTCTACCGAGATCGGCCGAAGGACTTCCCAACCGGGGTGAGCGAGGCCGAGTACCGGCGCCGCATGGAGCTGTCGTACCCCATCCACCCGGAGCTCTTCGATCGGCTCTTCGAGGACTGGTCGACCCTCGACAAGTTCCAGCGCACTCGCGGTGTCCTGCGGCTGATGGCGGTCGTGATCTCGGAGCTGTGGAAGCGAGATGACCGCAGTCTGATGATCATGCCGGGCACGCTGCCCATCGACTCGGCCCCGGTGCTTTCGGAGCTGACGAAGTACCTCGAAGAGGGCTGGGACCCGGTCATTAAGACCGACGTCGACGGCCCGAACGCACTGCCGCTCCGGCTTGACCAGGAGAACAAGCACTTCGGCCGCTACTCGGCAGCCCGTCGAACGGCTCGCGCTGTCTACATGGGGTCCGCCCCGCGCCCCGACACGAACCGAGGCGTCGACATCAAGTCCGTGCTCCTCGGCTGTGCCCAACCCGGCGAACCGCCTGCGCAGTTCGCCGACGCGCTCCGTCGGCTGTCCAGCGATGCGACGCACCTGTACGTCGACGGCAACCAGTACTGGTACGCGCTGCAGCCGAACGTCACCCGGCTTGCCGCTGACCGCGCTGCGTCCAACTACGGCGATGACCAGGCCGACGACGAGATCCGACGCCGACTGATCGGCGACCGCAACCGGGGTCCCTTCGCTGCAGTCCACGTGTTCCCGGACGGCTCGGGCGACGTGCCTGACGACGAAGACGGTGTCCGGCTCGTCGTGCTGCCCCCGACCGCCATCCACATCCCGAACGCGGACGACAGCCCCGCGGTGGCGTTGGCGGGCGACGTCCTCGACCACCGCTCCGGCGGACGCCGCCTCTACCGCAACCTGCTCGTCTTCCTGGCCGCCTCAGGGCCCAGGCTCGAGGAGCTCCGAGCCGCCACACGCATGTATCTGGCGTGGAAGTCGATCCTCGCCGACACCGAGACCCTGAACCTGTCACCGCACCAGCAGCGTCAGACCAACACGAAGCTGGCCGAGACCGACAACACCGTCACATCGCGGATCGACGAGACGTTCGTGCACGTGCTCACTCCACGCCAGACTCCGGGCACCGCCGACATCGAGTGGCAGATCACCAAGCCGTCTGGCGCCGGCGCAATCGCGGAGCGGGTCGCCCGCAAGCTGACCTCCGAGGAGAAGCTCATCTCCACATTCGGCGGAGTCCGCGTCCGCATGGACCTCGACCGCATCCCCCTCTGGTCCGAACGCGGCGACATCGGCGTCGGCGACCTCTGGGACGCCTACGCCAAGCTCCCATACATGGCGAGGCTCGCCAGCTTCGACGTGCTCGCCAACGCCATCAGCGACGGCACCGCCCTCCTCAACTGGGCCCAAGAAAGCTTCGCCTACGCCGACGGCCACAACGGCACCAGCTGGGTCGGTGTCCGCCAGGTCGGCCACATCCAGCCGGCCCGCTCCGGATTTCTCGTCAACCCCGACGCGCTCCCGGAAGAGAGCGGCCCCGGTGGCGACGAGAACGACGATGACAAGGACGAGACCGGAGGCGACGACGACACCCAGACCGGCGGCGGGACGAAGAAGAAGGTCCCGAAGGTCGACGGGCCTGCGAAGACCCGCTTCTACGCCCGCTTCGAACTGGATCGCGTCCGAGCCATCCGCCAGCTGGAAGACATCCTCGCCAACGTCACCAACCACCTCGAAGGCAGCGTCGTCAGCCTCACGCTTGAGGTGAACGCCCGCACCCCCAAGGACGAGGGCTACGACGACCGGACCCGCCGAGTCGTGTCCGAGAACGCGACCCAACTCGGCGCCGAGAGCGCCGAGTTCGAGTAGCCCACCGCTGCCCGCCACCACAGCCACGAAAGCGACGACATGCCATTCGACAGCCCCGACCTGAACCTCGGCGATGAGCTCCTGAAGGACGTCGGAACCGGCAAGATCCGACTGCCTGACTTCCAGCGCGACTGGAAGTGGGACGTCGACCGCATCGGCAGCCTGTTGGCGAGCGTCTCCCTCGGCTACCCGGTCGGCGTAGTCATGCTGCTCGAAACCGGCGGGGCCGATGTCCAGTTCGCCACCCGGCACGTAAGCGGCGTTGATGAGTCGAAGGCAGACAAGCCTGCCGAGCGGCTGATCCTCGACGGACAGCAACGGCTGACTTCGCTCTACCAGTCCCTCGCCTGCGGCCGTCCAGTCCAGACCCAGGACAGCCGCAAGAAGCGATTGGAGCGCTGGTTCTACCTCGACATGGCAATCGCACTCGACGATGACGGTGATCGTGAGGCTGCGGTGGTCGCCGTTCCTGCCGATCGGGTCGTACGCGACAACTTCGGGAAGGACATCGTTCTCGACCTCTCAACCCGGCAGCGTGAGTGCGAGCAGGAGATGTTCCCGCTCAGCATCATCTTCGACGGTCCGGCAGTCGATTCGTGGATGATGACGTACGTCCAGCTGGACCCGGAGCAGGCCTCGGATCGGCTCGAACGATGGAGCACCTTCAAGCGCGATGTCCTCGGCAACTTCACCGGTTACACGGTCCCGGTGATTGTGCTCCGCAAGGAGACACCTCGCGAAGCTGTGTGCACGGTGTTCGAGAAGGTGAACACCGGCGGCATCGTGCTCGACGTCTTCGAGCTGCTGACAGCCACATTCGCTGCTTCGGAGTTCGATCTCCGTCAGGACTGGGAAGAGCGGAGGAAACGGCTCGACGAGCACAAGGTGCTCCGAGGTATTCAAAGCACGGACTTCCTGCAGGCCATCTCGTTGCTGGCGACTCTCGAACGTCGGAACAACTGGCAAGCGGGTGACTCCGACAAGCCTCCCGCCGTTTCATGCAAGCGCAGGGACATCCTTCGCCTCACCCGTGAGGAGTACGAACGGTGGGCACCTGAGGTCGAGAAGGGCTTCCTCTGGGCGGCCACCTTCCTGACAGGTGAGATGATCTTCGAATCGCGCGACGTGCCCTACCGCACCCAGCTGGTGCCCCTGGCCGCGATCAACGTGGCGCTCGGCTCAGGTGCGGAGGCCATCGGCAAGGTCGAGAAGATCCGGCGCTGGTACTGGTGCGGCGTGCTCGGGGAACTCTACGGAGGCGCCATCGAGACCCGCTTCGCCAACGACCTGCAACAGGTGGTCGAGTGGTGCGGTGGCGCTACCGCGGAACCCATCACCGTCTACGAGTCCTCGTTCGATCCAGGTCGCCTCCTCACGCTGCGGACCCGCAACAGTGCGGCCTACAAGGGCATGTACGCCCTCCTCATGAAGGGCGGCTCGAGGGACTGGCTCTACGACCAGGACATCACCATCGCGACCCATCACAGCCTCGCCGTCGACATCCACCACGTGTTCCCTAAGAAGTGGTGCTCTGACAACAAGATCGACGACCTTCGGCGGGAGAGCATCGTGAACAAGACGGCCATCTCCGCCGCCACCAACCGGAAGATCGGTGGACAGGCTCCGAGCAAGTACCTCCCGAAGCTCCAGGTCGAGGCCGAGACGACGGAGGCGGAGCTCCGCGACCGCGTCGAGCAGCACCACATCCGCTACGACCTGCTCGCTGCCGACGACTTCGACGGGTACTTCGAGGCACGACGGCAGCGCCTGCTTGAACTCATCGTCGACGCCATGGGCAAGGCCATCCCGGAGCTGGCCGTGCCGAGCATCCCAGAGGACTACGACCTCGACGAGGAAGAGCTCAGCGACTCCGACGCCGTCGAGATGTCGGCGTGACGCGGGGAGGCTCGTTGTTCGGTCACCCGACGGCGTCAGATGCCGTCTTGGAGATGGAAACAACTCTTGGGCGAGGCGGAACCGCAGGCTTCCCTTGCCGCTGCGGCCGTACTGTGCCGGGAGAGCCCGGGCGCCATAGCGAAGATCGTCCCGTCGTACGTGCGATTGTGTTGATATGGCAGATCTGGTCGACGCAGGCGTAGATCAATGGATGGTCGACGCGATGGATCGCCTTGCCCGTGGGCGCGCGACCGACCTGAGCTCGTTTCTCACATCCGTCGGAGCCGAGGTGCTGCTCGATGAGACTCGGGCGACGTGCCGCTGTCACTTCATCACATGCGATGGCAACGGTCGGCCTCGAGTCAAGGCGCTCGCGAAAGCGCTGGCCGAGTACGCGATCGACTACTGCATTCCCAGGTCTCGGATCGACGAAGCGCAGAGTCACTACGCCAACACAG